>Ga0302325_10026543_pt1 | contig 12022 bp, 9 predicted proteins | sample Palsa_T0_2_FD_201948 | JGI IMG/M metagenome (GOLD analysis project Ga0302325, IMG submission 201948) | Peat permafrost microbial communities from Stordalen Mire near Abisko, Sweden - Palsa_T0_2 | ecosystem: Environmental > Terrestrial > Soil > Palsa > Peat permafrost | place: Sweden: Abisko...
TTTGAGGATTTTGATGCGAGAAGAGGAGATGAGCGATGCGCTTGCATCTGATGATGTAGAGATTTGATAAGTTGAAGGTTTAGGAATTGGACGTTTGACGTTTGTGAGAATAAACACGGAGTGAACGATCAGAATGTTCAAAGGGAGTTCAGGCACAGCAGAGCGGCAGAGAAATTGATTGTTGTTATTAGCAGATGAGTCTCTGTATCTGGACTGAAGATGCACTGTGGGTGGATGATGGAGTGAGGGACGGATGAAAGTTTTACTTTGTACTTGCTAAGGGAAATTGATGCGATGATGTGAGTTGACCTCGGGACGGGAGAGCAAGACGTGCTGCTGGTCACGGGAATTTAGTCAGCAAGCTAAGCATTCAGTACCTATCCTAGCCTAGCATCAAATCTAAACTCAGCTCCTTTCACTTTTCACCCGGGCCACCCCCCACCGTCTTCACCTCGGGACAAAGCAAAGTTCTTGTCAGTTAGGCTTGATAACTCCTGCACACCACAGTCCTTACGCCGGGCAGTCACGGCTTTGTGCCTCAAAATCACGGCATGCCACTGCAAAATGGAAATGCTGACCATTCCATATCTCCCGATTGGCTCGTTGTCTACACCTCTCCCCGTTTCTGTGTCGCCTTACCTGATGAACCGATTTTCACGTTCTTTGCCAGCGCCCTGTGGAATGACTTGTTTCTTGCCGCATTGGCCCAGCATCAGGCTCTGCCTGCGTGATATGTCACCGCCATCCATCTGGCCCTTTTCTTTGATCATGTCTTTCGGATTTTGCCCCGCCACCGCTTCCTTTATGAGAGTGCGCCAGCTCGTCATTCACAAGCCTTGTGTGATACATAGAATTGATCGTCACAGTTCTACAAACATTGTACGCCTCGCTTTTTCACCAACTCCAACTCTTCAACGTCAAGTAAGGCAAAATGACTTCCTTCCACAGCGAGAAGCCTGCCGTCGCTGGGCATTCTCCCCTTACGATGGCCTCCTCAAGTTCAACTCTTCGCGCGGAGCCAGCTGTTGAGATGTCACAGATGGGGGACAGCACCGTCACCGTTCATCTTGAACCTCACACCAAATATGGAGCCGTCATTCACGATGCCATCATTGGGTTTGCTGATGGCTTGACAGTTCCATTTGCGCTGACTGCAGGTCTATCATCGTAGGTTCAATCTCTTATATTCTCTTTTCTCAAGAACTGACAAGTCATAGACTGGGCTCTTCCAAGTTGGTCATCATTGGTGGCTTAGCCGAACTCTTCAGTGGTGCAATCTCAATGGGCCTCGGCGCATTTCTGGCGGCCGTTACAGACCGGGAGAAGTACATCGCGGAAGAGCAGAGAGAGATTAGTGAAGTGAGAACGAAACCGGAGGCCGAGAAAACTGAGATCTATGAAATCATGGAACAGTATGGTGTTGGTCGCGATGCCTGCATGCCTCTAGTCGAGGCACTGGCTTCGAATGAAGATCAATGGGTTAAAGTATGTATTTCCATGTTTTTCGTCCATGCCAAGCTGACGAGTCTATTTCGTAGTTCATGATGGACTTCGAGCTCAAGCTTGAAAAGCCGAAAGTTTCCCACGCCTGGATTTCCGCTGGTACTATGGGTACTTCTTACTTCATCGGTATGGCTTTTCATTTTCCTATCTCTCTTCATGGCTGACAGTGCTAGGTGGCCTCATCCCGATGATCCCTTATTTCGCCATAAAGGATGTTACGCACGCCCTGTTCGTCTCCATCGGTATCACGGTTGTCATGCTTCTCGCCTTCGGAGCTGTCAAGAACTGGCTCACAATCAAGTCGAAGCGTTCTGCAGTGTGGGGAGCTTTCCAGACACTCTGCGTTGGTGTTCTGGCTGCTGCGACAAGTTACGGTATCGTTCGGGGCCTCGATTCGGCCAATCCCGTAGATACTCGGTAAGGATATGGACAAGGAACTCGTGTACTCGACTCTCAGCCTAGTACAGTGTGTCCCTGTAGCCTAATTCTGTCGGCCAAGGATGGAAGCGACTTGGCATTGGCTCTCGGAATACATACAAACATCATGATAATGATGTTACGACTTCACGAGTTTTTCCTAGGAGGATATTTGTAGTTGTACAACACTCTTCTCAAGACTGGGGATTTGCATCTGGGTGGAGTTTTTGCTTGTATCTAGGAACAGAACGATAGACAAATTCAGACCAAACCCACAAATGAGATAATGTTTAAGCCACTTCCCCAGCTCTCCGGATCAAATTGCGCCCAATATGGCTGTGAATTTCGGAAGGATTAACCTTAATACTAGTAACACATTATTGATCTGCAGCGCCGGCATAATCAACCTAAATCTCGAAACCATTCGTCAATGGGTGGTCCGTGGGACTTTTTCGGTGGGGAGGCCTCCATGGGACTAGGCTTCTCCATGCAACTGTAAAGGATCGATCAAACAGTCGAAAAAGCAGGATCAGTCGTAGAATATTTGTAATCTTAGATAAGAAACGGCTAGCAGTTGTCTCCTCTGCTGCTGTACACCTCTCTCCACCTGTCCGTACCTGACGCCGTAACCTTACCCCTGATCCATCCTCTAGCTCGACGCTAGCAGTCCACTTGGCCCCGACTCGCCGATAAAGGGTAATAGTCGGACTTATTACGAAGTACGAAGTACGAAGTAACTTGTAAAGGGAAACGGGAAAGGGGAAAAGGGACAACACCATGAAAAGCATCCACGGTTGCGCGAGACTCCAAACACCGCAAAAAATAAAAATAAATAAATAAGTAAATAAGTAAATAAGTAAATAAAGTAAATAAGTAAATAAGTAAATAAGTAAAACATGGTCACTGCCCGTTTCTACAAACTTTGTTTCTGCAACCTGTCTTTTAATCGTCTTGCCCAGATTGGGGCAATTGGCACGCACAGGCTCGCCGCGCGCGAGACAGCAGAGACGGGAGGAAGGACTGCAATCTTCAGGGGCTTGCAAAAGGCGAGCGGAACGGCAGGGCTAGCCAGCAGCCGTCACATCCACTTGCACATCCACATCACGAAAATAATCTGTGCGCGCGCTGACTTCTCTCCACATCCCAACTTCAACTGCCAACCTTATCCCAGACCTCGACACTGCTACTGTATCGACAATTGCTCCTCCCCATCACCCAACGCACACAGAATCGAGAATCCCATTCCCAGGCCCACAAACATTTCTCATGAATCCGCCCCCACCATTCCGATAATCGACCAATCAGCAGCTCGTTCCTGAGCCCTCCACCGCTCAGCTCTAACGCACCGTTCGAAACAAAAAGGATACGGCAGTGCCCAGGCCACCAGAGCAATGCCCTGGCAGCCCCTTCCACGCATCGCCTTCGCTGTCGCAACCTTCCCTTTCGCGGCCCACGAGCCCGCAGACCTGCCGCTCGAGCTCGGCGACGAACTCTACATCATTGAGCAGGGTGGTCGAAATGGGGACTGGTTTCGAGGATATCTGGTTGCGCCGCCGAGTCTGCTTGCGGGCTTGACGAGCGTGAAGGGCCAGACGCTCGAGGCGCGCGTCTTTTCGGGCATATTTCCCAGGAGCTGCGTGGAGGTTAGGGAGGTGCTGGGTGAGGATGAGGAGGAGGAGGAGGAGGAGGAGGCGGTGGATGAGGGACAGCTTAATGGCGAAACGCAGTTGGAGGGACATATGGGGAGTGGGAGCGTGACGGCAGATGGGAGCCCGTTGGCTAGTCCACTGAGCCTCCAGCTGAGGAAGAAACCCTCTGTTAAAGCCCCAGGGGGGAAGAACAACAGGCCTGCGAGCAAGGTTAAGAGGAAACAGCTCACGAATGGAGCTTCTCCTTCGTTATCAGTTGATGCGCCGCGCGATCCAGATCAACCAAGGCCTCCTGCGCCAGTACCAATGCTGAAGATTGGAGATGAGACACCGACTTCTGCCTCTGAACCTTTGGTGGACGAGATCGCGTCCTGTCTGCGAGAATGGCATTCTACGAATTTACATGAGCTCTTGCTTTCCAGACAATACCCTCTGTTGGACAAAATGTCTGCGTTGGTGCAGACCCTGGATTTATCACGGCGGCAATTTTTACACAATGTGCTAACCACGCACGAGCTTGGAAGTCTGAGGGAGAAGACAGTCTGGGATCTCGTGCGTGGGAATAAGGTGTTCAATGGCGAGGTTATTGTGCGAGATCCAGCAGAGCGGGGGCGAGTTCTAACTGGGGAGGACTCTGCGGTGGAAATCACGAAACTGCAGTCTATGATGAGCCTGCTCGACGAACGGCCGCAACCTCCCGCGAACGAAAACCTCTCGCTACACCATCTGCTAATCGATGTCAAGGCTTTCGTGGGCGCAAATACCGAGTCGACGACCTTGGTGTTCTTCCTTGCTTCGAAAACTCCTGGACAAGCTGCGGTTGCGCTGAGCGAGAGTTATATTGTCGAGGTTCCACCGAGCGGGGCTCTGACAAGTCTGGCAAAAGCAAGGCAGATGCGGACACTGTTTACGGACCTTGCTTCGGCTGATATTGGAGATTTACCATCTGCGGACAGCGAGTTATACTTGGTGGTCAAGATTCGATCAACACAGCAGATTATTGCAGGCAAGCCAGGGTCAAGGAGTGGAATGGGATCTCGAGATGGTTCGACCACAAAGAGCGAGAAGCCGCAGTTGTCAAGTGGAGGAAGCAAGTCGGGACGACGAAGTCTAATGTGGGGTCAAAAGTCCCAACGATCAGGATTTTCGAGAAACACCTCCAGGCTCAACTCTCTTTCTGAACAAACTGAGGGACAGGATGAAAGCCAAGATCCTCCAGGTACTGCCGATTCCCGAGGACCTGCTGCTAATGAGCGGGGGACTGTAAGCCGAATTGTGAATAGGACCGTGGGAATTGGAGCACTGAAGGTTAACTCAATCATGAAACAAGAAGATGAGGTGGAGTCAGTTATGACTGTCTGGTCTCAATCTACTGGCTTTGGGCACGAGAAGGAAGAAGATGGCTGGGAAGATGTCATCAAGGATTTGATGGCTAGCAAATCAGGCTACTACGAGAAGACCCGAAGAGCAGAGCGTTTACAGGTGCATCTGAAATCGTTTGACAATCCCGATGCGGATGCGCTCATCAAGGCCACTCCGACATTACTCTCTGGTGTTGCTAAAACAAGCAAGATGGGATTCTCAGGCGCTCCAACCAAACCACGCTCAGATATCTACGTGACAATCGACGAAGCATTCCTTCCCCGGCACGCTCTTCTCTCACGCTCCACTGGCAGCGCTATACCCCTTTCTAACATCAATGGATCCAACCTTCAGATCACTCTGGAGGTCCGACGAGGGAACGGCGAACGACTTGAAGGCTCAATATTCCCTTCGTCAAATTCCGATTCCCAGTCAACCTGGGAATCCACCGCCGCTGAGCGCGGTGACGGCTGGAACCAGACCCTTCGCCTTGTCATTCCCCCAGCAGATGTCCCTAGCTCCCATCTCGTGATGATGCTCTCTGATGTTCCCAATTCGCCGTTTGCAATTTGTCATATGCCTCTATGGGATCAACAAGCATTCATACGCGATGGCTACCACAGTTTGCTGCTCTACCGATACGACGATACCACGAGCACACCAAAGGGCAAGGGAGAAGGCAGAACTGGATATCTGAACCTCAATTGGAACGCAAGGGGCAAGGATGATGTCAGTAAGGACGAGGCGGTTACGGGACCAATTGCGACGCTCAGAGTGCAGACCTACCTCTGCAGTACTCGTTTCTCGCAAGATAAGGTGCTTCTCGGATTGCTGAAATGGAAAGAGCAACCACCAGGTGATGTTCAGGAGCTACTAAAGCGACTAGTTTTCGTCCCAGAAATCGAGGTTGTAAAGCTGCTGAATGATGTTTTTGATGCGATCTTCGGCATCTTGGTTGAGCATACTGGCAACGATGATTACGAGGATCTCATTTTCAGTGCACTCGTTACTGTTCTGGGAATTGTCCATGATAGGAGATTCAACCTCGGACCACTGGTGGACCAATATGCGGAACAGAAATTCAACTATCCATTCGCAACACCGTGCCTGGTAAGATCTTTTACGAGACTGCTGGCGAAACCTTCAGATCCGGATACTTCGAGGAAGCTGAGAGCGACTTTCAAAGTTGTAAGACATATTCTCAAGTTTATCACACATGCTCGAGGGCAGCAGAAGGCGAAAGAGGCCGGGATCGGGATCACGAGCACGTCGCCGGGTTTTACGAGACATCTGCGGAGTATCTTCAAAGCTCTGGATGGATTGATGAAGAATAATGCCCCCATTCTCGTCGGAAGCCAGACGCTGGCAGTTCAACATTTCCATACCTGGTTACCTGAACTCACTGGCTTGTTAAGTACAGAGGAGATTCTACACATCGCAATCGATTTCATGGACTCGTGTTCTGCAGTCAAGGGTAAATTGATATTGTACAAGCTGGTTCTGATCATCAATTACTCGAAATTAGAACTCTTTTCACACCCCGAGCAGAAAGCAGCTCTCAGCGCGAATACCGTTCGATGGATTGCCCCTCATTGGGGAAAGACAGCAGAGGTCACTGAACAGTGGAGAGAACAAGTCCGACTGTGTTGCTCCATTTTGTCGACGCAGGTGGCCGGCCTTGGCCCTGAGATTCCAGACTACATCCCGAAGATAATTGACTCGTACCTCGCTCTTCATGCCCCGCCGAAATCTCCTAAGACAAGATTGTCACTTCTCTTCCCGACGACGTACCCATTCCTAAGCAAGCCGATATCTGGTGACTCCCAGTTCGACGAGGTTCTTATTGAGTTGTCTGCTATCCTTTCGGCAATCTCGACTCAGCCTGCTGGAATGCAACTCGAACTCGCCGAAGATGAAATGGCCACTCTTCTCGAAGACACCCTGCACGTTCACCTCGGCATTCTGCAATGTGAAGCTTTCCCTGCCGATTGGCTGAGCGTGCACATCTACCACCACAAATCAACGATGAAGACTCTTGAATACCTTGCTGGTATTTTGCTAGAGTCTTTTCTACCTCATCCCGATGAGGCCGAGAGCTACAACACTGAACTGTGGAAGGTCTTCTTCACAGTCCTGCTCAAGCTTGTAGGAAGCGATGCCCTTGCCCTCGAGACATTCCCCGAGCAGAAACGAAGAGCAGTCTGGAAGATTGCAGGCGATGTCAGAGAACACGGTGCCGAGCTGCTGAGAAGGACTTGGGAGGCCATCGGATGGGAGACAAGCCCTGATGAGAGGCAAAGATATGGCTTGACCAAGATGGGCGGGTACCAGGTGCAATATGTACCTGTGCTTGTCGGGCCAATTGTTGAGCTCTGCCTCAGTGTGCACGAGGGCCTACGACGAGTAGCTGTCGAGGTGCTACAAACGATGATTGTCAGCGAGTGGACTCTCAGCGAGGACTTGTCTGTTATCCAGACCGAGATGATTGATTGCTTGGATCGGTTGTTCAAGTCGAAGCCGTTGACTGAGAGCATTCTTCAGAAGCTCTTCATTAACGAGCTTCTCAGCCTGTTCGATACTTTGGCTCAAGTTGAGGATGACCCACTGTATGCTGGCCTGAAGGAGCTGATTGCTACTATTGATGAGTTCCTGGACCTTTTAGTCGCTGTTCACAGCACCGATGTCAGTGGCGAAGCTTCGCATATGATTCATCGATTGCGACTCATGGAGTTCCTGCGCGATATGCAGAAGGAAGAGATCTTCATCCGATATGTCCATCAACTGGCACAACTCCAAGATGATGCTCGAAATCCAACAGAAGCTGGTCTTGCTCTCCGTCTACATGCTGACCTCTACGATTGGGATCCAACGAAGATCGTGCCTCCTCTTGCCGACCCCGAATTCCCTGCTCAATCACAGTTCGACCGCAAAGAGCGCATCTACTTCGACATCATCAAACACTTCGAGGATGGCGAAGCGTGGGGCAGCGCTCTTGGTGCGTATCAGGAACTGCAGGCTCAATACCAAGACAATGTTTTCGATTTCCCTAAGCTGGCAAGAACCCAACGTGCCATTGCTACCATCTACGAAACGATTTTGAAGAGCGACAAGCTGGTTCCGAAATACTTCCGTGTTGTATACAAGGGCATGGGTTTCCCTCCAAGTTTGCGAGACAAAGAGTTCGTTTATGAAGGGTCGCCGACTGAGAGAACGACTCAGTTTACGGATCGAATGCAAGAACAGCACCCTTCTGCGCAGATTGTTACGAGTGCTGAGGTCGAAGATGTTGAAGGTCAATTCTTGCAAATCTCTGCATTGTCACCTCATCGTGATTTGGAACACCATGTATTCCAACGTGCGAGGGTGCCACAAGTTGTGCGAGACTACCTTCTTTCTGCACACCCAAATTTGTTCTCTGTAACGAGCAAGAGGAACACTTCTGGTCCTGTCAACGAACATTCGGCAGAGAAGATCGTCTACAAGACCGCAGAGTCTTTCCCCGCCATTCTCCGCCGCAGTGAGATCGTCTCTGTGGATCGTATCCGCCTGAGCCCAGTCCAAACAGCACTGGAGCGGATCATTCGCAAGACTGCAGAGATGATGGTGGTTGAAAAACGAGTTGCAGAAGGTGAAGCAGACATGGCACCTCTCCTCATCGATGCCCTCAATATCTCTGTCGCCCCCAACTCTGAGACCACCGTTGCGCGTTACCGCGATCTCCTCCCCACGATTATCGACGGCGAAGAAGTCGAAGAGGTAGAGTTGAATCCATTAGAGAACGCTCTAAAAGTAGCCCTTATCGACCACACAGTAATGATCAAGCGCTGCCTCACCATGTTCTCCAAGCTCGACCAGAAGGCCCTCATTGGTTCCTCAATAAACCCCGAGGAACTGAGCCAAAGTATGCAGTCATATTTTTCATTACATCCCAGCCTCAGATCCAAAATTGACAAAATCCACACAGATTTCGAATCTACCTTCGCTCCTGAACTCGCCTCATTCACCTTTCCTCAACAAGCGCGCGATCCGACACCTGTCCCGAGCTGGGCAATCGCGAGTCCGGTGCTCAGTGATCGCAGTCTGCGGAACTCGCAGATGATCAATAGAGGAATCCAGCACTCGAATACGAACGGCACGATCGTGACACAGGCGACTGATATCCTCGACACACCGGGCCACCGGGCTGGGCGGAGCAGACTGAGTTTCTTGCAGCGGAAACCAGCAGCGTCTCCAACATCTTCTGGGCAGGAAGAAGCAGTTCTTGCCCCTCTGGTCAACGGGAATATGAACGTAGGCAGAGGCCGCGGAAATACAAACGATTCCTCCAGCTCGCGATCAAGGAGTAAGGAGAATCGGAAATCCTTCTTTGGTGGTGGAGGCGTGGGCTCTATCAGTCGGGGACGAGGACGGGAGATTTCAGAGAAGGATTTAGAGAGTGTAAGTGGAGGAGAGTGGGTTACGCAGAGCGACATCAGCGGTCTTGGACGGAGGAGCACTAGCTCAAATCGCCCGAAGACGGGGAAGAGTGGGAAGGGTGGGGGGAGTGTGGATGGGCTGAGTAGGGAGGGGAGTGTGGGGAGTCGGGTGGGGAGTGTGAGGAAGAGGTTGAGTAGGTTGACGTTGGGGAAGAAGAATAGTAAGGCTAACGTGCTCGTGGGGATGACTGAGGAGGAATGATCCCCCCCCTTTTTCACTCGCACATAGTCGTATAAATGTCGATGTATCTTGGCGGATTTGGGTACATATTTTACGGGGCACGCTCTGGATAGGTCAAGTGCAGGCTGGATGCTATGCTCTTTTGTTTGGGTATATTGATGACAGACGTTTCGCTGAATACCCGATTCCTTTTCTTGTGGCCTTTTGTTTGGGATTGTTAGATGAGCTGGCAAAATGTATAATGGATATGGCGGGGGGGGGTTTTTTTTGTTTGTGTATAGAAAACGAGAATGAGATTCTGCACAACTACTTATCACTGGGAGAAAATCTCTTTTTGGTAAAGCGGGTTTGGCTTGGTAAGTAAGGTTGAGAATGGAAAATTAGCTTGGATGAGTGAGTGAGGTGAGAGATGTGTTTTGGCTTTGTAGTTATAGATAACTAGAAATAGAGGTTCAAATCCCTATCCCTTCGCCACCGTTTGCCAAATCACCATTGTAGCTACAATATCAATGCCTCGTTAAACTTCTCTACATACCGTTCATAACTAGGAATCCGGAGAGCCAGGAACTCGGAGAATCTATACTTCTCAGCTATTGAGCCTGCTCAAGTGTTAAGAGGTTTTGTTTTGTTGTTCACTAAAGGTACCACACTATTCATTTCGATCGGCGACATCGCCTGCCAGCCGTAGCACCACCAGCGCCGCATCGGCTGCTTCTCCAGCTATGCCGACCGCGATTCCGATGGTGGTAGAGGGATCTGGCATGTTTTTTTCTTGGGTTCAGAGCGTGATGGATGATGAATGGGTATCGTTACAAAGAGCGGGATTTATATGAGACTGGAAAACCGATGATTTGTGTGAATGCGGGATGTGGACGCGGATGACACAAGATGTTGCGATGAGAGGCAGGGGTAGATAGCAGAGTCAGTCCATCAGATGGTGTTAGTCGAGCAGAGCTGTGATAGAGTAGGATGTACTATGGGTTGGTAAGCTCCGGAGAATTGTCAGGGTACGGATTGCATACAGTGTGTCAAAGAAGTAATCACAGTAATCAATTTATTCTTGAATAGTCATGATTATTATGATTAGAATATGATTAGTGAGATGCTAGATTTTTTTTAATTAGATTAGAATAATACTCTTGAATATTCATGATTACTAGTGATTACTTAGTCATGTGAGCAAGTAAATTAATAACTTATTAATTATTAAAAAATCACTTGATCTTTTAATAAGATATATTAAACTATATATAAAAGAGAAGCTAAATACTAATCTTTTATATTGCTAATATTATAAAACTGTGAAGGGAGGGAGTTCTAGAAGTGATGTTAAGTGGCGAGGTGGCGCTAAGCTTGGGTGTCACCCTAAAGCGGCTAGCGCCCCTCGGGCCGAGTTTTTCCGCGTCACATGATGTAATAATCAAAGTAATCATGAATATTCATGATTTTTATGATTAGAATATGATTAGAATATGATTAGTGACTATATTTGATGATCAGATTAGATTACTGGCTGGTATTCTAATCTAATCTAATCATTTGACACACTAATTGCATAAGACTGGATTCGAAAGTATTAAGTATCGGGATTCGTGAGTTGTCTTGCTTCTCATGAGCATACTCTCGACATCGTGATGTAACACTTCGGCACCTTTAAGTTCTCCTCCCAGCACCCCCGCATCAACCCAAACCCATGCCGCTAACAGTTCTAAGTCCCTAGCTACCTATATCTAGCCTTACTGATTCCTTTACGTTGTAAGTTCAACTAATCAACTCTAGCTTCTTGACAAGGAAAAGCTATTTCACAGCAACTGGGAAGTTGAAAACCACTGGAATCTGTGTCTTGAAAGTTTTTGAAGGGAAAGTGGGGGTGTGGCGTAGTGGAACAACCTTGGCCATCTTCGATGTTGGCGGAGTAGATGTCAACCTCCTGGATGCCGGCGAGGCATCACGAAATTGCTGCCAAAGTGCCATATTCTCGTTACAGTTGGACCAAAAAGGGAGAAAGGGCTTTGCAAATAGCTCTCATATGTGAACAAAATTGAAGTCGCGTTTATTATAAAAGTGTTTTTCTAACGCTGCATTCAGTAGGTACAATGCACTAGGGGACAAGAAATTCAGGTACAGTATCACTTTCGCACTACCAACGAATAAGTCATATAGCCCGTGCTTCTCGTTACTTGTGTGATTTCCCTCCTCCGCCCTCGCCCCCTTGTAAGGGCTTTGGAGCGTCCTCAGGAACGTATCCTAGAGGATTGTTGTTTTACAGTCGGTTCACTCCAAACTCGACAAATTTTTTTTAGCATAATACTATATATGACAAATATTATTAATTAAATATTGTAAGAATAATATAGGAAGGTGCTTTGTGTTCTTAGAATTAAAAAATAATAAGTGGTGGTTGATGTGCAAAATAATTAATATTTTTCCTGAAA
>Ga0302325_10026545_pt1 | contig 12021 bp, 8 predicted proteins | sample Palsa_T0_2_FD_201948 | JGI IMG/M metagenome (GOLD analysis project Ga0302325, IMG submission 201948) | Peat permafrost microbial communities from Stordalen Mire near Abisko, Sweden - Palsa_T0_2 | ecosystem: Environmental > Terrestrial > Soil > Palsa > Peat permafrost | place: Sweden: Abisko...
TTGCAGCAGATTCCCAAGGTGACGCGGCGCTTTGCCGACGACCACAACTGCACGCAACTGGAAGCTGCGGGCTTTCTCGGCACGGACTAGCCAACTTGGGACAATCAGCGAGATGCCGCCACGCAAAGCGCATCCAACAGCTCTGTAACGGGAAAAGGGGATGTTGCCTGCCGAAAGTCTCCCGCTGACGACCGTTGATTTCTCAAATGGCGTAAACAGCGATTACACGTTTTGACAATTCAAGGTGTGAGTGCGGCGTTCAGCCACGGAGGTTGGCGAGTTCTCCTGTCGCCCGACCACTGTAGTAAACCGTAGTAGTTCCATGTTCAAAACGCGCCACAACGGATCATAACGGGACAAATCAGCGTTCTTGTAAGCGGTTGAAGAATCAAGTAAAGTAGAGAATTTTCCAAACGGTTCAGAACCCAGTGTGGAACTCAAAATCCGCCGTTGCCGCATCTTGTTTTCTGACCCAAGTTTCTCGTCTTTTTCCGGTTTTTCCGGCAGTTATTTCCCGTTCCTCCCAGAGCCTCATCAAAGTGATCTCCCGGTAATTGTGAGTGATCGCCGCTCCTTTTCGGCCTCTTCAATCGGCCTTCGCTTGAATTCGGCGGAAACTCGGAAGTTTAGAGTCTCCTTCATTCGGAAGTGTCCGGAGGCTGTTAGGGTTCGCTCTCTTCTCTAGAGAGGAAGCGTCGAACACATTTTGTTCCCTCTTTCTGGTAGATAACCAGTGCCCCCCGCAGGAAAGCTTCGCAGATCTGCGACACGCTTCGTCCCTCGGAAGCCGCGACAGACTCCAACTTTTTCTTCAGATCGGACCGAACCCGAAATGTGAGCCTCGTATCCTTGGCGCTCATCGCAAGCGAATTCTATCACTCGTGACGAAAATCTCTTGACCAAGACCTCGTTGTATGTCATCCTATGGATGACAATGACGCACTAATCGAGGGAACAATGACTCGCATACCGGCAAACAAGTTCACCAAAGGAACTAGATCTTGTCTGCAGAATCGGCACCTTCTTCGGGAGAACATCCGCGCAGCCAAACGCATCATTGGCAACACAATGGCACTACAGACGGCTGTGTGGTTAGAGAAATTGACTCGAGATTTTGGCTTTTCCATACGAGGCGGCGACCTACAGATTGTCAACAGCAACTGGTACGTAACGCACACTGGATTACTATCCTTAGCCCGGCGAAAGAGATGTTTTGGAATAGACGTTGAAGCCATCGATTCGTTGTGTGATTCCGCAGCGAACCGTTTCGTCCTCAAAGCAACGGTTTACCCATCCAAGAATTCCTCAGGATTCGTCGGATACGGCGATGCCGACCCTTCAAATGTCTCTTTCCTCGTCCACGGCGCCGAGATGCGTGTGGCGGAAACCAGAGCGGTCAACCGCGCCCTTCGCAAAGCCTACGGGATCGGCATCTGCTCGGTTGAGGAAATCGGCTCCTTCGCCGAACCACCGCAATCCTCCCGAGAGTCGAAGAAGCTTCCACCGCAACCTGCCAATGGGAACGGGAACAACGGCGGCCCGAAAGTTCGGGATCGTCTTTGCCAGCTCATCCGCCAGCATCAACTCGATCCCAACCTGATCAAGGCCTACGCCACCGACTTCTGTGGCGTCAAGGCGCTTCGCGATGCCACCCGCGAACAGGTGGAAACCTTCGTCATGCAGCTGGCCGACTGGGCCGAGAAAGACCGCTCTGCGCTGCTCTGCCAGCTCAACAGCTACATCGGCCAGAAAGAAGGTGCCGCGTGAAACGCCAGATCACCGGCCTGCACGCCGCCGATCGCTGTGCCGCCGATCAGATCCCCGACGGCGTCTTCCTGGTTCGGGTGCAACGCGTCCAGTTTCGTCGGCAGGCACAGAAGCCTTACTACACACTCACTCTGGCTGTTCTGGAGCCCAGCCGGTTTGCTGGCCTCATCCTTTCCAGTCGCCTCTATTGCAGCCCGAAAGCCCTATGGAAGCTGAACTGGTTCCTGCGCGACTTTGGCTACGACACCGAACTGCTGGGACGCGATGAGGTGGACGAGACCCAGCTCGTGGGTCTGAAGGGTGTGGTCAAGATCAGCCACATCGTTTGCAACGGCACTTCCCTACTCCGGCTGGACGGCTTTGCTCCCGCCGGCCGCTGGGAAGAACTTTCCCCGGCAAATCTGGACAGTCCACAGGTGGCCTGAAATGACATACAGCTACACTCAGATCAGCCAATACCTCACCTGTCCGCGGCGTTACAAGCATCGCTACCTCGATGGCTGGAAAGAAAAGGACACTCGGGCAGCGATGCTGTTCGGCCGTGCATTCGAGAAGGCTCTGGGCGCCTATTTCCGGCAGGAAGATCCCGGAGCGGTCCTGTTTGCCGAGTGGTGTGCCTGTCAGAGCCAAAGCTTGCACTACTCCAACAGAGATACCTGGGATCGCATGCTGCAGCAGGGCATCATGCTATTGACCCGGCTCTGTCAGGACGATCGTGTCCAGGTTCCCCAGCCGAAACGTAATCTGCAGATCAAATTTAACCGGCCAGTCGCCGGGAAGAACGACTTCGTGGCCTACATCGACGCCATCGGCAAACTCGATGGGACACGCTGCCTGCTGGAGTGGAAGACCTCATCTAGCCGATACCCGGAAGAGCCTGAAGGGTTGCTCTCTCTGGATCCACAACTGGTTTGCTATTCGTGGATGACTGGAATCGCCGAAGTCGCCCAGGTCGTATTCGTTCGCAAACGGATGGTCGAGGTTCAGTACTTGCGCACCATCATCACCGACGAGCAGCGCGAAGAGTTTGGTCGCTTGGTAGGGGATACGATCCAAAGAATCGAGTCGGCACAGTTCCTGCCACATAGCGGCATCCGCTTCCCGCAGAATCCCTGCAGCAGCTGTCCGTATGTGGGACTTTGTCTTGGCAAGCAGGAGATGGCTGACGCCCGCCTGGTGCGGCGTCCAGGAGCAGAAAGTCTTGATTGGCTTGACGAGCTTGCATACTGAAAATCCGCCGATGCCGCCGAAGTTCAATCGCCGCCGTGCCCTGTTCGTGCTCGGCAAGATTGATGAGATTCTGGCCTGGGAGCAACGGAAAGAGACTGAGAGGGACACCAAGTTCGTGGAACTGGGGCGCTACTTGTGCGAGGTGCGGGCGGGACAGTACTGGCGGGTGGAGGGTTTGAAGTGTTTCGACCAATTTCTCGAGAGGCGTTTCCCGGAATCGAGGCGGAAGGCGTACTACCTGATGTCGATACACGAACACCTACCGCCGCAGGCGAGAAAACAGCTGAAGGAAGTGGGATGGGCGAAGGGGATCGAGCTAGCCAAGTTGGCCAGGAGGGACAGGCAGAACTTCGATTGTGCAACCTGGTTGCACAAAGCCCGTCAAATGCCCAAAGAGGAATTCAAGCAGGAGGTCGAGAAGGAACTGACGGGGCGGGAAACGGAACCGTGGGAGATTATCTACTTCAAACTTTATCAGAGCCAGATGCCGGTCATTGAACGGGCGATTGAGACGGCAGCTCTGATGCTCGGAAGCGACCGCTCCCGAGGCTACTGTTTGGAGATGATCTGTGCGGACTTTCTGGCGGGAGCCAACCTTGACCACGGCGATCCGGAGATGCTGCTGTTTTCGATGACGAGGTTCTTCAAATTCCTGCCCGCTCAGCAGCGGCAGTCATTTCTTGGGGGCCTGAGCGAGAAAGCATCGTGAGTTCGATTCGCTCCAAACTCCCGCGCTTACGGCTGGATCCGGCGTCGTACGAAACTCTGCGGCAGCAGATTCTGCGTCGCGATGGGTGGAGATGCCAGGCGTGCGGCGCGATGTCGAATCTTGAGGTTCACCACAAAGAATTCCTTAGCCACTTGGGCGATGATTCGGAAGAGAATCTGATTACGCTCTGCACCGCATGCCACCATGAAACGCACCATATTGTCTAAGTGAAATAGCAAGAGTACGTAATTTTGCGATGTTCAAGCACAGATTCACATTCCCGTGCTAGTACTCACGCTGGCCAGAAAGAAGCTGTTCTTGCGACGGCCACTCGAAGGCTTCAAGAGAAGCAAAATTGCGGGCAAGAACAATCCAACTGAAATAGGCACCAAGGGCTAAACGTCGGCCACGTTCACAACTACTTTGATTAACAGCGCACGACCTGCTCGTTTCACTGAACTTGACCATCGACGAGGAACCAAGGCGCGCGGCCCCGCGCCATCGGCAACTTTCAGAAATCCTCACCAGGCCTTTCGGAGCGCCGCGAGTCCCTGGAGATAATCCTCATCTTCGATCCTGCTCTCCACCCCGAACTCGGTCAAGATCGTCATCATCCGCCCCAGGGGGACTCCAGCAAGCTCGGCAGCTCTGCCCAGCGATGCTTCGCCCTTCTTGTACCTTTCCACCGCAAGTAAGATTCTGTCCCGGGTGACCATATCCCGCGCGGCCTTCGAAAGATCACTCCTTCTATTCCTTGGTGAACTCGTTCAGAAATTCGAAATTCTCACGATCCATTCGAATGCTCATCGTCTTCGTCATGTCGCTGTCCCCAGTTTCCGCCTAGTGTCTTCAAGGATTGACCTTTTGTAACGCCCATGCATTACCAACCCCTCAAGTTTCGTGAGGGACTCGTTCGTCGTAAATAGTCGCTTCTCGCGCATTCGCACCAAGATGCCTATCGTCCTCGTAAACGCGATGCCAAGCAACTTGCACGCATTGATCCCATTCTTGTCATCGATGCCCAACCAGGCGTACCCGGATCGTTGTCGCCGCGCGAGCCGATGCTGAATTGTGCCATCGACACTTGTTCGATGTTTCGGTAAAGGTAGCTGTCAGCGAATGTACTGTCTTTGCAGTCCAGCAACATGCACTTCACTGTTGTCACCCGCCGTGGGCGAAATCGGGAGTTTAGGAGATATGCCGGCAATGTATTCGGCTGTTCGCTGGTGAGCGTCTAAGGCGTCGTCAACAAAATGGGTTCTACTTTGATCGTGATCGATTGCCCAGATGTGACCGTCGTGGTCCCGCCGGTGAGATCGCGGTACGCAATATAGCCGCTCGGCACCACATAGGTCGTACCCGCTTCAGTCGTTGTCCACACCCACAACGAATTCGTGCCGTTGGCCTGAATAAATGGGCAGGTCCAGACCGGAGGCGTCCCCGTGGACGAGCAGGTGCCGTTGAACTGCCCGCCCACCAAGTACTGCATCATGTAAAAGTAGGCGGTGGCGAACTGCGGCTGGCTGCCGATGTAACTGTTCCAGTAGTACCACCATACACCCATGCCTCCGGGTGCGCTCCCCAGGGCTGCCGTGTTCGAGAACTGCAAAAGGTTCCAGCGCACCATCTGCCCAACGCAGTCCGGGGTTGAGTACGGCGTGCCAGTGTCCCCATCGTTGCACCCGTAAGGAGGGGTCAGGTCGTCATAGCCCGTTTCGCTCACGACCCACGGAAGCGGCGTCCAACCGCTGGTGTTATAGTTTGGACCTAAATCACCATGCAGCGTGTTTGCCGAGCCGCTTAGCACGTTTTCTGGGAGTTGATTGTTGAGATAATAATGAATGTTGTAAACATCCGAGATCACCCCACCTGCAATTTCTGCATCCAGCCACCCGGTCATCCACGTTTGGGCTTGGGCCCCGTTGGTGATCGAAGGCGTGAGAATCGTCGCTCCGGGAACATTCGCGTTGATCACGGCGACCGCTGGCGCAACCATCTGGTAAAGCCGCGTCTGCGTACCGTCCCAGCGTGGGTGCGAACCACTGGCGCCGACATTCGCCTCGTTCCACAGTTCGTAGTACTTGATGTAGGTTTTGACGCAGTTCCCGTTGGGACTGCAATGGTCAGTGAGGTCGGTCACGAATTGCGTGAAAGTCGGGCTGCCGCTGGAAGTGAGGTCGCTCGGCGGCGTTGGCCCGCCGCTGGCGCCACAGGAACCCATCGGGCCTGCCGGCCCACCGTCTGCAAAGGTGGGCACGCAGCCGAACACATAGCTCACAGACCTGGGCTGGTGCGCGGCAACCACATCGAGGTAGCCATCGAGCTGCACCCAGTTGTAGGTTCCTATGCCGCCGCTATAGGCGGTCATCAGCCAGGACCATGCCACTTGCGAATCCCACAAGCGCAGAAGTCCAGGCTGGGCAACCGAAGTGGGCCATGTCGGGTCATGGTCCCCCGTTTGATTCGGGCAGTTGTCCGCCCCCGAACTGATGCCGACGCCGCACTGCATTCCGAAATACGTAGGCGTGATTGCCACCGATGGATTGACCACGAGGAAAGCAAAGCCGGTGACCGAACCGGAACTCGCCGAGATCGTTGTACTCCCAAGATAGATGCTGGTCGTATATCCCGTGGAATTCATCGCAGCCACGGCCGGAACAGAGGACATCCAAGTCGCGGATTGAGTGATGTCCCGCGTCGAGCCATCGCTGTAAGTTGCAGTGGCCGAGAATTGCTCGCCATAGCCCAAGGCAATGGAGGTGGAGGCAGGTGTCACAGCGATCGAGGTTAAGCTCGCCTGTGTCACAGTGATGGAGGTGGATGAGGAGATGGAGTTGGAGGTGGCCGAGATGGTGGCCGTGCCTTGTCCGGAGCTAGTGGCCAGTCCGTAGCTGCCCACCGCGTTGCCGATAATCGCCACCGTGGCCGACGACGAACTCCAGGTCACCACCGTCGTCAGATCTTGCGTGCTGCCGTCCGTGTACGTGCCCGTGGCCGTGAACTGCTGTACCGTGCCCAGCGCAATCGTCGGACTCTGCGGATTGATCGCAATCGACACCAGCACCGCCGGATTCACCACCAGCTCCGCCGTCGCACTGATCGCTCCCGAACTGATGCCGATCGTCGTCGTCCCCGTGCCCAGCGTGCTGGCTAGTCCCCCCGTCCCCGCCGTGTTACTGATCGTCGCTACCGTCGCTACTGTCGAACTCCAGTGCCCGCTCTGCGTCAGATCCTGCGTGCTCCCGTCGGTGTATGTGCCTGCGGCCGTAAACGGCTGCGTCGCTCCCAAAGCCACCGTCGATGTTTGCGGATTGATCGCGATCGACACCAGCGCCGCCGCCGTCACCGTCAGCTCCGTCGATCCGCTCACCGTCCCCGCGCTCGCGGTTATGTTGGCCATCCCGATTCCAGTGCTTTGCGCCAGTCCCACGTTGTTGATCGGTGCCGTCGAAACCGTATCCGACGACCACGTCGCCGTGCTGGTCATATCTTGCGTGCTGCCATCGGTGAACGTGCCCGTCGCCGTGAACTGCTCGCTCGTGCCCAGCGCGATCGACGGCGTTGCCGGTGTCACAGCCAACGATACCAGCCCCGCCGTGCTCACCGTCAGCGTCGTCGATCCGCTCACCGAACCGGAAGTGGCCGTGATCGTCGCCGTTCCTTCCCCCACGCTGCTGCCTAAGCCTTGCGTCGGCGCGGCATTGCCGATCGTGGCCACCGTCGCCGTATCCGAACTCCACTGCACCGTGCTCGTAATATTCTGCGTGCTGCCATCCGTATACGTACCCGTTGCCGTGAACTGCTCATTCGTGCCCAGCGGAATGGTGGGTATCGCCGGCGTCACCGCAATCGATACCAGCACCGCAGGACTGATGGTCAGCGTGGTCGAACCGCTGATCGTGCCCGACGTGGCCGTGACCGTGGTGCTGCCCAGAGCCACACTGCTCGCCACTCCTTGACTGTTGACGGTCGCGATGGTGGAGTCGGCCGTGCTCCAGGTGGCCGAAGTGGTCAGCACCAGAGTGCTGCCGTCGCTGTAGGTTCCAGTCGCGACCAGGGGCAGAGTCGTGCCCAGGGCAAACCAGGAATTGGCCGGCGTCACCGCCAGCGACACCAGAATGGCCGGCCCAACGTTGAGCGTGGCCGAGGCCGTAATCGAACCCGAGGTTGCCGTGATCGTCGCCGTGCCTGCTCCGGTGCCTGTGGCCAAACCGTTGCTGGCGATGCTTGCCACCGTCATCGAAGACGAACTCCACGTCACCGAGCTGCTCAGATTTTGCGTGCTCCCATCACTGTAGCTTCCCGTCGCCGTAAACTGCTGGCTCGTCCCGTTCCCTATCGTCGCATTCGCCGGTGTCACCGATAGCGAAGTCAACACCGCCGGTGTGACTGTCAAGGTGGCGAAACCACTGATCGTCCCCGAAGTGGCCGTAATAGTGACAGACCCCTGCGACACACATGTAGCCAACCCGCCGCTGCTGATCGTTGCTACGGAAGTCCCCGACGATGTCCACGTGGATGTGCTTGTCAGGTTCCGCGTCGTGCCATTGCTGTAGGTTCCCGTGGCCGTGAGCAACTCCGTGTAACCCGCAGACACGGACGCCGTGGTGGGAGTGACCGAAATCGAAGTCAACACCGCCGCTCTGACCGTCAATGTAGCGGAACCACTGATCGTCCCCGATTTTGCTGTGATAGTTGCGCTACCCTGCGCCACACTCGTGGCAAGTCCGCCGCTGCTCACGGCTGCCACGGAAGCCTTCGACGAAGTCCAGCTCGCAGTCGTGGTCAGGTTCTGCGTCGTGCCGTTGCTGTAAGTCCCCGTCGCAGAGAATTGCTGGGTGTACCCTGCTGCGCCCGATGCTGTGGCGGGAGTAACCGAAATCGAAGTTAACACCGCCGCTGTGACCGTCAATGTAGCGGAACCACTGATCGTTCCTAATTTTGCTGTGATAGTTGCGCTGCCCTGCGCCACACTCGTGGCGAGTCCGCCGCTGCTTACCGTTGCAACCGATGTCGCCGACGAAGACCAGGTCGTGGTACTGGTCAGGTTCTGCTTTGTGCCGTTGCTGTAAGTCCCCGTCGCAGAGAATTGCTGGGTGTAGCCGGCGGCCACCGACGCTGTCTCAGGGGTAACCGAAATTGAAGTTAACACCGCGGCTGTGACCGTCAACGTGGCCGAGCCACTGATCGTTCCGGACTTGGCTGTGATAGTTGCGCTTCCCTGCGCCACACTCGTGGCGAGTCCGCCGCTGCTGACTGTTGCGATTGACTTTGCCGAGGAAGTCCAGGTGGCGGTGCTGGTCAGGTTCTGCATAGTGCCGTTGCTGTAGGTTCCCGTGGCCGCAAACTGCTGAGTGTAGCCCGCTACCACCGAAGCTGAGCCCGGCGTGACTGCAATCGAGACGAGAGAAGGGGCGGTTCCCGTACCGCTGAGCGTTACTAGTTGCGGACTGGAACCTCCGGTATCTACCACCGTGAGAGTGCCGCTGCGGATCCCTACAGCGCCGGGCGTAAAAGTGGTCGAGATTGTGCAACTGGCTGCCGCACCTAAAGTGGCTGGGCTGATCGGACAGTTATTGGTTTCCGCATAATCAGACAGGCTGGTAGTAATGCTGGTAATAGTGATGGCCGAGCTCTGACCATTTTTCAGCGTCACCTTGTGAGTCGAACTCGTCGTGCCTTGGACTTGATTGCCGAACGACGCACTCGTAGGAGTGATAGTTACAGTTTGGGCGAGAGCCGGCAGAGCAACTAATGCGGCGACGCTCGCGAGGAGCCACGAACGGTATAGTCCCCGTCCGATCTGCATCAAAACCACCACTAACTTGAAATAGTTATTGCAAACCCGGGCCCGGGCGCGAGAGCAGAAGGGGGGTTAGCTCTCTGCGCAAAAAATCTCAACACATTGGAATCGAAACCTGGAAACCGCACCCAAAACCGGTCTTCAAAACAACCAGTACAACAATTAAGTATGCAAGAACCTGCAACGTGCTAAGCACATATTGGCTATTTTCTTAGCATTGAGCCTCAAGAGGAGTTATACTACTGCGATCTTTACCGGGGGCCTGCCGTATTTCCAAACCTTCCCTTAGCCAATACTGCTTTGCAAGCAGGAGGATTCGACATGAGGTTTTCAAGTAAGCTTTTGCCGGCATTGCTCCTCTTCTCGTGCGGCGCTGCGCTTGCGTCCGGCCAGACCATTCCGGTGGGGACTTTCCAGCACATCATCATCGTTGTCCAGGAAAATCGCACTCCCGACAACCTATTTGGAGCCGGTGCGCCCTCCGGAGCTTGCAACAGCGCGAGTGCTTTCGAGCCCGGTGTCGACATTCAGAGCGGGGGATACGCCTTTGTCTACACGAGCTCAGGGACGCTCCAGCGCGAGTTCATCTGCAACACGGCGCTGCCGCTTAGCGCATGGGACAAAAATGTAAGTACGCCACAGATTATCGATCCGGACCACAGCTTCATAGGGGTGGGTGAAGACTACGACAAAAGGAAAATGGATGGTTTTTGCCATGAATACAACAATTCCAGCTTTGTCGGCGTATGCCCGCCATATTCGTTTGTGCAAAAGTCCGACATGCAGCCGTACTTTGACATCGCCACCAGCTACGGCTTCGCCAACTATATGTTTCAGACCAACCAGGGAGCGAGCTTTTCTGCTCACCAGTTCCTTTTCACGGGTACCTCGGCACCGGTCGAGCCCCACGATCCCAACGGCTACTACCTGGATTTCGCATCGGAAAACTCGGGATTTAACGATAGCGGATGTCCATATACCGGTCCCGCGTGGCCAGAATGGGTCGCTCCCAACGGCACGCTGATGGCGGATCCCCGAAAAAGCGAGTGTTACACGCACGACAGTCTCGTGACTGACGCAGCCGACTGCGCTACCGGCCATTGCGACCGGGGGCTTGTTAGCTGGGCTTACTACAACTCGATGGCGCTGAGTACCGTCATCTGGGACGCTCCGTCGGCCATCCCTGAAGTGTGCTATGGAGCAATCAGCGGGAGCGGTCCCTGCGGCGGCACCGAGTGGAGCAGCCACATCCGTCTTCCGGGCAAGGGTTATAGCGAGGCGCCGATATTCGACGATCTTTTCAATTGCAAGCTACCGCAGGTAAGCTGGGTCATACCTGATGGGGTGTGGTCCGACCACCCCCAGGATCCCACACAGGGACCCGCCACGGTTTACGGACCGTCCTGGGTAGGGGACATCATTGACGCCGTCGGCGGCGGCATTACCGGAAGCACCTGCAACCCGCCCTCCACGACCAATGCTCTATATTGGACGCAGCAGCCAACTCTCATCCTTGTCGTCTGGGACGATTGGGGCGGTTGGTTTGATCACGTTTCCCCGCCCAAGGTGTACAGGAGTCCCAATAAAACATCCTGTCCGACTACCGTTCAGCCCAATGGCTGGGGTTGCGGCTACACTTATGGATTCCGGGTGCCGCTGCTGGTGATTTCCCCATACACCAAAGCGGGCTATGTCTCCGGAAGCTGCCAGTTGCACTGCCCTAACCTTCAGTTCCCCTACATTCACGACTTCGGCAGCCTCCTCGCATTTACTGAATACAACTTCGGGATGCCGTACATTGACGCAGCAAACAACGGGTATGCTGACTACAACGCGCCCGACAATCAACAAGGGAACGTTCCGCTGTCGGATTTTTTCAGCATAAGTAACCCACGCGGCTTCACAAACATTACAACTGCGGAGCCGTTCAGCTTCTTTCAGACCTACCACGCAAAGACGGGAACTAAGCCAGAACCCCCGGACACGGACTAATTCATCTCCTGCACAACTTCGAGGGTTCTCGCGGTTTCTTTGCTGCTCTTTGCTTCTTCACTTTCATGAGCAGTTCGTTGGTTTTGCGTTCTTCCAGACCCGGGAATCACTCCGGGTCCACGCAAGATCCGTGGGCAAAGTGTGCCTTTGACCCGACGAGCGCGTGTTAGAATTTCTGTAACCCCGCACAAATGCTTGCTTGAGGAGTACAGAACCATGTCTACCCGGTTGATCTCCGTATATGTAAGCGCCGAAGCCGTGGTTCGATTTGTCCCATTTGTGCTTTTGCTGTTTATGATCGGCTGCGGAGGTGGTTCATCCAGCACGAACATTATCACCGTTACGCCTCCGAGCATTAGTAGCTTGTCCCCGAGTAAGGGCGTGGTGGGCACTGCGGTCACAATCTCGGGATCGAATTTCGGCTCGTCCCAGGGATCAAGCACGGTGACGTTCAATGGGACGCCAGCCTTGGTCGTGAGTTGGAGTGATACGTCGATCGTGGCGACAGTGCCACTTGGAT
>Ga0302325_10026547_pt1 | contig 12021 bp, 16 predicted proteins | sample Palsa_T0_2_FD_201948 | JGI IMG/M metagenome (GOLD analysis project Ga0302325, IMG submission 201948) | Peat permafrost microbial communities from Stordalen Mire near Abisko, Sweden - Palsa_T0_2 | ecosystem: Environmental > Terrestrial > Soil > Palsa > Peat permafrost | place: Sweden: Abisko...
GGACATTGGTTCCCGCCAGTGTATAGGGCCGGTTTCAATGGGCAGGGCTCAGGGACTGTGTATCGATGGGAAAATGGCATAGTGACCCAGGCCACGGGTTATTACTCGGACAACAGCCAGGGATATGCACCAAATAATGTCGGCCTCGAGCTTTACAGGGGAGCAACTATGTTTTATTGCAACCCTTTCTACCAATTCTTCGTCGCCGATGGCGATGCCAGTACGAGAGATATGCCCAACGCTCCGGTTCCCCTAGATCGATGGTATCCTATCAATTTCAGACACCATGGAACAATTTCTCGCGTGGACTTTGCAGGCGACCAACCTTATCTTGCTGGCAACGGACCGGAGTTCATTCGACAACTTGGCCTCAACTCGTACAGAAATCAAGAGAATGAAGCGCCAGCATCAGGAGGTCTAGCTGGTAACTTGGCTATTCTGATTGCGTTGATTGCTTTCTCTTGCGGGGGAAGTCGGGATTTGGAGAGGATCCTTCTCGACGATCGAGCTTGGCGCCGTTACGAATGGAGGGGACATCGCCGACCGGCCGGTCGTAAGTCGCACAACAAAAACAATCGAATGACTTTTGTGCTGACGTATGCTAGGACGTGATGCGAGAGGCTTAGTTGTCTCGATTTATTATGATCCCGAAAATAACGACGGATCTACTCGAGACGCACTTTACAACTTGGAGTGGAATATGGGAGCTCTCCTGATTTGATCGACATCAATTTCCAAACTTGATGGCACATCGCGTGCGTCTCTTCACTTTCACTTACTATCCAAAGAGCCAATTACCTTTTTACGACATACGTTCTCAAAGGCCTTCGCATCCAAAATCGCTGTGCCCATGCCGAACTTCACGAATCTCCTTGCGATAACGTATATATGTTTGGGATACAATGGCGTTAGACCTGGAGTTTGTTGGCGTACTGTTGATTTCTTTGTCCCGCTTGGGGTAGTTCGCGCTTGAATGGTTGTCTCGTCCTATTTCTATCTTCATTGTCGTTTTTTCTGCTTCATACATGCCGCAATATAGTTTTGTCATTTTCACTCGTGTCAGTCAGTTTCAGCGGCCGTAAGAAACCTCGCAATGTCGATTTACAAGGACTGTCGTCTTCACAATGCTACGCACAGGGAATGTTTTTGACTTCAGCATACACAATAAAATATCAATGATTGATACTTCTAGTAAACTCGTGTTCTGGTTCTGTCGTGCGCTATTTTCTGAAATGAGGCCTCCTTCGAACGAGAATGTGACTAATTTTGCCCGGTGATTTTGATTTATCCTGCTTCTTATTTTCTAGACATCTTGAGACCCAGTCTGTACAACTAGCCAAAGCCCTTGAATAGTGGCTTTCTCTTTCATCGGGCTGCAGACTTTGTGCAATGTAGACTCCGAGCTTCCTCTACCATCCTTGATCAGCGGGGACTAGCGCTATTCCCCGAGGCACTCTATTGGCCACAAAAACAGTCCTTGGAGTCTCATCAATTTAAAGCACAATACATTGGATCTGGGAGGGAGCTCACAGCATATTGGTGTCAAGTCGATCCCACTTCCCAGCACGTTGAAATTCGCTTGCCAATCTTCGACATCAAGGTCAACCATGAACCTCCTGAAACCAACTATCCGATCGTGGGCCAAGAGCTAGCTTCTCAGACGATATATTGTATGCCTTATAAAGCCTCGCACAGTGAAGCTCTTGGTCAGAAAGCAAATTACTAGTCAGGTGTTGCTCTAAGGTTCCTGCAAACGATGAGAACCCAGGTCTCTCTTTCGTCTCTATGGCAAGAAACATAATGTCTCGGATGATATTGACTCTGTCCTGTACATGCTCTTGAATATACTGGATCAAGACGGGGTGAAAGTGCAAGCGATTGTCACTCGGAGATCTTGCAGTGCCGAACGAGACCCTTCTTAGGTCGGATAGCCATGACTGTTTCTCATCCGCGGTTGCCGACCAAATGCGATAAAAAGTCAGTTCTGGATGTCCATTGATCCACGGGCGTTCATGGAACAAAAAAAGTCTAATGAAATCCGGATGATCTTGAACTAAAAAAGCTATCAATTGGAGCAAGATCCAGCTTTCCTCGAACGCAAGTCGATTCTTAGAGATCACAAAAGTTTCCTCGATAGATAATTGGAACGTTGGCTTGTGTTTGAAGACAGGTAGAGGTATCTTGTGATATTTTGACGAAAGACTGACGAACTTCTCTATCGCTCTGGACACGTGTTGCTCAGTAAAATTGGTTGCAATATATGACGCGATTCTTGAGGCCACGAGCGGGTGGCCAGCAGCCATCTCAGATATTGCTCTTATTGAATCATTCGAACGAGACTCATTGCCAGGGAGATGTCGAGTATTCGGGTAATGATCGTGCTTAAATGTTCCGTCTCTAGCCCTGTAAGCAAAATACGGTACAAGTTGAGACGGTGCTCTTGTTCTAGGTCGTGGATCATGACTGGATTCCGGGTGGTGATTAGGAGGTTGCGGCCTTGCTGAGGCAAGCTAGCCTCGATGCTCGCGGGTGATGCTGCATCAATGTCATCAATGAAGAGGAAGCTTCTTGTTGTCTCGTCCTCCCTGAGCCATTCTTTGAAGGCGTCGATTCGTTTAGAGGGACTATAATTGGACCATATGCTGAAAAGATCTCGGTTGGGATGGCGCCTAGCTAGTAATTCGGACCCTACTGCATTTGCGATGAAAAGAAGCTCATCTTCAAGAGATGTTGAAGTGCCTCCTTTCAACAAAAATACGTTGACCCTATTGCGAAGTCGACAAGCGAATGTCAGTAGAAGTTCTGTCTTTCTACAACACCGTTAGCTTGGAAAGTTGTTCGGAAAATTCTAATAGTACCCGATTCCACCGATTCCTGATATTGATACCCCGGTGTGATTTGTGCTTCCAGTAAATATGCTCTCGGCGATACGATTTATTTCGGCATCTCGTCCAATGAAGCGGTCACTTCGCTCTCTGAGAAGCCCTTTGCCTTCATAGTACAATTTTCCCTCGGGAGGAGGAAATCGAGGGGCTGTGACAGGAGGATGTCCGGGCAACTAAAATAAATCAGATTCGGACTCCATCGTAATTTATGGCGAATGGCAGTTGTGAGGGTTAATTTGAACCAGTTCAGACCTCCTCAGATCCCTGAGTATGCGACGGTATACGCCGTTCTAGCAGCGAATCTCGGATTTCCTGGAGCGTTTCGACAACCATAAGGTAGGCTGCCCCATATCTATTGTAAAATCTGCACATCTCTCTGTGGTCGACGTTTGGCATCGGAGATGCTGCCATGCCATTAAGCCCCGCCGAATCTTCTGTAACAATCTAAATACGCTAGAATTAATAAACAAATTAAACGAGCTTTTAGGAAAGTACTAGTTACTTAGGTTCTTGGAAGACAGAAAAAGAGCTCGATGGCTTACAAGTCTGAGCTTGCCAGCCACACGAGTACGTTCAGTCTCATAAAGGCAACGATATGGTGGGCATGGTTTGATTCTGCCGAACGCCTCTTTGCTCGCGACCGCAAATCCATTAAAAGGTCGCAAGTTATCCAGAATGTCTGCTCGAACGCCAAATAGGGTAGTGAGGTTAGATATGAATTTGTTGCAATCAGCGGAAGTCGAACCAGAGTGCGGCGTGCCAAGGAACAGCAGGCCACACTGTTCGATACAGAGCCCGCGGTCTTTGTAACTTTCAGAATAGTCATACAACCGAATCATTGCCTTCCATACGTTAGCTAAGTCGGGTGGATCTCCGTCAAAGCGTCAAACAATGGGTGGACTCACTTCTCGAGCAACAATTCCACCCAGAGAATGGCAGACGAATATGATGGGTCTCACCCGCTCCTTCACGACATCAGCAGTGTGTCTACGAATCGTAGGCCCAACGCCACTTCCACAGTGTCCACTTACAGAGACTGACTTGCGAACAGCTACCACTTGGTCCAGCAGGTTCTTAGCCCATTGTGGTATACCTGATATGTTTACCCTCTCTAAAACCTGGGATGAGTACCCAAATGTCATAGTGCGGGCTCGTCTGAAGGGATGTGTAGATGGCAGAAAGTCTCGAAGCCACATCGAGCCCGGCGGACCATCTTTAGTAGCCCAAGTGTCGAATGCATTCCCATTGAGGCCGTGAACTGCAACAATGCTACATTCAATCGCTCGTTAGCTTGATTCTCCCAAAAGAGGCGGGATTTATACTCGATTTCAGGGTCTTTTGCTGGTTCTGGTGAGTGAAGTATGGTAAGGTCATGAAATACATCGTCAATTCTCCATTGCCTGAAATCTAAATCCATCTTGAGCATAGCTTTGCGGCCCGCTTTCTTTGCCTCCTCGTTGTCAAAAGTCACCGTAGCAGTATTGAGCTCATCTCGTATCGTTAGAGAACTTTGGAAATTTAATGCCAAGCTATCTTGTTTTGACGCGGCAGCTCGAGGGGACCAAGAAGAACTCGATCCATTTTCGGCAACTGGACGCCACCGAGCGCAGATGCTGTTGTAGTCTGAGAGGGAGAGACCTTGAATACGAATTGACCTCTTGCTTGTAGTCGCCATTGTAAGATATTCCGAGCTGGTGAAGCCTGAGCTAAAATATGGCAGCTAGGAATCAGTTTTAAGGCTTGCTCGTCGTGAGGCTGTGAAGCCCCCACGGTTGTCAACCCCACGTTTTCTCCCAACCCCGCCTCCATCTACATACAAGTACTGTACGAGTACAAAACAGCTCAAAAAAGCCTAGCGCGATGCCCCTCCAGCAGTCACAAGGCTGGAGAGTTCTACCGTCTTGTGACTCCAGCGACCAAGGACCAACTCTTACTTGAGTCTTGAAATATGGTCTACTTCCTAAGGTTACGTTTCCAAATTTTATCTGTCAACAAGGCCTTTGGTGGGCTTGTAACGGGCTTGAGTCCGACTCGGGATTCATGAGGTTTCAAACATGGAAGACGTCGAGGCTACGAGACGATGGTTGAGCTTGGCCGAAGATGAAGGCACTCGGAGGGTGCACAACCCGCTTAACCACTCCGGCGTATCGGATGAAGTTGTGGATATGCTTGATGAAGGATCTTCCGAGTGCGAATCCCCTGGTGGCTCTTATTTTTTGTCTTCTCTGTGAATCGACGCTTACAATTGCAGGTCTCTGCTCGACCACATCGACTGTCCCTCCGCAAACGTCCAAGAATTCTGCTATCTGCTCTGTTCATTACCCAGTAATCGTGCTGCAATGTTAATTTTCTATCGCAGTGCCCGTCTCCAGCTGAGATGGAATGAGGAGGGTGAACTTGTCCAATACGACATCAATGAGCATTTTATTCCGCCCTGCGTCGTGAACCTTTTCAAGGGAAACGATGACGCTTTACGGAAGAATAAAGATTTACACACGATGGTTACACGTGGACTGCTAGAAACCTCTTTGGTAGGGGATATTACTTACATATCTATCTCCGAAAAGCTGAGAGCGAGCATCCGAGCATCAACTTCGTTCAGAGATCCTACCGTTTCATTTGTACAGCGATTTGGATTGTTCAACATAATGCTGGAAGCACTTCCTGAAGAATACTCAATCATAGTGTGGGAAGAGGTCCAGTCACAACTGCATGAGACCATTGAGCTCAATTGCATACCAATCCTTCGCGTAATGAATTTCGAGGATATCAGCAGATATGTGGAGCTTTTGGATGGAGGAAAAAGGTTGGGGAGAAATATCTCGCTGAATTAATAGAAAGAAGCATGCTAATACAGTCTTCCAGTGACCAAACGCTTTTGGCTCGGTACCTTACCATGCTTCTTCGATTTCTGAGACAACTTCTAGGACCCTATCCTTTCTTGCGACATCTAGCTCTAGAAATACTGGATCGCAGTGCCAGCATCGAGAACGAGTCTCAACTTCTTTCCGAGATAGATGAAATCAAGTTGTTTCTCGAAGTTCAAGAAATGACTCTGGATGAGACTCCAACTGATGCAAGCGATTTCTTGTCCGAGAAGCCTGAACTATTATCGGGTATTGCCACTAGTGGGCGGTTGAACGGGCGATTTGGCATCCTCATTGGCGACAATATCGTTCGCAAGTTGACTCGCGATCCTTTAGGATCGATCAGGGACTCATGGAATTTCATGGATTCGGACAGTCCCTCCTCACTTGAGAGAATAGCACATGCATATCTCATCAACACGAAATCCATTCCTTCTGAGCTCTACGAAAGCCAGAGTCTTACCACCAGGATCTTGATAGCATTCGTGCTTTCTAAGAGAAATTACTATGAACCGGCGAGGGACATTTTAGAAAGTGCTCTTTCTCAAGCTGAGAACGAATATGGGCGAGAATCTTGGGAATATGCGATTGCAACCGCTGAATACCTGAAGTGTTGCGCTCTCACTTGGGATGAAAGTGTAATAAGATTTGATAGTTTGCATGCTTTGACCACAGGCATCGATAATCTATCAAATGACTGTAGTTTGTTTTTGAAAATTGCACTCGCCGACGTTCTTCTGGCAGACTCGAGGTATGAAGCTGCAATAGAAGTTCTAAACTCACTTTTTTCTGTTGGGATGCACTATTCGTCAACGAATGTCACGGTGGCAACCAGATTATCCAAGGCTCATAGGCGTCTCGGTGAAGTTTTTCCCTCGCGCAAAATTACAGAAGTTTTGCTCCGGGGACTGAAAGACCTGCCCCATGTGTCAAAATCGTTACAGCTTGCTTTTATCGAAGAACTTCAATGCAACCTCAGCACTGTCGATATTGGTGACTTCCCAGCCTACCAAAAGTTGCACGAAGCAATGGCAAAAAGTAAGGGCATGGCGCATCCAGAAAGCACTTTGGTTTCGAACCAGACAGAAAATATTTCGGCCGAAGAGCTCCAGACGGCTTTCAACGAGATCGTGTCTCTCACAACTATTTTAGGGGCGATCAGTAAGTCAGCCATCAGAAGCGCAGGCGGATACTAACATTGCGAGCAGATGGAAGAGTATCAATTCCAACGCCCCAAGAGGAGAGAGAGCTATCAGTTGGGATGGAAGTAACATCGATAAAACGGGTAGGCTCTCCATTGCAGCAACGCAGTCGTCAGCCCCCATTCTCAGAAGGACCACAAGATGGCGAGCCTTTGCCGCAGCCCAGTAGCAGCTTCAGTCCCATGCCATCGCAAGTACAGTTGCCCTTTTCATCGACACCAAGCGTTCCGATTTCCAATTTCACAAGTCAGCCACCCTTGTCAATAACACGCTACTCGGGACTCTCGGTCGACATACCCTATACTCTGAGAGAAGAAAAGGAGGATGAGGATATGAGCCCTAGATCCTCTATTTCTGAACCTCAAGTAAGGCCACGACTCGCGTTTGGACTGCATTCGAAAAGCTTTCTTTTTATCGTCAAGGAACTGGGCATCAAAGGTGGAGTACCTCCCCGGAAAGATTTGGGGGGATATTGGGCGCCGCCAATCTATGCACAGGGACTATATCCTCCGGCCCAAGCGCAGCTGTACCGCTGGGCTGAAGGTGGTACAATTTCTGCTGCCTCTGACTGTCGTAGGCACGGCACAGCGTGGCGATCAGGCGAGATGACCCCTCTTACTGCATACAAAACGGTGACTCTATTTTGGTGCAATCCGTTCGTCCAGTTCAGGACCGCAATGGGTGATGCCAGTACTTACGACATTGCAACCTCCGCCCCTCCCTTCAATCGTTGGTGGCCTTTGACTTTTCGACAAGATGGAGCAATTTCCCGTGTCGACAGGGGAAAGAAGATGCTCCTCGCAACTGAAGGCTCCGCTTGGGTCACTGACTTTGAACTCACTTCTCATGCTAATCATAACGCCGAAAAGGACATGGGGGTAGCAGGGCTAGCAGGTGATCTTGCTATCCTGGTAGGTTTAATAGCTTTCACGTGTCAAGAAAAGGACTTTGATCATGTCCTCCTGATGGATCAAGCTTGGCATCGTTACAAATGGCGAGGACACGCTCGGCCTCATGGACGTGAGTCGAAAGACAAAGCCGAGTATGAATCAACAGCTAATATCCAGACAGGGAAAGACAAGAGGGGCATCGTGGTAGAGATTTTTCTCGACCCAGAGAATCCACAAGGCTCCACACCAGAGACATTATATGCTTTGGAGTGGGATGAAGAGGCATTGGTAGAGTAGAAATTCCCATGGATACTGTCAGTGATCGCAAGATACAAATGCTGGGGAGTGACAGGGAACTGTTGATTAGCAGTGTCCACTTTGGATTTGCTGCTATAAAAGCTACGGCAGATGACTTTCCGAGCTGCCTGATAAGACAAGGTGCAAGATGCAACTATCGCGAGAATTTTGGACAAATTTTGGCTGCTAGCTTGGCTTGGCACCTTATTCTGCGAATAGTGAGCCTCTGGATTCTAACTCCTGTACGCTTGCGCCTGAAATGCAGTGCTTTCTCCCATCCTAGCCATGAGAGCATCGTCTCTCGTGACATTTTGTTATAGCTCGATAGAACTTGCTCATCTGGGTCCGTTTGCAGAACTGACGTCTGGTAATCTGACGGCGATGTCGCCTGATTGTGTGATGTAGCGTACCCATGGCAGAGAGGGATATTGAAGCTATAAAAGGTCAGCATCTGAGTGACTAGCATTGAGCATGGCCGAAGCCAAGTAGATGAGATCATGTAATCGTCTCCACAGTAAAAAGGGGCAAGGTGGGGACATCGTACCTTTGGCTCAATAATCTTCAGATACCGCACCTGAATCCCGCTCGTTGTGAAATATGGAATCTCGAACTTCACACTGATCGGCCTCTTGGCCCCCTTTCCCCCAACACCGCCCATACTTCCGCCAAAGCCACCAGTCATCCCACCACCATGTTCATCATCACCCTTCACACTTGGCAGACCTAACTCAGCTCTCATCAAGAACTCTTTGTTACCACCGAATTGCTTAATCTTCCAAACAATTGCGCTCTTCTCAGGCGCATAGTGAACACTTCCAATATTTGTCCTGAACCTTGGGGAATCCGCATCTTCTGGAACAGGGACTGTGATTTCGACGTTGTTGGCTGTACTCCGACGCTTGAATTGCGCCTTTGCTTTCAGCATGTATTCGATTCTGCTTCCCGAATGTGATTCCACAATGCACTCCACCCAAATCAGAGGTTTCACTGCCGTGTTGAGGCGATATGACATTAATTCGAATTCGCCATCAGGCGGGATGAACGAGATGGTGCGGTCGTTTTCGAAGCGTGCTAAGCGTACGCATTGATGGAATCTAACATCTTCCATCTCGATAGCCTTCCCTCGAGTTGCTCGCCCCGTGGTTTCAAACATCACTTTGTCGTTCAGCCCCAACCGCAACTCTGGCATCCCAGAAAGATAACACTTCATTTTTATGGCTCCAAGAATTTCCGAGCGTAGAACGTTGCCATTGGAGGACACGAGGAGATTGAGAGATTCAACAACGTCTAAGAACACCTCATTCTTTCGATACCTGATGCCTTCTGATCGCCACGAGACCGCGTTTGTGACGGCTATAGGTGGTCGTGCCTGGACTTCGAGCTTGTGGGATTCTTGTGTGATGTATTCTTGCAATATCTTGGATTCAGTGGTTTGTGGGTACCCAAAATCCATCATTTCATCAAGAAGCTCGTAGATGACGACGAAGTTATCACGTATCGATTCCTCTTCGAGCTCTTTGAAATATTCGGTGAAGACTTCGACGATCTTGTGGAGGAATAGAAGAATTTCGGCGGCATTCGTATTTCGTTTTGTGAGAGCTAGAAGGTAAAGATTGTTATGTCGAATATAGAGGTACTAATAAAATGTGAGAAGAAACGTATAGCGGTCTGGCAGCTCGAGCGTACATTGATTCCTTCATCTGAGAAGCATGGTGGCACGGCAGAACTTTCTTCTTCTGCGTCGCTCAGAAGTATTGGGAATTTCTCGACTGCTGACATAGGGATATCTCCTCTATAATTTCGAGCCAGAAGGGTCTGTAGTAGACTGTTAGGAGGGGCAAGGCGCAGGAACCTGCGTGAGAGCTTACCTTTCCCTTCAGGTCGAGGAAGAAGACCGCAGATGCCATGATGACGGTCGAGGATGGCGGTTGTGTGATGGAGATAGGGAGCCAAGCTGGCCGGTATTATTGTCTCAGATGGGTGAAAACATTCGTGAAGGCTGAAGATTGGATGCGCTCTAGAAATTGAAAGTTGTCTTGACCCCACGTCGCTGGAAATGACAAGCTTCGATATCGCCGCGCCGTGGCCTTGTCCTCGCTTGGGCCCTCCAGGCTTCCAGGCCATCCCAATTGAGCCTAGCGTCAAAACCTTGAATATCTGAATTTCTTCGCCTCCGGATTTCCTCCTTTCCCTCTCCAACGCGCCCTCTAGACAGTGCAGCTCAACATATAAAGCACGACCGGCCTGGCATTCTGTCAGTTGCCCACTTTGCCTTCCAATTGATGCAGTTAGCGATTTCGTGGCGCGGAGACCGATACCAGAGGTACCATAAGAGCTGGCCGAGCATTGTTTCAATAGAGCAATAGGTTGCTTGGGCGGCGTCAGAGGGACCAGACAACTGAACGAAGATTCCGTAGTTATTTCACAGTATAGCCAATTATAGCTTAGGCTAGGCTTCCTCCACGTCCTACACTCCTAGGGCTAGAAGTCTGTCAAGATATCAAGAAGCACATGTCCCGAGGTTTCGGTTTGTGCTTACCCTGTGAGAGTTTTGGCTTCAAATCTTCTCTCGATTGAAGAGACATATTACAAGCCTGATCGCATGTATCAACAAATCTATATATATATATATATATATATGAGCCTCTTGACTCCCTTACTCAAGAGTGCTCAGCGTTCTCATGGGATATCCAAAATTTCAAGTGCTTTCACGTGGTGGATTGTCCGCATTTAGCTGAGGAGGCTGCAATTGGAACTTTCGGGTTGGCATGTGATCAATTGCGTGGAAGCTTACAGTAACCTTACCATCATCGGAAACTGCTTCTCCCTCTCCCTCTCCCTCTCTCCCGCTCTGTGTACAACCATGTGAAATGCCACGACCACAACAAAAGTTTCGGGGAAGATGGTGACAACTAGAGAGAACTGCTTTGTTCCATTATAGAATCATTGCTACTTTTTCACCCCTCTTCGAAGTCGGGACACAGCTCGGGCTGTCGCATAAGGCTTCACAAGCTGCTGTTGACCGCCGAAAGCGACTTTCCAGGACGGTCCCCTTGCACGCCGAGTAAATCCTACAAATGCTGTTCGATTCGACATCTATTTCAATCCGGGCATCTACTATTAGATAGCATACTTTCCACCAAAATCTGCTCGCATTGCGCTCTTTGTCGGCGTTTGCGACCAACAATGGAGCAGGATCACATGCTCCGAGAGCAGCCTCCCTCCTACGCACAATCTCACGACCCTCAATCTCTGAACTTTCCCTCCGTCCCCACCGCAGATCCACCTCCCGTCCATCATGAGCGCACCTTGCCACCCCTACCGCCTGCCCCCTCAGAGCCACGACTTCGTGTAGAAGAGCACCAATTTGTCTGGCCGTCTTCAAACCCTTTGACCGCTTACTACCAACCCGGTCCCTCGCAACTGTCGCCAAAGAATCAGTCTTCGTCGCATAGCATGGAGTCACCTAGTACGATGGATATAGACACACCAGACAGTCGGGGGAGACGTGGTGGGAGTGTGTTGTCGATTGATGATCCTGATGTGCGCATTGCGGCTGAAGCGCTGGGAGACCTTCGAGCTGGTATGTTCAACCTCAGTAGCGTTTCATCCATTTATTTACTATGCCTTAGACTTCATCCAATCTCCCCCGCAACAGCATAGATCATTGCCGCCATCTTCTCCACCTACCTTTCAATCAGGAGTCACACAGCAACCCGAACCCCTCCTTTCCCTCCTTACAACATCACATCCCCTTATCGGGACCGCGATTGGCGGTTCATTGTCTGCCTATTCCGCATCTAAGAATTATAGTCCGCGGTTTAAGTCCAGCGCAGAATATGTGGAAAGAAGATTTACTCCCGTCGTCAATACTGTTGGG
>Ga0302325_10026548_pt1 | contig 12020 bp, 14 predicted proteins | sample Palsa_T0_2_FD_201948 | JGI IMG/M metagenome (GOLD analysis project Ga0302325, IMG submission 201948) | Peat permafrost microbial communities from Stordalen Mire near Abisko, Sweden - Palsa_T0_2 | ecosystem: Environmental > Terrestrial > Soil > Palsa > Peat permafrost | place: Sweden: Abisko...
GATTCTACATGATGGTCCTCCGTATGCGAACGGAGATCTACACATGGGTAGCATCCCTCCATTCATTTCTCCCCTTGACCGTCCCGCGAGTAAGGATGACAAGTTGACATGTAGGCCATGCCCTGAACAAAATTCTGAAGGATATAATATTACGGTATAATATATTGCAAGGGAAAAAGGTTTCATATATCCCTGGATGGGATTGTCATGGTCTTCCCATCGAATTGAAAGCGGTGAAAAGTAAATCGGGGAAACAGCTTTCAGCGCCAACCATCCGGACCATTGCCCGCAACTTCGCCGAAAAGACGGTCTCAAAGCAATTGGACGAATTCAAATCCTGGGGAGTCACCGGAGATTGGCAGAACCGGTGGTTGACGATGGGTACTTCCTCTCTGCTCGCGGGAAAGTATTTACTGTAGATCGCGAGTATGAGGTACGACAATTGCAGGTGTTTCTTGAGATGGTCAAAAAAGGTATTTCCGGCCTATTTACACCTTAATTACATTGTTTTGTTTCTTGTTCTGTACATTTTGGGACTGGCGCTAACTGGAGGGATGATTTATCGCGAATTGAGGCCCGTGTACTGGAGTCCAAGTACAGGGACTGCCCTCGCTGAAGCAGAGTTGGAGTATAAAGATGATCATCAAAGTACAGCTGTATATGTCAAATTTCCTCTATCCGAATTAGGTTCTAGCATGATGAGATGTTTGCTGATTCAAGGGAATTTGAGTCAATATTGTCAAGATGGGGACAAAGTATATGCCGTAATATGGACAACTACACCCTGGACCTTACCGGCTAATCGAGTACTCCTCTTTTCTAAGATTACCCTTAACATTAGGGCATCGCAATCAATCCGTCCATGAGATATCTTTTGGTCTCCCTTCCCAACACTGGGGAGAAATTGATAATTGCGGAGCAATTGGCATCTTCAGTTCTCTCCAACATCTCACTTTCCCTGGAAACCCTGCAATCAACTGCAATTCCAGGCACAGATCTTCTTAATAGCACTTATCTCAACCCCCTTACTCCCACCGAGCCACCTATGCCTATCCTCCCCGCTGCCTACGTCACCTCCGACTCTGGAACAGGTCTCGTCCACTCGGCTCCGGGCCACGGCGCAGAAGATTACAGTCTCTTCCGAGATCGGAATGTCGTTCCGTTTTCCCCTGTCGATGGAGACGGGAAGTACACTGATTCTGTGCATCCGGAATCGTTACGGGGGTTATCGGTATTAAAGGAAGGGAACGAAACTGTTGTGAAGCTTTTGAGGGAGTCAGGCGAATTACTACATCAACATATGTATACTCATAAATATCCTTATGATTGGCGATCGAAGGAGCCTGTCATTGTGAGAGCCACTGAACAATGGTTTGCAAGTGTCGAGAATATCAAAGAGGACGCAATAAAGGCTATAAGTGGTGTCAAAATGATTCCTCGAACAGGTATTTTCTTCCCCCTTCCCATACTCTTACTAAATTACATAGCGGTATCACGACTGACGTCGTTTGTCCAGGGACGGAGCCAATGGTGTATCTCTCGCCAACGAGCATGGGGAGTCCCTATCCCAGCGTTATACAATGTCGACACGGGGAAAGCTTTACTGACCCCTGAAAGTGTCGAGCATATCATCTCCATCATTCACGAAAAGGGAACAGACGAATGGTTCAACCCAGACTCTACAGAAAATTGGGTTGCCCCCCAATACCGCAATTCAGGCATAACCTACCGACGCGAAACAGATACCATGGACGTCTGGTTCGATAGCGGCACGAGTTGGTCCATGTTGCCCTCCTCTCCTTCCTCTCCTTCGCCTCGCAAGCAGGCAGACATCTATCTCGAAGGCACAGACCAACACCGCGGATGGTTCCAATCTTCCCTCCTCACCTCGATTTCCACGCAAGGTATAAGTCCCTTCAAAACCCTCATCACCCACGGTTTCGTCCTCGACAAAGATCGCGAGAAGATGTCAAAGTCTTTGGGCAATGTGATTAGTCCGAAAGAAATTGTTGAGGGACGGAAAGGAGGGAAGATGAAGGGTGGGATTGATGGATTGAGGATGTGGGTTGCCTCGAGCGAGTATAGTACCGATGTGGCAGTTAGTGAGACGGTGCTCACACATGTCTTGGGAGGCTTGCAGAAGATAAGAGCGACCTTGAGGTATTTAATTGGAAATCTGGAAGGCGCAAAGTTTGAGCGTGTGGATAATGGAATGTTGTCGAAGGTAATATATGATTTGTGATGCGAGCTGACTTGGGTTTAGATTGATCGATTTGCGTTGTATCAGGTATATGAACTGAACAGCCAGGCGAAGTACTATTACGACAACTTTGAATTTTTCAAGAGTATCTTCGTTCTTATATGTTCCTAAAGGTTAGTCGCTCAAGCGGTGCATACCTATACCTCCACATCTCTTTCACGGGGATATTTCTCCGAGACAAAAGATATTCTTTACTGCGACTCCGAATCTTCTCCCCGTCGCCAGGCAGTCCAATATGTTCTATCGCAGGCACTCCTCCTATTCCCGTCTCTCGTTAACTGTAGATCCTTTTGAATTATTTGAGCGTACTGGCTCCTTTGATACCATTATACGTTGAAGAAGCATGGCATTACACTCCTTCAGCGCTAAAACGAGAAGACTCAGTGTATAAACTTGGATGGTTTCAGCCGCAAGAAGAATGGCACCAGATTGATCTTGCGCAGGATATGCAGATGCTGGACCCTCTCAAGGAAAGTGTGCTCAAAATACTCGAAGAAGCTCGGCAGAAACAGTTGGCTCCTCTATTGTACGATCTGACATCTAGGTTTGTGGGAAACGCACTTCAGGCGGATCTTATTATATCGGCACCTCATCCTTCTCAAGCTGAGCATTTTCTCAAGGAATATGGCATTTCCCTATTCCGGCTGGGCTAATGATAGGCTTTGAATTGGAGATGATGCTTCAAGTCTCGAGTGTGAAAATCGTTGATGAGATTCCCCAGGTGGAGGGATGGAGTTTTAAGGACCAAGTGAAAGTTAGGGATACCGATTGCGAGGTTATGATTCACGAGGCGGCAAGGAGTAAATGTCCTCGATGTTGGACATATACGGCTGAGAAAGAGGGACATCTTTGCGGAAGATGTACATCAGTTATGCATGAAAAGCAAGCGTGATACCAAGATGATAGAATCGAATCGGATCATTGAAAAAGAAGTTTTTCTAACCCGCCCAATGTGAGATGTTCTATAAGACGTGTGAACTCCGACCTGTGAAGGTCATTCTGTGCCTAAGTAGACACTTCATATCTGAGATCAGCGCATCGCTCATCGGTCGGAATCTAAATTTCCGCTGACGACGATCCGGAACAACCGTCGCCGCGCGGCACCAGACTCGAGCATCAACATGGATGATTCAGATTGTGTGCTCCGTTGCTCGAACTCGCTAATTGACAGTTGATGACGATTTCATCTACGAAGATGAAGAAGAGGAAGAACCCGATATCGATGTCGAAAATGGCTACTACAACGCCAAAGGCATCCCCCCCATCACGGCGCGCTAACTCGCAGCTCTGAAAGAGGAAGACCCACGAGCAGCGCTGGATGAATTCCGCGTAGTCGTCGAAACAGAGTCCGCCGCCGGTGAAAAGGGCGATTGGTATTATCTCCTCAAATTGGTTGGTCTAACGTATCAAGGGGCTTCAAATCACTGAAACAAATGGTCAAGATCTGTTTTTCCTTAGGCGACACAGAAAACGCTCTAAAGTACTACAACGAACTCCTCACATACACGACACGAGCAGTAACACGCAACTACTCTGAAAAATCCATCAATAACATCCTCGATAAGATCTCTCTATCGTCTGATACGGCGTTCATGGAACGATTTTATGGGATTACGCTTAATGCATTGGAGGAGCAACAGAATGAGCGACTGTGGTTGAAGACGAATCTCAAGCTGGCCAAGCTGTGGCTTGATCGACAGGAATATGGACGATTGAACAAGATTTTGAGACTTTTGCATAAGGCGTGTCAGAACGAGGAGGGCGAGGATGATCAAAGCAAGGGGACGCATCTGCTGGAGGTGTATGCTATTGAAATTCAAATGTACACGGAGACGAAGAATAATAAGAAACTCAAGGTGGGTCCCCTGATTTGCGAGAGTTGATGGCAGGAACTTTATAACAAATCTCTGAGAGTCAAGTCGGCGATTCCACATCCAAGGATAATGGGAGTTATTCGGGAATGTGGCGGGAAAATGCACATGTCTGAAAGTATCTTTCCTCACTTGGCGTTCATTGACCGTAGATGAATTCGAGGAGGCACAGAATGATTTCTTTGAATCGTTCCGAAATTTTGATGAAGCGGGAAGTCTACAGCGGATTCAAGTCTTGAAATACTTTGTCCTTGCAAACATGTTAATGGAATCCGACATCGACCCCTTCTCCTCACAAGAAACTAAACCGTATCTACCTCCCCCTCTTGATTCTCCCCCTCACCATCGCTCCTCCCTTATTGCCTTGGCTAACCCGTAGATACAAAAACGACCCCCAAATCCAAGCCATGACAAATCTTGTCACAGCATATCAACAAAAAGACATCCCTCTCTTCCAAAAGATCCTCCAACGCGATGCCAAAGATATCCTCTCGGACCCCTTCATTCGCACCTACATCGACACCATCCTCCGTTCCATCCGCAACCAAGTCATCGTCCAAGTCATCCGCCCTTACAAACGCATCGAGCTGTCCTTTTTAGCCGGCAAGGTCGGTGTATCAGACGAAGAAGTGGAGGAGCTATTACGGTTGTTGATTTTGGATCGCAAACTGGGGAGGAATGGAAAAATAGATCGGATCAAGAAGTGGTTGGTTTTTGAGGATTTGGAGGGGGAGAGCGAGGAGATCGATCGGTTTTGGGTGTTGGAGAAGTGGGTTTCGAGCGTTGATGAGTTGTGGGTTAAGGTTGCGGATTCAGCGGCGTTGATTGATTGGGCAAATTGAGAAGGCAAGGAACTTGGGGGCAATCTCCAGACCGAGTATACTTTGTTACCGGAGCCCGTTTTTCCACATTTACTGAGCAAATCCATATTGATACCCAAGAGTAACATAGACATAACTTGTTGTGTGGCGAGAGCGGACTATACTGGTCGATCGAGCAATGAGCTAATTCGGAGTCCTTGTCCAGAGGTCTCACTGCCAAATCCATAGTGTGTTTCAGACGAGTTCGGCGATGACATCTTGGTCATGTATCATCCAAAGGAAAGAAGTTTCTGGGCGTGAAGTTCCTATGAGGAGATCGAGCCCAGGCATCGATCAGGTTGAGATATAAGTGGACGGATGTTACCGCCAGTAGCTTTTGAGCTTCTTCCTCGAACAGGTCATGAGGGGCAACGAAAGAGATTCTAAATAAAGCGCAATTAGCGACGAAGCTGTGAATTTTCAAGCGGTTGAAAATCGAAAATGGACAGGGCCCGTGCCAGTTTTGCGTCTCGTAGACCCGATATTCACATCTGACGTACACAACTTCCCCGAAATGTTGCAGCACTGTCTAATCTGAGCAACTCATTTGCACATAAGCTCAAAGTCAGACATCAAGTGCCCGTCTGAATCAATACATGTTCATCTCCATTCAACTGAATTCTCCTAAGACCGACCTTGGTGGTGGCCATGTCGCGGTACAGAGTGGCGCGGAGTGGCGTCCGGGAAGGAGCGTGAAATTGCACCATTTTGATTCGTCACCGGATCCGCCCTCCGCGATAAAAAACTCTCCGGCCAACTGCTTATCGGCGAAAACAATCCAGCTGCCTCCTTAACCCAGCAGATGTCATACTTCCGGTAACTCTTCCTGTCCCTTTCTGCCCAACACAGCAACGGAGCCCAAGAGTTCAGTGTTTAGGATGTCGGTGCCACTGTTGACTTCGGTGGACTGTACGCAGCATGTGCATTTGATTGTTGGGGACAATGGCATAGCGGCGAAGAGGGCGACGAGATCGCTCGAGGCTGGGGCGATGTGTATTGTTATATCGCCGACGGAGGTGGACGAGTTGCCTTTCGACTTGAAGGGACTCCTGGAGAAGCAGCGGATCAGATATCTCCAACGAGACTTTGACGAGGCGGATTTGACGAGTCTCGGGCGAGAGGAAGTCGATCGAGTTGTGGACATGGTGTTTGTCACTCTATCCCCTGTCGACAAGAAAGGTACAATATCCCCCTTTAGTCAATGCTGATGCTAGTTACATGGATATCCTCGTTGTGTAAGCGTTTACGGATACCCGTCAACTGTGCCGATTCGCCGTCAAATTGTACATTTTCACTCCTATCCACCCACCGTGATGGTCCTCTCCAAATCGGCGTCTCGACCTCTGGAAAGGGGTGTAAACTCGCCTCCCGCATCCGCCGCGAAATAGTCTCTTCCTTACCTCCCAACCTCGGCCAAACATGTTCCCTCCTCGGCACACTCCGCACTCGACTTCAGTCCCAAGATGGTGTCCCGACGACCCTCCTCTCCGACGGCATAGACGACGACTCCGAACAAAGCAAGTCTCTAAATACCCTCATTCTCGACGAAGAAGACTATCAAACTTCCAAGACCCGTCGAATGCGGTGGTTAACCCAAATATGCGAATACTACCCCCTCTCAAAATTATGTCAACTCTCAGAGAAAGATATATCAAACCTCCTGGAGCAGTATAAACTGGATGAAGGGTATGTGAGTTCGGGGAACGAAATCGCTGTCCCCATCCTACCACAAAGGAGAGGACGTATTACACTTGTGGGATCAGGACCGGGGGATCCAGAGCTCCTCACTCAAGCAGCATTGAGGGCAATTAATACGGCGGATCTGGTATTAGCGGATAAACTCGTCCCCGCAGAAGTCCTAGCTCTTATCCCCCGCCGTACAGAAGTCTACATCGCACGAAAATTCCCCGGCAACGCCGAAAGAGCCCAAGAAGAACTCCAATCCAAGGGTCTCGCGGCACTTCAGCAAGGCAAAAAAGTCATCCGTCTGAAACAGGGCGATCCCTATATTTTCGGCCGCGGCGGAGAAGAGTACCTTTTCTTCAGACAACATGGATATGAAGCTGATGTGATACCCGGTCTTACAAGCGCTTTGACCGCTACTGCGCTATCGAATATCACGGCTACGCATCGCGGCGTGGCCGATCAAGTCCTTATATGTACTGGTACGGGAAGGAAGGGTGCGTTACCTTCTCCGCCGGAGTATGTTAAATCGCGGACGACGGTTTTTTTGATGGCGTTGCATAGGATTGAGGATTTAGTCTCGAGTTTGGTGGGGAATGGATGGCCTGAGGATGTCCCCTGCGCGGTGGTGGAAAGAGCAAGTTGTAAGGATCAGAGAGTTATTAGAACTAGGATTTCGGATGTTGCGAAAGCAATTGAAAGGGAGGGAAGTAGGCCGCCGGGATTGTTGGTTGTGGGATGGGGGTGTAATGTGTTAAAGGAGGGGAAGGGAGAGGCATGGACTGTAGAAGAAGGTTGTATTTCTACCTAACTCGTAATAGACAGCAAAGATGATCATACCCCTTAATGCATCTCTATCAACATTCTTTTCAACTTGGTAATCAGCAACACGTAATAATTGTCCAATACCGTTAGGTTGAACGTTTGGCGCAAGGCCGGAGAAGCAAATCTACTTTTGAAGATCCGCCAATCCAACGACTGTAGGAGTCCCGCTAACTCGACAATCTCATTCTTGAATTACTTTTTCTTGGGCTCGTCCATTCAGCTTGACCAACTTGGTCCTAAGTAAATCCCTACGGCGGCATTTATTTTTGGAAGGACTTCTATGGAGTGGTCGTTGCAAGGGGATGAGTTATCTATTACATCTTCCAAACGTGCCAGAATATTACATTGCGTTGCTTGGGTGCCTTGACGATATCCCCCTTCATCGAGGGAAATAGAAATATTTCGCTCGATATCTTCTCTTCGAGCCATACACTACTTCAGAAGGAACTGTTATGGGCCTGCATCTCAAACGGCGTTTTGAAATCTTTGAGGTCGCACGAGGAAGTATGTTCTTGAGGTATGCCGCATGGACAACGGCTTCGGCCCGAAATCGATCTGACATGTTCCCATTCAGGAGCGTCGACAATTAGACCATGAGCAAACAGGGGTATGGCCAGTGGGCCACGAGACATAAGGGGCACGGTTTGCCCGGCGGACCGGTCCTTGACCGTGGAACGAACAGTGATCACTGACACAATGATACGCAAATAGAAATTGATTCGCGTGAGCTCAAAACCACAAACGCCGTTCCTGTTTACCTCTTTCGACGTCATGACATGTCTTGCATGTCGCTCGTCTCTCTCTATCAATGCACCTCTAAAGTTTATACAGCAACCTCAACTCCCTGCGCCGCAGCCTGAGCTCTCTGCGCAGCCTCTAATTTCGCCTTTATCCGCATGGCAAGATAATCTTCATGCAATCCACACTCCGTCTTCTTAGTTCCCTTCCATCGTCCAGCACGCTCATCCTCGCCCTCCTTGACGGGGACAGTCGAATGCCAATCCCCGACGCTGCGGTAACCCCGATCCAGCAATTCATTGTAGGGGACGTGGTGCTCTCGGATATACGACTCGACTTGTTTGAACGACCAGTTTGCGAGGGGATTGATTTTGATGAGGCCGGTTTCATCGATCTCGATGATGTCGAGGCTGCCGCGGGCGCCGCCTTGGGACTTTCGTCGACCAGTTAGGACGGCGCGGACGTTGAGTTGTTGGTATGCTCGGCGGGCTGGCTCGACTTTGACGAGGTAGTCGTACAGCGGCTCGTTCGTTTTCCAAAGTTCTTGGCCGTGTTTAAGGGCGAAGGATCTCTCGTTGGAGGTATCCTCGGGAGTAAACACCGAGATCTCGGCCGTGGGATAGCGATCTCTTACTTTGTTCAACAGTCGATGGGTCTCTGGGAAATGATGCAATGTATCGATAAAGATAAGAGGAACTGGATGTTGTTCGGGCGATAACCGCGAAAGCATGTCAGTCGTTACCAGTCCTACAAAAGAAGGTTAGCTTTCCGGTCTGTCAAGAAAAGGTTGGGATGCGGGTGGGGGTGGGGTCATTACCTGTCAAACCGAGCGCGGTGGTTTGGAACAACCCCGGGAGAGTGATAAGACACCATCGAAGGATATCTTCCGGCTCCAACATCGACAGGCGCTTGTTCAGGAACTGGAGGTGCGCAGGAGTGAAGACGACTTCAGGGAGAAATGCGCTCGCCGCCATCGATCCATATTCGGAATCTTCCGACGAAACACTGGAGGGGTGTCGAACTTCAACATACTCATGTATTGAAGGCGCCATCGTCATATACTTTTGCTTCCCAACAAAGCGCAATTACCAGCCGAGATAGAGGAACGATTGTCAAACAAAAGCGATCGTGAGTCCTCGCAATTGAGGGTGTTGAGCCGGAATGTTTGGAGAGTCAGATGTGTCAATGCTTACAGCGGGACGCCATAATATATATTTCAGCACACTGAATACGCCTGATGAATGCCCACTAAAATTTATAAGCCGCCGGGCGTAACAAGGAATTCTATGCTGGTAATTTCGCTCGGAGACGTGGACCGGCAAATAGGCGATAGCTCGGTTCAGGGGAACCACATCATTGATCATTTTTCGCAATGTCGAAATCGTGACTTGGAATTGCGTGCTTTCTCGTGATGTGTCATCGCCATGCAAGATTGTGTAAGTGAACCAATCATGGGGCGAGGGTTTTCCAGCCTCAACAGGCATCTCTGTTAAGGCAGTAAAGAGACCAATTGTCGTGCCAGGAGTTAATTAATGTATACAAGAGCTCTAGTTTGCCCAGGCTGACGCTTGGTTCGATTCAGCTTTGCGAACTAATCCCAGTCATCTGGGCATGTGCGTTAAGCGTTCAAGAAACAAGCTGCGGCTAACTCCCTTCTATTCCTATTTCATTCCAAATGATGAGGCTTTGTCCCATGATAACTCGAATTAATTCGATGAGCCACCGTGGGGGAAACATTCGGGAGGGAGAAGTCTCCTGCATACACGCCAAAACGTCTAAAACACGATGACACATAGAAGCGGTTCATATCTCCATCCCAAGCATTCCCGCAGGACGCAGTCCGCCGGATCCATTCTATGCCCACATCTCAACACGTTGGGCTCCTTTTTCCGAGTAATGAAGCCCAAGACCAACCCACCCATTATCTACGTTCAAAGATAATCCGCACCACAGTCCTCCATATACTCTTTGCCTCTTCTCAATGCAATGCATTCCCAAAATTTCCCCATGTCGCATGAAAACGCCAAACTATGACCAATCCAATCAATCCAATAACCATACCAAATGGAATCTCAAATCTCCGTTTCCAACGTAAGAAAACACTGCAGTCTACCCCGCTCAGCAACCCTCTTACGGAAGAGAATCCTGGCGAAAGCGGTACAGTAGATCCTGTAATTTCAATAGACTGCTCCCTCGCAGAAGTCAAGAGCCACGAGATGACCGCCCAATTTCGTCCTAACCATCAGCCAGCACTCTTCCTGCCCCAACTACCAGTAAGCTCACACCAATGCCTTACTCCAACAATAGTTCGTCACAACAATATGCATTAGACGCAAATTCCCAAACTGATACCAAGCTCTCAAGACTCCTTCCTTCCCTTCCGTTTCTTATCGTCTTCAAGCAACGATTTCTCCCACTCCGGGGAGCAGAAACGAAAGAATTGGAACATCAAGCTTGTCTCTCCCTCGCGATAGTTAGTCGAATTTGCTCAATGTTTATATCAAAGGATGCGGGTAGCAGTGGATTGAGGACTGGCGGTGGTTCGGGGAAATATAAGTGCTTCGTGGGAATTTGCCATGTCTGCTGGCCAGTGGGAATCGCGGTATTAACAAGTGGATATCGGGGGTCGATTTTGGGTGTTAGGTGCAAGACGTGGCATTGAGGGAAGGTGTCGGGTGCGGTTGGCGGAGGCTGTGGTGCGTTGAAATCGCGGATTGATACTTCCATATACCACGTGTCCAGTGCTCTTGTCGTGTTACGGTTATACGCAATGAGGACAAAGACGTTAATGCCCGTTTTCCACGAAAGGGCTCTATCCCTTATTCGCAATAAATCCGGAATCGACTGCCTGTTCCCCACTTGCAATATGAGTGTTGGGAACGGGTCGCCGTTGTCTTGAAACGGGATCAAAGAAAACCATGGATTAGGCAATGGGACGTGGGATCTACTCTCAGGGCGCCAAGCAGAATCCGGTTGCCTTCTACGTCCAGGATAGCGAACATCTAAAAGTCAGATTGAATCGGAAAAGATGGAGACATACCCGTGCTTCCGTCACCAATCCAGACAGGATAGTGATTTGTATTTGCGTAACGCGACTTAAATTGACGATCAAATTGAGAGTTAAATTCTTGAATGATCTGCTCATGGGGGGGGGACGGGCCATTGATCAAAGAGAATTGTCCCGTCCTCGTCATAAATCACTCCTTTTTTTATACCGACTTCGTCTTTCCACCGTACAAAATCTTCAAAGCCTACATAACCTTTTAGTCGCCATATTTGTCGCATCTGTTGGGCGGGAGGCGGCTTTCTATGCTTCATGTAGTAGCGGCATAAACGCTTGAAGATTCGTTTGACTTCGTTCGTGGCCGCTGGAGGATGTGGCTCGCGGCTGACTCCGTGCGTCGACGGGTTGGAGGAGGCCGTTGCCACAGTACGTTGTGTCCTTGGTTCGACCGATGAGGTATCCATGCCGTAGCTCAAGGTCACCTACAAGTCAGCTTAAAACCGTCATATATGAAAGTACCAAGATCTTCACTGTGCAGTATCCTACTTAATCTAGGCCGATATTAAGCTCTTAAGACTCCTTATTTTCCTTCCGTTTGTTGGAATCTTCAAGTAACGATTTCTCCCACTCCAGATCCTGCTGCGTAATTTGTGCATCCTGGAACCCCGTCGGCCTGATTCTCTGAAAAAATGGTCTCACTTTTGCATGAAATTCATCCATCTACCGTCAATTCATAATCTCACGTGTTCAAAGTCATTCGAATTATAGTCCTGGTGACG
>Ga0302325_10026550_pt1 | contig 12020 bp, 12 predicted proteins | sample Palsa_T0_2_FD_201948 | JGI IMG/M metagenome (GOLD analysis project Ga0302325, IMG submission 201948) | Peat permafrost microbial communities from Stordalen Mire near Abisko, Sweden - Palsa_T0_2 | ecosystem: Environmental > Terrestrial > Soil > Palsa > Peat permafrost | place: Sweden: Abisko...
CATCAATTGGATGTTCACGACCGAAAAAGCCCGCGCCAAAATGGGCCGCGCCTATCCGGTCACCTCCAAAGAGTCATAATCACTGAGGCGAGGTACTAGTTCAAAAATTCCCAAGATCGTTGCAGAATACCAACCAGGAACGATTTGGCCATACCCTTCGCATGGTGTTGGTGAATCTTGGTCGCAGGTTTGCAAGGAGCACGCTTGCGTCGCGCCAACGCGTTGTTCGTAACGCTCTCACTTGGCGAGCCGACGCGCTCGACCGGTCGGCGAAACGCCGATCGAAATAGACTTATCATTCGGTCAGGATCGCGGCGAATTCGCTCGCGTGGCGCAGCGACAAGTGGGCTTGAAATCGAATGCATGAGTCGGAGACTAAAACGCAGCTTCGGTATCATACCATCCTGGCAAAGGCCGTCTTACCAGCCGCGCGCTATTTTCCGGATTTTCGGACCGGCTTTCGAAGTCGCGCACCTGGACCGCCCCCATTCTCCTCGATGAACTCGACGCCGGCCTTCTCGAACGTAAATCTGATTACGCTTAGTGTTGACCTGCGTGGTTCGTGCGTTGCGGCCTCGAGCTGACGCACCGTCACGATTCCAACGCCTGCGGTTTCGGCGAGTTTTTGCTGGCTCCAGTCCAGAAGGGCTCGGGCGGCTCGGCACTGCTCCGGTGTGATCATCTCAGAATGATGCACTAACCGCTGATTCCATCAATTCTGTCGAAAATCGATTGACCGCTCGAATGTGTCTATTATAATCATTTACATCGATATTAGTTATATTGGAGAGAGAAATGCTCCACCGCCAGCTCAACAAAGAGGATCGCCGCTCCTTTATCGGCGGCTCCGACGCCCGGATCATTATGAACGACGATGAACCTGCCCTGCTACGGCTTTGGCGGGAAAAGCGGGGCGAGGTCGAGCCGGAGGACCTGTCCGACGTCCTGATGGTGCAGCTCGGCAGCGTGACCGAGGACCTCAATCGGCGATGGTACGAGCGCAACTCCGGATGCGCGGTGAAGGGCGTCCAAAAGCATGTCCGCCACCCGGTCATCAAATGGATGGCGGCCACCCTGGACGGAATGGTCGAGCCCTCGGGCGCGGTGTTTGAGGCCAAGTTCATGCTGCCATGGACGTTCTCGGAGGAAGCCGCGGCCGCCAAACACATGGCCCAGCTGCAGCACAATATGTGGGTCGCCAATGCGAGGTCGGCCGTGCTGTCGATCATCACCGGCGGCGGCAAATGGGTGGAAATGACCATCCATGCCGATCCGCTCTACCAGCATCTGTTATTGACCGCCGAGCGAAAGTTCTGGCGTTGCGTCCAGAATGGGGAAACCCCTCGCTTGTTCGGGGTCGAACCGCCGCGGCCGCGGCTGGAAGCGGTACGGATCGTGGACATGAGCGCGTCCAATAGCTGGGCGGAGTTGTCAGCCAGCTTCCGCCGCACCAGGCCGGCCTATCAAGAACACGAAGGCGCCAAGGCGGAACTGAAGAAACTGGTGCCGGAGGACGCCAAGGAGGCCACCGGCCATGGCCTGCGCGCCAAGCGCTCCAAATCCGGCGCGATCAGTTTCGACCTGCTTGATCTGGAGGCCAGTGATGCAGCGCTCCAGTGAGACCATTGGCGCCATCGCCGGGGCGCTCGCCAAGGCCCAGATCGAGCTCAACAACCCCGAGAAGGCGCTGACCGGCACCCTCCGATCGCCGTTCTCCCGCGAAGCAGACCGGTCGTTTCGTTACGCCTCGCTCTCCAGCGGCCTCGATCTGGTCCGTAAAAGCCTTGGCCGACACGAGATTGCCACCGTGCAGACCACCTCGATCGACGAAACGGCCGGTCTAATTCGCCTCACCACCGTGCTCGCGCACGCCTCGGGCGAATGGATCTCGTCGGATTGGCCGGTCTGCCCGGTCAGTGAAACCGCGGCCCCGCAGCGGATGGGAGCCGCCCTCACCTATGCCCGTCGCTACGCGCTTTTCACGCTGGTTGGAATAGCCGGCGAGGACGACCTCGATGCGCCAGATCTTGGGGGTACGCCAGACCCCGAAGCGGCCAAGGCCGAACCGGCAAAGGCGGATATCAAGAGGCCGAGGGAGCCCCATCGCGGCCCGTTAAACGGACAGAAGCCCGCCCGACGCGCGAACCTACCCATCTCCGCCCCGGTTCTAGCGGCCGCCCAATCAGCTGAGTTGCGGGATCGGCTGCTGGGGGAACTGGCCGAGGTTTCCACCGCCGACACGATGGCCGGCTGGGCGCATCGTAGCCTGTCTGCCAAGAACACGCTTTGTGTCGAAGATGCCCAGCTTGTGGAAACCGGGTTCCAGGAAAAGCTTGCGATCGTGGGCGAAGGCGGCTCAGACGAGGTCGAAGCTTCCGAACCCGTTGAAGCCCATCCCAGGGAAAGTACGGTCCCGCCAGAACCAAGGGCTGAGATCTTGACCACGGCGGCTTCCGCGCGCCGCCGCGGCATTCGAATACAAGCCAAAACCATCCGCCTGCGCGACAAGGAGCATCGGAAATTCGTGGCGATGCAGCCGTGCTTGGTCTGCGGCCGAACACCGGCCGACCCGCATCATCTGCGGTTTGCGCAGCCCCGGGCCATGAGCCGTAAAGTCAGCGACGAATTCACCGTTCCCGTATGTCGTTTGCATCACCGCGAATTGCACACCCATGGCGATGAAAAACTATTTTGGAAGAGGATCAATATTGATCCGCTACCGATTGCCTTGAAACTGTGGAAGCAGGGTCGATCCGATCGCACCATCCGCCCCGGCGCCAGAACAATCTCGCAACAGGATTTGGCAGCCAAGATAGTCGACCGCGACAGCGTCTCCGAAGTCACCCAAACCCCGACCGATGAAGGGGTGCGCCCGTGACCTCGTTTCGCCAGATCGAAGCCAATCGTCGAAATGCCCTCCGAAGCCACGGCCCGACGACGCAGGCCGGTAAATATCGCTCGCGGCAAAACGCGGTCCGGCACGGTCTATGCGCGGAAACCGTTGTCGGGTTGCTTGAAGACGTCGACGACTACAAAGGATTTGAAGCCGCGATCATCGCCGACTATGACGCCGAGACCGCGGTCGAACGCGAATTGGTGCTGCGGTTGGCATCGCTATTGTGGCGCATTCGACGCGCAGCCTCGATCGAAACCAGCCTTCTGCACACTCAGGCTGAGGTCTTATGGGATCGGCGAAGGCGGCGCGGTCAGCCACTTGATCAGGCGTACGAGACTTTGGGCTCAACTAATATGAATCCATGCGAGCACACGGATGTAGGTGGAAACGACGGCGTCCCACAGCCGGCAAACCTCAATATAAGCGACCGCCCTTTCCGCTCCGCGACGCTCGATCCTTCGCGGGACCTGTCGGTTTGTTTCCAGCGGCTGACTAATTTTGACAGCGCCACGTTCGAACGGCTCGGACGCTATGAATCAGCGCTCGCCCGACAAATAGTACAGGTGATGTTTTTGCTTCAGTCGGCACGCCGGCACAGACCGTACCGGGGTCCCTAGCGGTGTTGATGAGTTAGCCAGCGGCAACGATGTTGCTGCAGCCATTCTGGCCAAGCAGCCAAGTTTGTTTAACAAGCTCCAAGTCTCGCGACCGTATTTTCAACTTCGTCTTGGTAGTCGTTGCCCACTGCACCGCTCATAACGCGATGAGTTTGCCTGAGGTCAGTAATCGCACGATCGAGGGACCGTTCGCCAGCTTTCACGCGATTGATGAAGACGCTGATCAGCTCCAAGCTGAGCTTGACGCGCTTCTTTCCATCGCGACTAAGTTTGCGATCAAGTTTTTGCAATAAGGTCCGTTCGCGAACCTCCGCCACAGAGCAATCCAGCATTCCTGCGAGTTCTTCGTAAGTCATCCATATCTGCGGCATTTCCAAACCTTTTTAATTGGGTAGTCGCTATTCGACCCTGCAAATTGGAAAATGGCCGTGCGCCTTTAAGGACACGTTACCGCAGCAAAAAGGCACCCGTGAGGGTAAACAGAGCTTCGAAAACCACATTGAAATTTGCATCAATTTTGGTTGGCGCTATAAACCAAGCGAACTATTACGGAACGAACCCATTTGCCTCTCGGATCCGCGCCGCTAACCTTGAATCATTAGGTTAAGATGGGGATTCGATTGTCGCTTTTCGCGTGGTCCGCTATCTTTTCGGCAGTTGAAAGCGGAAAGGCGCAAATTATGCTTTATGTTTCAGAGTTTCTTCTCTATGTCGCTCTGGGCATCACCGCCTTCATAATCTTAACGAATATGGTTGTTGAGGGATAACGTCAGCGCTGGAATTGGTGATCGGTCATTGCTCTCAAACATTCCGCAGCGCAGCATTAATTTTTTACGCGACCGAAACCTAAAAACCCGGTATCCGTAGCTAAGATTTGTTTACCTTGTCGAACTCCTAAGTTCGCACGCCGTCGAATAACGGTACTTTTAAAATTTTAGAAAAAGATCAGGCTGCAATGTTTTGCGTATCACTATTTCTGGCCGGCATGGTTTGCGGTGTGATCATTTTGATTGTTTGCGCAAACATGTTTCTCGAAGGATGATTTTCGGCCGAGGCTAGGCTTGGTCAGTTTTCCCCATAAACTCGTCAAGCTCAACCGCAAGAGCGTCGCTCCACGACGGCGTGACAATTCCAAAGACGTCCCTCAACCGTGAAAGATCGAGTCGGGAGTTGCCCGGCCGCTTCGCTTTGGTTGGAAACTCTTTCGTACCGATCGGCTCTATCTTCTCGACCTGAAGGTTGGCACCGCGGGATTTCAATCCGGCCACGATCGCCGTCGCAAACCCGTGCCAGCTTGTTTCGCCGGCGCAAACGACGTTGACGATACCTCCATCCCGGCTAAATCGTGCGCTAACATCGTTGAGGTCTGGCGATAAGATAGTTGCGACCGCGTCGGCAATCACCCTGGCCGACGTCGGGGATCCGATTTGATCGGCCACGATCTTCAGCTCTTTGCGATCTGCGGCCAAGCGCGCCATCGTCTTCAGAAAGTTGGCGCCCCTTGAATCGTAAACCCAGGACGTGCGAACAATCAGATGTGGTCCATTGGCGGCCATGATCGCGTTATCGCCGGCGAGTTTGCTTGCGCCGTACACCGAGAGCGGCGCCGTTGGACTATCCTCTCGCCACGGCTTGTTGCCCTCGCCGTTGAAGACATAATCGGTCGAGAAATGAACCAGCGGAACGTTATGCAGCGAGGCCCAGCGGGCGATCGCGGCCGGCGCCTTCGCATTGACGTTGAAGGCGAGTTCGGCCTCGTCTTCGGCTCGATCAACTGCCGTGTAGGCGGCGGGATTAATGATCAGGTCGGGCTTTAGCCTGCCAAGTTCTTTCTCGAGCGCATCGGGGTTCGCTAAATCAAACTCCGCTAGACTCGGCGTGAGGACTTCGCCGCGTCCCTGAAGCAGCGGGAGCAGCGCGCCGCCTACTTGCCCAGCGGTTCCCGTCAGTAAAACCCGCATCAGACCTGTCCGTAGATCGGAAGATTCTTTACCTCCGCCAGAAGGGGAGCGGTGGCATCTTTCGGCGACAATGAGGGATTTTTGATGCCCCAGGCAATGCCGATCGCGGGATCATCCCAGCGCACCGCGATCTCGTCCTTGGGGCTATAGGCATTGTCACATTTATAGAAAAAATCCGCAGTCTCCGATAACACCGCAAATCCGTGGGCGAAGCCGCGCGGCACCCAAAGCTGGCGGTGGTTGTCCTCGCTCAATTCAACGGCAACGTGCCGCCCAAAGTTAGGGCTACCGACCCTGACATCCACCGCGACATCCAGCACCCGTCCTCGCAGCGCGCTCACCAGCTTTCCCTGGGTCAACGGGTTTTGCAGATGCAGGCCACGAAGGACACCATAGCCGGATCGGGACAGATTATCCTGAACGAATGGCGCCAAAATGCCGTGCTCGACGTAACGACCCAGTTGGTATGTTTCAAGAAAAAAGCCACGTTGATCGCCGAAAAGCCTGGGCTCGACGATCAGAACCTCCGGAAGATCCGTCTGAATGACTTGCATCTGATCCCACTTACCAGAATGCGCCCGGACTTCCAAGTAAACTGAGGATTCAGGACAAATTTGGAGCCTATTTGCCAATTGAATCTGATATGTATCTGGGACAAATCGCGAGGCACTATGAAGGGCATTATTTTAGCGGGCGGCACGGGTTCGCGGCTTTATCCAGTGACGACGGTTGTTTCCAAGCAATTGCTTCCGGTTTTTGACAAGCCAATGATTTATTATCCGCTGTCGACGCTGATGTTGGGTGGTATCCGGGATATTCTCATCATCTCAACCCCGCAGGATCGCCCACTGTTCCAGCGTCTGCTCGGCGATGGATCGGAGATCGGTCTGCGCTTTTCTTATGCCAGTCAGGATTCGCCGCGGGGGCTGGCAGACGCCTTTATCGTCGGTCGCGATTTTGTCGGCGACGATTCGGTTGCCCTTGTGTTGGGCGACAACATCTTTCACGGCCACGGCCTGCCCGAGATGCTGACAAAGGCCTCCGCACGCCAAAAGGGCGCAACCGTGTTCGGATACGTCGTCAATACGCCAGAGCAATACGGCGTCGTCGAACTCGACGGGGACAGTCGCGCGCTCTCGATCGAGGAAAAGCCGAAACAGCCGAAATCCAACGTGGCAGTGACAGGTCTTTATTTCTACGACAACGACGTTCTGGATATTGCGGCGAACATCAAGCCATCGGCCCGCGGTGAAATAGAGATCACCGATGTCAACAAGGCGTATCTCGAACGCGGCGACCTGTTTGTGGAAGTTCTCGGCCGCGGCTTCGCCTGGCTCGATACCGGGACACATGCGTCGCTGGTTGAAGCCAGTCATTTCGTCCAGATCCTGGAACAGCGCCAGGGGTTGCGCATCGCCTGCCCTGAAGAGATCGCGCTTCGGCAAGGCTACATATCTATCGAGGCGTTTCATCACGCGGCGCAAAAGACCGCCAAGAGCAGCTACGGCGAATATCTGATGTCGGTCTATCGTTCATTTCAGAAGTAGCGGACTGCGCCCGAGCGCTGCTCGGAAGGTGGACGGAGAGCTAACCATGCGATTTGACGGGTCGACAATCTTCGTTACCGGCGGCGCCGGCTTTATCGGATCGGCGGTGGTGCGTCATCTGCTGCGCGATACCGGCGCCCGCCTCATCAATATCGACAAGCTTACTTACGCCGCCAATCTGGAGTCCATTCCTGACGCATCAAAAAATCCGCGCTACGCTTTCGAACAGACCTGCATCCGCGAAGGATCGCTGCTGCGACAATTGTTCGACAAGTACCAGCCTGATGCCGTGATGAATCTCGCGGCGGAGAGCCATGTCGACCGTTCGATCGATGGTCCCGGCGAATTCATTCAGACCAACATCGTCGGTACGTTCACGCTTCTCCAGGAAGCATTGCGCTACTGGCGGAACCAGTCGCCGGAGAAACGCGCGCAGTTCCGTTTCCTGCACATCTCGACCGACGAAGTGTTTGGCTCCCTTGGCGAAGAGGGTTTGTTCACCGAGGCGACCGCTTACGCGCCGAACTCACCCTATTCCGCCAGTAAGGCCGCCTCGGATCATCTGGTCCGTGCCTGGCGAGAAACCTACGACTTGCCGACACTGGTGACCAATTGCTCGAACAATTACGGCCCGTATCATTTTCCAGAAAAATTGATCCCACACATGATCATCAAGGGCCTCGCCGGAGAGCCGCTGCCCGTGTATGGCGACGGACAGAATATCCGGGACTGGCTTTATGTCGAAGACCACGCCAAGGCATTGACCCTGGTGCTGGAGCGCGGCGCCGTTGGCGAAACCTATAATGTCGGCGGCCGCAACGAACGCACCAATTTGACGGTCGTAGAGTCGATTTGCGACCTGCTCGACCGCCACGCCCCCGACCACAAAGCCGGTTCGCGCAGGCGGCTGATCAATTTCGTCAAGGACCGTCCGGGTCACGACCAACGCTACGCCATAGACGCCACCAAGCTCGAAACCGAACTCGGATGGAAAGCGTCGGACTCGTTTGAAAGCGGCATCGAGAAGACGGTCCGTTGGTACCTCGATAATCGCGATTGGTGGCAGTCTATCCTTTCGCGTGGTTACAAATCAGCCAGAGTGGGTCTCGGCTAATTGCAGGCTGGTTTGCCGAATGCCGCTTAACCCGCAATCATCCGACCAAATGGCCGCGCTTTATAATAGCCGATCATGCCTAGCCCAATTATAGCCATAGCGAATAAGGGAAACGACGCTGGCAGGGGCACCGGGGAGACCGACACGCTGGTTGATATGATGAGAATATCCCGGATACCGCCCAACATCAGTATTACCGTCGAGATCGACGACACCGTATGCGTATTGACGACATTGCGCCAAGTGAAACGTTCTGATCCCAGCGTAAGCCCAACTTCGCAAGAAAAACCCGATGCGCGGGCTCGGTAGGCGCAGACGACATACACATCGCGGCACTATCCGGGGCACGTCGTAATATTTGGCCCTGTTTTCCGGGCTCTTCCAGAGGGAGCGAGGGATTAGGTTGCGCCCTGGTAAGCTGCCCGCTAGCCTGATCCAGTCGAGCGCGCCAGGGAGATTTCTAGATGCGAGAACCGGCATTAGATTCAGTTCGCGGACTGGCGTCAGTAGCCGTAGTTTTGCATCACGCATTCCTGGTGCTTGAACCTGATTATCTTTGGCCGTCGGTCCTGCTCAAATGGTGGAACCCGCTTCGCATTCTGATCATCGGCAGACCCGCAGTTATTCTTTTTTTTGCATTAAGCGGATTCGTGCTCGCGCTCGCGATAGAAAATGATCGAAGCTGGACCTACCTGTCGTTCATTGTTAAGGGCACCTCGAAGAATGACGATTTTTTCGTTGGATCTGCCACCGCTGTGGTGTGACGCTCGTTTTCACTGTTGATTTTCCGCGGAAGCGGCTGCGTTTACGCGACCTGTGTCGCTTTTTATGCGTCCCGGGCAGACGGCTCCCTCATACGGCGGCCATTCGCTCCAGCGTGACAAGACGGCGGATGTTGTAGGCGAGGTTCTGGAGGCCGATTTTGGCCCTCGCCCGAGCAATGCCGATCGTCCGTATGATCCGACCACCCGGAGAGGTTTGTTGAGCGCCGAACACGTGCTCGACGCGAGCCCGAATCTTGCTCTTTTTGCGGTTTGCGTTCTCTTGCACCTTCGATAGCGGATGATTGCGGCTCGCGCGCTGATGAATCCGACTGCGCAAGCCGCGTACCTTGAGCTTTGCCTCTGTCTCGGCCGATCGATAAGCGCTGTCCGCGTAAACATCAGCAGACGTATTGGTTTTGTTCAGAAGCCCATCAAATTTCTGGCTGTCGTGCACGCTCGCGTCGGTCACGTCATATTGCCGGATCAGCTTGTGCCTGGCATCGGCATTCACGTGGTTCTTGTATCCATAGAAACTCTTGCCGTGCTTCTTGGTCCAGCGCGCATCCTTGTCTTTCTGCCGGTTTTTCGACGGATCTTTCTTCCAGGCCCGGGGCGTCTTGCCGGCCTTCACATCCTCATTTTCGTCACGGCTATTACGCTGCTTGGGAACTGGAACGATCGTCGCATCAACCATCTGGCCGCCGCGAGCGGCGTAGCCCTTCGCTTCCAAATGCTGGCCAAAACGCTCGAACAATTTCTCAATCAGACCGGCCTTCGCAAGCGTCTCCCGGAACAACCAAAGCGTCGTCCCGTCGGGAATGCTGTCCTCGATGCCGAGCCGCAGAAACCGCGTGAACGACAGGCGGTCGCGCACCTGATACTCAATCTGTTCGTCGGACAAATTGTAAAGCGATTGCAAAACCATCATCCGAAACATAACAATGACATCAATCGGCTTGCGGCCGGCGTTGCTCTTCTTTTTACTCGCCGGCGTCAATGTCGTCGCCTCAATCTCGGCGCGGAAGCTCTCGAACGGCACCACCCGATCAATCATCTCAAGCGGATCGCCCTTCGCGGAAATCACCGCAAGCCGCTTGTCCGCATCAAAAAAGCCGAATTGACCCATCGTATCCGCATCCCCGAATCCTATTGTGCGGGTTAGAATCGCACAAATTCAGTAAGGCCGCTATTTTTCGAGGTGCCCTTTATTGATTCGCCATCCCGCCTCACAAGAGGGGCGCTTCGCGGTCGTCACGGACGTTGGGTGCGGGATGCGGTGGACGTAGAGCGTTGCAGCGCCAAAAATTGGCGCGGACGAACGGCGCATTTACGGACGGCGAAGTCGTGTGGTCCTGACGCCCCGACGCTGGCGTCAAGTTGGCGGAGCAATCCGCTGATGACAGTGACAACAAAGCCCGGTCGCTGGGGAGAGCACGAAGGAAACCGTTAAAACCATTGCGCAGGGAAAGCCGGATGTTTCGGCGAACCTGTGGCTTCTACCCCTGTGCTTTTTGTTGCACAGGGGGCTGCGGGTGCGCCAGGCACCCGGCTTTCCCTGCGCCCTCTGTTCTCGAGAGGGCGGAATGTTGATGGCAAAACTCGCGCGCGGGCGCGGCGAGATCGCGGAGGTGCGTCTGAAATTTCTACTCTGAAATTTCTACTCTGAAATTTCTACGATGGAATTGTCTTGGCTCTTCGATATCCAAATCTGTGGCAACCCACCGGCTGTCATCATCCGCGAATGCGGATGGTCCAGTATTCCAGAGGCGTCAGTGATTGAAGCGAGAAGCTGCGGCGTACTGGATACCCGCATGCGCGGGTATGACGGCTTTTTGTGGCGCGGCACCGCGTACCACGCTACGTGTCGCCCCCACACACGTGCGCGGAGACGACGTTGATGGATCGTCTCCCGTTCGCCGCCTTACGACCAATAGGGCGGCCGCTCAAGCGCGTGGCGCGAATGTTCGGATTGCCGCGCGTTCTCCAGCGTGGTGACGAAATATTCCTCGCGCTCGCGCTCGAATTTTTCCTGGGTGGCCTTGAAGTTGGCCACGCGCGCGGCGATTTCTTCCCGCTCGCGAGCGAGGCGGTCCTGAGGTTCGGTCATGCCCATCCTTTTTTGAGTCGTGTCCCAGAGTCGTGTCCCATGCCTATTGAGTTCCGCGATTGGGGCGTCAATGCGGATAGAGCGTTGCAGGATTGTGATTCCAGCGTGTGCGAAGCCACATCGCCAGCGCATGCGAAGCATATCGCGGTGGATAAGGCTGAGCGCTTCTTGTGGCCGGTGCCGCTTCCCGGTAGCCACAAGGGAGCAGGAGGCTTGCATGGCAAAGATCGATCTGGATTCACTGAGCATCGAGGAAGTCGCCGCATTGCGCGACAACGCGACCGACAAGCTGATGGAAAAGGTCGCGGCGCGGCGGGCCGAACTCGAGGCCGAGCTGGAAAAGCTGTCGCACTACGACAGGCCGGCGAAGAAATCCCCGGCCGCGCTTCCCGTCGTCAAAGCCAGAAAGAGCGACGAGGTCGGCAAAAAGGCCGACGAGGTCAAGGAGCCGGTCGCCAAGGAGCCGATCGCCAAGGAACCGATCGCCAAGGCGGCCTGACGACGAGTCTGCCCGGCCGTGCTATATCAGGCGCGGTCAGAGCCTCGGATTTTGAGCTTCAGGTTTTTTCGGTGATCGCTTCCGACCTTCGCAGCGGCGTGGAGCAACTCGGCGACATGATCGCCGAGGCGTCCGCCATCGTCCCCTTTACCGGCGCGGGCATCTCGACCGAGTGCGGGATTCCCGATTTCCGCTCGCCGGGCGGATTGTGGACCCGCAACCGGCCGATCCCGTTTGATGAATTTGTCGCCAGCCCGGAGGCCCGCGACGAGGCGTGGCGGCGGCGCTTTGCGATGGAACCGACCTTCGCCGCGGCGCGGCCGGGACGCGGCCACCGCGCGCTGGCCTCGCTCTACCGGGCCGGCAAGATACCGGCGATCGTCACCCAGAACATCGACAATCTGCACCAGATATCCGGTTTCGCCGCCGATCACGTCGTGGAACTGCACGGCAATACCACTTATGCGCGCTGCATCGGCTGCGGAGAAGCCTACGATCTGCCCTGGGTCAAACAG
>Ga0302325_10026551_pt1 | contig 12020 bp, 8 predicted proteins | sample Palsa_T0_2_FD_201948 | JGI IMG/M metagenome (GOLD analysis project Ga0302325, IMG submission 201948) | Peat permafrost microbial communities from Stordalen Mire near Abisko, Sweden - Palsa_T0_2 | ecosystem: Environmental > Terrestrial > Soil > Palsa > Peat permafrost | place: Sweden: Abisko...
ACAATCGGCGGCTGCGGCGGCCGTCGAACGGGCGAGCGAGGAGATTGCGCGCGCGGTCGATGCGGTCGTCGAACGATTGCGCGCCGGCGGCCGCCTGCACTACGTCGGCGCCGGCACGTCAGGACGGATCGCGATGCTCGATGCGGCCGAATGTCCGCCGACCTTCGGTACTCCGCCTTCACTCGTAACCGCGCACGTCGCGGGCGGAAACGAAGCGTTGCTGCGCGCGGTCGAAGGCGCCGAAGATGATGCCGGTCGCGGAACCGAGCTGATGCGATCGGTCGCCACGCCGGCGGATGCCGTGGTCGGCATCTCGGCGAGCGGCGGCACGCCGTACGTGGTCGCTGCGCTGACCGCCGCGCGCGCCGCGGGCGCGTTGACGATCGCGCTCACGAGCGTCGCCGGTTCGCCGCTGGCACGCGCCGCCGAACTCGCGATCGTGATCGATACCGGCGCCGAGCCGATCGCGGGCTCCACGCGACTGAAGGCCGGCACCGCGCAGAAGCTCGTGCTCAACGCGATCTCGACCACGGCGATGGTTCGCATGGGCCGCGTCCACGACAACCTAATGGTCGACGTCGTTGCGACGAACGCGAAGCTCCATGCGCGGGCCGCGCGCCTGGTGGCGGTACTCGGCGGCGTCGAGCCGAGGCGGGCGCGCGAACTACTCGCCGCGGCCGGCGGCAGCGTGAAGCTCGCGGTCGTGATGCAGCGGCGGGGCGTCGATGCCGACGAAGCTCGCGGCCTCCTCGCGGAAAGCGGCGGATTCTTGCGCCCGGTCCTCTAACGACCTTTCCGATGGCGCTTTCGAACGCTCCGGGCCGCCACATTCGCCGGCTGCTCGTGGCCAACCGGGGCGAGATCGCGATTCGCGTTCTCCGCGCGGCCACCGAGCTCGGTATATCGACCGTCTCGATTTTCTCGCACGAAGACCGGTTTGCGCTGCATCGCTTCAAGGCCGACGAAAGCTATCTGGTCGGCGCCGGCCGATCGCCCGTGCAGGCCTACCTCGATATCGACGACATCGTGCGCATCGCGCTCGAAGCGCACGTCGACGCAATCCATCCGGGCTACGGCTTCCTTTCCGAGAATCCCGAGTTCGCCGACGCGGTTCGCGCCGCGGGCATCGTGTTCGTCGGGCCGTCGTCGGCCACGATGCGGCGTTTCGGCAACAAGGTTGCGGCGCGGGCCCTTGCCACCGAAGCGAACGTGCCCGTGGTTCCGGCGAGCGGAGCGCTGCCCGCGGGGATCGGCGACGCCGTGCGAATCGCGAGCGACGTCGGCTTCCCGCTCATGCTCAAAGCGAGCTGGGGCGGCGGCGGGCGCGGGATGCGGGTGCTGCACGACGCAGGGGAGATGCGCGAATTGCTCGCCACCGCACGCGAGGAATCCGCCGCGGCGTTCGGGAGCGACGAGTTGTACGTCGAGCGCTACGTCGCCCGAGCGCGGCACGTCGAAGTGCAGGTGCTGGGCGACGCATACGGCACGGTCGTCCATCTCGGCGAGCGCGACTGCAGCGTGCAGCGCCGGCATCAAAAGGTCGTGGAAGAAGCACCGCCGCGCAACCTTGCGGACCCCCTGCGCGACGGCATGCAGGAAGCCGCGCTCTCGCTCGCGCGCGCGGTCGGCTACGACAACGCGGGCACGGTCGAGTTCCTGGTCGATATCGACGCGCAGAAGTTCTATTTCATCGAAGTAAACCCGCGGATTCAGGTCGAGCACACGGTCACCGAAGTCGTTACCGGCATCGATCTGGTCAAGGCGCAGATCCGCATCGCCGAGGGGATCGCAATCGGCACGCCCGAGAGCGGGGTGCCGTTTCAAGACGGCATCGTGCTGCGCGGCCACGCGATGCAGTGCCGGATCACGACCGAAGATCCGATGCACAACTTCACCCCGACCTACGGCCAGATCACGGCCTACCGGCCCGCGACCGGCTTCGGCGTGCGGCTCGACGGCGGGACGGCATACGCGGGCGCCGTCGTAACGCCGTTCTACGATTCGTTGCTGGAGAAAGTCACCGTCTGGGCGCCGACCTTCGAGGAAGCCCGGATGCGCATGTTGCGGGCGCTTAGGGAATTCCGCATTCGCGGCGTGACGACCAACGTGGCCTTCCTCGACGCGCTGCTCGAACACGACGACTTCAAAAACGGCGTGGTGACGACGAACTTCCTCGACGAGCAATCCGGCTTGGTCGACATGCGCCGGTACCGCGACCGGGCGACGCGTGTCTTGAGCTTCGTCGGCGAGACGATCGTGAACGGCAACCCGGAAGTCCGCGGCCGCACACCGGCCGAGGCGCGGGTTGAGCCGCCGGTTCCGGTGACCGGCGGCGAACTCAAGCGCGGTACGCGCGATTTGCTCTTGAGTGTGGGGGCCGAGAAGTTCGCGGTTTGGATGCGAGAAGAGCGGCGCGTGCTCTTGACCGACACGACGTTTCGCGACGCGCACCAATCGCTGCTCGCCACGCGCGTACGCAGCCGGGACATCTTGCGGATCGCGCCGGCGTACGCCCACCTCCTGCCGGAGCTGTTTTCGATTGAGTGTTGGGGCGGCGCGACCTTCGACGTCGCGATGCGTTTCTTGAAGGAAGACCCCTGGTGGCGTCTGCGCGCGCTGCGCGAGGCCGTGCCGAACGTGCTCTTGCAGATGCTGCTGCGCGGGGCCAACGCCGTTGGGTACACGAGCTATCCCGATAACGTGGTGCGCTATTTCGTGGCGCAAGCGGCCGAAAACGGGGTCGATGTGTTTCGCATTTTCGACTCGCTCAACTGGGTCGAGAACATGCGCGTTTCGATCGAAGCCGTGCTCGAAAGCGGCAAGATCTGCGAAGCCGCGATGTGCTATACGGGCGACATCCTCGATCCCGCGCGGCCGAAGTACGATCTCGCCTACTACCTTGCGCTCGCAAAAGAACTCGAGGCGACGGGTGCCCACGTGTTGGGCATCAAGGACATGGCGGGCCTCCTGAAGCCCGAGGCCGCGCGGCGCCTGATCTCGGCGCTCAAAGAAGAGATCGGCATTCCGATTCACTTCCACACCCACGACACGAGCGGCAACAGCGGCGCGAGCGTTCTGGCCGCGATCGAGGCCGGGGTCGATGCCGTCGACGGCGCGATCGACGCGATGAGCGGCCTCACGTCGCAGCCGAACCTGGGTGCGATCGCCGCGGCGCTGCGCCACGGTTCGCGCGATCCGGGCCTGAATGCGGATGCCATCTCGGAGATCTCCGTCTACTGGGAGAACGTGCGGCGCTTCTACAAGCCGTTCGAGAGCGACATGCGGGCCGGCACTTCCGACGTGTACGAGCACGAGATGCCCGGCGGACAGTATACGAACCTGCGCGAGCAGGCGCAGTCGATGCGCCTCGGCGATCGGTGGCCCGAGATCACGAAGACCTACGCCGCGGTCAACCGGATGTTCGGCGACATCGTGAAGGTAACGCCGTCATCGAAGGTCGTCGGCGACATGGCGCTTTTCATGGTGGCGGGCGATCTGACCGAAAAGCAAGTCGAGGATCCGCATTTCGAGATCGCGTTTCCGCAATCTGTCGTGGAGTATTTCCACGGCGACCTCGGGCAGCCGCCCGGCGGCTTTCCGGCTGCGCTACAGAAGAAGGTGCTCAAAGGTAAGAAGGCGTTAACGGGCCGTCCGGGCGCCACGCTGCCCGCGCTCGATCTGGTCGCCGCGCGCGCCGAGGCCGAGAATCTCGTCGGCGCCGAAATCAACGACCGCGAGTTCGCGTCCTATTTGATGTATCCGGCCGTCTTCGTCGAGTTCGCGAAGCACCGTGCCACCTACGGAAACGTCGACAATCTCGAGACGCCGGTCTTCTTCTATGGAATGCACGTGGGTCAAGAGGTTGCGATCGAACTCGAGCGCGGCAAGACGCTCTTCGTGCGTTACGCCGCGCTCGGCGAAGCCGACGAAAGCGGCTACCGGATCGTCTACTTCGAGCTCAACGGTCAGCCGCGCACGGTGTCGGTACTCGACACGCACCTGGTCGGCGTCAAGGCCGCGCCGCGCAAGGCCGAACCCGGCAACCCGCACCAAATCGGCGCGCCGATGCCGGGCCAGATCGTCAAGGTGACCGCATCCGCCGGCCGCAGCGTGCGCAAGGGCGAGGCGCTGCTCACGATCGAGGCGATGAAGATGCAAACGATCGTGCACTCACCCGCGAACGGAAAGGTGCAGTCGGTCCTTACGCCAGTGGGTGCGCGGGTTGGGGCGGGGGATCTGCTCGTCGAACTCGAGTAGGCGGGAGTTCGATTACGAACTCCGTCGCGCGCACGAAGAGAACGGAGTGCGGCGTCGTGCCGGCCGCGATGAGCCCGAGATCCTCGAAAACAGAGAAACGCGCGCTCTGCGCGACGCCGCGCGTCGGGTGCAGCCGGTCGTGGGCCACGGCGTAGGTGCCGAGCCGCCCGTCGCGTCGGCGGAAGTACCCGCGCAGCGGGTGCGTTAACACGATACCGGTTTCTTCCTCATCAGCGAAGCCGTCGAGCCGGCCCATCGGTTCGTGGGTTCCAGTTGCCGACAGCGTGGCCGCGCCCCAAGCGCCGCGTGCATCGAGAGCGTAACGCTCGCAGCGTTCGCCGTCCCAAGCAGCTTCGATAGCCACGCCGGCGTGGTGCCAGGGGAGACGCCACAAGTAACGCGGGATCACCACCAGCGGCGAGCCCAGCACCGTCCCGAAGAACCACACGACGCGCTCGCCGCGATAACGAACGTAAGCCCGGTAGTTGATTTGCCCAAACGAGAAGCGCAGCCAAGGCACCGGCGAGAGCCGAAAATCAACGTCGTGAAACGGCACGGCCGAAACGAACGCGCCCCGCGACCCGTCGTCGCGCGGGAAGCTCTCCACTTCGAAATCGCTGGGAAGTAATGCCGCTAACGGCTTAGGATCCACAGCGTAGGTAACGATCGCAAAGTCCCGCAGCGTCGTCGTTACTTCGAAAGCCGAATCCATCTTCCGGTCTAGGTGTTCGACGCTTTGAACACCTCCGGGATCAGAGGGTTCGCAGCGCGCGAGAGGATAGCTCCGGCTCGTGGCCTGTCTACGACGCCGGTCTTTCCTCGCGCTTTGCGGCGCCTTTGCAGCCTCCGTCGCGCCGCGTGCGTTCGCAAGCGCGCAGGCGCCGACCTTGCCGATTGCGTTCGTGCCGCTCGACGATCGCCCGGTGACCTATCAGCTTCCGGTTCTGCTCGGCACGATCGCCGGCCAGCCGCTCGTCACGCCGCCGCGCGGGGCGATCGGCAACTACCTGCGGCCGGGCGATACCGAAGCCCTGGCGCGCTGGTTGCGCGGCGACGAGACGCGAGGCGTTAGCGCTCTGGTCGCGTCGACGGATATGGTGGCGTACGGCGGGCTCGTCGCGTCGCGCGTGCCCGACGCCGCCGCTTCGGATGCTTTCGTCCGGCTGCGGACGCTGGCGCGAGTGAAGAACGAGCATGCAGTCCCGTTCGTGGGCGTTTTCGGAACGATCATGCGCCTCGCTCCCACGGGCGTGCCGCGCCTAGGCCTCGCGAGCGACTACTATGCCACCGGCGCAACCGTCGACGCGATCCAGGCCTATGCCAATCTTCCCGATCCGCCGCAGACGCCGGAAGACGTGCGCAAGGCGGCGCACCTGCGCGAGCTCATCGGCCCGGCAACCCTCGATGCGTATCTCGGGACGCGTGCGCGCAACCTCAACGTCGACGAGTGGATACTGCAGCTTGCGGCCGAAGGCGGCTTCGATCGGGTCGTCATCGGGCAGGACGATGCGGGTCCGCAAGGCCTGCACCTCAAGGATGTTGCGGCGCTCAAACGGCTCGTCGCACGCGACGGCCTCGGTGGCGCCGCCTCGATCGAACCGGGCGCGGACGAGCTTGGCATGGTGATGCTGGCGCGCGTCTTTGCGCGCAACGTGGGGTGGGAGCCGGCGGTCGCGGTCGTCTATTCCCGTCCCGATGGCGGCGCCGTGATCGACCGGCTCGAATACGTGCCGATCGACACGACGATCGGCCAAATCGTCGCCGCCTGCGGCGCGCGGCGCGTCGAAGACGCGGCCGACATCGTGCTCTACGTGCGGGTGGCCGATACGATCGCCGCAGACGAAAGTGCCTTCGAGAACCGGATCGAAGCCGATGTCGCCGCGGGCCGCGCGGTCGCTGTCGCGGACCTGACCTTCCTGAGCGGCGAGCCCGGCGACGAGCAACGCGAACTCACGGCAGCCCTGATCGCGCGCGGGATCGCGGGCAAGATCGATGCCTTCGCCTCGTGGAACACCGACGCCAATACGATCGGCACCGCGCTCCCCGAAGCGATCGCCGCCGGCGCCGGGCGTCGCGCCGGCCGCTACGACGGGCGAGCGCACGCGCAGTTCATGCTCGACCGCTACGTCGACGACTACGCGTTCCACCAATTCGTGCGGCCAAAGCTCAACGCGCTCTTACGGGCTCAGGGCGTCGATACGACGCTGCTGCTGCCCGAGGTCGCGCGGCAGGCGTCCAGCGCGAACCGCGCCGGGTTATGGCCTTACGCGCTCGATCTGCTCGCTACGATCTATCCGCAATATCGCGACGGTGGTTTGACGATCACGCTGCCGTGGGATCGGACCTTCGAAACGCAGATCGACGTGCGCTTGCTGCAATAGGCGATCAGGGCGCGGTGTTCGAGAACTTGTAGTCGGAGATGTGCTCGTATGCGTTGACGTCGAGCCAGGCCATCCAGCCGCTGCCCTTCACCGTGACGTTCAAAGAGGTGGGGACGAAGTAATCCGCCATGCGTTCGATCCGCTCGGTAACGTGTACGACGACTTGCTCGTCGGTATTGCCACCGGCGGCCGCGATCGGCTCGTGGCTCTCCGGATCGACGTACACACGGTTGAAGTCGCCATCGCCCTTGCCATGGTCGCAGGTATCGTGTAACCGGATCTCTTCGACCGCGCGGCCCTCGAAGGTCGCGGCTTGCGCGGAGGTCGCCTCGTAACAGTTCGGCTTGAATGGCGGGTGCGTAACGATGTCACCCTCATACGTCGAATCCGAATCTGCGCCGATTTGAATGTTCGGCGCCTTGCCCTTCACGATTTTCCCGTCGCTCGTGCGGACGACGATCGTCCCGTTCTCAGTCTTCGCGAACGGCCCCAGGCCCGCGTGCGATACCACCTCGTAGCTTACGTACGGCGGCAAAGGCCGGGCCAGGTGCTGTTTGACCGCGGCAAAGTCGGCAGTGGCATCCATCGTGGAGTCCTCCGACCGAGAATACGCGTGCGGACCTGCGATGTTTCAGAGTGGCGTAGTTCTTGGGCGCCCGATGCGCGCTCCGGGGACAGCGCCCTGGAGGAAACGACAGTCGTGAACACCTAGTTCTGACTAGCAGCCCGCGTCACCGAGGTGCACCACTTGCGAGACTACGATGCGCTCCTTCGCACGGGCGTTCCGTTCGAAGAACTCGTTTTGTGGCTTGGGGAGCCGTTCTCCAACGAGCCGTACGTCGAGTCGGAGAACGCCTACACGACGACCGGCGCCTCCTCGATGCGGATTCCGTGCATGACCGGAGGCGCTCGCTGGGACTGTATGAAGTTCGAGTTGGCCTATAGCGAGATTGCGGAATGCGAGCGGCATCCGGGATTTTCCAATGCCCTCTTTCCACCGCCTATGCGACAGTACGCTTTCACCCTTCGCATCCTGCTCAAATGCCACGCCAATCCATTAAGTGACGGGCGCTGGGTTCTATCGCACCTGTGCCTCAGGCACGCGGTCGAAGGAGGAGCGGGGCTGGCAGAGCTCCGTTAGCACGCCGCCGGTGCTCTTGGGATGGAGGAAGGCGATGCTATTGCCGTGCGCGCCCGGACGCGGGGTTTCGTCGATCAGCCGAACTCCGGCGGCTTTGAGACGCGCGAGTTCCGCCCCGATGTCTTCGACGCGATAGGCGACGTGATGCATCTTCGAGGGCGCATCGCCGCGAAATTTGGCGATCGGCGACGTTTCGTCGAGCGGCCGCAACAGCTCCACGATGGAGTCGCCGGTCTGTATGCCGACCGCCTCGACGCCTTGGTCGGCGATCGTCTCACGATACGCTTGCGTGAACCCCATGGTTGTCGTGTAGAGCGCGATCGACGCATCCAAATCGGCGACCACGATTGCGACGTGATCGATCGTCCAGCCGTTCGGGTTCACGCGATGGCCTCGGCGACGTGCTTGCCGAAAACCGCGCGCAACTCGTCGCAGATCTCCCCGATGGTCGCGCCCGCGTCGACGGCTTCGAGAAACGGCGGCATCAGATTTTCGCTCCCGGCGGCGGCGCTGCGCACGTCTTCCAGGCGTGCGCGTACCACCGCCGCATCCCGCTCGGCCCGGTAGCGTTGCAGGCGCTCGATCTGCTCGCGCTCGATCGCGGCGTCGATGCGCTGCAACGCGATCGGCGCGTCGGCTCCGGGCTCAGCGAACGCATTGACCCCAACGACGACGGCATCGCCGCGTTCGATAGCCTGCTGTGCGCGGTAGGCCGATTCGGCGATTCGGGCCTGCATCCAACCACTGTTGATCGCCTCGACGCTGCCCCCCAGGTCGTCGATTTCCGCGATCAGCGCGTTCGCGCGCATCGCGACCTCCGCGGTCAGCGCTTCGACGTAGTAGGAACCGGCCAACGGATCGGTGACGCTTGCGATGCCGCTTTCGTAGGCGATGATCTGTTGCGTGCGCAGCGCCAAGCGCGCCGATTCCGCGGTGGGGAGCGCGAGCGCTTCGTCCTTGCTGTTCGTGTGCAGGGATTGCGTTCCGCCCAGAGTCGCGGCGAGCGCCTGCAGCGTCACTCGAACGACGTTGTTGTCGGGCTCTTGCGCGGTGAGCGTCGAGCCGCCGGTCTGCGTGTGGAAGCGCAGCATCTGCGAGCGCGGATCGGTCGACCCGAACTCATCGCGAACGATGCGCGCCCACAACGCCCGGGCGGCGCGGAATTTTGCGACCTCTTCGAAGAAGTCGTTGTGCGCGTTCCAGAAAAACGATATCCGCGGCGCGACCGCGTCGATCGCGAGCCCGGCGTCGCGCGCGGCGTGCAAGTAGGCCTTGGCGTTCGAGAGCGTGAAGGCGACTTCTTCCACGGCCGTCGACCCGGCTTCGCGGATGTGGTAGCCCGAAATCGAGATCGTGTTCCACTGCGGCACGTTGGTCGCGCAGTACGCCATCACGTCGGTCACGAGCCGCATCGACGGCTTGGGCGGAAAGATGTAGGTGCCGCGCGCGACGTACTCTTTGAGGACGTCGTTCTGCACGGTGCCGCCGAGTTGCGCGAACGGAATACCACGCCGCCTCGCGACGGCGAGCAGCATCGCCAGAAGAATCGATGCCGGCGCGTTGATCGTCATCGAGACCGTCACCTCGCCGAGCGGAATTCCGTCGAAGAGCGTGTCCATGTCGCGAACGTGATCGATGGCGACCCCGACTTTGCCGACTTCGCCCTTGGCGAGCGGCGCGTCGGAATCGTAACCGAGCTGCGTCGGCAGATCGAATGCAACCGAGAGCCCCGTCGTGCCGCGTTCGAGCAAGTAGCGGTAGCGAGCGTTCGATTCCGCGGCCGTCGCAAAGCCGGCGTACTGGCGCATCGTCCACAAACGCTCGCGATAGCCGTCCGCGCGGATCCCGCGCACGAAGGGAAACGTTCCGGGCGGTTGGGAGCCGACGACCTCGCGCGCGGTCGCGCCGGCCGTCTCATCGTAGTAGGGTGCCAGGGGGATTCCGCTCGCGTTTTCGCTGCGCGCCGGGCGGCGGCGCCCGTTGCTTGCCATGCCTAGCCATTCTTTTCGGCCCTGCGCAAGCCCCCGTTCGGCCGCGGCGACAGGCGAATGTGATTCCAGGGCGTAGTTCGGGGTGTGTCGCAGCCCCCGGCGCCGCAGCCCCGTCGTATCGACCTTGCCTTTCCGGCGCAGCCGGAAAGCTCGCCTCATATTCGGCGCGCGCTGCGCGTGTTTCTGGCCGACCTTCGGCTCGAGTCGGAGCGGATCGAGGATGCAATTCTCGCCGTCGGCGAGGCGGCGGGCAACGCCATCGAACACGCCTATCGCGGCCGGAGCGGTTCGATCCGCGTGCGCGCATCGGTGAGCGGCCGCCGCTTGATCGTGGAAGTGCGCGATCGTGGTCGCTGGCGGCTCGAGGGCGATCCCGAACGCGGCCGCGGACTCGGCATCATGCGCGCGCTCGTCGACGATGTTTCGATCGAAAGTTCGCGCGGCGGCACGAACGTGCGCTTGGAACTCGCCCTCTAACAAGAGGTGCGCGCGTCACGGCGCGGGCGGCGGCATCGTTTATGCGTACATGAACGAGCTTAGCCAAGTCCCCGTCGACCTGAGTACGGTACGCTTCTGGGTGTGGGTAGTCGCATGGGCGCTCGCGCTCGCGTTCCTCTATTTTGGACGGAGGCCCGGGCGCCTATTCGCGTTCCGGCGAGTGAGCATCGCGTCGGCACTCGTTGTGCTGATCGTCGCCGCCGTCGTGCCGGCGGGGCTCGGGCGCGTTCAAGCCGGCGCACGCGGCGTCGTACTGCGCTTCGGCGCGCCGACGGGCCGCGTGGCCGGCGAAGGTTTGTACTACGTGGTTCCGCTGGTCGAGCGAGTGGTGCAGGTCAATACGCAGATCAACACGATTCGCTTCGATCGCGCGCAGGCGACGTGCCACGATCTCGAACCGGTGTACGCCGATCTTGCCGTGAGCTTTCATGTCGATCCCTCGCACGCGATCGACATCTACTCCCTGTTGCGCAACAACTACGCGCAGCGCATCGTGTACCCCGCGGTCCAAGACGCCTGGAAGGCGACCGTCGCCAACTATACCGCGCCGGATCTGGTCGATCAGCGCAGCGCCGTGCAGCACGACTTCGAGGACGGCGTGCGGACGCGGCTTGCGAAGTTCGGTCTGTCCCTCGATGCAGTAGCGACCACGCGCTTCAACTTCTCGTACGCATACGCCCAGGCCGCCCAGCAGAAGGTCGCCTCGGTTCAGCGCACGCTGCAAGCGAAGCAAGACCTGCAACGCATCCGTTTCGAATCGCAGCAGAGCGTTATCCGCGCCAGAAGCGAAGTCGAAGCGCTCAAGCTGCAACGTAACATCCCGGTCGCCGAGTTGATCCGGTTGCGCCAGATCGATCTACAGCGGCGCGCGATCGACAAATGGGACGGCCACCTGCCCACGACGACCGGCGGCCTGCCGTTCCTGGGTTCGACGCTGGCCCCGCACCAGGATTAAGCGAGGGTCAGAAGCGGCGCGTTCGCCTCAACGGTCGAGCCTACGGCGGCCACGACCGCGGCGACCGAGCCCGCGCGATGCGCGCGGATCTCGTTCATCATCTTCATCGCCTCGATCACGGCGACGACCTGGCCTTCGCGAACGTCGTCGCCGGGCGCGACCGCTACCTCGACCACGACGCCGTGCATCGGAGCGACGACATCGTTTCCGCTCGCGACGCGGCCGTTGCGCGACCGGGCCGCCGGTTTCGGCGCCGCGGCGCGCGACTCGGACGCATTGCCTCGCGCCGCGGGCCGGTCGATCAGGCGCACCGTGAACAACTTGTCGTTGACTTCGACGCGCACGATGTCGCTCGGGGCCGCGGACGGTCCCGGCGGCATAGTTTCGGGCTCGCTCGCTGCCGGTGGGGCCGTCCACGTTGCGGCGAACGCTTCGAGCGTGGCCGTGCCGTAGTCGCCGCGGACGACCGGCTCGTGATCGTTGAGCGCGCGCAGGAAGCCGAGCGTCGTCGGCACGCCGCCGATGCGGTATTCGTCGATCGCCCGGCGCAATCGCGCCCGCGCGCGTTCACGCGTCGGCGCCCAGACGATGAGCTTGGCGATCATCGAATCGTAGTCGGGCGAGATTTCGGTGCCGAGCGTCGCTGCCGCATCGACTCGCACGCCGAGGCCCCCCGGTTCGCGATAGGCCGTGATCTTGCCGGGAGCGGGTCGAAAGTTCTGGGCAGGGTCCTCGGCGTTGACGCGTGCTTCGATGGCGTGGCCGCGAAACGCAATCTCGCTTTGCCCGAAATCGAG
>Ga0302325_10026552_pt1 | contig 12020 bp, 10 predicted proteins | sample Palsa_T0_2_FD_201948 | JGI IMG/M metagenome (GOLD analysis project Ga0302325, IMG submission 201948) | Peat permafrost microbial communities from Stordalen Mire near Abisko, Sweden - Palsa_T0_2 | ecosystem: Environmental > Terrestrial > Soil > Palsa > Peat permafrost | place: Sweden: Abisko...
GCCTTGCACCGAGCCGCTCTGTCCGTGCAACCGCCGCCAACCTCCGGGAAAATCATCAGCCCTGCCGGCGTGACGACCCGCTGATCGCAAACGGTAACGCGACCTCAAAGTGACGGATTAAGCCGTCCGCAGCATTCCCGCGCCCGCGAGGGCGCCTGCGGTGTGCAGAACTCACCCGCGTAAACAGGGTACGCTCAGTGCGTTCTCTTGATTGAGCAGTTTTGACAACTTGGAAACACCAAGCCACCGGACATCGTCCCGAGGCCATCCTAGGCCAGAGGACACGGACTCCGGAAAATAGACGTTCTGCCTGTCGAAATTCCGGAGTAAATCTTCCCCGATCGGCAAAGGATCGGCAGACCTGCACATTAAAAGAGGGACTTATCGCGCTTTTAGCGCTCTTTTTTTTGGCAATCCATAACCCGGGGAGGTAGTAAGCTCCATGGGCACACACAACAATTCGCGCCGCGTTTATTTCCATTAATGCGAATTTTGGAGCGGAGCCGCTTGCGATTTTTTGGATCGTCTGTGATCGTGCGATAGAGAAAGAAACCAGCTGCTCCTCTATAAACCCCAAGCGGCCCGAGCCATGCTATCAAGTCGTCGGAGAGCAAGCGAGTTAGGATAGGGCGACGGATTTCAGCTTCGGGCCACTGTCAGCCAGGTGCTCTGGCGTTCTAGTGAACACGCTTGGCTATGAGTGACTTGGGTAGGCCCATCCACCGCTCGTTGATGAGTTCAGCATCTGGAAAGAGGGCCTCCATGTCCATCTGCCGGATCAAGCGAATCTCATTGACCATTTCATCGACTTCTCCCTGGGTGGGACGCTCCAGAAGTCCCCATACCGTGCCGTACCTGGCGATTTTGCGGCGTTGTTCGACGGGCAGCCAATGGATGAACGGCGATAGATAGTGCGGCTCAACCGGGAACCTGGGATCAGGAGTCTGTACCCAATACTTATGACCTACCCGCCGAATCTCGCGGGCAAAAGAACTCTGCGAATCGTAACATCCAAGGTGCTCGATAACTGAATTTGAGAAGACCACATCAAATTCTTTGTCCTCAAACGGCAAGTTGCATCCATCACCTACTATCCAGCGCATGTTCGGCGGCAGTTGCCGATGTTCCGGAAAGATGTTCAAGATGGTAATTTGAGGTTGCGGCAGCCCCTGCTCAGCAGCTATCATCCACAGCCACGGAGCGCCACCTACGTCGAGTATCTTGGTCTCTGCTTTTATCTCCAGGACGTCGTAGAAGGTTTTCATGCGCTGCGCACGAAAGTGCTTCAGGATCGGATGATAGAGAGTCTGTATGTTCACCGGCTCACGTCTCCTTCAACAGCTTTAGGTAGAAACAATGGGCCCGTAAGAAGTTAGCGAAACCATAGCATAGTACACTAACCGGTGCAACAAGAAGGCTGTGCATTAAGTATCACTTAACGCGTGCCAGTCATTCCCTACGTTTCGACGTTTATCAACGTGGACCAGATGCGATTCGATCATTAACAGGAGGTTATCGTGGGAAATCCGTGGACGGCGCATACAGCGGATACACGGCCGGTGGACTCGGTGATTGACGGCAACTTCAAAATAAAGGGATCTAGCTTCAAGCCTGGCTGGCGAATCAGCGTGACTTCCAAGATAGCCGGTACGGAGCATTTGTATTGGGTGCACGAGGGGAAGATCTATCATGTTCTTTGCGAGACTTACCCGTCGCCGGCCGAACAGACTCAATGCATTATCGGTGCTCAAGTGAAACGGATTGAGCCCTCTCTGAGAGAAGCTATATTCAAGGCGGTCCAAGAGTGGTCGGTGTCAGGGTCGTTCAAGATCCACAGTTGCTGATGGACCGAGAGTGGAGAACGGGTGAGGGTAGTTCTCCCACAGTTGCCACGAGGGTCGCGTCCGTGGCTGAGAGAGATCGCAAACAGGAGCTGGCTACTTTTGTACGACGCTCAGGGTGATGCTGGAGGGATATTGCGCTGAGTGATGGACCTGGTTGTGGGCAACTACGGCTTTTGATTCGCTGTAATTGTCGCCACCCGTGTTCAGGTTGCGATCGAAGCGGGGGAAGTTGCTGCTACTGACTTCAATGCGCAACTGGTGTCCGGGAGCGAAGTAGTCGCTGGTTTGCATTGGTTGCAAGACGACTTTGTAGACCTTGTCCTTTTCCATCCAGACGGGAGCTTTGTCATATCCCTCGCGATAGCGGACACGCTGGATGTTCTCGTCGATGTTGTAGGCAGTTCCATCCGGCAACACTTCGACAAGTTTGACGGTAAGGTCGGTGTCCTTCGCGTCACTCGAGACGTAAAGGGTGACGTCGATGGGGCCGCTGACCTCCATGCCTTCCTTGAGCGGACCGGTGCTGTAAACCAGGACGTCGCTGCGCGCTTCTACGCTGCGCTGGTCGACTGCGCCGGGCTTGTAATCGGCACCCATGCAACAGAAGCCTCCGCCGTGGGTGGGGACGGGATTCATGGGATCGTAGACGAACTGGTCGGGATTGTCCCTCTGCTCGGGCGAGGGAAGTATCGCGCCGTCTCCGTTGAGGGAATTGGCGTGACCGCCGCTGGCCAAGTAATAGGTCACGGGCTTTGCACCCTCCGGCGGCCAAGTATCCGATGACTGCCACTTGTTGCTGCCCATGGTGTAGTAGCGGACCTTAGGGGTCTTAGTGAGGATGCCGTTGTCCTCCCCCTTGAGGAAATGGTCATACCAGCCGTAGGTGAGGGCGTCATAGTCGAGGCGCGCGTCGCCCAGGTCACGCTCCCCCACGATGGTGTGTTCCGCGGCGCGTTTATAGGCACAGTGGGTTACGGGAGCGATGACGGCATACTGCTGGTTGGCTACGGCTGGGCTGGCGGTTTTGCGGACGTGATTGTAAGCGGCAAGATTTGGGGCGACACCGATGTCGTACCAGGTAAAGAGCCACAGGCCAGGAATATCGATGCGCATGCTGTCGTTCCAAAGACCACCCTGATACCAGGAGGGATGGTTGGGGGTGCGCTCAATCATGCCGGGCTTGCCGGAGGGCGTTGGGTCGGCGAAGATTCCGTGCTGGCCGCCGGCAGCGACGAGGATGTCCTTCTCCGGGAGGTGCTGGTAGGCTTTGGGCCAGTCAACCGCGGGCGGGTGGGCGGAGAGATCGTAGGATTTGGCGGCTGTCAGCAGGGCTTGCTGCGACATGCCCGGCGGAAAGGTGGGACGGCCGTCGCTGGTTTGCAGTCCGTAGTCGTAGAGCCAGCTCATGAAGAGCAATTGCACAGCGCCGCCGCGGAACCAGTTGCCTTGCTCGTAGTAGGGGCCGACGCGACCGACCCCGGCGCCGAAGCTCTCCGGGATGAAGGTCGAGAGGGCCTTGTTGCCGCGTGAGGCCACGGCTAATTGCCACTCCGCAGTGGAGGAGCAGCCGATCAGACCGACTTTGTCCGCAGACCAGGGCAGCTTGCCCAACCAGTCGAGAGCATCGTCGGAGTCGGTGAGGGGCGTGCCGAGAATGTCGTAGTCGCCTTCAGAGAAGTAGCGGCCGCGCTCGTTCATTTCGACGTAGGCGTAGCCGTGCTTGACAGCCTCTAATTCGGACGACATGTCTGCGGGCGCGCCTAGTTCCACATCCCAGTAGTTGAAGTTGTAGGGAGTGCGGACAAAGATGATGGGATATTTCTTTGATTGGTCTTTGGGGCGGTAGACGTCGGCCTGCATGCGCTTGCCATCGCGCATGGGCACCATGACCTTACGCTCAATGATGGCGAGGGACTCGAGTTCTTCTTCAAGGGCGTTGCGGCGGGTGGCTTCGTTCGGTCTAGCTTGGGCCGGTAAGGATGGGGCGATGGTGTTCCATAAAATTGCCAGGCACATCAACTTCGCGATTTGTTGCATTCCGGCATCTTTCTTCGCACAGGGTCATGTGTAGCGCGCAGCCAGGGATGTTGTTATCAGACGATAACCGAATGTAACATTCCATCCTGAGAGAAACCTTAGCGGCAGCTTAGCGGTGGATTTCCGCGGAGGCTAGCAGAACACACAGCGCCACGCCCTCGGCAGCCTGAGCTACTTCCTCTAGCTCGGGAAAGGTGGGGGCTATGCGGATCGTGCGGTCCTGGGGATCTTTTCCATAGGGATGGGTCGCTCCGGCGGGGGTGAGCACGACGCCCGCTTCCTTGGCTAAGGCAACCACGCGCTTGGCGCAGCCTTTGCTCACCTCGAGGCTGATGAAATAGCCGCCTTTGGGTTTGGTCCAGGCTACGTCAGGAACGCCGGTGAGCTTTTCGGCGAAGATGTCGAGCACCTTTTGGAATTTGGGGGCGATCAGGGCGCGGTGCTTGTCCATGAGGCCCAGAATGGCTGCGTCGTCCTCAAGAAAACGTACGTGACGTAGATGATTCAGCTTGTCGGGACCAATGGTCCGGGGCGTAAGCCTCGCCAATAACCAGTCGACGTTCTGCTGCGAAGCGGCAAAGAGGGCTAACCCGGCGCCGGGTAGCGTGATCTTCGAAGTCGACGCAAAAACAAATGCGCGGTTGGGATGAGAGTGACGTGCGCACAGGTCCAGAATGTTGGCAATCTCAATGCGCTCGCTGGTCAGGTGGTGGACGGCGTAGGCGTTGTCCCAATAAAGCCGGAAATCCGCGGCCGCAGTTTTCATGGCCGCCAAGCGCTCGACCGTCGCGTCGGAATAGACGGTTCCCGTGGGGTTGCTGTACTTGGGAACACACCACATGCCCTTGATCGAAGCATCGGCGGCTACCAGCCGCTCCACCTCCGCCATGTCCGGACCGTCTTCCTTGAGCGCTACCGGGATCATCCGGATACCGTAATCCTGGCAGATTTTGAAGTGCCGGTCGTAGCCGGGCACTGGGCAAAGGAACGCGATCTCGCCATGCTGCGACCAGGGCACGGCGCTGTCGCAGGTTCCCTTGAGCAGGGCGTAAACCAGGGTGTCGTGCATCAGGGCTAGACTGGAGTTATTGGCGGCGACGATCTGGCCGGCGGGCGCTCCCATCATGCTGGAGAAGAGCCGGCGCACCTCGGCTAATCCTTGGAGTCCGCCGTAATTGCGGCAATCGATGCCGCCTTCGGCAAGGTAATCGCTCGCACCTGGAAGCGACAACAGGCCGGCGCTCAGATCGAGTTGGGCGGCGGAGGGCTTCCCCCTGGTCAGGTCGAGCTTGAGGCCGCGCGCCTTGAAGGCACTGTAGTTTTCCTGGAGCTGTTGTTCAGAGCTAAGCTGGGTGAGGTTGGTCATACTGCATCTATTATGAGGGATAAAATTGCCGCTTGAGCGCCACCAGAACTAAGTGCGCAGGTTCGGGTCAACATTCACAACGGGTTCGTTTGCAGCCGCCAATTGGGTGTTTTCAATGAATTTCCCCCCCTTCCTGCACGTGCAGGCAGTCAAACGCGTGGTCGCCTTCGGCTTGGCTCTGTTGTTGTTGCCCCTCAGCCAGGTGGAGCTTCTCGCACAGCAGTACTACCCCTATCAACAACCGGCCTACGGGCAACCGGGATATCCTCCACAGCAGACTTATGGGCAATCGCAGTCGTATTACGGCCAACAACCCTACGCGCAACCGGGCTACGCCCAGCCCCAGATGCAGGGGCAGCCGCTAGACGCCCAGCAACTGGAGCAACTGGTGGCGCCCATCGCGCTCTATCCGGACTCTTTGGTGGCGGAGGTGCTGGCTGCATCCACGTATCCGCAACAGATTGCAGAGGCCGACCAGTGGCGGCAGGCGCAGGGCTATGCCCCCTCGCAACAGATTGCGGCCGGGGCCGAAGTGCAAAATTGGGATCCCAGCGTGAAGGGCTTGACTGCCTTTCCTCAAGTGCTGGCGCAGATGGACCGCAATGTGCGCTGGACCACCGATCTCGGCAATGCCTATTACAACCAGCCCCAGGATGTCTTGGAAGCGGTGCAGGCGATGCGCCAGCGCGCGCAGGCTTCCGGCAACCTGCAGAGCACTCCGCAAGAAAACGTGAGCTATGACCAGGGCAACATCGAGGTGGCGCCTACCAATCCTCAGGTGGTCTATGTGCCCACTTATAATCCATGGGTTGTGTACGGCCAGCCCATGGCGCCTTATCCAGGGTTCTCGGTGCTGGGTGCGGTTGGGTCGTTTCTTGGTTCCGCGGTGTCGTTTGGACTGGGTGTTGGGATGGCGGGCTTCAACCAGACGCCCTTCGGTTTGCTTGGGTGGGGCTTGAGTTGGTTGTCGCAGGCGGTGCTGTTTAACCACGCGAATTATTTCTCCCACAGTTCGACCGTGGCCGATTGGGGCTTCGCGCACGGAGGCGGACGCGCCTTTTCACAACCGGGGTATCGCGCTGGGAGCGGTTTTGGCCAGGCTCGCGGCGGGTATTATGCGGGGAACCGTCCCTCGGCCGGGTACGGGCGGCCGCCGGTGCAGCAGGCGTACAACCACATGCAGCCGGCGCTCAACACGGGGCGCGTCGCTTATGGCTCCAGCTTTTATGGCGGGGCCAATAGGTCCGGCGCATTTTACGGTAACCAGCAGGCTTATCGGGCGCCGGCGGCGGCCAGCTATGCGGGCCACGGTTTCGGGAGTAAGGGCTTTTCCGGCTCCTCTTTCAAAGCACCGCACTCCTCTGGCGGCGGCTTCCACCTGTTTGGCGGCGGTCACTCCAGTGGTGGCGGACACGGATCGGGCAAACACCACCGCTGACGGTCCGGGGACCTGGTCCGATAACGAAATCGCTAGAACCGTTTCCAGGAATGAGCCGGCACAATCTATGCTGCTGACAGATGATTCATTGCGCCGTTTTTCGTCTGACCGCATTGTGCCGTGGGCATCGTGCGGCCCGGGCTCTTTGCCGTCTTGCAATGTGTCTTTTGTTCCTTTATCTTCCCGGGTTGGCACAGGCGCAGCCAATCGGTGTCTCCGGACAAAATCAAAACCAGTCTCTGGGCAGCATTAGCGGAACGGTTATCGACCAGACTGGAACCTTCGTCGTCTCTGCCCACGTCGTGCTGGCCCGCGAGGGACATAGCGGCGCCCAGGATGTGATGTCCGACGAGGACGGGCGCTTTGCTTTTCAAGGTATCCCGGGTGGCGGGTTTCAGCTCACCGTGAGCGCACCAGGATTCGCGCCCCAGCAACAGCCGGGGGCGCTCCGCGCCGGGGAAGCGCTGGAGATATCGCCGATCATGCTGACAATTGCCGCGGCCACCACCGAGGTGCAGGTCAGGGTAACGAATTATCAGCTGGCCGAAGAGCAAATCAAGGTGGAGGAGACGCAGCGGGTGCTGGGCGTTATTCCAAATTTCTATGTGACCTACCAGCAGGATGCATTACCGCTTCGCCCCAAGCAGAAGTTCGAACTGGCGTGGAAGACCAATGTGGACCCGGTCACCTTCGCGGGGAGCGGCGCATTTGCGGGTGTGCAGCAGGCGGAGAATGGGTTCAGCGGCTACGGACAGGGCGCCCACGGATATGCCAAGCGGTATGGCGCCGCCTACGGGGATGCGTTTATCGGCACCATGATCGGAGGTGCTCTTCTGCCCTCGCTGCTCAAACAGGATCCACGCTATTTCTACAAGGGAAGCGGCAGCACGGGATCGCGCATTTTGTATGCGCTGGCGAGTTCCGTCATCTGCAAGGGCGACAATGGCCGGTGGCAGGCGGATTATTCCGGCATCCTGGGCAGCCTCGCCGCAGGCGGCATTTCGAACCTGTACTATCCCGCGAGCAGCCGGAATGGAGCGTGGCTGACTTTCGAAAATACCTTCATTGGCATTGGGGGCTCAGCGGTTGCCAACCTCTTTCAGGAGTTTGTCGTCCGGAAGCTGACGCCCCATGCTCAGGGGAAGCCTTAATGCGTATCACCATGGAGGATCAGCAGGCGTGAGGGGAAGTAACGAAAGCAGTGAAAAGCGCCATCTCCGCGTAGAAGAGAACCGGCTCACTGGTATGCTGAATGTTCTCGTCTTGCTGGCTACAGCCGCGGTTGCTTATTCCGACTCGATCGTCGTACCCGATGTTTCCCTCGGCTATCTTTACGTACTGCCTGTCGCATTGAGCGCACTGGTCAATCCGCTGCCTCTTACCCTGGTACTGGTGGTTGTTTGTACGGTTTTACAGGATATTTTCTACCCAACGATGCCGGTTGCCGCGCAGGTGAGGGTGGTGCGCGACGCAATGACGCTGGGGGGCTTCCTGATGGTGGCGTTTCTGGTGACGCTGATTGCCAGGCAACGCGAACGCCTGGCAGAGGAGGTGCGGCGACAGCGCGATGAATACGAGCGTGACCTGACGCTGGCCGCTCAAGTGCAGCGGCAGGTATTGCCCAAACCTCTGGTGTGCCCTTCGCTGGAGCTCGCGGCGGCGATGCAAACTGCGCAACTTTTGGGTGGTGATTACTACGACTTTTTTCAGATTTCCGACAATGTGGTGGATGTGGTGATCGCCGACGTGTCGGGACACGGCGCCGCGGCCTCTCTTCTTATGCCCTCGCTGGCAGTCGCCCTGCGCCTGCGCGCCCGTGAACTAAGCGGACCGGCGGCGATCATCTCCGACCTGGACCAGGTATTGCGGCAGATCACAAGTACAGCCACGTTTGTGACCATGTTTTATGCTCGCTTCGATCAGGCCGGGAAAACGCTGGAATATGCCAATGGAGGTCATAATCCGCCGCTCCTTACGCGTCCCAAAACGGGCCAATCACTGCAGTTGGACGCGGGTGGACCGATCCTGGGCATCTTGCAAGATACTCACTTTTCCAATACGGTAGTGGCACTTGAAGAAGGCGACATTCTTACCCTCTTTACCGACGGAGTGACCGAACAGGAGAATGAAGCGGGTGAAGAATTCTCGACCAGCCGCCTCGAAGAAGTGGTTCTCAACAAAGAAGCAGAACCAGCGTCAGCCCTGGTGGTTCATATTAGGGAGGCGGTCTCTGCATTTGCGGGAACTAAGGCACAAGTGGACGATCTAACTGTGGTGGTGGTTAAGATTTTGTAACTCAATCCGCAATTCCCACAGACGGGGTATCGGCAGAAGAGCCCAGACAACGATAGAATGATTGTGCATGACCACACGGACAGAAATCATCGCTCAAATTGATCTTGAACTATCCCGCCTGGAGCGGGCGCGAGACTTCCTCGCAGCTGCGCTTGCCGATCCTCGCGCGGCTTCGGCCGTCGCTTCCATCAGTGCCGTAAAGCCGAGGGCAAAGAAAAAAACCACGGCTAAGCCCCGCAAGGTGCCGGCAGTGAGCGCGACGGTGGCGGCCGCTCCCGCGCCGCCGCCGCCGCCGCCCAAAGAGGAACCGCAGATCCAGCGTGTTCCGCCGCGGCGCCGGATGGAACGACGGCATCTGCAAGCGGATAAGACACCCAAATCAACCGCCGCGCTTAGCGGCATGGTGCCTACCGGGCCCGTCGTTGTTTCAGCCAACGAGGCACGCAAGGTACACGAACGGGCCGCGCCACCGCCGCCGGTAGTGAGTGAGCCTCGGCCCGAGATCGGCGCCGAACGCAGCTTGGGGTCTCTGATTCAAGCGTTCGAGCGTAGGGCGGGTCTGAGCGGATTAGAAACTCCATAGGTAAATGAAGAAGAGCCGCTCGCCGCTTTACGTTACCTCTCTGATTGCGGGCGCCTTCTTCATGGAGAACCTGGACGGCACCATCATTGCGACCGCGCTGCCGCAGATGGCGCGCAGCTTCCATGTCGGCGCGGTTCGTCTCAACATCGGCATGACGGCCTACCTGCTGACGCTCGCCGTCTTCATACCAATCAGCGGCTGGGTGGCAGACCGCTTCGGCTCGCGTTCTGTCTTCGCCTCCGCCATCGCCACGTTTACCTTCGCCTCGTTGCTCTGCGGCGTCGCCCACACGCTAACCGAGTTCACGCTGACCCGCATATTGCAAGGCATCGGCGGAGCCATGATGGTTCCGGTGGGGCGCCTCATCGTGCTGCGCACCACTCCCAAGGAAAAGCTGGCCGAGGCAATTGCTTACATTACCTGGCCAGGTCTTACTGCGCTGGTTGTGGGGCCCCCGCTGGGCGGCTTTATCACCACTTATGCCAGCTGGCACTGGATCTTCTTTCTCAATCTCCCCATAGGGGTGGTCGCGCTGATCCTGGCTTTGCTATGGGTGGAGAACGTGCGCACAGGAGATAAGCACGCCTTTGACTGGCTGACCTTTTTGCTGGCCGGGTTCGCTTCCGCCGGGGCCGTTTATGGGATGGAGAATCTGGGCAGCGAGGGGGTGTCTTGGCATGCGCCCGGCATCGTACTGGCGCTGAGCGCACTCAGCGGTGTGGCCGCGATAGTCGCGGCCCAGCGCCATCCAGCTACCTCGCTGATCGATCTGGAGTCGATGAGGCTCAAGAGTTATTCGCTCTCTGTGTATGGAGGCAGCGCGTTTCGCATCGCGGTCTCGGTGTTGCCCTTTCTGCTGCCGCTCATGTTCCAGATCGCCTTTGGCCTGAATGCCTTTCGGTCGGGTTTGTACCTGTTGGCGCTTTTTGCCGGCGATTTGAGTATGAAGGCATTCGTGATCCAGGCGCTGCGCCGCTTCGGGTTCCGCCGCATTCTTATCGTGAACGGAACCATTTGCGCCGGGTCGATGGCGCTGTGCGCCCTGCTCAGCCCGGCCACGGCTACGATTTTGGTGGTGGCCGTTCTCTTTCTCCACGGAGCCTTGCGATCGATGCAGTTTACCTGCATGACGACGCTGGCCTACGCGGAGATTCCCTCGGTCAGGATGAGCCGGGCCAACGGCTTCCTGAGCGCCGTGATGCAGCTCAGCATGGGTATGGGCGTCGCCATTGGCGCGATCACCCTGCGGCTGGTGGCCCACGCGCGCGGCCATTCCGCAGCCGCGCCGCAGCTGCGGGATTTCCACCTGGCCATTCTGTTCATCTCGGTGCTGGCCCTGGGCCCGGTCCTGGACAGCCTCGGCTTATCGCCGGATGCGGGCGCGACCACCAGCGGCCATCGCCTGCCGGAGCTGGAAGTGAATCCGGTGTAGCAATTCTGTCTCGGGGGCCCGTGCGCCAAGGCTGGTGATGGCAGAATGGTTGCATGTTGCCATCGCCTTTATCCACCGATACTTGGCGCTGCAGCAGGACCCACCGAACAGGCGCCAGGACCAAAACCGGCTTTGTCCGCAGCCCGCTAGCTACCGGAGTTCCGGCGGACAGTATTTTGCCCCAAGCCGAGTTTTTCCGGGCTCCTCAAGCCCGCGCGGGGGCCGTCGCCTTTTCGGTCGAGCCAACCTTCGGCAAAACCACAACCGTAAACCAATATTCAGCGATTGTCCGAACGACCTTAAGAAACTGATCGAAATCGACAGGTTTGACAATGTAAGAACTACAGCGCATGTTGTACATTTTAAAGACCTCTTGTTCCTGCTCCGAAGTGGTCAAGATAACGACTGGCAGACCTTTTAGATGATCATCCTTGATCATCTCAGCAAGTACTTCCTGCCCGCTCATTCTGGGCATGTTCAAATCGAGAAGTATGAGATCAGGCGTGGGAACATTCTGGTATTCACCCTGCTTGCGCAAGAAGGCCAAACATTTCTCACCATCTTCCACGCGGTGCAAGTTGACCAGCAACTTAGCCCGTCGAAGCCCTTGGCGGGTGAGTTCTACGTCGTCATCGTTGTCTTCGGCAAGCAGAATCTCCGCAGGTCGACCGTCAGAGATTTGATCGCTCATTGGTTTGTTCCGTCCCTTCGGGAATCGTGAATTGAAATGTGCTTCCATGGCCGAGTTTGGATTCTACCCAAATCTTTCCCCCGTGACGATTTACTACACGACGGCAGACGGCTAATCCAATACCTGTTCCCGGTCGGTCCTTTTGATTGTGCAACCGTTTGAATATTTCAAAGATCCGCTCGTAATGCTTAGGGTCAATGCCGATGCCATTGTCGCGGACGGAAAAGATCCAGTCCTTCCCGTTGCGTTTGGCTGAGATGTGGATATGTGGCGGTTTGTCACTACGGTACGTGAGCCCATTGCCGATCAGGTTTTGCATCAATTGGACCAACTG
>Ga0302325_10026554_pt1 | contig 12019 bp, 8 predicted proteins | sample Palsa_T0_2_FD_201948 | JGI IMG/M metagenome (GOLD analysis project Ga0302325, IMG submission 201948) | Peat permafrost microbial communities from Stordalen Mire near Abisko, Sweden - Palsa_T0_2 | ecosystem: Environmental > Terrestrial > Soil > Palsa > Peat permafrost | place: Sweden: Abisko...
TCCTCGATGTGAAGCTCGGTGAGCTCCTTGTTGCCGATCGCCTGGATGCTGGCCGGCACATCCTGCAGGTTCTGCGTGCGCTTTTCGGCCGTCACGATGATCTCTTCGAGACCCTCGCCATTGATGTCCGGCTGCGCGGCCGACTGCGCATAGGCCACAGGCATCTGGCCGAACAGGGCCGCGGCCAGCGTGCCGCTGGCCAGCACCGCACCGGCGCGCTTCAATTTACGAACTTTGCTTCTGGTCATGAACTGTCCCCTTCAGTCGCTGCTTAACACAAATACTAACTGCCCTCGAGCGGGCTCGGAAATGCCGGCACCGCCGGATAACACTCAAGCACGCTCCCCAGCGCGCTCTTGAGTGGCTCAAGATAGGCCTCGAAATGTCGCCAGTGATCGAGCCCCTCGCGGTAGATCGGCCGCCTGACCTGCTCGGAGCTCGCCGTGCGCACCGCGCGCTCGTTCTCGTAGAACTTCAGGCACCGCTCATCGAAAGGCAGGCCGCAAAATTCAAGCAGCGAGCGTACCTCGGCTTCCGTATCGGCGACCAGCGCTTCGTAGATCACCCGGTGCACGCGTCCGGGCAGCACGGCATCGAAGTGCGCCATCAGTTCCACGTAGTCATGATAGTAGTGGCCCAGATCCTCGAGCGAGTAGCTGAAGCTCTGGCCGCGCGCGAAGTACTGCTTGTAGGCCGAGAAGCAGCAGCCGAGCGGATGCCGGCGCGCATCGATAATCCGGGCGTTCGGCAGCAGCAGCTGGATCAGGCCCAGATGCGCAAAATTATTCGGCATCTTGTCGATGAAGAACGGCGCGCTGCTCTTGCGATGCAGACGCGTGCGCGCCAGATACTGGCTGCCAAGCTCCAGGCACTGCTCGGCACTCAGTGACCCAAGCAGTTCCGGGTACGGGGTGTCCTCGGGGCCGGATTTGGGCCCCGTCAGGGCGCGCACAATCGCGATCATGTCGGGCAGCTCCATCGTGCCCTCGACCTCGGGGTGGCTGGCCAGGATCTGCTCGATCAGCGTCGAGCCGGCGCGCGGCAGTCCGACGATGAAGATCGGATCCGGGGGCTGGGCGCCGAAGCCGGCGCGCTCGGCAAAAAACTCACGCGTCAGCAACGCGCGCGAGCGCGCCACCAGGCCGCTCATCTCGCTGGCCTCGTACCCCAGCTGCCGCTTGCGGCGCTGGTTGCCGGCGGCGTACTGGGCGAAGGCGGCCGGATAGTCGGCCTGATCCTCGAGCGCCTTGCCGAGTGCGAACTCGAAGCAGGCCCGATCCTCCTCGGTCAGGTCGGTGCGCTTGAGCGCGCTGGTGATCGCAGCCAGATCATCGGCCTCGAAGCGGAAGGTCTTCAGGTTCGCCAGGCTCCAGTACGCCTCGCCCATCGTCGGGGCGAGCGCCAGCGTGCGCCGGTAGGCGGCGATGCAATCAGCACTGCGCCCGGCGGTCTTGAGTGCGTGGCCGTAGCTGATCCAGGCCTTGGGCTGGTTCGGGTATTCGGCCAGCAGCTCCTCGTAGAGTTTGAGCGATTCGGCATATTCACCGATGGTCCCGAGCACCACGGCCTTGAGGTTGCGGTTGCTCGGATTGCGCGGCTCCTCGGCCAGCAGCCGGTTCACCTCGCGCAGCGCATCGGCCGGCCGCGCCTCCCGGTGCAGCACCACGGCATAGTTCTGGCGTGCGGCCGTAAAGCCGGGGGACAGTTCCAGCGCCCGCTCCAGCAACAGGCTGGCATCGTGATAGCGGCGCAAGCGCGCGGCGACCTCGGCCAGCATGCGGATCGCGGCCACGTCGGTGGGAAACTTGAACAGGTGCTTGCGCAAGAGCGATTCGGCCACCGGCACGCGGTTCTCGACCAGCGCCTGTGCCGCAGCCAGCAGCCGCGGATCACGGGTCGCTGCCTGGATCTGGCGCGCCGCGGCCAGCTCGGCCCCGGCCTGATCGCCGCTGGCGCGCAAGTGATCGGCAAGCGCGCGCCAGGCATCGGTCAGATTGGGCTCGAGCGCAACCGCCTCCCGCAGCGCCTGCAGCGCCGCCTCGCCCTGCCCGGCCATCGACCGTGCGAGCGCCAGTTCGTAGTGGGCCGCGCCCCATTGCGGTTGCGAGCGGACCAGCGGCTCGAGCACGGCCAATGCAGCTGCCGCTGCCTGCTGGCGGCGGTGCGCGGATCCCAGGATCAGCAGTGCCATCGGGTGGGAAGGCGCGGCACGCAGGATTTCATGCGCCTGCTCAGCGGCCAGGTCCGGGCGGCTATCGATCAGGCGCAGGGCGTGCTTCAAGGCGGCATCGAGCGTGCCGACCGGCTCGGAACTCCCGCTCATGGGCGCAGCCGGTCCCGGGCGCGCAGCAGCTGACTGCCCGCCCTGGTCCACAGGAGGGCAAGGCGCAACGATTGCGTCGTGCTGCTAACGCTCATGATCCCCTTATGCAAGACCTTCGACCCGTTGGTCGGCCACATCCCGGTGTGGCTGTAGACCCTCAAGCCATGCGAAAAGCAGGCCAAGGCAGATTCACGACAGCGGCGCTCGTGAACTGCTCCCCAGCCCGCACGCTCGCCCGTCCTGTTGCGCCCGATCCTAACCTTGGCCGCAACCGGCGTGCTGTTGTTTCTGAGTCTACGCCAGAGTCTACGGTCTTAGGCCACACCGCGCAGCTGCGGCACCGACCAGGTGCTCACGGGGCTGCGATAGCGGCTCGCCACTGCATCGGCGGCCCCCAGCATCAGGGTCAGGCACTTGGCCGAACCGCCGGCCTTGAGGAATTCGCTTAAGGCCACTGCATGGACTTCGTAGCCCGCAGCCTCCAGCGTGCCGGTCAGGGTGTCGGAGGCCTGATGCAGAAATACGTGCCGGCCGACGCTGACCGCGTTGCAGGCGAACTGGGCCGCGTCCGCGGCATCGACCTCGATCCGAAGTGCCGAGGGGACGCGGCGCTCGATTTCGGAGCGGCTGGTCGGGTGGAATGCACCGGGGTGGTACATCACATGGCCGCCCTCGAGCGGACAGAAGCAGGTGTCGAGGTGGTAGTAGCGCGGATCGATGAGCCGCAAGCTCACGACCTCGCGCCCGAAGGCGCGGCTCAAGTAGGCATAGGCCTCCGGCTCGGTGCGCGGACCGAGCCCGGTCCACAGGAATCCCTCGGTGGGATCGAGCAGGCAGTCCCCGGCCCCCTCGAAGCCGATCTCCTCGGGCAACTCGACCAGCTGGTAGCCCTGCTGGCGAAACCAGCCCTTGAAGAACGCCTCCTCGCCGCGCCGCTCCTGCGGCAGGAAGTGGCTGGCCATGGCCCGATCAGCGACGACCACCCCGGCATTGGCAGTGAACACCATATCGGGCAGGCCCGGCTGCGGCTCGATGCACACCACGTCCACGTGCTCGGCCAGCGCATCGCGCAGCTGCTGCCACTGGCGCAGGGCTTCGATGCTCCGTACCGGACCCTGGTTCATCCACGGGTTGATCACGTAGCTGACCTCGAAGTGGGTCGGCGGGCACATCAGCAACTGGCGTTTCATGGGGCACTCACTCGGTGGACAGCAGGTTCGGCACGCCCACGCTGCGCGGCGGTGCCGGCAGTGAGGGGCAGGAAAATTTCGGCCAGCATGCAGCGGATGCCACCGCCACCACACTGCTCGATCGTCGCCACATCGCACAGCACCGGGGTCGCCTGGCGCTCGAGGCGCGCGCGCTGCGCACGTGCCAGGCTCTGCCAGGCGCGTGATGAGATCGCGAGCAGCGGCTCGCCGCTGGCGCTCTCGAGGAACAGCGCGTTGCCGGCGAAGGCGGCGATCTGCTCTGGGGAGAGCAGCACGCGCTCATGCCCGCTGCGCTCGAGAGCCTCGGCCACGCGCGCGCGCTCAAGGAGCGCCGGAATCAGCGCTTCACCGAGCAGCGCCAGGCGCGGGCCCACCGACATCAGCACATTGGTGTGATAGATCGCCCGCCCTTGCGCATCGGCGGCAGAAAACAGCAGCGGCTCGTAGCCGAGCGCCGCGCAGGCCGCGGCCACACCGGCGGCTGTGGTGCGCCCTGAGCGCGCCGCGTAGGCGATGCGGTGCACGCGATCCAGCACCAGGCTCCCGGTGCCTTCGACAAAGGACTCGATCGCTTCAAGCGTGCTCAGGTCCGTGGTGCGCGTGATCGAGCGCCCGTGGCGCAAGGCCAGCGCGCGCAGCGCTTCGGGGCGGCGTTCAAGGCGCCGGTTCGGCACCGCCATCGGGTAGAGCACCAGCTGCCCATCGGCGTGCGTGGAAAACCAGTTGTTCGGATACAGCGCATCGGGCGTTGCGGCGCCGGGCGCTTCATCGAGCACAGCCACTTCGATGCCATGGCGCAGCAGCTCCCCGAGTGCGCCCTCAAACTCGCGCCGCGCGGCGGCCAGGATCTCGGCCGCCGGCCACGCCAAGTCCTGCTGGAAGGCGTTGCTCGGGCGCGTCTGCGGGTTCGAGCAGAAGCTCGCCGGGCGCACCATCAGTACGGTGCGGGCCGCCTGGCGCGCCGCCGGCAGGAGTTCTCGGGTACGCTGCGGTGCGTTCATGCCGCAAGCTCACGCTGCGGGAGCGCCGCGGCATAGCCAAACAGGTCCTTCGGATCCTGAACCTCCGGCACCAGGTTCACGTTGCGGCCGAGCTTGAGTGCGCGAGCCTTGTCATAGACGTAGCGGAGCGCCGAGTAATCCTCGAGGGCAAAGCCGACCGAATCGAACACCGTGACTTCGGCCGCGTTGCGCCGTGCCGGCTGCGCACCGCTGGCGATCTGCCAGAACTCGGTCGCCTCAGCCTCAGGTCCCAGCAGCTGGATGTCGCCCTCGATGCGTGTCTGCGGCAGGTATTCGACCACGATACGGGCACGACGCAGCAGTGCCGGATCGAGCTCGGACTTGCCCGGGCAGTCCCCGCCGATCGCGTTGATATGCACGCCCGGACCGATCAGCGCTTCGGGGAATACGATCTGATGGCCTTTGACCGCCGTGGCGGTGGTGACGATCTGCGCCCCGTTGACGGCTTCGCCAGCGCTCGCGCAGCGCTCGAGCACCAGCCCTGAGCCGCACAGGTTGCGGGCAAACTTGTCCATCGCGGTCGGATCCGGATCAAAGTAGCGGATGCGGCGGATCCCGAGGCAGGCCTTGAAGCCCAACGCCTGGAACTCGCTCTGGCAGCCGGTGCCGATCAGCGCCATCGTGTGCGCACCGGGATTGGCCAGATGCCGGGCGACCATCGCCGAGGTGGCGGCGGTGCGCAGCGCCGTCAGCACCGTCATCTCCGAGATCAGGCGCGGATAGCCGGTGCGGACATCGGCCAGCATGCCGACCGCGGTCACGGTCAGGAGCCCGAGTTTGGGGTTCTGCGGGTGGCCGTTGACCAGCTTGAAGCTGAACCACTCCGCATCGGCGGCCGGCATCAGCTCGAGCACGCCCACGCTCGAGTGCGCCGCGAAGCGCGCCGATTTATCAAAGCGCGGCCAGGCGATGAAGTCAGCCTCGATCCGCTCGGCCAGCTCCCGGATAAAGGTTTCGACGCCCACCTGCTGGAGCAGTTGTGCAAGCGCTTGAGTATCGAGCATCAGGACCATGGGCCACCTCCGCCAAGAATCTGCGGAACAGTGTGGCCAAGAGGCCCGGCAGCCGGTGCGGAAGTGGCTCGTGGCGGCGGCAGCGGCTGCGCCCGCAGCCTGGCGCGACCGCAGATTCTGCGGTCGGCACCGGCAGGCGCCCTCAGGCGCTGTCGTCGGCCGGCACGATCGAGCGGATCGGGTAGCCCGAGAACGGCTTGGACTCGGCCATGACCACGTGGCTCACGACCTTCTCGACCCCGTGCTTGCCGTTGGTCAGCGCATCGTTGAGCTCGCGGTAATGGGTCATGTCGCGGCAGACCACATGCAGCAGGTAGTCGAAGGCGCCGCTTAACTGGAACATCTCGACGATCTCGGGGATCTTGGCCGCGGTGTGCTCGAAATGCCGGAAGTCCCCGGGCGTGTGGTTGCTCAAGGTCACTTCGGCGAACACCTCGAGGCTCGAGCCCAAGCGGGCGATTGCCACATCGGCGAGGTAACGCCGGATCACCCCCTCCTGCTCGAGTCGGCGCACGCGTGCCAGGCAGGCACTGGGGGAGAGCCCGACCTGCTCGGCCAGGTCCTGGTTGGAGATGCGGGCCGCATCCTGCAGGCCCTGCACCAGCTTCACATCGATCCGATCCAGCTCCGCCTTCATCGCCTATCCCCCGAGCGAGAGCAGCCGCGCATTGCCCCCCGTCGCCACCGTATTGATGCTGAGGGTACGCTCGGTGGCGAAGCGCTGCAGATAATGCGGTCCGCCGGCCTTCGGTCCGGTGCCCGAGAGCCCCTCGCCGCCAAAGGGCTGCGTGCCCACGACCGCGCCGACCATATTGCGGTTCACGTACAGGTTGCCCACCTGCGTCCCGGCGCGGATCTGGCGCCAGGTGCGCTCGATGCGGCTGTGGACGCCGAGCGTGAGCCCGTAGCCGCTGGCTGCAATGCCGCGGATCACTTCGGGCAGTGCCTGGGCGCTGTAGCGCACGACATGCAGGATCGGCCCGAAGTGCTCGCCATCAAGCTGTGCCGGATCCTCGAGCTCGATCAGCCGCGGGGCGCAGAAGCTCCCGTAGCGCTGCGCCTCCCCGAGTGGCAGTTTGTGGATCACACGTCCCTCGCGCTGCATGCGCTCGGCATGACGCTCCTGGCGCTCGAGCGCCTGGCCATGGATCACCGGCCCGATGTCGGTTGCAAGCTCGGCAGGATTACCGATCAGCAGCGCATCCATCGCCCCGCTGATCATCTCGATCAGCTTATCGGCCCCGTCGTGCTGCACGAGCAGCAGCCGCAGTGCCGAGCAGCGCTGCCCGGCCGAGAGAAAGGCCGATGCGATCACATCATCGACCACCTGCTCCGGCAGTGCCGAGGAGTCGACCACCATCGCATTCACGCCGCCGGTCTCGGCGATCAGTGGCACGATCGCGCCCTCGCGCGCCGCGAGCGCGCGATTGATGCGCAGCGCCGTGGCGGTCGAGCCGGTGAAGGCGACGCCCGCGAGCGCCGGATGAACGAAGGCCGCACTGCCAAACACCGGCCCGGCCCCGGGCATGAACTGCAGCACCGGGGGCGGAACGCCGGCCGCGTGCAGCAGCCGTACCGCGGCGGCACCGATCAGTGGCGTGGACTCAGCCGGCTTGGCCACCACCGCATTGCCGGCCACCAGCGCTGCGGCCACCTGGCCCACGAAGATTGCCAGCGGGAAATTCCACGGACTGATGCAGGCGAACACGCCCCGCCCATGGAGTTCGAGCGTGTTGTCTTCCCCGGTCGGGCCGGGCAGTACCAAAGCTTCAGCGAATTTCAAGCGCGCCTGCTCGGCGTAGTAGCGCAGGAAATCCTCGGCCTCCCGGACCTCGGCCAGCGCATCCGGCAGCGTCTTGCCCGCTTCGCGCACCAGCAGCGCCAGAAAGCGCGCGCGCTGCTCACGCAGCAGCTGCGCCGCTTTGAGCAGGCAGGCAGCGCGGGCCGCGGCGCCTTGCGCATCCCACGCGGGTTGCGCTGCTGCGGCTTCATCGAAGGCCTGCTCAATGTCGATGGCGAGCGCATCGGCGCATTCCCCGACGCGCTCGCGCAAATCGGCCGGATTGAAAATCGGGTTGGCGGCGCGCACCAGAGGCACGCCGCTCAGCAGCGGCCCTTCACTGGCCAGGGCCGAGTGCTGCTTCACCTGCGCAAGGAGTGCGGCGAGCACCTGCGGGTTGCCCCAGTCGATACCCTGTGAATTGCGCCGCGTTGGGCCATACAGATCCGCCGGCAGCGGGATCCAGTTGCGCGCCGCTTCGCTCTCGCGTTCGAGTGCCGTCACCGGATCCTCGACTACCGCCTCGATCGGCACGCGCTCATCCATGAAGCGGTTGACGAAGGAGGTGTTGGCGCCATTCTCGAGCAGCCGACGCACGAGGTAGGCCAGCAGGTCCTCGTGCCGCCCGACCGGGGCATAGGCGCGGATCGCTGGAAAGTTGGCGATCTGTCGCTGCGCCTCGTCGTACAGGAGCGTACCCATACCGTGCAGGCGCTGGAATTCGAACTCGGCGCCGGCCGGTGCCATCTCGAGGATCGCGGCCATGCTGAAGGCATTGTGGGTCGCGAACTGCGGATAGAGGACATCGGCCCAGTGCAGCAGGCGCGCGGCGCCACTGAGGTAGGACACATCGGTCGCAGCCTTGCGGGTGTAGACCGGATAGGATTCGAGCCCACGCTCCTGCGCGCGCTTGATCTCGGCATCCCAGTAAGCGCCCTTGACCAGACGCACGGTCATGCGCCGGGAGGTCGCGCGCGCGAGCGTTCCAATCCAGTCGATAACGCTTAACACCCGCTTGCCGTAGGCCTGCACCGCAAGCCCCAGGCCCGGCCAGTCGCGCGTGCGCTCATCGCGCGCCAGCGCCTCGATCAGATCGAGCGACAAATCAAGCCGGTCCGCCTCTTCGGCATCGATGGTGAGCCCCACGCCTGCGGCCGCCGCCTGCCGCGCAAGACCGATCAGCACCGGCGTCAGGCGCGCGAGCGCCAGATCCTTGTGCAGCAGGTCGTAGCGCGGCTCGAGCGCCGAGAGCTTGATCGAGAGGCTCGAGCGCTGGTGCAGACTTTTCCCGTGGCCCTCGGCGCCGATGGCGGTCAGCGCATCGCGGTATGCCGCGCAGTAGCGCTCGGCATCGGCCTGCGTGCGCGCACCCTCGCCCAGCATGTCAAAGGAGCACAGCGCCAACTGCGGCTCGCCGCGCGAGCGCGCCAGTGCCTCCTCGATCGTGCGGCCGACGACGAATTCACCGCCGATGATGCGCATCGCCCGCCGCAGTGCCGTGCGCACCAGCGGGTCCCCAAGGCGCCGACCCAGGCCCTTGAGCCACCCACCCGGATTGGCGACGCTCGCCTCGGGCAGATCGATGAGACGTCCGGTCAGCATCAGTGCCCAGGTCGAGGCGTTCACGAACAGCGAGGAAGAAGAGCCCAGGTGCCCGGACCAGTCCCCCGCTGCGAGCTTCTCGGCGATCAGCAGATCGGCCGTGGTGTCATCCGGAATCCGCAGCAGCGCTTCAGCCAGGCACATCAGTGCGATGCCTTCCTCGTTGGCGAGTCCGAACTCCTGCAGGAACGAATCGAGCATCGGTCGCTCGGCCGCGCGCGCGCGCGCGCCGGCCACCAGCGCAGTAGCGCGTTCGCGGGCACGCGTGCGCGCACCGTGCGAGAGCTCGAGTGCGGCCAGCACACGCTGCACCGCCGCGTCCTCTTTGAGCAGGGTCTGCTCGCGCATCGGTATGCGGATCGTTTCGAGAGCGGCGGCAGATTCCGTGGTGAGCGAGCCGATCGTCATGGCGAAATTCCCTAAGTCAGTCTGTCGTGCTACGTTACAGCGACCTTTGCAGTTGAATTAACCTAAATACCGAGTTCCTATGGCGAAACCATCTGCCCAGAGCCCCGAGACTGCGGTGCTCGATCATATTGATGAGCAGCTGCTGGCGCGCCTGCAGCAGGACGGGCGCGTGCCGGTGGCGCAGCTGGCGCGCGAGGTTCACCTGAGCGTCACGCCGTGCCTGGAGCGCGTCCGCCATCTCGAAGCCAGCGGTGTGATCCGCGGCTATCACGCAGAACTGGATCCGCAGCGCCTCGGCCAGCAGCTGCTGGCTTACATCGAGGTCAGCCTTGATCGGACGACCCCGGATGTCTTTGCGCACTTCCGCAGCGCGATGCAGGCGCTCGAGATCGTCCAGGAGTGTCACATGGTCGCCGGTGGCTTTGACTATCTGCTCAAGCTGCGGGTGCGCGACATGCTGGAGTTTCGTCGGGTACTGGGTGATGAGATTGCCGCTATCCGCGGCGTGCAGCAAACGCATACCTATTTCGTGATGGAAGAGGTCAAGAACTCCACCTGGGTACGCATCGAGCGACGCGCGGCTGACTGACCCCTATCGCAACTGGCCGGCACCGGCCAAACTGGCGCCCATACCGAGTGATCGGCCCATCTTTTTTAAAGGATCGAAATTGAAGAGACTCATTGCCAGAGCGCTCGCTGCGCTCACTGCCGGACTTTGCCTGCTGCTGCCAGGATTCGCCGGCGCCGCAAGCTACGATGCGCCCTATCAGCGCCAGGCGCTCGATATCTATCGCCACGCCATCGCCTTCAAGACCGAGATTGGCCAGGGCCAGGTGCCCGTGATGGCGCAATACCTGGCCGAACAGTTTCGTGCCGGCGGCTTTGCGGCCGAGGATATCCACATCGTGCCGCTCGGGGAGACCGCGGCTATCGTCGTGCGTTATCGCGGCAGCGGCACCGGCGGCAAACCGATCCTGATGATCGCGCACATGGATGTGGTGACCGCAAAACCCGAGGACTGGCAGCGTGATCCGTTCGAGCTCACCGAATCGAGCGGCTACTTCTTTGGCCGCGGCGTGCTCGACGTCAAGGTCGGCGTGGTGTGCATCACCGAGGCCTTCCTGCGCCTAAAAGCCGAGGGCTTTGTGCCCACGCGCGATCTGATCCTCGCCTTCTCGGGCGATGAGGAGACTTCAGGCAATACCGCCGATGATCTGGTCAAGAATCATCGCGAGCTGGTCGATGCCGAATTCGTGCTCAACAGCGATGCCGGCGGCGGCAGCTTTGATGAGCAGGATGGTCATGCCAAGCTCTACGAGCTGCAGACGGCCGAGAAGACTTTCGCGAGCTTCGAGTTGACCGTGCACAACCCGGGCGGCCACAGTTCCCGGCCGCGCCCTGACAACGCGATTTACGAGCTTGCCGATGCACTCGAGAAGGTGCGCCCCTACCAGTTTCCGGTCATGTGGACGCCCGAGACGCTCGAGTATTTCCGCGTCATGGCGCACGAGACTACGGGGGCGATTCGACTCGACATGGCGCGCTTTGCCGCCAACCCGCACGATCCCAAGGCCGCGCAGGCCCTCGCCCGCGATCCTTCCTACGCCGGCATGACCCGCACGACCTGCGTGCCCACGCTGCTGCGCGGCGGCCATGCCGACAACGCGCTGCCGCAGTCGGCCACCGCCACGATCAATTGCCGCATCTTTCCAGGCATCACGCCGGAGGTGATTCAGGCCACGCTGCAGCAACTGGCCGGCGACAAGGTTGAGGTTCGCATCTCCGACCCCGGCGCCGTCAGTGACGCCTCGCCGTACCGTGCCGATGTCCTGGCCGCGGTAACGCGTGTCGTACACAGCCTGCATCCGGGCATTCCGATCGTGCCCACGATGGAGATGGGCGCCAGCGATGGCGTGTTTTACCGTCGCGGCGGCCTGCCGACATACGGCACCAGCGAGGTCTTCATCAAATCAAGCGACGATTTTTCCCACGGCCTCAACGAGCGCATACCGGTGCAGTCCTTCTATGACGGGCTCGAGTTCTGGTACCGGCTGATGAAAGACTTCAGTGCGCCGCATTCCTAGGACGCTGCCAGTGCGCCTGCTGCCGCTGCTGGGGTTGGGCTTGCTGCTGAGCGCGCCGCTGCGCGCCGCGCCGTTTGATGCCCCATACCAGCGCCAGGGGCTCCAACTCTACAGCCGCCTGATCGCCTTCAAGACCGAGGTCGGCGAGGGCCAGGTCCCGGTGATGGCAAAGTTTCTGGCCGAGCAGTTTCGCGCCGCCGGCTTTGCGGCCGGGGATATCCATATCGTGCCGCTGGGCGAGACCGCCTCGCTGATCGTGCGCTACCGGGGCGATGGCAGCGGCGGCCGCCCGGTGCTGGCCATGGCACACATGGATGTCGTGACCGCGAAACCCGAGGACTGGAAGCACGATCCGTTCAAGCTGACCGAGGACGGGGGCTACTTCTACGGTCGCGGTGTGCTCGACATCAAGGTCGGCATCGTGTGCATCACCGAGGCGTTCCTGCGCCTGAAGGCCGAGGGCTTTGTGCCCAAGCGCGATCTGATCCTGGTCTTCAGCGGCGATGAGGAGACCACGCAGGCGACTGCGGCGGACCTGGCCAAAAACCATCGTGAGCTGATTGATGCCGAGTTCGC
>Ga0302325_10026555_pt1 | contig 12019 bp, 8 predicted proteins | sample Palsa_T0_2_FD_201948 | JGI IMG/M metagenome (GOLD analysis project Ga0302325, IMG submission 201948) | Peat permafrost microbial communities from Stordalen Mire near Abisko, Sweden - Palsa_T0_2 | ecosystem: Environmental > Terrestrial > Soil > Palsa > Peat permafrost | place: Sweden: Abisko...
GTTTCAAGAAACCCCGCTCGGTGCGCCAAAATGGCACAAAGATCGCCGAGCAAAGCAAGCATAGCCGGGCTTTGCCCTTCCATCAGCACGTAATCCCAATTGAGCGCCAGCGAGAACCTGAGATGATTGCTAAGATGGTCCCGACATCGCTTCGCTACTTGCTCAGTGCGCGGCGTCCCAGTTGTCCGCCGCGTGCGCCTCGACCTGCAACGGCACCGAGAGCGACACCGCCGGGTGCGGCGCGTCTTCCATCACCGCCTTGATGACCGGCAGCGACCTCTCCACTTCCGCGTCCGGCACTTCGAACACCAGCTCGTCGTGCACTTGCAGCAGCATTTGCGCCGAGAGCTTTTTCTGCGTCAGCGCGTCCTCCATGCGGATCATGGCGCGGCGGATGATGTCGGCGGCGCTGCCTTGCAGCCGGGCGTTGACCGCCGCACGCTCGTTGAAGGCGCGGATCGAGGCGTTCGAAGCGGCAATGTCGGGGTAGTGGCATTTGCGGCCGAACAGCGTGAGCACATAGCCGTGTTTCTTGGCGTAGGCCTTGGTCGTCTCGATATAGTCGCGAATGCCGGGAAACCGCTCGAAGTATTTTTTGATGTAGGCGCCGGCTTCCTCGCGCGGAATGCCGAGTTGATTGGCGAGACCGAAGGCGGAGATGCCGTAGACAATGCCGAAGTTAATCGCCTTGGCGCGGCGGCGCACTTCGGGCGGCATGTTCTTCACCGGCACGCCAAACATTTCCGAAGCCGTCATGGCGTGAATGTCGAGGCCTTCGCGGAAGGCTTTTTGCAGCGGCTCGATCCCGGCGATTTCGGCGAGAAGCCGCAGCTCGATCTGCGAATAATCGGCGGAGACGAGTTTCGTCCCGGGCACGGCGATAAAGGCGCGGCGGATCTTTCTGCCATCCTCGGTCCGGACCGGGATGTTTTGCAGGTTCGGATCGGACGACGACAGCCGCCCGGTGGTCGTGGATGCCAGCGCGTAGTTGGTATGAACCCGATGCGTCGCCGGGTTGACGAAGCCCGGCAGCGCGTCGGTGTAGGTCGATTTCAATTTCGACACCTGTCGCCAGCCGAGAATTTTCTGCGGCAGCGCGTGGCCTTCCTCGGCCAGCTCTTCCAGCGCGCGCGCCCCCGTCGCCCATTGGCCGGTTTTGGTCTTTGTGCCGCCGGGCAACCCGAGCTTGCCGAACAGAATATCGCCGAGCTGCTTGGGGCTGCCGGGATTGACGGTTTCACCGGCAAGATCGTTGATCTCGGCTTCGAGGCCCGCGGCTTCCTGCGCGAACTCGCCGGACAGCCGCGACAGCACCTGCCGGTCGATCGAAATGCCGCGCCGCTCCATATGTCCGAGCACGGCGAGGAGCGGCCGCTCCAGCGTCTCGTACACGGTGCGCACGCGCTCGGCGGCAAGTCGCGGCTTGAGCGCCTGCCACAGCCGCAGGACAATGTCGGCTTTCTCGGCGGCGTATTCTGTCGCCCGGTCGATGCCGACGGCGTCGAAGGTTATTTTGGTCTTGCCCGCCTTGATCAGCTCGTTGATATCGAATGCCGCATGGGTGAAGGAGCGCTCCGCCAGCGCTTGGAGCCCATGGCTGTTGCGGCCGGCATCGAGCGCATACGACATCAGCATCGTGTCGTCGTAGGCCGCGATCTCAATGCCGCGCACCGCGAATACCTGCCAGGCGAATTTCAGATCGTGGCCGATCTTGAGCACGCCCATATCTTCGAGCAGCGGCTTCAAGGCATCGAGCGCAGCGCGTTCAGAAATCTGGTCGGGCGCGACATCGCCGCGGAACAGACCGCCGCCCTCGCCGCCCAGCCGATGGCCGAGCGGCACGTAGCAGGCTTCGTTTGCCGCAACGGCGAGCGAAAAGCCGCACAGCTCCGCCTGCATCGGATCGGTGCTTGCAGTCGAGGTATCAATGGCGAGAAGGCCGGTGTCGCGCGCGCGCTCGATCCAGGCGTTGAGCCGCTCCGGGCTGCGCACCGTCTCATATTTGCTGCGATCGAATCTGGCGTTGCGCGCGGACTCGACGCGTGCAGTCGCGAGCATTTGCGGCGTCAGTTTCGGATATTCGGGCGCTTGCCCGTTGGCCTTGCGGGAAGGATCGCCCGGCTGTGCCGGCCGGCCAAGCGCGAGTTGCGGAGCGGCGCTCGCTTGCTGGCCCCCGCCGTTCGCGGAGCCTGTCATCGGGCCGGCCACGTCAGGCCGGTCCCGCTGGCGCGCGACCTCGCCTGCTTGCGGGGAAGAAGAAGAGGGGCCGGCGGCGAGGCGCGCTTCGGGCTCGATCTCGCCGGCCTCGATCTCGGCAAACTCCGCCACGCGCCGCATCAGCGAGTTGAATTCCATCGCCTTGAGGAAAGCGATCAGCCGCTTATGGTCGGGCTCGTGCACGGCGAGATCGCCGATCGGCACGTCGAGCTTGACGTGATCGTCAAGCGTGACGAGCTTTTTCGACAGCCGCGCTTTTTCCGCGTTGTCGATCAGCGATTGCCGGCGCTTCTCCTGTTTGATTTCGCCGGCGCGCGCCAGCAGCGTTTCGAGATCGCCGTATTCACCGATGAGCTGAGCCGCGGTTTTGACGCCGATGCCGGGCACGACGGGCACGTTGTCGGTCGAATCGCCGATCAGCGCCTGCACCTCGATGACCTTTTCCGGCGGCACGCCGAACTTTTCGATCACCTCGGTGCGGCCGATTCTCTTGTCTTTCATGGTATCGAACATGACGACGCAGTCGCCGACGAGCTGCATCAAATCCTTGTCGGACGAGACGATGGTTGCGGTAGCGCCGGCTTCGCAGGCCTCGCGCACGTAGGTCGCGATCAGATCGTCGGCCTCGAAGCCATCCTGTTCGAGGCACGGCAGATCGAAGGCGTTCACCGCCTCGCGGATGAACTTGAATTGCGGGCGCAGGTCATCAGGCGGATCGGGCCGGTGCGCCTTATAGTCGGGATACATCGCGGTGCGGAAAGTCTTTTCCGACTTGTCGAAGACCACGGCGAGGTGAGTGGGCTTTTCGTCATCCTTCATGTCGCGTAGAAGCTTCCACAGCATGTTGCAGAAGCCGAAAACGGCGTTGAGCTGCAATCCGTCCGTTTTGCGGTTGATCGGCGGCAGCGCGTGATAGGCGCGGAAAATGTAGCCCGAGCCGTCGACCAGAAAGACGTGGTCGCCCTTCTTCAGCGGCTTCGCGGTAGCGGTGGGCGGCGATTTCTGTGCTGCGGGCATGATGTCCGGTAATATATGAATTTGGTGTGGTTGCGGAAGCTACGCCTTGCGCGGCTTGCCGCCTACGAGAAGCGCATGCGCCGGTTCCTGCTCGCGTCCCTCTTTGTGCTCGCCGCTCTGCCGTCGCGCGCCGCCGAGCGGTGGGAGACGCTGCCGCCGACGCCCCCGCCGATCGCGACCGATCGCAGCGGCCAGGCGCAGGCCAACGGCATCAGCATCCACTACGCGATCTACGGGCATGGCTCGCCGGTCATCTTCCTGCACGGCGGCCTCGCCAACACCGACTATTGGGGCCATCAGGTGCGGGCGGTGGCGGCGCACCACACCGTTATTGTGATGGACAGCCGCGGCCACGGCCGCAGCACCCGCGACGCGCGGCCTTACGCCTACGATCTGATGGCGGACGACGTCGTGGCGCTGATGGACGTGCTGAAAATCCGCAAGGCCGACGTCGTCGGCTGGAGCGACGGCGGCATTCTCGGGCTGGATCTTGCCATGCGCCACAAGGACCGGGTCGGCAAAGTGTTCGCCTTCGCGGCTAATACGGTGACGTCGGGGGTCGTGGACGGCGTCGAGAAGAACCCGACTTTTGCCGCTTACATCGCGCGCGCCGGACGCGAGTATGCAGCTCATTCGGCGACGCCCAAGCAATACGACGCCTTCGTCGATCAGATCGGCAAGATGTGGGCGGAACAGCCGAACTGGACGGATGCACAGCTCAAGGCCATCGACACGCCCGTGCTTGTCGTTGACGGGGATCACGACGAGGCGATTAAGCGCGAGCACACCGAATATATCGCGGCGACGATCCCGCACGCGCGGCTCCTGATCCTGCCCAATGTGAGCCATTTCGCCTTCCTGCAGGACCCGGCCCAGTTCAATTTCGCCATCCTGCATTTCCTGGGCGACGAATAGCGCCGTACAAAGGTTTATGGAATTTTCGTCGCCGCTCCCGATCGACGCCGCGCTGCCGCAGCTTACGGCCGCCTTGCGCGCAGGCAACGTGGCGGTCCTGGTCGCCCCTCCCGGCGCCGGCAAGACCACGCGGGTACCGCTGGTGCTCGCGGGCGAGCCATGGACAAAAAAACGCCGCATCCTGGTCCTTGAGCCACGGCGCCTCGCGGCGCGCGCCGCGGCGGAGCGAATGGCGAAGACGCTCGGCGAGCGCGTCGGCGAAACGGTGGGTCTGCGGGTACGCTTCGGCTCGAAAGTTTCGGCCCGCACCCGCATCGAAGTCGTCACCGAAGGCATCTTCACCCGGCTTGTGCTCGACGACCCGATGCTCGAGGGCGTCGCCGCAGTCCTGTTCGACGAGTTCCACGAGCGCTCGCTCGATGCCGATCTCGGCCTCGCGCTGGCGCGCGACGTCCAGCAGGGATTGCGCGAGGATTTGCGACTCCTCGTCATGTCGGCGACCATCGACGGCGCGCGGGTGGCCGGACTCCTGGGCGAAGCGCCGGTCGTCGCGGCCGAGGGCCGCGCCTTTCCGGTCGAAACGCGCTATCTCGGCCGCGATACCCGGCCGATCGAGCCGCAGATCGGCGACGCCATTGTGCGCGCGATGCGCGCCGATCCCGGTTCGCTCCTGGCGTTTCTTCCCGGCGCCGCCGAAATCCATCGCACGCAAAGGCTGCTCGACGGCCGCGTCGATGCATCGGTCGATTTCGCAGCACTCTACGGCGCGCTCACGGGCGAGCAACAAGACCGCGCCATCGCCCCCGCCCCGCCGGGCTGCCGCAAGATCGTGCTCGCGACCTCGATCGCGGAAACCTCGATCACCATCGAGGGCGTGCGCATCGTCATCGACAGCGGGCTGTCTCGGGTGCCGCGCTACGAGCCCGATGTCGGCGTGACGCGGCTCGAAACCGTGCGCGTATCGCGCGCGGCGGCCGATCAGCGCCGCGGCCGCGCTGGCCGCACCGAGCCCGGCATTTGCTACCGCCTCTGGGACGAGCCGCAGACCTCAGCGCTCGAACCATTCTCCCGGCCCGAAATCCTGTCGGCCGATCTGTCGTCCTTTGCGCTTGACCTCGCAGCCTGGGGCAGCAGGCCGGAGCAGCTCGCCTTCCTCGATGCGCCGCCGCGTCCGGCGCTGGCCGAGGCGAAAGCGCTGCTCGGCGAACTCGGCGCTCTCGACACCGATGGCCGCATCACCGAAGAAGGGCGAAAGCTGCGGCGCCTGCCGCTGCCGCCGCGGCTCGCGCGCATGGTCGTCGACGCCGCCGCTGACGGGTCGGCGCTACGGGCGGCGGAGATCGCGGTGCTTATCGGCGAGCGCGGTCTGGCCGGCGACGACGCCGATCTCACGATTCGGATCGATGCACTCCGCCGCGACCGCTCACAGCGCGCGCACGACGCCCGCGCCATGGCAAAACGGTGGGCGGAGATCGCTTCACCCTTAACCGCGAGCCCCGCTTCGCAAGAGGAGCAGAGCGTCGGCTCGCTCCTCGCCCTCGCCTACCCCGAGCGCATCGCCAAGAACCGCAGCGGCGCGGCGGGCGGATTCGTCCTGGCCAACGGCCGCGGCGGGCAAGTCGATGCAGCCTCGCCGCTCGCGCGCCAGGCCTACCTCGCGGTGGCAGAACTCACTGGCAGCGCTGCGTCTGGCCGTATCCTGCTCGCAGCGCCGATGACGCTGACCGAGATCGAGGCGCGTTTCGCCGATCGCATCGTCGCGCGCGATGAGATTTCATTCGATCCGGCGACCGCGAGCCTGCGCATGCGCCGGTTGCGGCGGCTCGGTGCGATCACGCTCGCCGAGCAGCCGATGCCGGTGATCGCAAGCGATGCGGCCGCGCACATGCTGGCCCAAGGCGTGGCGCGCCTCGGCACCGACCGGCTGCCGTGGACAAAGGCGCTTCGGCAATGGCGCGACCGCGTCGCGTTCCTGCGCGCTGCAGAAGGCGGCGAATGGCCCGATTTGTCCGACCCCGCGCTTGCCGCCGATGTCGACGGGTTGGCTTCGGTCTTCGCGGGAAAGACGTCGTTGGCCGGACTTTCGGCCGACGAATTCGGCGCGGCGCTCGCCGCACGCCTTCCCTTCCCGCTGCGGCGGCGGCTCGAAGTCGAAGCGCCGACCGATTTCGAAGCTCCCACGGGCTCGCGCGTGCCGGTCGACTACGAAGCGGAAGGCGGCCCAAAAATCGCGATCCGTGTGCAGGAGCTTTTCGGTCTCGACCGCCATCCGGCGATCGCCGGTGGAAAAATTCCGCTGGTGGTCGAACTGCTCTCGCCGGCGCACCGTCCGGTGCAGACGACGCGCGACCTGCCGGGCTTCTGGCGCGGCAGCTACGCCGCCGTGCGTGCCGAGATGCGCGGCCGCTATCCGAAGCATCCGTGGCCGGACGATCCGCTCGCGGCGACGGCGACGCGGCGCGCCAAGCCGCGAAAGGCATAAGATGTAGCGGCCTTAGATGCGAGGCCGCGCACGTGCCGGTGGGCAAAATAATCGAACGGCTTTCGTGGTTCCACCAATAAGCCATCATCGCGATGAATGCGCCGCTAAAACGGCGGGGCCGAAGCCCAATTTGGATCCATCCCATCGTTGAGAGATTGAATGCCGGTCGCTTTGACAATGGACTCCATGACATTCAGGCCGTCGAACATCCCCAATCGCGCTTCGACGGCAACAAGCAGCAGCAAAGCCAGTGCGGCGCTTACGTAAAATGTGAGCAGCGCCTGCCCACATTTTGCCCAATCGGCACTTTGGGTTTGGACGGAAGATCGCATGGGAAGGTTGGTCGGCATTGGATCGCTCCACAGAATCGTCGCAACAGAGCAATTTTTAATTTCGACGGGCTTCCCGGCCTGTTCAGATGCGGGCGACACTTTGATTGAAAATTGTGTCGCTATTAATGCGGAACGCGAACCCTATCGAGCCTGCGCCGCCGCGCGGGGGCGCTAGCGCTGCAACGTCACCGGAACGAGGGTCAAGAACGTGTGTGGGGACAGGACGGGAATTTGCTTCGAAGCTGCGGCGGAGTTGCCGGCACCCTGCAATTCGGCAGCACGAACCTGATGAGCGTGCGCCATGAACGTGGCACCCACAATCAAAAAAACGGCCGCAGCGCGTACGGTTTTTCGGGCGAACATGGCGTCCTCGATCCGAAGCGAAGGACAGCGACTGACCCTTCACTCCATTGGTCGGAGCCATCCCCAATCGGTTCAACGCGGGTCAAAAATAGTGATTTAGAGGGCATCTGCCCGCCACAAGCGCGCAACCATTCCAGTTGCGCATCGTTTAGGCTATTGCTGCGCGGCTCTCGATTCGGGTCAAATTTTCAAAATGTTTCCAAAGCCCAAGCCTTCGCTCAAGCCCAATACCTACGCCTACGAATCCGAGCCGATGGTGAAGGCCACCGGCTTTCGCGAATACGACGCGCGCTGGCTGTTCGGCAGCGAGATCAACCTGATGGGCGTCGAGGCGCTCGGGATCGGTCTCGGTACGCTGATCCATGAACTCGGCGTGAAGCCGGACGTGGTCACCGGCCACGATTTCCGCTCCTACTCGGCGTCCATCAAGATGGCGCTGGTCAACGGCCTCATGGCGTCCGGCTGCAAGGTCCACGACATCGGTCTTGCGGTGACGCCGATGGCCTATTTCGCCCAATTCGATCTCGACGTGCCCTGCGTCGCCATGGTCACCGCCTCACACAATGACAACGGCTGGACCGGGGTGAAGATGGGCGCGAACCGCCCGCTGACCTTCGGCCCCGATGAGATGACGCGGCTCAAGGACATCGTGCTCAACGGCCGCTTCAAGATGAAGGGCGGCGGCGCCTACACGTTCGTGGAGAATTTTCCGGCGCGCTACATCGCCGATCTCACCACCCGGCCGAGGCTCAAGCGCCACCTGAAAGTGATCTGCGCCTGCGGCAACGGCACCGCGGGCGCTTTCGCGCCGCAGGTGCTCGAAGCTATCGGCTGCGAGGTGGTGCGGCTCGACTGCGAGCTCGACCACACCTTTCCGAACTACAATCCGAATACCGAAGACATGAAGATGCTCCACGCCATGCGCGACGCCGTGCTAGCGAACAAGGCCGACGTCGCGCTCGGCTTCGACGGCGACGGCGACCGCTGCGGCGTCGTCGACAACGAGGGCGAGGAAATCTTCGCCGACAAGGTCGGCGTCATGCTCGCGCGCGACATTTCAGCCAACCACAAAAACGCGTTGTTCGTCGCCGACGTGAAATCGACCGGCCTGTTCATGACCGATCCGGTGCTGATCAAGAACGGCGCCAGGACCGATTACTGGAAGACCGGCCATTCCTATATGAAGCGGCGGGTCAACGAGATCGGCGCCATCGCCGGGTTCGAAAAATCCGGTCACTTCTTCTTCAACAAGCCGTTCGGCCGCGGCTTTGACGACGGCCTCATCTTCGCGTTTGCGGTCTGCGACATGCTTGATCGCAATCCGGGAAAGAGCATGGCCGATCTGCGACGGGCGCTGCCGAAAACCTGGGGCTCGCCGACCATGTCGCCGCATTGCGCCGACGAAGAGAAATACGGCGTCGTCGATGCCGTGGTGAAGCATTTCGAGGCCGAGCAGAAGAAGGGTGGCAAGGTCGCCGGCCAGCCGATCCGCGATCTCGTCACGGTCAACGGCGTGCGCGTCACCGTCGAGGACGGTACCTGGGGGCTGGTGCGCGCCTCATCGAACAAGCCGGAGCTGGTCGTCGTGGTCGAAAGCCCCGCCTCGGAAGCACGGATGCGCGAGATGTTCGCGGCGGTCGACGCGGTGCTGCGTACACACAAGGAAGTCGGGGAATATAATCAGAAGATCTGAGTGTGCTTATCGTCATCCTGAGATGCGCCAAAGGCTCGCACCTCCTCATAAAAGACGGGCGTCCGCCTCCTTCCCCAAAAGCCGACATTCTGTGTGGCAGTCTGAAAGTTCGCCTTGGGTCAGGGACGGACATCGAGTGACCCTTTCCGAGCGCCGAAAACGGGGTTAGTTTTGTTCGACAACTGCCGACACTTGGCGGAAACCGATCGCCGCCACAAGCCACCTTGGTTGCCCGGGGATCTTCCTTCCTCGCCTTTATCTCACTCAGGAACTCGTCGCGCCCGCCATCATTGGATTTCGAATTGCAAGACAGGAGGAGATGCCGCCATGCTCCGCCTTACACTTGAGAAGTCCGGAAGACGGTTGCTTGTGGTTGCCATTATGACAATCGCAGGAACTGTCTCTTATGCGATCACTGGCGCCGAAGTCGGCGCACAGGATGCAATCAAGATCGGTTTGTCGGCGCCCTTGACCGGACCCTTTGCCGAGAACGGCAAGCAAATGATCACTGCCGCGAAGCTGTTCATGGAGCAGGGCAACACGACAGTCGCAGGCCGCGAGGTCCAACTCATTATCCGCGACGACGGCGGGGTGCCGGATCAGGCAAAGCGCATCGCGCTGGAGTCCATTGTTAACGACAAGGTCGCGGTCCTGACGGGCTACAACCCGACCCCAACCGCGCTTGCGGTTGCGCCGCTGGCTACTGAGGCGAGAATTCCCGAGATCGTGGTGGGCGCCGTAGCTTCGATCATCACCGCGCGTTCGCCCTACATCGTGCGCACCATGTACGCTCAGACCCAGGTCACCATCCCGATGGCCCAATGGGCGGCAAAAAACGGTATCAAACGGGTGGTCACCCTCGTGTCTGATTATTCTCCTGGCTTGGATGCCGAGAAGGCGTTCATCGACGAATTCAAGGCTCACGGTGGGGAGATCATGGAGGCGGTGCGCGTACCGTTGCAAAATCCGGACTATGCCCCTTACCTGCAGCGCGCCCGCGATGCCAAGCCGGATGCGCTGTTCGTGTGGGTGCCGGGCGGCCTTGCGGCGGCGCTGATGCGTCAATATGCCGAGCGGGGTCTGAATAAGTCCGGTATCAAGCTGATCGGCGTCGGCGATATCACCGACGACGCCGTTTTGAACCAGGCCGGCGATGCGATGCTCGGCGTCACCACGTCGATGCAATATTCCGCCGCGCACCCGTCACCGATGAACAAGGCCTTCGTGGAAGGATTCAAGAGTGCCGGCAAAGGCATCCGGCCGGATCATATTGGGGTGGCCGTTTACGATGCCCTGCACCTGATCTACGCGGCGATAACGAAGACTGGCGGCAACACCGATGGGGACGCTCTGATCGCCGCCATGAAAGGCATGGCTTGGGAAAGCCCGCGCGGGCCGGTCTCGATCGATCCGGAAACCCGCGAGATGATTCAGGACGTGTATATTCGTCGGGTCGAAAGGGTCGATGGCGAACTTTACAATGTCGAGTTCGAGAAGTTCGCGGCCGTTAAGGTCCCGGCCCAAACGGTACAAGCGAGATAGAACGTTGCGGCGGTTTTCGATCCCTTTGGAAAAACGATCCCCACATCAAGGCGTGGCCACGTGAAAAGGCTTTCCGTCGCGATTATCGGCGCGGGAATGGGCGGACTTGCGACCGCGGCAGCACTGCGGCGGGTCGGCATCGACGTCACCGTCTACGAGCAGGCTCGGCGCTTCGCTCGTGTCGGAGCGGGCATTCAAATCAGCTTTAACGCGATGAAAGTCCTACGCACCTTTGGACTTGAGCCGAGTCTGCGCGCGGCCGCGTTCTATCCCCGCTCCTGGAATAACAGGAACTTCGATACGGGCGAGATTCGCTTCGACATGATCTTCGGCGAAACCGCCGAGAAGCGTTATGGCGCACCTTACTTGCTGGCGCACCGGGGCGATCTCCACGCCGCCTTGGCCAGCGTCGTGCCTGACAGCGTGCTGCGGCTTGATCATCAGCTCGTGTCGTTCGAACAGCGCGCTGACGGCAGTATCCGGCTCGATTTCGCGAATGGCATGGGGACCGACGCCGATGCCGTCGTTGGCGCCGACGGCGTTCACTCGATCGTCAGAGACATGCTGTTCGGCGGAGATACGCCGGCTTTCACCGGCCGCGTCGCCTACCGCACTGTATACCCGGCGACGTTGCTGAACGGATACCGCATCGATGATTGCACCAAATGGTGGGGACCGGATCGCCACATCGTCATCTATTACGTCAAGCCTGACCGCAGCGAAGTCTATTTCGTCACGAGTCAGCCCGAGCCCGGCTTCGCGCTCGAATCCTGGTCCGCCACGGGCGACGTGAACGTGTTGCGCGCTGCCTTCGCCGGTTTCCATCCGCAGGTCCAGCACGTGCTCTATTCATGTCCTGCCGTTCACAAAAGACCGCTGGTCGATCATGTTCCCCTGCCCCGCTGGTCGGAAGGCAACGTCACGCTATTGGGCGATGCCTGCCATCCCATGACGCCCTATATGGCGCAGGGCGCGGCCATGGCGTTCGAGGACGCCGCCGTGCTGTCGCGCTGCCTCGACGGCGTGGACCGGCCGGGAGTGGCGGATGCCTTTCGGCGTTTCGAGTCGACTCGTAAGCCTCGCACCTCGCAGGTCCAACTCAGTTCGCGAAGCAACACTTGGCTTCGCGATCAGACTGATCCGGATTGGGTCTACGGCTACGACCCCTGGACCGATCCATTGGCTGACGACACGCCGCACGCGGCGGCTGGCGGCTGACGCTGGCAAAATCTAGCCGAATGGCGCCGCGAGTGCGCCGATCCGCGGGAAGATTGTGAAAGCATGTTGCAAGGTCCGGTCTGGGTCAGACCCGGTCCTGCCGCGCTGTCCGCAGCATGTCTGCTTTGCCTTCGATAGATGGGATAATCGGCCGGCAGCTTGTGGATAGCTGAAGATTTTGGGTGCTGCGCTTCAGGCTGATGGTGAAACGAGGTCCGCGTTGAGCGGCCTCAAGCATCA
>Ga0302325_10026557_pt1 | contig 12018 bp, 9 predicted proteins | sample Palsa_T0_2_FD_201948 | JGI IMG/M metagenome (GOLD analysis project Ga0302325, IMG submission 201948) | Peat permafrost microbial communities from Stordalen Mire near Abisko, Sweden - Palsa_T0_2 | ecosystem: Environmental > Terrestrial > Soil > Palsa > Peat permafrost | place: Sweden: Abisko...
TCGACGCGGCGGACGCGTTGACGCGGAGCGTCTGTTCGCACCCATGCGGCGATCGATAAATTTTCGTCGAAGCCTGAGTCCCGACCAGCGCGGCCGCCCGTTCCTCGAGGTCGATGCGAAGGTCGAGCCGATCCCCGTCGATCAATCCTCCCCCGAGGCTTGCAAGGAATACCCACGCCGCGTGGCCATGGTTATTTGGCATGAGCACGCGCAGCGGGCTCGCGGCGAACGCGCGGGAGACCACCGTCTTGCCCGACTCGCACCGAAAGCCGAGCACGCCGGTGCCCGCGCGCCGCGTCGGCTCACTCGAATTTATGTTGTGTTCAGGTTCGTGAGGCAGAGAACGAGCGATGAGCACGTGAGTCGCTGTGATAGAAGCATGTCTCGCCCGTGTCCGCCTCCGGTCGCTCGTCGATGGACCTCTCGTCACTCCGCCGCGCCTATCGCGACGGGACGGTGTCCCCGATCCAGATCGCCGACCGAGTGCTGTCGATCATCGACGGCGACGAGACTCCCGGTGTCTGGATCCACAGACGCGACGCGGCCGAGCTACGCGCGGAGGCTCGCGCGCTCGAGGCAAAGTATTCGCGTGGCCAGCTGCCGCCCCTCTACGGGATTCCGTTCGGCGTCAAAGACAGCATCGACGTCGGCGGCGTCCCGACGACCGTCGGATGCCCCGGCTTCGCGTACGTCGCGTCCGGCACGGCCCCCGTGGTCGACCGGATGCGTGACGCCGGTGCGCTCTACGTCGGCAAGACGAACCTCGATCAGTTCGCGACGGGGCTCGTGGGCGTGCGCTCGCCTTACGGCGTACCGCCCAACCCGTTCGATGCCAGGTACGTCAGCGGCGGATCGAGTTCGGGTTCGGCCGCCGCGGTGACACGCGGCCACATCTCCTTCGCGATCGCCACCGACACGGCGGGTTCGGGCCGCGTTCCGGCGGCGTTCAACAACATCGTCGGGCTAAAGCCGAGCCTGGGGCTCCTGTCGACCACGGGACTCTTCCCGGCGTGCCGCTCGGTCGACTGCATGACGATCATGTCGTTGACGTGCGAGGACGCGCGCACCGTCGCGGCGGTCGCTTCCGGGTTCGACGCACGCGATCCGTTTTCGAGGGCCGCCGCGGAGGGGTTCCGCTGGTATACCGGCAGCAAGCCGCAACGGGTCGCCGTCCCCAGGCCGGAGGACCGCGTGTTCGGCGACGAGCGGTCGCGCCAGGCGTTCGATGACGCGTGCAAGATGCTCTCGACGATGGGCTTCGAGCTCGAGCTGATCTCGATGGAGCCGTTCTACGAGGCCGGCCGCTTGCTTTACGGCGGCCCCTGGATCGCCGAGCGTTTGACGGGTCTGGAAGGCTTCCTCAACGCGCATCCGGAGGCGCTCCTGCCCGTCATCCGGGACATCCTCGCGGACGGAGTGCCGTACCGGGCCACGGATGCGTTCCGCGCGCGCCATCGGCTTGCGGAGCTCGTACGGGACTTGGCACCCCTCTGGAAGCGCGTGAGCGCCCTGGTCGTCCCGACGGCACCGCAACACCCGACGATCGAAGGCGTCCTCGCCGACCCGATCGCGGAGAACGCACGCCTCGGGAAGTACACGACTTTCGCGAACCTGCTCGACCTCGCGGGGGTCGCGGTGCCCGCCCGATTCCGCGAAGACGGGCTTCCCTTCGGCGTCACGTTCCTTGGCCCATGGGGCTCCGACGCTACGCTCTTGAGTCTCGGCGCCGCATTTCACCGCAAGGCCGGTGTGACGCTCGGTGCGATGGGCTGGCCGTACCCGCCCGACGAACCGTCGGCCACATCGCCCGCTGCCGACGAACTCCTCGTCGCCGTCGTCGGAGCGCACCTGCAGGGCCAGCCGCTCAACCACCAACTGACGGACCGGGGCTCGCGACTCATCCGCGTGGCGCGGACTTCGCCGGACTACAGGCTCGTCGCTTTGCCCGGCACCCAACCTCCGAAGCCGGGGCTGCTCCGGGTGGGGTCCGGAGGCACTTCGATCGAGGTCGAGCTGTGGGCCATGCCTCTTGCCGGCGTCGGCTCATTTCTCGCTGGGGTGGGCTCGCCGCTTGCGATCGGGACGATCGAGATCTCCGACGGCTCGCGGGTCCACGGCTTTCTTTGCGAGTCGCTCGCTGCCGAGCGCGCCGAAGACATTTCATCGTTCGGCGGGTGGCGCGCCTACTTGGGCCGCTCGGAGGGCAAAGGGTCTGCGTGAAGGGCTTAGCACCGCGTGTCGCGAGCGGGGGCAAGACCAGAACCCGAAACCCATGTTTCAGAAGGTCCTTGTAGCCAACCGCGGGGTCATCGCGCGCCGGATCATCCGCACACTCAAGAGACTGGGTGTCCGTTCGGTCGCCGTGTACTCGGAGGCCGACGCGGGGGCGCTGCACACGCTGGACGCCGACGAAGCAGCATGCATCGGCGGGGCGCGGCCGGCCGACAGCTACCTCAACATGGAGAGCTTGCTCGCTACGGCGCGCGCCACGGGCGCCCAGGCGATTCACCCCGGATATGGCTTTCTGAGCGAGAACGCCGACTTCGTCGACGCTTGTGAAGCGGCCAGCGTGACATTCGTCGGTCCGACCGCGGCGCAGATACGCGACTTCGGGCGAAAGCACACCGCGCGGGCCCTCGCGAAGCTGCACGGCGTACCCGTCCTGCCTGGAAGCGAACTCTTGGCCGACGTCGACGACGCGCGCCGAAGCGCGTCCGCGATCGGCTATCCCGTCCTGTTGAAGAGTACCGCGGGCGGCGGCGGCATCGGCATGCGGCTCTGCGACGACGAGGCGGGGCTCGTCCATGGTTATGCCTCGGTCGAGCACCTCGCGCGGAGCGCCTTCGGCGACGGGAGCCTCTACGTCGAGAAGTACGTGCGCGTCGCGCGGCACCTGGAAGTGCAGATCTTCGGGGATGGTCGCGGCAACGTCGTCGCGTTCGGCGAGCGCGATTGCTCCGCGCAACGTCGCCACCAGAAGGTGCTCGAAGAGACCCCCGCTCCTGGCCTGGGCGACGGCGTTCGGCGCAAGCTCTCGGAGTACGCCCTCGCGCTCGCGCGCGCCGTCGGATACCAGTCCGCCGGCACCGTCGAGTTCGTCTTCGACGTCGAGCAGGGGACGGCTTACTTCCTCGAGGTCAACACGCGCCTGCAGGTGGAGCATGGCGTGACCGAAGAGGTCGCGGGCGTGGACTTCGTCGAGTGGATGCTGCGTCAGGCGGCCGGAGAACTGGACCTTTCGTCATTCGTCCCGTCGTCGCGCGGCGTCGCCTTGCAGGCGCGCGTGTACGCGGAGGACCCGGCCAAGGACTTTCGTCCGAGCCCGGGTCTCGTCACGGAGGCACGATTTCCGAGAGGGGTGCGGATCGAGTCGTGGGTGGAGGCTGGTACGACGATCCCCTCGACGTACGATCCGATGATCGCCAAGATCATCGTCCACGCGGCCGATCGGTCGGGCGCGGTGGGCGCTCTTCAGCGGGCCCTCGATGAAACACGGATCGCGGGAGTCGAACACAACGCGGAGTACCTGCGCCAGGTCGTCGCGAGCGAGGACTTCAAAGCTGGGCGCGTTCATACGCGGTGGCTCGCCGACTTCGTGTACCGGCCGAGGACGATCGACGTGCTCGATCCCGGAACACAAACGACGATTCAGGACTACCCGGGGCGCGTCGGTTACTGGGACGTTGGGGTGCCGCCGTCCGGCCCCATGGACGACTATGCATCGCGCGTCGCCAATCGCCTCGTCGGCAACGACGAGGGAGCAGCGCTGCTCGAGCTGACGCTTGCAGGCCCGGCGCTGCGCTTCAACACCGAAGCCGTGGCGACGATCACGGGGGCCGACATGGCGGCGGAGCTCGACGGAGTCGCCGTGGGGGGCTGGTGCGCGTTCCCGGTGGGCGCCGGAGCGGTGCTCCGGTTGCGGGGTGTCCGGGGCTCCGGCTGTCGTGCCTACTTGGCGGTGCGAGGAGGTTTCGAAGTTCCGGCGTATCTCGGCAGCCGGTCCACCTTCGTCCTCGGCGGGTTCGGTGGGCATGGCGGGCGCGCGCTGCGCCACGGAGACGTGCTCCACATCGGTGCGATCGATCCGCCGGCCGTGCCGCTGGTCCGTGCGCCGGACGGGCTCGTCCCGCGCTACGAGGACCGATGGGACATCGCGGTGCTGTATGGCCCCCATGCGGCGCCGGACTTTTTCACCGAGGCGTTCCTCGATCGGTTCTTCGAGGTAGCGTGGAAGGTTCACTACAACTCGAACCGCCTGGGGATCCGGTTGATCGGTCCGAAGCCCGAGTTCAGCCGGCTCGATGGCGGCGAAGCCGGGCTTCACCCGTCGAATATCCACGACACCGAGTACGCGATCGGGACGATCAACTTCACGGGCGACATGCCCGTCATCCTTGCGAAGGACGGACCGAGCCTTGGGGGATTCGTGTGCCCCGCCACAATCGCGAAGTACGAACTGTGGAAGGTGGGACAGGTGAAGCCCGGCGACACGATCCGCTTCGTGCGAACGACGTTCGACCAGGCGGTCGCCGGGGAGTTGGCGCAGGACGCCGCGATCGCGACCCTCGGCGCGGTCGAGGCGCCGCGTCACGCTCGCGCGCCCCATCCCGCCGCGGTGAGCCGGACGCCCGCGCTCTCGAGCGAGGCCATCGTCGCGACGCTTGCGCAGTTGGGGCCTCGACCCGCGGTCGTCTATCGGATGGCCGGCGACAAGTATCTGCTGGTCGAGTACGGGCCGCTCGTATTGGACTTGGGGTTGCGGGTTCGCGTGCACTCGCTCATGGCGTGGCTGCGCGAGCATCCTATCGACGGTCTCCTCGAGCTGTCGCCGGGCGTGCGCTCGCTGCAGATCCACTTCGATGGCCGCAGGTTGACGCTCGACGCGCTACTGGCCGTCCTCGCGCAAGCCGAGGATGCCCTCCCCGCCGCGCGGGACGTCGAGATCCCGTCGCGCGTCCTGCGCCTGCCACTCGCCTTCGACGCGAGCTCCACCGCGAAGGCGATCGCCAAGTACCGTCAATCGGTGCGCGACGAGGCGCCGTGGCTTCCCAGCAACATCGAGTTCATTCGCCGCATCAACGGCCTCGCTCACGCCGACGACGTCCGCGCCACGATCTTCTCGGCAAGCTACCTCGTCCTCGGGCTCGGGGACGTGTACCTCGGCGCGCCCTGCGCCGTGCCCGTGGACCCGCGCCACCGCCTCGTCACGACCAAGTACAACCCGGCTCGTACGTGGACCGCGGAGGGCGAGGTGGGGATCGGCGGCGTGTACATGTGCATCTACGGAATGGAGAGCCCCGGGGGGTACCAGCTCGTCGGTAGGACGGTGCCCGTGTGGAACACCTACCGGACGACCGCCGAGTTCGAGCCTGGCAAGCCATGGCTGCTCCGGTTCTTCGATCAGATCCGCTTCTACCCCGCGCCGGAGGAGGACCTGCTCGCGTTCCGTGAGGACCTCTTGCGCGGGCGCGCGCGGCTCGAGATCCGCGACGAGGTCTTTCGCCTGGCCGACCACCTCGATTTCCTCGAGCGCGACGCAGAACCGCTGCGGTCGTTCATGGAGACGCAGCAGCAGGCTTTCGCAGAGGAGCGCGAGCGCTGGCGGCGCGATGGCTCCGCGTCCCTTCCACCCCCGCCACCCGCCGCGCTAGGGTCCGCCGTCGCGGACGTCGTGGCCAGCGGGGTTCGCGTGGGGTGCCCGATAGCGGGTTGCGTGTGGGCCGTCTCGGTGTCGCGCGGCGATCGCGTCGTGGCGGATCAACGCGTCGCCGTGATCGAAGCGATGAAAATGGAGGTGTCCGTGCAGGCCCCGGTGGCCGGCGTCGTGACGCACATCGCCGTGGCCAAGGGCGCCGAGGTCAGCCCCGGTCAACTTCTGCTGGTGATCGAAGAAGCGCGGCCCGAGGGCGCCGTAGGTTGAAGCGGCCGCGTACCGCGGCTCGAAAGCATGGAATGCGTCGGGGCATCCGGGGTAGCGTGTTGTCGGGTGCAAAGCATGCCGAAAGGGCAGGAGCGGAACGGGGCAAACAGGCTCGCCGAGGCGCCTCGACCGAATCTCCCGCACCCGCGCCCGCTGTCGCCGCCCCGGATCTTCGCGTACGTCGACGCGGTGGCCCGCTACGGCTCGATGCGCAAGGCGGCTTCCGCCCTGCACATCGTGTCATCGGCGCTCAATCGCCGGATCCTCGACCTCGAGGAGGAGCTCGGGTCGCCGCTCTTCGAGCGGCTGCCACGGGGCGTGCGACCGACGGCGGCGGGTGAGCTGTACCTCGCGTACGTCCGCCGATCGATCCGGGAGCTCGAGCACGTCGGCGCGCAGATCGAGGGGCTGCGGCGCCTGCTGCGTGGGCGCGTGCGGCTCGCCGTGGCGGAGTCGGTCACGGGGCACATGCTGCCGACGGCCATCGCCCGCTTCCAGGCGCAGCACCCGAACGTCCAGTTTCACGTCTGGATCGACGGCCCCAAAGGGCTGAGCGACGCCCTCGCGACCGACGCGGCGGATCTGATTTTAACCCACGATGCGCTCGAGCGGCCGCAGGTCAGCGTGCTGGCGTCGGTGCACCAACCGCTCTGTGCGCTCGTGGCCCCGGGCCATCCCCTCGAGGGACGCGACGGCGTGAGCCTCCGCGAATGCGTGGCGTACCCGATCGCGATGCCCGACACGACGCTCGCGGCCCGCGCCCTCCTCGATCGCGCGCTGATGCGGGCATCGTTCAAGCTGGAGCCAGCGCTCGTGTCCAACTCCGTGGAGTTGACGAAGACGTTTGCGCGGCAAAATCAGGCCGTATGCTTTCAGTTTCGTATTGCCGGGAAGCCCGACTCCTCCGGGATGGTCACCATCCCGTTGACCGATCCCGGCTTCGCGCAGGCGACCCTCGCTCTCGCGACACGCCGCCATCGCGTCTTGCCCGTCGCCTCGGCGGCGTTCGCGTCGTTGCTCGAAGAGGTCTTCGAGACCCTCTGACAGCGCGCTTTCGAGGGGTTCGGCGGGGCGCATGGGTCGCGCGCACCGGCGACCGCGCTGATTTAGGCATCACTGCGGTCGCATCTTGGTGCTGGCGGCGCACGCTGTAGGCGCGCATTGGTTAGTTGTCGACTAGGCGAAAGGAACGGCCGATGGAAACAAATCGGAAACGTACGCCCGACGACAACGGGCCTGCGTCGGGCATGATCGCTTTGGCACCCCCTCAGGCCAAGGTGTGCTGCGGGGACCTCGTCATCGACCGGGCTGAAAAGCGCGCGGTCCTTGCGGGCCGCGCCTTGCAGCTGACGGGGCGCGAGTACGCGCTTCTCGCGTATCTGGCCGAACGCATGAATCGCGTCGTCCAGCGGTCGGTGTTGCTCGCAACCATTTGGACATCGACCGACGCCCAGGGCTCGAATGTCCTCAACGTGTACGACGGCTCCAATGTGGTGAACGTCTATGTAGGCCACCTTCGCCGAAAGCTCGGCGAGCACGCGGCGATGATCGAGACGATTCGAGGCTATGGCTACTGTCTTCGGCCGACGGTCTCGATGCGCGTGGCGTGCGACAACGACACCCACCAGGTCGTCGACGCGCGGTCGCCGATCTCGGGCCTGAGATTCTCGGCCTGAGAAGCGGGTGCATCCGGTTCAGGACCCGAGGGCGAGCTCGTTGGGCGCGGCGCGCACCACGCGAGCTTCGACCCCGCGGTCCTGGATGCGCTCGGCCAGGTACTCCGCGTCGAGCGCGACCCCGGACAATCGTCCGGAGCCCCAGGTGTGCAGCCACGGCAGCCCGAGGAAATAGAGCCCAGCGGCGGCCGTCACGCCCCGTTGATGGCTCGGGTACCCGCTGCCGTCGAAGACGGGGACCTCGACGAAGCGATAGTCCGAGCGGAAGCCTACGCTCCAGATGACGCTGCGGATGCCCTGCTCGGCGAGGTCGAGGGCGGTGGGGCCGCCGTCGGGCTGCCACACCGGCTGGTATCGGGGTTCGGTCGCGGCGTCGATGTTCTGCGAAGCGATGAACTTGTCGATGGTGTCCTTGATGCTCTCCGCCACCGCATCGGCCTGATCGAGGTTCTTCTTGAGATCGTCGGCGAAATCGAGCCTCGCGCCCTCGACCCGGGAGAGGCGACCCCAGAGGCGCATGCCCTCCAGCGCGAACCTTCGAAGGTCGATGTCGCGACCGCCGTCCCGGCCGGTGACGTAGTGGTTGGCCTTGGCGCGGACGCGCTCCTTCAGCGGGTGCTCATGCACGGGCATGCTGTAGTAGCCCATGGCGTCCAGCCATTCGACGACGTCCTTGCCGCGGTAGCGGCGGGCCGTCCGGGGTGCACTGCCGACGCAGAGGTGTACGCGGCGCCCCGCGAGGTGGAGGTCCTCGGCGATCTGGCACCCGGACTGACCGGACCCGACGACGAGCACTGCGCCCTCGGGCAAGGCCGCGGGCCGTTTGTAGTCCGACGAGTGCATCTGGACGATGTCCGCCGGGAAGCGCTCCGCGATGCGCGGGATGTTCGGGATATGGTAGCCGCCGACGGCGACGACGACCTGATCGGCGGTAAAGTCGCCCGCCGACGTCGCGCACTCGTACGACCCACCGGGGGCGCGGCGTAGGCCCGTGACGCGGACGCCCTCGAGTACGGGCGGATCGAACGAGGCCGCGTACTCTTCGATGTAACGCACGACCTCGTCCTTTTTCAGGAACCCGAATGGGGCCGGCCCCTTGTACGCAAATCCGGGCAGCGTGCACTGCCAGTTGGGGGTGACGAGGCAGAACGTGTCCCATCTCCGTTCGCGCCACTCGTGGCCGATGCGGTGCTGCTCGAGGACGATGTGGTCGATCCCTCGTCTCTTCAGGTGATAGCTCATCGAGAGGCCGGCTTGACCTCCGCCGATGACGAGGACGCCTCGGTGATCGCGTGTTCGGCCCATCTTCGTACCCTCGAATTGAGAACGATGCTGCTTGGATAGGGGTCGCCGCGGGGCGGCGGCGCTCATGAATCCTTCGGCGCCTCGAAGGCCACCACCGTGACCTGCGCCGAAGGGTGGAAGGTGCTCGCGCGCGCCTCGATGGCGGCGAGTTGGTCCAGGGCGGCGCTGCAGTAAAAGCCGTACTTGTCCCTGACCCGCTCCGAAGCGATCCGGAAAAGTGTCCGACTCCGCTCTACGAAATCGTCCATCGCGTACGAAGCGCCGACTTTCAAATAATCGCGCACGACGAGGGACGGCGAATAGCAACGGACCTCGTCGCCGCCGGGCCACCGGACGATGAAATGCATCTCGGGCATGAACCGCGCTTTCCTTTCCTCAGGCGAGGGCCGCCGGCGCGGTCCGGGCACGCGGGTGACTCAGCTGCTCGACGTAGTGGGCTGCGTGTGCCAGCGCGACGCGGCTCCAGGAGTGGCGCTCGGCCACGCGTAGCCCCGCTCGAGCGCGGTCCGCCGATCGCTGCAGCGCGCGCAGGATGCCCTGCACGACGGCATCCTCCGACGTCGGGTCGACCAAGACAGCGCAGGTGTCGTCGAGAAACTCGGTGAGCGGTGGACGGTTCGACGCGACGAGCGGCAGCCCAGCCGCCAGCGCCTCGATCGCGGAGAGCCCGAAGCCCTCGTGAAGGGAAGGGAACACCAGCGCGCTCGCGATCGAGAATACGGCCGGCACGTCGTCTTCGTGGACGACGCCCGTCTCGGTCACGGCGCCGCGAACGGCCGCGGGCAAGCCACGGAGCTCCCGCTCGAAGGCGGCGCGATAGGCGCCGTGATCGAGAACGGTCGCGCCGCCGAGAATGCAGAGGCGGGCGCCGGGGTGACTGCCGCGAATGCGCGCGAACGCTCGCAGGATGCCGATCGTGTTCTTGCGTTCTTCGACGCCGCCGACGGCGAGCAGAAGCGGACCGGCGACGGCGCCCGCGAGGCGGTGCTCCCACGCGAGCACGCGGTCCGGATCCGGACGCGCGAAGCGGTCGACCAGCACGCCGTTCGTGACAAGGCGCGCGCGCACGCCGAACGTACGCGCCACATCCATCGACGCCGCACGGCTGACGGCGAAGCAGACGTCGGCATGACGGATCGAGCGCTCCTGACAGGCCGCCAGGTACGGATCCTCGAATGCTTCGACGTGATGGACGGTGCGCACGACCCCAACGTCGAGCCCGCGCGCCCGCAGCTCGAGAAGGCCGTTGGCGGTGAGGCAGTCCTCGGCGTGATGGATGTCGTGGGAGAGGCCCCTTCGCGCGAAGTAGTCTGCGATTTCCGAGGCGCGGAGGCGGACGAGATCGGCCGTTGTGCCAGGGGACGGAGCGGCCGGCAGCAGGTGGAGCCGGGCGCGGAGCGGCCGGAAGAAGCCGCGGTGGTCCTTGTCGAGCGCGTACACCGTGACGTCCCAACCCGCGTCGTGCAGGGCGTCGGCCAGATGCGCCGTGTGCACGACGCTCCCGCGCGGCAGCGTCGAGTACGTGAAGAGCCCAACGGACGGCGCTTTCATCGGACGGTCGCCGCCGCTGGGATGACGGGACGACCGCGCGGAGCGCGCTGGAAGCCGGTGAAGGGTTCCGTGCGGAGGTCCCAAAGCAAAGCTTCGTGTCCGCGCCGCGCCAGACGGAGCGCGGAGGAGGCGTCGGCGCGCCCCACCTCCTCGCACGCCACGCCCTCGGCGCGCAGGACGGCTTGGACCGTCGCGACCTGCGCCGGCGGGGTCGCGAACAGAAACCCGTAGCTCGGGAACGTGAGCAGCCAGCGATCCACGTCGACTTCGTCCGGAATGGGTAGGCGATCGAGATCGAGCGTGGCTCCGACACCGGACGATTCGAGCATCATGAGCAGCGTGCCCGCGACGCCGGCGTTGCTGACGTCCTTGCACGCGTTCACCAGCCCCGCGTCGGACAGCCTTCCGAGGACCGCGAGGTTGGAGCGCAGATCGCTGGCGCTTCGCCCGGCCGTCGCGTCCCAGAACGGCCAGTCGCCCCGGTAGCGGCCTCGCAGGTCGACCGCGAAGAGGATCGCGTCGCCGGGACGCGCGCCGCCGCTCGTCATCAAATGTTCGGCGCGGCCGAGGATCGCGACGGCGAGGGCGTGCGGACCGACGTCGCGCCGGGTCGTGTGGCCCCCGACGAGCGGCGCGCCGTAAGCCGCGGACGCATCGCGAATTCCCGAGAGCACCGCTTCGACCTGCGACGATGCAGCATGAAAATAGACGTCGACGACCGCGAGCGGGTAGCCGCCCATCGCGGCCACATCGCTCACGTTCACCATGACGGACGACCAACCGGCGAAGTACGGGTCGCGATCGAGAAACTCCGGGAGCATCCCCTCGGCGGCGAGCAAGAGGTATCCGTTACCATCCGGGATGGCCGCGGTGTCGTCCCCAAGCGCGACACGCGTTTCGCGCTCGAGCCAGCCCGCAACGGCCCGGGGGGCGCCGTCGACGCGCGCGGCCACGCGGCCGATGTCTCGCTTCGAGCGGAACGCCGCGCTCTCACGCAGGCGCGCCGCGCACGCCTCGAGGGCGCTCGACGTCATGGCAGCCCCGCGCGGTAGTGATCGAGGTCTGCCTCCATCAAGGCGTGAGGAATGTTGCAGACCCGCGCGTCGCCGATCGCGCGCCAGTGCAATCGCTCGAAGAGCGGAACGTTCGGCAGCTGTACCGTTGCCCGGAAGCGCGAGCACCCCCGGCGGCACGCCGTGCGGACCGCCAGACGGACGAGACCCGGGCCGATCGTTCCGTTGCGGCGGTGCTCGGGGTGCGTCCCGAGGCGGCCGCCCCACCACAGCCCGGCTCCTTCTTGCCAGACGCGCACCACCCCGACGACATCGTCCGGGATCCCCGCCACGCGGCTGACGGCCACGATGGGCAGCGCGCGATCGTCGACAGTGTCGCGATCGTCGGCCGGGAAGAGCCGCTGCTCGTCGCAGAAGATCCGCCGCCGCAACCGGTAATACGAGGCGACCTCCCAGTCCTCGAGCGCGAGCTTGAACCCGACGTCGCGAGAGCGAAAGGGAACGACGGCTTCGAGGATCATGCGGCACCTTCGTACGCGCGGAGAGTCGAGCA
>Ga0302325_10026559_pt1 | contig 12018 bp, 11 predicted proteins | sample Palsa_T0_2_FD_201948 | JGI IMG/M metagenome (GOLD analysis project Ga0302325, IMG submission 201948) | Peat permafrost microbial communities from Stordalen Mire near Abisko, Sweden - Palsa_T0_2 | ecosystem: Environmental > Terrestrial > Soil > Palsa > Peat permafrost | place: Sweden: Abisko...
GGCGGACCGCCACTGGAGTTCGTCAAATGTCCGTCACCGCTTTCAAGCTGAACCACGTTGAATCCATCGCCGACAAGATGAAGCGCCTGCGCGACGAGGCCTCGGGCCACGCCCGCGTCCACGCCCAAGACTTCATCCGCGCCATCGAAGTGGTGGAATCCCTCGCCGAGGAAATCGCCGGCGGCGGCGAGGCCTACCCGGTCGGCATCCGCCAGGCCGCCAAGCACATCGGCCCGACGCTGTCCGGCACGCGCCTCAACGTCAGCTCCCTGCTCGGCCGCGAGTTCTAAGACTCTGTCCCTGCGGGGAAGTGTTTGAGGCTTGCCCTCCCCTACGTCCGCCGCGCAACCTTCGCGGACCGACCGGAGGAGCAGGCCATGAACGATCGCGTCACGATCAGCATCGAGGACGGCGTCGCCGACGTGCGCATGGTGCGCGTCGACAAGATGAACGCCCTCGACAACGCCATGTTCGAGGCCCTGGTCGACGCCGGTGAGCGGCTGAAGACCGACATGGGCGTGCGCGCCGTGGTGCTCTCCGGTGAGGGCCGCGCCTTCTGCGCCGGGCTCGACATGGGCAACTTCGGGCGCATGGCGGAAGGCCCGCGCGGCCAATCCACCACTACCGAGCGTTCTGACGAGAGTTTGGGCGCCCGCACTCATGGCGACGCCAACCGGGCGCAGTACGCCTGCTGGGTCTGGCGCGAGGTGCCGGTTCCGGTCATCGCGGCAGTGCACGGCGTCGCGTTCGGCGGCGGCTTCCAGGTCGCCCTGGGCGCCGACATGCGCTACGTCGCCCCCGACACGCGGATGGCGGTGATGGAGATCAAGTGGGGTCTCATTCCCGACATGGCCGGCACCCAGCTAATGCGTCACCTGGCCCGCGAGGACATCGTCCGCGAGCTGACCTACACCGGCCGCATCTTCTCCGGCGAGGAAGCCTTCCGGTACGGCTTCGCCACCCGCGTCTGCGCCGCTCCCAGGGCCGAGGCGCTGGCGACGGCGCGTGAGATCGCCGCCAAGAGCCCGGACGCCGTGCGCGCCGCCAAGCGGATCCTGAACGCCGCCGTGATGTGCTCGTCGCGCGAGGGCCTGACGATGGAGTCGGTCGAACAGGGTCACCTGATCGGCTCGCCCAACCAGGTTGAGGCGGTGATGTCCAACCTGCAAAAGCGCAGCCCCGCCTACGCGGACCCGGCCTAGCGCCAACCTTTGCGGGTGGCGGCTCGCGGCCGTTCAACCTAAGCTCCCGGCCGCGGGGGCGGAATCATGGTCTGGCTAGCGCTGATCGGCCTGGGGGTCTGGCTGATCGTTCAGCAGAACAGCCTGGGCGAGCTCAAGCGCGAGGTCGCCCAGCTTCGCCAGCGGCTGGCCGGGCCGGCCAAGCCCGCCCCGGTCGTCGCCAGCGGGATCACGCCAGCGATGGAAGCCGCGGCGCGCGTGGCGGCTGATGTGGCGGCCGCGCCTGCTGCGGTTCGTGCCGCATCACAGCCAGCGCCTGAGCTGCAACGGGCTGAGCCGATCGCCGAGCCGGCGTTCGAGCTCACCGAATTCGCGCCGGCGAAGCCACCGCCTCCGCCGCTCCTGCCGCGACCGGCCCCAGCGCCGGCGCCGACCCGCGCCACAGTCGAGCGGTGGATGGCCGAGAAGGGTCTGGCCTGGATCGGCGGCAGCGCGCTGGTGATCGGCGGCGCGTTCCTGGTGGGCTATGCGGCGCAGCGCGGCTTCTTCACGCCGGGAATGCGGATCATCGCCGCCGCGGCGCTGGGTTTCGCCCTGATCGGCGTCGGCGAGCTGCTCCGGCAGCGAAAACTGGCCGGGTTCGGCGAGAACCGGCTGGCGGCGGCGATCATCACCGGCGCCGGGGCGGCCGTGCTCTATGGCACCACCTGGGCCGCGTTCGACCTCTATGGCTTCATCAACGGCGGCGTCTGCGCCGGCCTGCTGGCGATCATCGCGTGGAGCCTTCTGGGCCTGGCCTTCATCCACGGTGAGGCGCTGGCGGTGCTGGCGATCGGCGGCGCCTTCATCGTGCCGTTGATCTCGGGCGCCGGAACCTGGAACACCGAGGCGCTCACCGTCTATCTCGGCATCCTGATCGTCGCCGGCGTCGCGGTCGGGTGGATGCGCGGCTGGTCGGTCGCACTGTGGACCACCGTCGCCGGCGCGGCGGTGTGGTCGCTGCTGGGGACGATCCAGCAGGAAAGTCTGAAGGCGCTGCTGCTCGGCCTGGAGCCGCTGGCGGCGATCGCCGTGCTGGCCTTCGTGCGGCCGCGGGCCTTGCGCGGCTTCGTCGGCCCGGGCGCGGTAATCGTGGCCAGCTTGGCGACATTCCTGGCGCTGGTGATGGCCTACGGCCAGGACCACGCGATCGTGGAGGGCGTCATCGCGGCCATCGCCCTGCCCGCCTTGGCCGCGGCCCTGCAACGGCGCGGCGACGCGCCCGCCTGGATCCTGGTCGTCCCCGGCGCGGCTTTCACCCTGGCCGCGGCAGGCGCCCGGCTCGGCGGCCTGCATTCCCTCGCCCTGACCGAGATCTGGTGCCTGCAGGTGCTGGCGCTGGACGTGGCGAGCCTCTGGGCGGCCTGGGTCAGCGAGCGCCGGGCGATGAGCGGCGTCGGCGCGCTGAGCTCGCTCGCGCTCGCCTTGGTGGCCGGCGCCGGGATCGGCGTCGGATCGCTGGCGCCGCTGGGACCCGGCATCGCCTGCATCGCGCTGGCGCTGGGCGCGGCCAGGCTCGCCACCGACCGCTCCAAGCCGATCGACCAACGCGCGCTGGAGTTCTGGGGCGGCGGCAGCGCGGCGGCGCTGTTGGCGACGATCGCGCTCGGGCTCTCCTGGCGCTGGGCGGCGCTCGGCTTCGCGGTCGCGGCGCTCGGGCTTGCCCTGCTCGCACGGCGGCTGAAGTGGCGGGCGATCGCCGGCTCGGCGGCCGCCGGCGCGGGGCTGGCCCTAGCCTCGCTGCTGACCCCGACGATGCTGAGCCACGCGCTCGGCCACGGCTGGGAGGCCGGCTTCTACTTGGGCGTGGCGATGTTCGTGGCTGTCGCCAGCTTCTTCGCCGCCCGGATCCTCGTGGACGAGACGGCGGCGGCCGAGGCGCTGCGCACCGTCTCGCCGCTGGCGGCGCTGATCGGGGCGTTCGTGTTCCTGCGCTGGGCGGCCGGCGGCGGGGCGACGCACCTCGACGGGCTGACCGAAGCCTCGATCCGCACCTTCCTGATCGCCGACGCAGGGCTCGCCAGCCTGGTGCGGCTGCCGGCCGAGCGCAGCGCTTTCGCCCGCTGGCGCGGCCACCTGCTGATGGGCGCGGCGGCGCTGCACGGCCTGTTCTTCCAGGTGCTGCTGTTCAACCCGCGGCTCGGCTTATTCGGTGACGTGCCGAGCGGTCCGCCCCTGTTCGACAGCCTGGCGATCGCCTTCGCCGCGCCGGCGTTAGTGTTCGGCGCAGCCGCGGCGCGGATCTACCGCCAGCAGCGGCCGGCGGCGCGCATCTATGCCGTGATCGCCCTCCTTTCTGGCATCACCTGGGCCTTCCTCGAGATCCGCCGCCTGTCGCACGGGTCGCACCTGGGCGGCAGCGGCCTGACCATCGGCGCGGCGGAAGCGGTCGGTTGCAGCCTCGTCCTGCTGGGGCTGGCCACGCTCGCAGCCCGCATCCATCCCAAGGGCGACACCACGGCGCACCCGCTGCGCCAGGACGCTGCCCATGTGACGACGCTGTTCCGCTGGACCGCGATCGGCTTCGCCCTGTTCATGACCGGACTCTGGTCGAACCCCTGCTGGGGCGCGGCGGAGCGGGCGATCGGCGGCTGGGGCGCGCTCATGGTCGTCCTGGTTGGCTACGGCGCGATCGTCGCCCTGATCGCCGTTCTGGCGCTGGACGCGCGCCGCGCCAGCAAGCTGCGCGAGGCCGAGCTGGCCGCCGACGCCGCCATCGTGATGGGCCTGATCTTCGCCGGCCTGATCGTCCGCGCCGGCTTCCACGGGACCGCGCTCACCTTAAGTATCGGCGCGAGTGAGTTGGAAACATGGAGCTATTCGGCGGTCGGTGCGGTGATGGGACTGGGCTTCGTCGGCTTCAGCCGCCGGGGCGGGCGGCTGTTCCTGCGGGCGGGGCTCACCTTGCTGCTGCTGACGACGCTCAAGGTGTTCATCGTCGACACCGCTAGCCTGTCTGGCGTGGTGCGGGCCGGCTCGTTCCTGGCGCTGGGCGTGCTACTGTTGCTGGGCGCCCTCACCGCCCGCCGCGTCGCCCGCGCCGCGCCGCCGCCTGCGCAGCCGAGCTAGCGGCGCCCGTCTTGCACGCCTGCGTTGCGCCGTCCAAGTGCGGGACGGCAAACGGAGCTTGCGCGATGGACCCGAGCGGCCAGCCCAGCGACAAGGTCGTCCGCCTATCGGAGCGGCGCGTCGAACCGCGCCTGCGCGTGCTGCTCGCCGGCAAGCTGGCCTTCCCGGACAGCGCGTTCACGGCCGATTGTACGATCCGCAATCTTTCCGAGACCGGCGCCTTGATCGTCTTCGCCGACGTCGCCCTGCCGGCCGATCCGTTCCTGATCGTGATCCGGCACGCGTTCCTGCACCGCGCCAAGACCGCCTGGCGGAGCGGCTCCAAGGCGGGACTCTCGTTCGTCTCCAGCTGGCGGATGACCGACAGCGACGGGGGCGTCGTTCCCCTACGGAGCCTGTGGCTCGACCTGCTGCCCCGCTGAGCCTTCGTCCAACACGGCCTTGGTGTAGGTTTCGACCACCAAGCTGAACGGGCGCCCATCAGGCGTCTCCAGCACCGCCTTTTGCCGGATAAGGGCGCCAGGCGCGCGGCGGTCCCTGGCGGAGATCAGCATTACGGCGCTCAGGGTGCGGCGGTGGAAGCCGAGCGGGCGCACCACAGCCCCGAACGGATGGTCGGTCGCCTCCAGCTCCGCGTTCATTTGCGCGGTCAGCGCGCCGGGCCGATACCAGTTGTCGGCGTTGGAGAGCACGTGCTCACCGCAGGCCAGCGCCACGCGACGATAGCGGATCGCCTCGCCGGGCGCCGCTTGCAGCAGACGCCGCACCTCGGGGTCCGCCGGCTTGTCCTGGCCGAGCACCCGGTGTGCGACGATCTTCGCCGGCTCGGCCAGGTGGCGGGCCGCGCACCATCGCTGCAGCGTCTCGGTCGCGCTGTCGTGGCGCAGCAGGTCGGCGTTGAGGGCTGAGACGCGCGCGAACGCCGACGCGGTCGCCTCGGCCGATGCCGAGGCGCCGGCGCCCGCAGCCGCCGCCAGGGCGACGGCGGCCAGCCACCGGACCCAGCGCCGCCTTGCCGTGCGCCGGCCGCCAAGCCTAGAATCGCGCATGGTCTACCTCGTGGGCGGCTGCAGCCGGAGTGGCAAGTCTTCCCTGGCCGAACGGATGCGCGTTCAGCATGGCGTGCCGTGGTTCGCGCTCGACGCCCTGAAGATGGGCCTGTACCGCGGCGCGCCACAGCTCGGCGTCCGTCCCGAACACGACGACCTGGAGACCGCCGACCGCATGTGGCCGATCGTTGAGGCTTTGATCGAAAACCTGATCTTCGACGGACGCGACTACCTGGTCGAAGGCGTCAATCTGCGGCCGGACACGGTCGCGGCCTTCGTGCAGCAGAGCAAGGACCCGATCCGGGCGTGCTTCCTGGGCTATCCCGACCTGCCGGCCGAGGCGAAGGCGGCGCTTGTCTCCGCCCACGCCGGCCTGCCCAACGATTGGCTGAACCGGATGGGACCCGACTACGTCGCCCGCTACCTGAATCAATGCCAGCACTTGAGCGTCAAGCTTCGGGACGATTGCGCGCGGCTCGGCCTCGCCTTCTTCGACACCGGCGCGGACTTCAACGGCGCGCTGGACGCCGCAGAGCGCTGTCTCGCGCGCGATTGAAGCCAACGCTATTGTGCTTGCCGCCGATCGGCGCTGAAATCGGGCGCAAAGCGAGGACATCGACCCATGCCTTACGTCGAAGGACGGATCATCCACGACGCCGACAGCCATTTGATGGAGCTGCCGGACTGTCTCGACCCCTATTTCGCCCGGCCGATGCTGGAGCGCTACCACGCCCTGCCGATCTTCGCGCACAAGCAGAGAGGCGCTCCTGGCTGGGTCGAGAAGGCCCGCGCCCAGCACGAGGACCCCGAGTTCCGCGCCGGCGCCGAGGCCAACATCCTGCTGCGCAAGAACCAGCAGGCGCTGGGCGCCTTCCGGCCGGACGATCGGCCCAAGGCGGTCGACTACCTCGGTTTCGCCAGCCAGCTGGTGTTCACCACCTTCTGCCTCGGCAACTTCCAGCTCGAATACGGCGACGACGTCGATCTCGCCTATGCCGCCGCCGCCGCCCACAACCGGATGATGACCGACTTCTGCTCGGTCGACCGCCGCCTGCTGGCGACCGGCTACGTCCCGTTCATGGATTTCGAGCGCGCCGCCGCCGCGACCAAGGAGGCGATCGAGCTGGGGGCCAAGGCGATCCTGATCGCCTCGCGCTGCCCCAAGGGCCATTCGCCCAGCCACATCGGCTTCGATCCGGTGTGGCGCCAGGCCGAGGAAGCGGGCCTGCCGATCCTGTTCCACGTCGGCGGCGAGGAGAAGCTGAACCCCGACTACTTCGAGAACGGCCTGCCCAGGGTGAAAGACTTCCACGGCGGCGAGGAGAACTTCACCTCGGTCAGCTTCATGCCGATCCCCAATGCGGTGATGCAGACCCTGGCCTGCCTGATCATCGACGGAGTGATGGATCGCTTTCCACAGCTGAAGTTCGGCGCGATCGAGCTTGGCGCCTCCTGGGTCCCGAGCTGGATGCGGTTCATGGATTCGGCCGCCGCGGCCTTCCTGAAGAACGAGGAGCGGCTCGCCAAGCTGTCGGCCAGCCCCAGCGAGATCGCCCGCCGCCAGGTCCGGGTGACCCCCTATCCGCACGAGGACACCGGCTGGATCATCCGCAATTCCGGCGAGGAGATGCTGCTGTTCTCCTCCGATTTCCCGCACGTCGAGGGCGGCCGCAATCCGCTGAAGCGGTTCAACGACGCGCTGGTGGGCCTGCCACCGCGCGCCATCGAGCGGTTCTACACCGACAACTTCATCGACCTGATGGGCGAGGGCCTGGCCCCCGACCTGCGGCGACCCGCCCACCTCATCGCCGCGTGAGGCTGTTCAAGCCCGCCGCCGGACCGATGCTGACCAGCATCGGCGGCCTCTCCGCCGTGCGCGCCGCAGTCATCTTCCTGGCGGTGGTCGTCGCCGGCGCGCTGGTCTGGCGCTTCCAGGAGATCCTCTCGCCGCTGATGGTGGCGACCTTCCTGCTGCTGCTGATCGACTCGCTGGCGCAGGACCTGGACAGCCGCTTCCCGAAGGTCCCCGCCTTGCTGCGCGGCATTTCCGCCGGTTCGCTGATCATCGCCGGATTCGCCGCGGTGATCCTGCTGCTGGTGTTCCAGGGCCCGCCGTTCGCGTTCCAGCTGGTGGCGATCGAGCCCAGCGTGAACCGGTTGCTGGCTGAAGTGACGGCGATGGTCGGCCAGCGCGCTATCACCGTGCGCGACATCTTCCGCGGCGCCGACCCGGCGGCGGTGTTCGGCGAGGCGTTCAAGACCGCCCGCGGCGCGATCACCTACGCCGTGCTGGTGATGCTCTATCTGGGCTTCCTGCTCGCCTCCCGCGCCGGCTTTTCCGAGAAGCTGGACCAGCTCTACGACACCGAGCACCACCGCGAGCAGGCCCGCCGCGTGTTCAACTCGATCCGCAACGCGGTCGAGGACTACGTGCGGCTGGTCACGTTCAAGGCGGCGCTGATCGCCGTTGTCGCCTTCGCGGTGATGATGGTGCTGGGCGTGCACGCGGCGCTGTTCGTGGCCTTCCTGGTGTTCCTGGCCGCCTTCATCCCGATCGTCGGCGCCTTCGCCGGTGCGCTGGTGCCGGCGCTGGTCGCCCTGGCCCAGTTCGGCGACCCGACCAAGCCGGGCATCATCCTGGCCGGCCTGGGGATCGCGGTGTTCCTGATCGACAACATCCTGATGCCCAAGCTGCAGGGCGACGAACTCAACATCGACCCGCTGCTGGTGCTGGTCTCGATCGGCTTCTGGGGCGTGATGCTGGGCGCCCCGGGCGCCCTGCTGTCCACCCCGCTGACGGTGACGGTGATGGCCATCGCCGCCGAGTTCGATGGCGCCCGCTGGCTGGCGATCCTGATCTCCAAGGACGGCAAGCCGATCAAGGAAGCCACTTAGCCGGCCACCCAGGCTGGACAGCTTCCGCGACGCGGCGCAGGAGCTTGGCCGATGCGGATCCTGGTCACCGGCGCGGCGGGTTTCATCGGCTTTCACCTCTGCCGGCGGCTGCTGGCCGACGGGCACGAGGTGGCCGGCGTCGACGGGATGACCGCCTACTACGACCCGACGCTGAAGGATGCGCGGCTGGCGCTGCTCAGCCCACACAACGGCTTTTCGTTCGAGCGGGTGATGGCGGGGATGGCCGCCGCGTTCGAGCGCGCCCAGCCCGAGGCGGTGGTCCACCTCGCCGCCCAAGCCGGGGTCCGCTACAGCCTGGAGAACCCCCGCGCCTATGTCGACGCCAACCTGGTCGGCGCGTTCAACGTGCTGGAGCTGGCCCGCGCCGCCGCGGTCGGCCACCTGCTATTCGCCTCCACCAGCTCGATCTACGGGGCCAGCGACAAGCGCCCGTTCGAGGAGCTGGACCGCGCCGACCATCCGCTGACGCTCTACGCAGCCAGCAAGAAGGCCGGCGAGCTGATGAGCCACGCCTACAGCCACCTGTGGAACCTGCCGACCACCGCCTTCCGCTTCTTCACCGTCTACGGGCCCTGGGGCCGGCCGGACATGTCGCCCTGGCGCTTCGCCGAGGCGATCGACGCCGGACGGCCGATCGAGGTCTACGGCGATGGCGACGAAATCTGGCGCGACTTCACCTACGTCGACGACCTAGTCGAGGCGATCGTGCGGCTGATCCCGGCGGTTCCGGTGAAGGGCGCGCCAGTGGGGCCGATGGATTCGCTGAGCCCGGTTGCTCCCTGGCGGGCAGTCAACATCGGCCGCGGCGAGCCGGTCCGCCTGACCGACCTGATCGAGGCGATCGAGACCTCGCTGGGTAACATCGCAGAACGGATCCAGTTGGAGGTCCAGGCGGGCGACGCGCCGCTGACTTTCGCCGGCGCCGAGCTGCTGCAGGCATTGACGGGGTACCGGCCGGCGACGCCGCTGAGCGAAGGCGTGGGGGCGTTCTGCGCGTGGCTGAGGGCGTACCGGGCTGCCACGCCGTCCTAGGGCCTCGCGACGTCCGGCCTTGCAGCTTGTTTCTCGTCGACGCGCGCGTTTCACGTCAGACAGATCACCGCAAACCGCGCTTTTTATCGGTGACCAAATTGTGGCGCCGCGCGAGCGGGCCCGGCCCCCGCTCAGCTCTTCTAACAACTCACGATGTCAAAGACCCGGCGCGGACGGCGCCGCAGGTCCGAGCAGCCCAGCAGACGAGTCGCGGTCAAGACCTGCGGCCTCCTCCGGCCTCGACCAACGTCCGGGCATGGCGCCAACGGCGACTGTCGACCGATTGTGTTGAAAAAATCCCTCGAGCACTTCTGGAACGTGAAAATGAGCAACGTTGTTGCTGATATTGAATCCATACTGAACTAATATTCTATGGACGCCGTCCAACAAGGTTGGAATACCCCCGACATTACGGCTGCCAGGACTTTTTCAACACAATCGACCCAGAGCTGCCGTCAGATTCGGCCGGGGATCGACGCGACAACCGTTCCAGAATCCATGGCAAACGAGGTTGAGCGACGGCACCCAAGATGAAGCCTGCTGTGAGTGCGACCTACTCCTCAAAGCGACTCGTGGCGTCGCGATCGCGATCGTATCGTCTCGTGAGCGGAAACAGTGGCAACCAGGACTCGCGGCGGAGGATCCAGCTTTCGTAGGTTGGCGCCAGTTGGTCAGGGGCATCCAGGGACCCTAGGTTCACTTCGATTTCGTCTGCGGTGCGGGCGAAAATGGACGAGCCGCAGCGGGGACAGAAAAACCGCCCGGCGTAGTCGCCCGTTTCGCCATCAATCGTCACCGCGTCCTGAGGGAACACCGCAGAAGCGTGAAAGAGGGCCCCATGATGCTTGCGGCAGTCGAGACAGTGACAAAGGCCGACCCGATATGGGGGTCCCGACGCCACAATTCGGACGCTGCCGCACAGGCAACCACCGGTGAATCGGTTCATTGCTGTGCCTCCTCTAGCACGGCGAACGTCGGCTTCCGGGCACGACGCCAACGGGGTGTTTCGACCGAGGCCGTGGAAAAACGTGTGCGCCGGACTCGCTAGGACTGACGGATTAGATGACTGACGGATTGGATTCGGCGGCGGGTAGCGATCCGAACTGAGCCTTGGCGACGCCTCGGAAGGCGCGATCATGCCCTGATCGCTGCCATGAGCGGCCCGACTCCGAGGATCTGGATCATTCGCTTCAGATTGTAGGCCAGGACGTGGAGGCTCATCTCGGTTCGGACCCTTTCGAGCGTCCTGGTTTGGAAGTGGGTGGCGCCCATCCATGACTTGAGGGTCCCGAAGGGGTGCTCGACGGTCTTGCGGCGCACGAGCATGGCGTCGGGCATCCGGTCGAGCCGGGCCTGCATCTTGTCGAGGACGTCTTCGTTCTCCCAGCGCTTGAGCCGCTTGAGCTTGTCCGGGGTGCATCTGGGCTTGAGCGGACAGGTGAAGCAGGCGGTCAGGTGGCGGTAGGTGTCGATGTCGTCCTTGCGATCCGATCGGACGGCTCCCTTGGTCAGCTTCTGGTCTGCCGGGCAGGTGTAGTGATCGTGCTCGACGTCGTAGACGAAGTCCTGGCGAGTGAAGAAGCCCTCCTCGCTGGTCCACACGGTCTTGGGGATGCAGGGCAGCACCCCGGTCCCTTCGCAGTCCAGCACCTGCTCGCCGTTGAAGTAGCCGCGATCGGCCAGGGCGGTGAGGTCCTCGCACCCCGTCGCCGCCTTAGCCTTCAGGCCCATGGGCGCCAGCTGGGTTCGGTCGTGGCCGACGTTGGTCACCTCGTGGGCGACGATCAGATGGTGCTCCGCGTCGACCGCGGTCTGCACGTTGTAGCCGACCACGCCCGTGCCCCGACCGCTTGTCGCCATGGAACGCGCATCGGGATCAGTCAGCGACACCTGCTTGTCCGGCGCGGCCTGGACCTGCGCCTCCATCGCCTTCAAGGCCTGCATCTGCCGGCGCAGACCGGCGATCTTGTCCTGGATGCGGCTGGTCCTGGCTTCGGCGACGTCGCTCTCCTCGCGGTCGGCCCGGTCCAGGGCCGCCAGGTACCGGTCGATGCTGGCGTCGACCTGCTGCAGGCGCTTGGCGACCTTGGCCACGGTGAAGTTCCTGTCACGGTTGTTCACCGCCTTGAACTTGCTGCCGTCGATCGCGACGATCGCCTTGGTGAAGAGCCTCATCCGGCGGCACAGCGCCACGAACTGCGCGCAGGCCGCCCGGATCGCCGGACCGTTGTCACGGCGGAAGTTGGCGATGGTCTTGAAATCCGGCGCCAGGCGTCCGGTCAGCCACATCAGCTCGATGTTGCGCCCGGCTTCACGCTCGAGCCGGCGGCTGGACTGCAGGCGGTTGAGGTAGCCGTAGAGATACAGCTTCAACATCGTCGACGGGTGATAGGCCGGCCGCCCCGTCACCGCCGGCTGAACGCCCGCGAACCCCAGCGCCCTCAGATCCAGCTCGTCGATAAACACCTCGACCACCCGCACCGGGTTGTCCTCGCTGACGTAGTCGTCCAGCGACTCCGGCAGCAAATACGCCTGTCGCCGGTCCTCCCCTTCGACAAAACGCTTCATCGACCGCTCCAAGGCTGCGTCGATGTCCGAGGCTAAGCTGCGTCGCTGTTTTTACACATGGGGTAATCGCGGGAGCGAGAAGCCCTGATGGCTGGACACGGTGGCGAGCCGGAGGGCCGGGTGGTTGTTCCCCGATAGGATGGAAGTACGGCTCACGACTGGAA
>Ga0302325_10026560_pt1 | contig 12018 bp, 12 predicted proteins | sample Palsa_T0_2_FD_201948 | JGI IMG/M metagenome (GOLD analysis project Ga0302325, IMG submission 201948) | Peat permafrost microbial communities from Stordalen Mire near Abisko, Sweden - Palsa_T0_2 | ecosystem: Environmental > Terrestrial > Soil > Palsa > Peat permafrost | place: Sweden: Abisko...
CCTCCAAAAGGGTGCGGCTGAGGAGCGTTTGCTGTGGCCATCGACACGAACGAGCGCGCGACCCCTTCGGGCATTCGGCGAAACCCGTTTTACAGCGCGGCGGATTGGCAGTCGCTCGACGGGAACGGAGAGGCGGCACCCGGAGCTTACCCCTTCACGCGCGGCGTCTCGCCGGACGGATATCGCCGCAAGCTCTGGACGATGCGTCAGTACTCGGGCTTCGGGACGGCCGCCGAATCGAACCAGCGCTACCGTTTTCTGCTCGACCAGGGACAGACCGGTCTGAGCGTCGCGCTCGATCTGCCGACGCAGCTCGGCTACGACTCCGACGATCCGCGCGCCGAGGAAGAAGTCGGCCGAGTCGGCGTTGCCATCGATAGCCTCGCCGACATCGAGACGCTCTTCGAGGGTATTCGACTCGACGGAATCACGACGTCGTTCACGATCAATGCGACCGCCAGCATCATCCTGGCGATGTACGTCGCGCTCGCGAAGAAACAGGGCAGCGACCTCAAGCGCATCTCGGGCACGATTCAGAACGACATCCTCAAGGAGTACGTCTCGCGCGGCACGTGGATCTATCCGGTCGAACCCTCGCTCCGCTTGATCGTCGACACGATCGAATACTGTTCCACCGAAGTCCCGCGTTTCAACGCGATCAGCGTCGCCGGCGCGCACTTTCGCGACGCGGGTGCCACTGCCGTTCAGGAACTCGCCTTCACTCTCGCCGACGGAATCGCCTACGCGCAGCGCTGCATCGAGCGCGGACTGGATGTCGACAACTTTGCGAAGAACATCAGCTTCTTCTTCTACACGCATAGCGACTTCTTTGAGGAAGTCGCCAAGTACCGCGCCGCGCGCCGGATTTGGGCGCACACGATGCGGAAACGGTTCGGGGCGAAGCAAGAGCGCTCGTGGCATTTCCGTTTTGGGCTCGTCTGCGGCGGCAGCACCCTTCAAGCCGCGCAGCCGCTGAACAATGCGATCAGGGTCGCCTATCAGGCGATGTCTTCGGTCCTGGGCGGCGCGACCTCGATCTTCACCGCGGCCTGGGACGAACCGTTCGCCATTCCCACCCAGGAAAGCGCCGAGCTCGCGCTACGGACCCAACAGATCCTGGCTTACGAGACGGGCGTTGCAGACGTCGCCGATCCACTCGGCGGATCGTATTACGTCGAAGCCCTTACCGACGCGACCGAACTCGCCGTTACGCGCGTCATCGAGACGATCGAAGAGCAGGGCGGAATGGTCCGCTGCGTCGAGGAGGGGGTCGTGCAGCAGATGATCGCCGACGAGGCCTACCGCAAACACGGGCGGCTCGAGCGCGGCGAGGACGTGATTGTTGGGGTGAACCGCTTTCAAACCGAACAGCAGCGCGAACTCACGCTTTTCGCGCTCGATTCCGCCTCGCAGAGCACGCAGTTAGAGCGACTGCGAGAAGTGCGCGCCAAGCGCGATCCGGCGGCCGTCGAGCGCGCCCTCGAACGGCTGCGCGAAACACTCATCTCCAAGCGCAACTGTATGCCCGCGCTGATCGAGGCGGCGGAGGCGTATTGTACGATCGGCGAAATGGCCGGTGCGATGCGCGCAATCTTCGGTGAATTCCGCGAGCCGATCGTCGTCTGATGCGCGTCGTCGTCGCGAAGCCGGGTCTGGACGGACACGACCGCGGCGCGAAGATCATTGCCCGCGCGCTGATGGAAGCCGGCGTGGAAGTGATCTACACCGGCCTGCGGCAAACGCCGGAGCAGATCATCACCACCGCAATTCAAGAGGACGCGGACGCCGTCGGGCTGAGCATCCTCTCGGGCGCGCACGTCGCCTTGACCCGCAAGATCGTTGCCGGCTTACGCGAACGCGGCTCGGACGATATCCCGGTGCTCGTCGGGGGAGCGATTCCGCCATCCGACGTCGCAACGTTGCGCGAAGCGGGTGCCGCCGAGGTCTTTCCGACCGGCGCGCTTCTCAGTGAAGTGATCGCGGCATTCAAGCGCCGTGGCGAACGGCGCGGATGAAGGCGCGTCTCGGCGTCACCCGCATCGATTCGTCTACGCTCTCGAAGCGCGTGCTCATGCAGCTGCGCGACCGTATCATCGGTGGCGCCGTGGCCGGCGAGACCTGGTTGCGACTTGCCGATCTTGCGGACGAGCTCGGCACGAGCATTACGCCGGTGCGGACCGCCTTGGCCGAACTCGAAACGCAAGGTCTGGTCGCCGTGGCCAAAGCACGCGGCTACCGCGTCGTGCCGCCGACCGACGCCGATATTCGCGACGCTTACCTCGTCATCGGGTTCCTCTCCGGCGAGTTGAGCGCGCGCGCCGCAGCCCGCGCCGACGACGCGTTCGTCGAGCATCTCGTCCGGCTCGAAAAGGCGGTGATCGCGGCGGATCGATCGGGTTCTTCCGAAGCCGTCGACGCTGCGAATTGGGAATTCCATCGCTGGATCAACCTGCGCGCCGCCGCTCCACGCCTCGCACTGGAGTTGCGGACCCTGACGCACAGCGTCCCGCATGATTTCCACGGCATCGTCAGCGGCTGGACCGAGCTCGCAATCAAGCATCACCGCAAACTTGTGGCAGCGATCGCCGGCCGCGATCCCCTCCGGGCACGCACCGCGGCCGAAAAGCACGTCGAGCTCGGCCGCACTCATCTGCTGCAACATCTCGCCGACCTGCGCGAAGCCAAGAGTGCCCAGCGCGCCGCACCCGCACCTCAGAAAAGGAAGCCAACATGAGTCATACTTTCTTCTCACGCGCACTCGCCGCCGCACTTGCGTGCGCAACCCTTGGATTGGTCGTTCCCGGGCGGACGTTCGCGGCCGATCAGTCGCCGATCGTCATCGGCGCGACGATCTCGCAGACCGGCAGCTACGCGGTCGACGCGAAGTACGCGCTGGAAGGGTACCAACTCTGGATCAAAGAGCAGAATGCCAAGGGCGGCCTGCTCGGCCGAAAGATCGAGCTGAAGACCTACGACGACGCGAGCGATCCGGCAACCGCGGTGAGCCTCTACGAGCGCCTGATCGATCAGGATCACGTCGACTTCATCGTCGGACCATACTCGAGCGCCATCACGGCCGCCGTCGCTAACGTCGCCGAAAAGCACAAGATGCCGATGATCTCGCCCGAGGTTTCAGCAGCCGCGCCGTTCAGCCGCGGCTTGCACTACATCTTCATGGGCATTTCGCAGTCGACGCACTACGTCGAAGGCGCGATCGCAATCGCGAAGGCAAACGGCTACAAGCGCGTCGCAATCACCGGCGAGGACAGCGCCTTCCCGCGCTCGATCGCGGGCGCACTGCCGGATATTACCAAGGCCGCGGGCCTCGAAGTCGTCTACTCCGAGCTCTATCCCCATAACGCGTCGGACTACTCGGCCGTCGTTGCGAAGATCAAGGAATCAAACGCCGACGCGCTCCTCTCCATCTCGTACTTCCCCGATGCGATCGGGATGCTGCGCGCGCTCAAGCAAGCCAACGTGGCCCCGAAGCTCGTGTACTTCGCCGTCGGACCGACGGAGCTCAACTTCGGGAAAGAAGCCGGTAAAGACGCCGACGGCGTCCTGGCGACGACCAACTGGAGCGCCAACCTGAAGACTCCGAACAATGCCGAATTCGCAAGCGACTTCAGCACCACGTACGGCACGCCGGCCGACTATCACGCCGCCGCCAACTACGCGTCGCTCGAAGTGCTCGGTGCGGCAATCCTGCACGCCAAGGCGCTCGATCAAGAAAAAGTACGCGACTTCATGGCCAATACGAAAATGCGCACCGTGCTCGGCAACTACGAAGTTGATCCGGCGACCGGTTTGCAGCTGGGCTACACCTCGTTGACCCTGCAATGGCAGGGCGGTAAGCAGTACATCGTCGCGCCGGCCGCGATGGCCGAGCGCAAAGCGATCGTGCCCTTCGCCGATTGGTCCAAGCGCTGATGCATCTCGAACTCGCCGCCCAGCTGACGATCGACGGATTGTTGCTAGGCGGCGTGTTCGCACTCGCCGCGCTCGGGCTCAACGTCATCTTCGGAGTCACCCGCATCGTGAATCTCGCGCACGGCGAAATCATCGTACTCGCTGCGCTCTGCGCCTCGGTCGCTTTCCAACAGCGCGGCATCACGCCGATCGCAATGCTCCCGTTCGCTTTCGTGGGCGGCGCAGTGCTCGGTGCGATTCTGGAGCGCATCGTGTTCCAGCGGCTGCCGTCCGACCCGGCCGGCGCCGAAACGACCTCACTGCTGCTGACCTTCGGGGTGGCGTACTTCATCGTCGGCTTTTCGCTCGCGGTGTTCACCGGCGACTTTCGCTCGACGCCGTACCTCACCAGCGGCCTGCAGCTCGGGCCGATTTCCATTGGTGAATCGCGTCTCGTCGCGTTCGTCGCGGCGATCGCGATTGCCGGAGCGCTCGCCGTCCTGCTGCGTGCAACGCCGATCGGACGCGCCTTGCGTGCGGCCAGTCAAAATCTGGAAGGCGCGCGCGCTTGCGGGATCGATATCGGGCGCATGCGCACCATCAGCTTCGCACTTGGGAGCGGCGTCGCCGCCGCAGCCGGTAGCCTCTTCAGCATGATCTACGCCGTCAACCCGGATTCGGGCTCGCAATTCACCCTGCTCTCGTTCAGCGTGGTCGCGCTCGGCGGCCTCGGAAGCTACGCGGGGACGCTGCTCGGCGCCGCGATTCTCGGGTTGGCCGTCTCGTTCGCCGGTTTCTTCGGCAGCGCGCAGCTCGGTCAAGTCATGCCCTACGTCATCTTTATTGCGGTGCTGCTCTTCCGGCCGAACGGGATTCTCGGCAAGGGCGCCGCTTGAGCGATCGCCGGATCGCGATCAGTCTGGTGGTGCTGCTGGTGTGCGCGATCGTACCGCCGCTCGGCAGCGGCTACGTGCAGTCGGTGTTCTACATCGCCGTGCTCTACGTGGCGCTCTCGTACGGCTGGAATCTCATCGCCGGCTACGCCGGTTACCTTTCCTTCGGTCAAGTGACGTTCTTCGGCATTGGCGCGTATGCCGTTGCGCTCGGAGTCACGCGGCTGCACTTGCCGTGGCTGTTGTGCGCCTTCGCCGGTGGCGCGATCGCAGCGATCCTCGCCATACCGCTCGGCTACCTCATGCTACGATTGCGCGGCGCGTTTTTCGCACTGGGGATGTTGGGGCTGGCCCAGACGACGCGCATCGCGACGGAGACGGCCCCCTTTACCGGCGGCAGCAGCGGCGTCTATCTTCCGCCCGGTTCGAACACTCTTCCCGCGTACTATTGGACGCTGGCGGTGCTAGCACTCGCGATGGGACTGACGCTATGGGTCGACCGTTCCGCGTTCGGGCTGCGGCTGCGCGCGCTGCGCGCCGACGAGCGCGCGGCCGGAACGCTCGGAGTTGACGTGACTCGTTTCAAAGTGATCGCGTTCGTGCTGAGCGCGATCGTGCCCGGGCTGCTCGGCGGCGGGTACGCCTGGTATCTCACCTACGTCGACCCCGCCTCGATGTTTTCGACGCGAATCGAACTGCAAACGGTCGCGATGGTCATCCTCGGCGGCATCGGCACCTACTGGGGTCCGCTCGTGGGCGGCGCACTGATGTCGCAGGTCTCGGAATCGCTCGGCGCGCGTTTCCCGCAGGGACACTTGATGATTTTCGGCGGCCTCATCGTCGCCGTGCTGATCGCGCTGCCGCGCGGCATCGTGCCGGCGATCTCCCCAGCTCGCGCGCGACGCGCGGCTCGCACGGCAGCGGCCGCATGAGCACGCTGCTGGAAGTCGACAACGTCGCCCGCTCGTTCGGCGGCGTGCACGCGCTCGACGGCGTCAGCTTCGACGTGGCGGAGGGCGAGATCGTGTGCATCATCGGTCCCAACGGCGCCGGCAAGACGACCCTGTTCAACGTTATCAGCGGCGTGTTGCAGCCCTCGAAAGGCGACGTTCGTTTTCGAGGACGCTCGCTGCGCGGCATGCCCTCGCATCGGATCGCCGGTGCGGGCATTGGGCGGACGTACCAGGTCGTGCGTCCCTTCGACCGGCTGACCGTGCTCGAGAACGTGATGGTCGGCGCGCTATTGCACGAGCGAGGTCTAGCGCCGGCGCGCCGCTCGGCGGCCGCGGTCCTCGAGGCCGTCGGACTCGAACGCTTCGCCGGCGCGCCGGCCGAGTCGTTGACGTTGACGCAGCGCAAACGGCTTGAGGTCGCGCGCTCGCTCGCGACACGCCCGAAGCTCTTGCTGCTCGACGAGGTAATGGCCGGACTCACGCCCACCGAGGGCGATGCGATGTGTGCCTTCCTGCGGACGCTGCACGCCCAGGGGATTGCCGCGATCGGCGCCGTCGAGCACGTCATGCGCGTCGTGATGAGCATCTCGCACCGGATCGTCGTGCTCGAGTTCGGTAAGATGATCGCGCAGGGAACGCCGGCGGAGGTTGCCGCCGAGCCCGTCGTGATCGAAGCCTACTTCGGAAGCGCGACGTGAGCTGGCTCGAGGTTCGTGACCTGCACGTTTCCTACGGCCAATTCGCCGCCGTGCAAGGAGTCTCGCTCGACGTCGAGCGAGGCGACATCGTCGCGATCGTCGGCGCGAACGGCGCTGGGAAAACGACCACGCTCAAAGCGCTCGCGGGACTCTTGCCGGCGAAATCCGGGACGATCGCCTTCGACGGACGGCGTTGCGAAGGGTCGAATCCACGTACTCTCGTTGAACGGGGTATCGCGCTGACGCTCGAAGGGCGGCAGCTCTTCGGCGAAATGACGATCGAGGACAATCTGCTCGCCGGATCCGAGATCGGGCGAAGCCGGGCGCGCTCGCGAGCGAACCTCGCCGCGATTTACGATCGGCTGCCGCGCCTGCGCGAGCGGCGCCGTCAGTTGGCGGGCACGCTGTCCGGGGGCGAGCAGCAGATGGTCGCGATCGGCCGCTCGCTGATGTCCGAACCGAGCCTCTTGCTGCTCGACGAGCCGTCGCTCGGGCTCGCGCCGCGCATCGTGCGCGATATCTTCGAGTGGGTCCGCGACATCAACCGTGCGGGCACGACCGTCGTGATGGTCGAGCAGAACGTCGCCGCTTCGCTCGCGCTCGCGACGCGTGCCTACGTCCTTTCGGAGGGGCGCGTGGTGCTGACGGGCAGCGCCGCGGCAATCGCCGCCGACGAAGGCGTTCAAACGGCGTACCTTGGCTTCGGAGCGGCCAACGCGCCGTGAGCGCCGGCGTCTTGGACGGCACGCTCGTCCTCGATCTCACGGTCAGCGTCGCCGGACCGATGGCGGGTGCAATGTTGGCGGATGCGGGCGCGCGCGTCGTGCGCATCGAGCGTACGACCGGCGACGTCGCGAGCGGGTGGGATAGCGTCGTTCACGGACTCAGCTCGTACTACGTGCTGAACGCGCGCAATAAGGAGAGTTTAGCGCTCGACCTACGCGATCCCGAGGCGCGCGCGGCGGTCTTCGCGCTCGCGCGGCGCTCTGATGTGGTACTCGAGAATTTCGCGCCCGGCGTCGTCGACCGCTTGGGGCTCGCTTACCGGGACCTTGTGCGCGAGAATCCCAGCGTCGTGTACGCGCACATCTCCGGCTACGGTCAAGAAGGACCCTATCGCAGCGAGAAAGCTTTCGATCTCCTCATCCAAGGCGAGAGTGGCTTACTCACGCTGACCGGGACGCCCGACGAGATCTGCAAAGTGCCGATCTCCGTCGTCGATATTGCTGCGGCGATGTACGCAACGCAGGGCATCCTGCTCGCGCTCATGCATCGCGCGAAAACCGGTGAAGGCCAAGAGATCGACATCTCGATGCTCCACAGCATCGTCTCGTGGCTCGGGGCGATTCCCTACTTTGCGTGGTTTCGCGGCGAGACGCCGCCGCGCACCGGCGCGAACCACTATTTAATTTCGCCCTACGGACCGTATTTGTGCTCCGACGGTCTCTACGTCAACTTCGCAGCTGCAAGCAACGAAGCGTGGAATGCGTTCGGCACGAAGGTACTGGAACGTCCGGACCTGGTGACCGATGCCCGCTTCGCTTCGAACGAAAGGCGCGTCGCGCATCGGGAGGAGCTTGAAGGGGAAGTTGCGGCATGCCTGGCCACGCGCACGCAAGACGAGTGGATCGCGCTGATGCACGAACACGACATCCCCTGCGGCCGCGTGCGAACGCTGGCCGAAGTCCTCGAACACCCGCAACTCAAGGCGACGGGCGCGTTCATCGAGCTGCCGTCGCGCGTCGGGCCGATCCCTTTCATCCGCAATCCGATCGAACTGCCCCGCGCGCCGTCGCGTCGCGACCGGGTGCCGCTCCGGGGCGAGCAAACCCGCGCAATCCTCGCCGAGCTCGGCTACCCCGAGGCAGCTATCGCGGGGATGCTCGAGCGCGGAGCCGCTCTCGAACCTGCCTAAGCTTTTTTGCCAAGCTCTTTCAGAGCCGCTTGATTACGAATTCGTTCCCTCGGGCCAATCGATCACAATTTCGCTTCTTCCGGCGTTCACTCTCCAGAACGATCTGCTGGAGCGTGAACACACGACGTGAGCGTCTCGCCACCGGTCAAGCTTCGCAATTTCATCGGTTGGGCTTTTTTGATCTCGATCGCGCTTCATTTCGCGCTGCTGCCGTTCGGCGTTCGATTTCAACAAGCTGCAGTCGCGGCCACGCCGCCTCCCGAGATTCCGTTTACCATCGACTTTGCTACTCCCCAGCCTCGACTCAGGCCAAAGCCACCGGTTCCAGTGCGCCAGAACTTGCCGCACGTGAGCACCGCAGCGCTTCCGAAGCATCACGTCGCAAAAGCTCCTCACGTATCAAGCCACCAGACGCGCGGTTCAGCTCACGTTGCGGACAATTCAACTAGCACGATCGCCGGCGATGCACCGTTGAGCAACGGCGACGGCACTGGAAATGGCCTCGGCTCGAGTGACGGCGACGCCGGTTCGCCGGCCTCGCCCGAGCCGATCGCAACGGCGACGCCAAAGCCTTCCTGCGCGAAACCGCACGTCGATGCGCAGATCGTCCGCGCGATAGAACCGGAATATCCTTTGCTCGCGCAGCAGCAGGGTCTCATTGGCACGACGCAGATCGTGGTCACGCTCGCCGAAACGGGTGCGGTTATCGACGCGCGCGTCTACGCCGGGTCCGGAAGCCTCGTGCTCGACGAAGCGGCGCTCGCTGCTGCGAAGCGCAGCACGTACTCCTCAGAAATCGACGACTGTAAACGCGTGGGTGGCTCGTACCTATTTCGCGCTGAGTTTGCGACGCAGTAGTTGCTTCGCTTTGCTGGAATCGTACGCATCGATGTAGAAATCGAAGGCTGCTGATGCCTTTGCCGAAGCGTCGCTGAGAGTTTATTTCGGGAGCGCCCGCGAAGAATAGCCCGATGAAACCTCTTGATGGAACCGTCGCGCTGGTCACGGGCGCGAGTTCCGGCATCGGCGAAGCCACGGCGTTCACGCTAGCTGCGAGCGGAGCCAAGGTGACGCTTGTCGCCCGTCGTGGCGATCGGCTCAACGCATTAGTCTCAAAGATCGAAACTGCCGGCGGCACGGCCCTTGCACTTGAGGCCGACGTCACCGATGAAAAGCGCGGTCGCGACGTGATCGATAAAACGGTTGCGGAGTTCGGCCGCCTCGACGTGCTCGTCAACAACGCGGGCCTCATGCTTCTCGGACCGGTCGGTGATGCCGATCCGAGTGAGTGGAAGCGAATGATCGATCTCAACCTGCTGGCCCTCGTGAACCTGTCGCGCGCCGCGCTGCCCCATTTAATCGCCGCTGCGGAAAAGGACCCTCGCCGGGTAGCCGACATCGTAAATATCAGCTCGACGGCCGGACGGGTCGCGCGAAACGGCGTAGCCGTCTACTCCGCCACCAAATTCGCCGTCGGCGCATTCAGCGAATCGCTCCGCCAAGAACTGACAAAGCAGCACGTCCGCGTCTCGATCGTCGAACCGGGACGCACGGCGACCGAGCTCGCGGAGCACAACAAACCCGAAATCCTCGCGATGATCCGCGCAAATTTCAAAATGGACGATCCGCTACAAGCCGAGGATATCGCCGATGCCGTCCATTACGTCGTTACGCGTCCGCGTCACGTCGCGGTGAACGAAATGCTCGTGAGACCGACCGAGCAACAGTATTAGAGATATTGCCGAAGGGTGAGTTGGCGCGTTGAGCCGTCAACAAGTTGCAACCGGACACGGGTGCCCGGGGCGCCCTGCAGCAGCCGTCTGACGCGAACTAAGTCGCTGCCGTCGACGACGCTGCCGTCGACGGCCACGATCTTCATACCCTCGGTCAGGCCGGCTTGAGCGGCCGGTGTCCCGCTTAATACCTGTCTCGCAACTAGTCCATTTGACTTCACGACAAGAATAATTCCGGAGCGGTCACGGACGACGTTTCCCGTCGTATCGCCGCCCGGACGAAAGTCGATCGTCTGATGCGCGTAGTCGAAGACGAGAACCCAGCGCCGCAGTATTCCGTCGCCGACATTGCCGATGATCGTGGCGTTGCCCGAGGAGTTCGAACGATTCAGCAAATCTACTAACGGCCGCGAAAAAATGCCGCTTCCCAAACGTAACTGATGCGCACGCACGAGGTAGATTGGGTAGCGCCCGCCGACATCGTTCGCGTACGTCGCAACCGTTGCGTGAAGCCCCACTACGAGATTTTGCGAGCGTACGATCGGCGTCTGAACTTGCACCGTCAGCGAACTGCCCGTATCGATCGAAAAGGGCCCGCGAAGCTTGTCGAGTGCGCCGTCAACTTCGGGCTGCCGATCGAAGAAGTCGAATTGTGCCGGCGCGACGGCCTTTCCGAATGCCCTGGCGCTTGGCGCAAGTTCCAGCCGCATGCGAGCCATGTCGAGGCGCGCCGCGAAACGCGAGAGGAGCTCGTAGCCGACGATCCCGTCGATCGGGGGCAATGATTCCTCAGGGAGCACGATGAAAGGTTGACGCCGCATCTCGGCGGCACCCACGCGCACGGAATCTGCTACCGCGTATCTGATTGGTGCCGTGCCACCGCCCCCGCCGCTTACTGTGCCGCCTCCAACCGCGTGCAACCCGACAAGTGCCGCTGCACGAGCCGTGATGACATTTTGGCCGCCCGTATCGAACAGAAACCGCAACTGCTTGCCGTTTACTCGCACCTCCAAGACCGGCGACCCCATCGTCATCGACACGGCAACGCTCGTTAGATGATTCAGCGAAGCGTCCGATGGAGGTGGCTGCGGCGGTGCAAATGCAACCAGTGGGACGCGTGCCGGAAACTCGGCGCCGCGAAGCTCCGTCGTCCATACGCCGTTCTCTTCCGACCGTGCAACGATCCGAGCCGGAAGCGAAAGATCTCCAAAATGATGGTAGGAGTCGAACGCAATGTCGACGTGGTCGGTGGCGCCAACTACGCGAGCGTGATGCGGCGGGGAATCGACGGACCCGACGAGCACCGACGACCACGCTAGGATCTCCCGACGCTCGCCGCGGTTCCCCTGAACGCGGGGTATTCCGGTAGCGTCTGCACGCCATGCGTGCGTGCCGTCCCAGCCCTCTTGCTCGGAGGCGGCCCCTGCATCAAAGCGACGGACGAAGTACCCGTTCGAACGATCGACGATGATCGTTCCGGTACCGGGAACGCCGTAGGCGTTGACGTCGACGTGCATGACGACGAAACGTGCAACGGTTGCGGCGAGCACTGCAGCCGCGATCACTGAGCCTTCGCCTCCGAAGCGAAGAACGCGAAAGCGAGTTCCATTTCGGTACCGACGTCGTCCGCATCGCGATATTCTTCGACAAGAGCCATGAGACGCGAACGCAGCTCACTCCGGCGCTCATCGTTCAGACGAAGGAACGTGCGAGAAACGAGCAGGTCACTATCTAGCGAGCGCTCTCCTACAACAGTTCGATTCCGCAGATCGCTGGCAACTGCATCGAGAATCGAAGCTTGGACATGTGACACCTCGGCTTCCGTCGCTTCTGAAGCGAGGAGAGCGCGATCGACTCGAAAGGTACGAGCGACGGCGCGGTAACGGCGCTCAACTATTCCGGAAACGACACGCGTTT
>Ga0302325_10026561_pt1 | contig 12018 bp, 6 predicted proteins | sample Palsa_T0_2_FD_201948 | JGI IMG/M metagenome (GOLD analysis project Ga0302325, IMG submission 201948) | Peat permafrost microbial communities from Stordalen Mire near Abisko, Sweden - Palsa_T0_2 | ecosystem: Environmental > Terrestrial > Soil > Palsa > Peat permafrost | place: Sweden: Abisko...
TGAAACCCCGTGAGCTCGAAGTGGCCACTCACGTTCCCGTGGAGGCGACGGTCGGCCAGCGGAGCAACGGACTCGAGCGGGAAGTGCGTGAGTGTCGCTTTCGCCGACGCATCCCACGGAGCCCCGTTCGTCGCTCCGGCGAGGACGTCCCCCACCTTTGCGTCCGCCTGTGCGGTCGCGTTCAGAAGCGTTGCGGACCCGGAGCGCACGTCGAGCACGACCTCGCCGTGTGATCCGTCGTATTTTGCCCTGACGTCCGCGTCGAGTGGAGTGAGCAGCGGCGAGCTGTCGAATTTGACCGACTGCGCCTTTATGCGGGCGGCGACTTTCGGCTGGAGGCAGGTGCCCTCGATGGTGACCGACCCCTCCACGTCACCGTTCGCGCCTTCCGGACGCAGCAGGTCGGGCAACTCTGCGAGTTTGCGCGTCGGGACCGTGACGGTGGCGGAGAGCGCGACGTTCATCATCCGCGCCGCCGCCCCGTCGCTCGAAGCGAGCAGCGGTCCGTAAGGAATTGCCGCGCTCTTCGCCTCGAGTGACGCAATCTCGCCGTGTCTGTCGACCAGCCGCGTGTCGAGGGTGGTGGCGCCCGTCCTGCCGTTCGCGGCCGCGTCGACTTGCACATCGACACCCACGATTTGCCAGCCTTGCGCATGGGTGAGCGTCGGATTGCCCTTCTCGTCCGGCGCGCTCTGAGGCGAAAGCACGAGGTTGGATGTTTTCAGAGAGAGAGTCACGTCGGGCGTTACGTCCGACTCCGTGTCGCGTTCGACACGGCCCTTCAGCGCCACCTGACCCGCCACGATTGCGAAGGGCAGCGAGTTGGGTGGCAGCAAAGCGACCAACTTGACCAGATCCGCCTGCCCGTCGATTTCTATCGTTCCCCACGTTCGCCGCCATGATTCGGAGTCGAGCGGCCCCCTGCCGCCGACCTGGAGATCGAGCTTCGTCACCTTGAGCGCTCCGACCCCTTCTGCAGCGACGTTGATCGACCCCTGCACCTTGCGGTCGTCCATCGATACGTCGATGTTTCCGCTCAAACCATCGACGTGCCCGACGCATACCGCCTTCATGTCCAGGGCGGCGGTTCCCTCGGCACCGTTGCGGTGCCCCGAGAAGTCCACCGCGAAAGCGAGACGCCCTTCCCTGAGCTCGTTCTCGATCCCAAACAAGTAGCCCAGCGACTTCAGCTCCAGCCCCTTCGAGTCGGCCTGAACGGCCACCCCTTGCGGACGGACGTGCAAGTTCCCATGGATGGGCTCTCCCAGGCCGGTAATCGAGATACCCTCCACATCGAGCCGCCCGGCCCCACCGCGTATTTGGTCCACGCTCGCACGCATGTCGGCGGTCCCGCGAGAGACTTCGAGCGCGCCGTTGAGCGTGGGCGACGACAGCGGTCCAAACCCTCTTGCCTGGAGCTTTGCGCGGTCGACCCTCACCGGACCGTGAACCAGCCCCACAACATCCGCATCGAGAGCTGCGTCGAAGGACGGTTCGGCCGAGAGGGTGACGACCCCCGCCACCCGGACATTCGCGCTGCCCGGACCGAGGACACCCACCCATCGCACGTCGGCGAGGCGGTCGATCTGACTGCTCACGACGAAGTCGACGACGGGCGCCGGTTTTCCGGTGCGAGCATGCACCTGGACCTTGATCGGGGCTCCCGGCTCGGACACGCTCCCCGATGTCTCGACCGCGAATCCGGCGTCACCGGGTCCCTCGTTGAAGTCACCTCGGAACGTCGCGAGAGGAATGCTTTGTCCGGCGACGCTCCCCCCTTGGGGCACGTCGAGAGTGAACGCGCCCGAGAGCAGCCCATCGGTCTTCGTGCCGGCATGAACGTCGGTATGAAGGTCGATGCTTGAACGCGGCGCGGTGGGCCCGAAGGCACGGAGATCCACGTTGCGCAAATCCAGAGCAACCGCTGCGCCGAGCCGTCCCGTCAGCGTGATAGTTCCTCGCGCATCGAGCAGGCCCGCGCCCACCTTGGCGTGAGCCGTCACCGCCAGGTTCGCGAACTGTCCGTGGGCCTCGGCGTGCGCTGCAGCGGCCTGGTAGATCGGCGCCTCGGCCACGAGCGCTCGAATCTTGTCCGCCGCGACCTCGGGCACGTCGAGCGCGGCGTCGAGCCTGTCGCCACGCACGGCCCCTTTGGCCGTCGTCGGAATGCCCCCGACGTCGCCTACGAACGACGCGTTGGCCTCGATGACCGCTCCCTCTCCCGAGGGCACCTCCAGGTGCCCCTGGATCGTGCCGTGGGGATTGGCCCCCTGCGGCATTCCACGAGCCGTCACCTCGACGTGCGCGACATCCACCGTGGTGAGGTCCGGCAGGACCCGAACCGACGCCAGAAGGAAATCGAGATCCGAGTCGAGCGGCGGCGCGCCCTTTAACTGCCCATGCGTGTGGGTGTGCCGCGCCGCAAGATGGGGGAATTCGAGATGGATCGCGGGGCCCGTGGGAGCCCCGGGAGCCGGAGGTGGCGATGGATGCGCGGGCTCGAAGGCGGTCGCGAGCTTCAACGCGCCCGAGTCGTCGGTGTCGAGATTGACCTCCACGGAATCCGCGTCGCAATCGAAGACGTCGATGCGCAGCTCTCGATGCCGAAGGAGAGACTCGACGAGCGCGAGCGGAGCGATTCGTCCGCGCACGCCACGCGCGAGGATCAGGGTCGTGCCGTCCGGCGCCTCGATGCGAACGTCGATTCCGCCGACGCCTCCCAGGTGCAAACTCGCGATATTCTCGAGGACGATCTTCCCCTTGAAGAGCGGAGCGAGGACATGATTGATCTCGCGCACCGCAAACCGACGCGCGAAGGGGAGATTCGAGCCAAGCTCGACCGCCACGAGAAGCGCGACCGCCAGCACCACCGGGCCACCCAGCAGATAGCCGGCGAGCCGGAGGGCGCGGTGCCAGAGAGGCCTCTTGGGTCGGGCGGCCATGTCAGTATGCTTCTCCGATGCCGATCGCGATCGCGACCGGGATGCCTCCCAATCCCGGGGAGGACCCGAAGAATGTCGGCTGCAGTCCGTTGGAGTGATCGGCGTTGTACGCCGCATATTCGTTCGGATAACCCAGGACCTGCAGTGGCTGGATGCGGTAACCGATGTCGACCCGCAGAGGCCCTACCGGCGTGTCGTACCGGCCACCGACCCCACATGAGAGGTGCAGGTGGTCCAGACGAATGGCCTGGGGCTCCCCGAGCTGCCGTGGCGAGACGTCGCCCATGTCGCAAAATGTCGCGCCCGAGATCGGACCCTTCACCTGGAACCGCACCTCGTTGGAGAACTCCCACAGCGTGAAGCCACCAATGGGGATCGAGCAGGCGGCCGGGTCCGGGTACACGGGCACGCCGTTCTTCGTTGGAAGGTCCGCAGGGTCGCAAGACGTCGCGGCTTGCTGCGAGGCCGTCGCCGGATTGAGAAATGGAACGATGCCGTGTGGCGCGACTCCGCGAAGAGGAAAGCCTCGATTGGACGTTGGGCCTCCCGAGAAGAAACCCCGGAAGAACACGGTCTGGATATCACTGACGCGTGATTGCTCGTTCAACGGAGTCACGGCGTCGTTCAGGTGTTCCTGGACGACGTTCCCGTAGTTCGAAGCCATCAGAAAGCCCACCGACGCGCGGCTCGCCAGCGTCACCTTCGGGCCCATGGGCACGTAGGTGCGGACCTCAGGCTGCACCCGGACGTCAGCCGGACCGCCGCCAAAGATTCCACCGGCGATCTGAAGATCGTTCGCGAGGTAAATCCCCGAGTGGGGGTGATCGCGGTCGTCGCGGAAGTCGAGGTGGACGATGAGCTCGGGGTACAGAATGACGAGAGTGCTCAGGTCCGTGTTGAGCGGGTCCTTGTAGCTGAACGGGTCTTCGACCTGCGCGTCGTAGCTCAGGTTCACGTAGAGCTTCTTGAACAACGTGCGGTTCACGCCAATGGCCCCCTTGAGTTCGCGGTAGCCGACGACGGGGTCGCTGGGTGCAGGGCTGGTCTCGACGAGCAGGGGGAACACATTGAACTCCGGGCGAATGAAGCCCTCGGTGTGCGCCTCGATGAACCCCGGCTGCTTGAGCTCCAGCCGGAGCTTCTCCTCGGGAAAGAGCTGAGTGGGCGTCACGATGTTGTTGATGCGGGTTGGATAGAAGACGACGCCAGGCTGAAAGTTCACGGAGAAGTCGCGGAGGCCACCGAGAAAGTTGTGATTCTCCCAGCCTGCGATGAGGTGAAGCTCCGTCTTGATCTCGTCGAACTCGACGCCAACGCCGAGGCGCACCTGGCGCAGTTTGCTCGGCTCGACACGCACCGCCAGGGGGACGACGCGCGTCTCGGGGTGCGAAAGGTCCGGCACGACGGTCACGGCGGCGAAGACTTCCAGGTCGAGCAAGGCCGTCGTCGCGGCATCGATGCGGGCCGTCGAGAAAGGTTCCCCGGGCAGCATGTCGATCGCCCGCCGCACGGGCGCTTCGGGAATCTCCTGAGGTCGAGGGCCGGCGCCGTCCGGATCGAGTCCCTGAATCGTGATGGGTCCAAAGGTCGCGGTCTCGCCCGGCGTGATCGACAGGGTCGTGTTGGCGACGTGATGAACGATGTCGACGTACGTATCGCGCTTGACCGTTGCGTAGGCGTACCCGAGGTCCGTCAGCGCCTTTCGAGCGTCGCTCTGGCACTTGTCGCCCTTCTCTTCCTCAAAGGGCGCACCCTTGGGCAGCGCCCCACGCGCGGCGAGCCGGACGGTCGCCCGCACCCCGGGGGCAAACGTGTCGATCCCCTCGATGACCAGATCGCTATTGACGGTGGGGGGCCCTTCTTCCACGACGATCTGCACGCGCACGTGCCGGTCCATTCCAGGAATCACCCGCCCGGCGCGAGCGTGCGCAGCGTAGTAGCCACGCGAGCGGTAGTAGCGCTCGACGCGCGCGAGGTCCCTCTGCAGGGTCGCGGCGTTGAAGATCTCGTAGTCGTAGATGACGCCACTGAAGAACCCGAGAAACCTCGCGCTCTCCTCTGTGGCAAGCTTGTCTTCGACGTCCGACTCGGCGATGGCGTTCGTGCCTCGAACGGAGACGGCGTCGATGGCTTCCTGCCCCGGTGCAACGGACGCGCACCCGCCCGTCAGCGCGATCGCCACCCCCGACATCGCAAGAAAGCCGAGAGCCCTGTCGAGCACGTTGCGGCCCTGAGCATCAATCGTGCTAGCGGAGAGGGCACCATGCACGCCATCGCGCGAATGTCCCTCGTCGCGCTTTTGGCCTGCAGCAACGACTTGCCGAGACCTTCGTACGTCGGCCAGCCAACCGATGCCCTCGCCGTCGTCCAGTACCCTCCCCCACCCGCGCGCGTCGAGTATGTCCCAAAGCGGCCGGCGAGAGACTCGGTGTGGATCGACGGCGAGTGGGTCTGGCAGGGGCGTCGCTGGGCCTGGCGGACGGGCCGCTGGGTGATTCCGCCCGCCGGCGCTCGCTTCTCGCCCTGGACCACTGTGAGGAGCGATGACGGAACCGTGTACTACGCGGGGGGCGTGTGGCGCGATGGGCAGAATCGCAAGGTGGCCGATCCGCCCGCATTGGCGTCGGCCAAGGCGGCCTCCGGCGAGATTGACGACCCCGAAGGGCGACCCGAGACGACGGGGCACGTGATCCGCGAATCACAAACCACCGAGTCGACCGACGGCGGCGCGGCGGTCGACACGGGGCTGGACGGAAACGGCGGCTGAATCGGCCCTCCCGATTCGGGCAAGACTGCCGAAGCGCTCGGCGTAAACGTGGCAGAACTCCGCTCCATAGAGAACGATGACGCTCGCGACGTAGATCCAGGTCAGAAGCCCGAGGACGCCCCCTACGGCGCCGTACGCGGCGTAGCTGCCGATATGAGCGAGGTACCAGGCGAGCAGGCCCTTGAGCAGCGCGAACAGGAGCGACGTCACGAGGGCGCCTCCGAGAACGTCGCGCCATTTCACGTCCGTCTGCGGCACGATCCGGTAGACCGCGGCAAAAAGGCCCGTGAGAAAGACGAACGACGCCGCCACCTCGAACAGCCACCACATGGTTTTCGCCGGACCCTTGTCGGCTGCCGCGTTTCCGACCGCCTCGAGGCCGGTGCTGACGGCCAGGGACGCAAGGAGCGCAATCGCCGCTCCGATGACGACGGCGAAGGACAGCGCCTTGGACTTCACCGCCCCGAGGATGGTCGCCCAGATTCCCTTCGTTTCCTTGGATTCGACCCTCCAGATGAAATCGAAGGATGACTCGAGCTCGGAAAAGGCGCCGCTCGCGCCGATGAAGAGCGCCAAGAACCCGATGACGGCCCCCACCCCTCTGGCGGTGCGGTGTGTTTGCATGCTCTGCAGGGTCTGGTCCAGTAGCGTCCGAAATTCTGGGCTCGGGCTCCCGACGTTGTTTAGTAGGTTCTGTCGAACGGCATCGTCCCCGCCGAGGAAGAACCCAACGGCCGTGACCGACAGTAGCAAGAGCGGGAAAATCGAGAAGAGCGTGTAGTAGGCAAGCGAAGCGCCGAGGCGATAGCAAGCGTCGTCCGCCCATCGGGCGCCGGCATCCTTCGCCAGTGCGGCGATGTCCTTGATGACCCGAAGAAAGGTCGAACCGAGGGAGTGCTTGGACTCCCCGCGGGCGGCCGTTCTCGGAATCATGCAGACCTCCGCTCGGCTGTTCCGACGCGCGGCTTTACTTCGGCCGTGAAGTTCACGGCAAATCCGATGGCGTGGTCGGTGACCTTGACGGTGCCCCCGCCGACCTTGAGCGCGATCGCACCGGCGGAAGCGAGCGCGTCTGGCAGCGCGAACACGTGGCTTAGCGTCGCGCCGAAATTCCATGCAAGCTCGACGTGTTTCTTGGCGAGCTCTTCGTTCAGCATCGAGGTCACCTTGTCGTCGATGATGTGAGGAAGAATCGATACCCCCGCGCGGTCGACTTGAAGCGTAAATGCGAGGACGTCGCACGTCCCGTCGGGAGCAGGACGCACCGACGGCCGCACGAGCACCGACAGCCCGTGCATGTGAACCGGCAGGTCGATGCCGAGCACCGGCCAGTGGAGCGTCGCCTCGCAAACGACGGCCATTCCCTCGCCCGCGGACAGCGACACGCGCGTCGGCGATGCCAGGAGCAATTTGCCGCTATCCCCCAGGCGGATCTCCAGAGGAGAGAATTGCTGGAGTGTGTCTTGTAGATCGCCTGTCGTCAGGATCGCTTCCAGCCACATGCGTAGGGCGAGTGCGACTTGCGTGCCATCAGACAAAGAGCGGCCGGCATCGGTTTCAGGCTTCGCATTTGCGCCTCACCGCGCATATTCGACCCGAACCAGGCGCAGCGCGGGCCGCGCGCCTTGCGCCAGATTTGCGCCAGAAACGACGCGCCGCTGCGGCTCGCATATTGCTCAGATCCGCGAGGGCGCGAGTGCAGCCACGATGGACCTAGCCACCTTAGATACGAACACCGCAAGATTCGGCCCGCCCCATCCGGGACCGGCCGTCGGCACGGTCATCGGAAATGTCTACCGCCTGCTGGGCCCTCTCGGGAGCGGCGCGATGGGCGTCATCCTGCTCGCTCAGGACGAGAGTCTGGACCGTCTCGTGGCCATCAAGTTCATCCACGCGGCTCTCCTCGACGCCAAACTGCGGGCGCAATTCACGGCCGAGGCTCGTGCGATGGCGCGCGTGAACCACCCGAACGTCCTCCAGATCCACGCTTTCGGCGAACACGAGGATGCGCCTTACTTCGTCATGGAGTTCGTCGAAGGCCAGACGGTCGCGCAGTGGCTGGCGACGGCCGGCTCGCCACCGGATCTGGACGTCGCTCTTTCCATTCTCGACGGCACATGCCACGGGGTCGCCGCGATCCACGCTGCGGACACGATTCACCACGATCTCAAGCCGAGCAACATTCTGCTCGACGCCAAGCTTTGCCCGCGGGTGGCGGACCTTGGCGTGGCCGCCCTCTGCCGCAGCGATCAGCGGAGCAAGCCCGAAGTCGTCGGAACGCCCCAGTACATGGCGCCCGAGGTCGTCTTTCAACGAGAGCTCGACATGCCGCTGCGCGCGCGCGCGGACGTCTACTCGCTCGGGTGTGTCGCTTACGAGCTTCTCACGGGGCGGCCTCCCTTCGACGCTGCCAAGGGTCGAATATTGCTCCAGCACGCGACGACGCCCGCGCCTCCTCCGAGCAGCCGGAGACGCGGCCTTCCCGTCGCTCTCGACGAGGTCATCTTGCACGCGCTCGCGAAGGATCCCGCCGATCGAACTCCGACGGTGCAGGCATTCCGGCGCGATCTTCACGCCGCCAGGCTCGGCAATCCAGAGCCCGTGCGAATCCTCGTGGCGGAGGACCACGACGATTTCCGAGAAGCTCTGGACATCGCCTTGGCGGCCGAGTTTCCGGACGCGGAACTGGAATCTTGCTCCGATGGCAAGAGCGCCCTCGAGGCCTTTGATCGCAAGCGCCCGTCGGTCGCCATACTCGATCTGCGGATGCCGGGGCTCGACGGCATGCAATTGACGTCGCTTTTCAGAGAGCGCGACCCCGGGGCGACGATCCCCATCATCATCCTGACGGCGTCGGGCGGCCCCGAAGAGTGGAGGCGCCTTTCGGAGATGGGTGCCAACCGATTTCTCGTCAAACCCGTCGTGCTCGACGACGTCATTTCGCTCGTTCGCCGCTCGCTCCAGGAGCGAACCAGTGCGAGGTCCGTAGCCTGAATTCGGAACTTGGCGCGCGAATCTCTACGGGAGCAGAGACGGATGAAACACGGCGAGGGCGAGCGCAGCCCAGACCGTCAGCACGATAGCGAATCGCCTCGTTCCTTCGCCCTGGATTGCGTCGAAGGTGCCGCGTACGAGTCGCGCGGCGCGTCGTGCCACGGCGGCTGTCAGTCCAACGATGGCCAGCGCCGCGACGGCCACGCCGTACAGCCAATCGGCGTGCGGCTGTTCGCGGGCGACAATCGCGCACGAGGCGGCGCCGGCGACGAATGCAACGACGAGCGATGGCACCGTCCACCGACGAAAGAGCTGCATCGAAAGTCGCGCGATCTCCGCTCCGTCGGCCATCATCCGGGCTCGCCCGCACAGCCAGCTCACCGAGAAGAGCGTACCCATGCACAACGCACTGGCGACCACGCATAGCGTCCCCAAGAACGGCGCGAGGATGGACGAGGTCGTCGCCAGCGCGCCGATCAAAGTGACACTCGACCGATACGAACCCGATGGAAAGCTCGTGACGGCTCCCAGCCACGCAGCGTGCCCCACGGATTGGGAGGATACGAGCGCGGCGCCGACGCACACGGCGAAGGCTGAAGCCGCAGCGAATCGGCGGCGCGGCCTCCGCCGTGAAAGCGGGATCACGACATTGGTATCCTGGGGGGGCTCGGAGACGAGCTTCGGGAGTTCGAGCGGCAGCTTGGCGGCCGCGGCCGTCAACGCCTCCCAGAATTCCTGCGCGTTGGCGTAACGCCCCGACGGATTCAGCGCGAGCGCGCGGGAAAGCACGCGCTCCGTCTCGTCGTCGACCTCGACCCCCAGAGTGCGGGGAGTCGGACGGCGTGTCGGATCGCACGATTCCTGCGCAAGGAGGGTGACCTCGTCGCCGCGCAGGGCTTCGTTTCCAGTCACGAGCTCGACCACGATGAGCGCCAGGGCGAAGACGTCGGTCGCGGGGCCCTGGCGGCCGTGTTCGCTAGACCATTGCTCGGGAGCCCCGTACGCGGGCGTAAATGCTCCCTCGACGATCGTGTCCTCCCAGGAGCCGCGCAGGACCTTGGCGACGCCGAAGTCGAGCAGCTTGGCCTGGCTGTGTCCCTCGCGGGCCTCCTGGCAGAGGAGAATGTTGCCCGGTTTGACGTCGCAATGAACGATGCCACGGGCATGGGCGAGGGCCAGGGCTTCGGCGATCGGCGCAAGAAGGGCGACCGCATCGCGAACGGAGCGCGGCGGCGACCCCTGCTCCCGCTCACGCTCGAGAACCAGGTCGAGCGCTTGCCCCTCTACCCACTCGAGGACCATGTAGGGGACCCATTGCCCCGTGGCGGTCGTAAACGACGCCATGTCGCGCGCCTGGCATATGGCCGTGCAGCGCTCCGAGAGTTCGGCGAGAAGGGCCCCCTCCTGGATGAAGCTCGCGAGCAGCCCACTCCGCGATTCTTCCGAGAGCTCGCCGGACACTTTGAAGGCTTTGATGGCGACATCACGCTTCCATACGACGTGCTCGGCGCGGTAGACGACGGAGAAGGACGTCTGGTCGACGACCTCTGCCACGTCGTACTTGCCGTCAATCCTTTTCCCTACGATCTCGAAGGGGTCGACCTGGCGCACCATATCCATCTCCTTCACCCGCGAGTGCCCAACGCAACCGTCGTGCCGCTGAGATTTCAGCCGTTCTGGGCAGGGAGCGTCCGTGCGACATCCCCCCCGGGACGCGTCCGGTTGAGCAAGACCGCCACGATCGCGGCGATCGTGTGGTCGGACGATCGACGAAATCGTCGGTTCCGGCAGTGGTTGGCCTCTTGCAGCTCCTCCAGCGCTGTGTCCGCCTGCTACGGAAGAGCATGAGTCCGAGCGGGCGCATCTGCGTGGTGGTCGCCGCAGCGCTCGGCGCAGCGGTGATCGCCGCAGCGCTGACGAGGCGGCGGCCAGTCATTTCGCAGTCGGTACCGGCGGCCCCTGCCAGCCTTGCGGTCGCCGACGTCCCGGAGGCCGATTGGTGCGCGGCCGGCTTCGAGCCCATCGCCGGCGGAGCATGCTTCGCTGCCCCCGCTGCGACATCGGACCATCCTCCCCTGCTCATCTATCTGCATGGTCGCTACGCGCGCGATGTCACGGCCGAAGAGACCGATCGACAGCGCCGCCTCGGTCAGCACGCAACGGCCCGCGGGTTTGCAGTACTCGCCTTTCGGGGGCAGCTGGGGGAGTGCACCTCCCCGGAGCTCGCCACATGGTTCTGCTGGCCAAGCAACGAACACAACGCGGACAACGCGCCGGAGTTCGTCGGCACCTGGGCCCGCGCCCTCGCGGCAGCCGAGGAGCGCGTCGCATCGCGCACCCGTTACGTGCTTGGCTTCTCGAACGGTGGATATTTCGCCGGGCTTCTTGCCGTGCGCGGCCTCTTCGACGCAACCGCCTTCGTCGTCGCCCACGGCGGCCCCGTCGAACCCATTGGGTCGCGCCCGGTCAGGGTGCCCATATTGCTCCTGTCGGCCGACGATGACATCTCGCAAGACGAGATGATTCGCTTCGACGAGGACCTCGTTCGCGAGAAGTGGGCGCACGACAGCTACGCGCGCTCGGGCGGACATGACCTCAGCGACGAGGACATCGACGCTGCCATCGCGTTCTTCTCGCGAGCGGGAGAGGCGCTTCCCCTCGAACCGCCCTTGCCGCTTCATCGCCCGGTGCACCATTCGCACGAGGCGGAGGCCGCAGTCGTGGCGGTCACCGCTGCAGAAGACGCGTGGTGAGCACGCATCCGCCCAAGCGCGCCTCGGCGAAGCTCGAGCTGGGCGAGGTCGCCTTTCTTGCCGTGACCGACGTGACGCGGTTCGGCGCGTTCGTCGATTGGGGGATGCCCAAGGAGCTGCTCGTGCCCTACGGCGAGCAAACCTCGGAGATGCGCGTCGGAGAAAGACACCCGATCGGCCTGTTCGAGGACGACATCGGACGTCTCGCGGGAACGATGCGTGTCAGCGAGATGCTCCGGGCCACGGGCGATTTCGCCGTCGATGAATGGGTCGAGGGCGAGGCCTGGCGAAACGAGCCCGAGATCGGTCTCTTCGTCATCGTTCAGCGCAAGCACCTAGGTCTCTTGCCGGCGAGCGAACCGCACCCCCTGTCGCGCGGAGAGTGCGCGCGGTTCCGCGTGACTCACGTCCTTCCAGACAAGAAAATCGAACTCTCCCTTCGCGCCCATGCGCACGAGGAGCTCCACAGCGACGCCGAGAAGATCTTGAAGGCGCTCTGCGCACGGAGCGCGCTCAGGATCGGGGATCGTTCGAGTCCCGACGAGATTCGCGCCGCATTCGG
>Ga0302325_10026562_pt1 | contig 12017 bp, 8 predicted proteins | sample Palsa_T0_2_FD_201948 | JGI IMG/M metagenome (GOLD analysis project Ga0302325, IMG submission 201948) | Peat permafrost microbial communities from Stordalen Mire near Abisko, Sweden - Palsa_T0_2 | ecosystem: Environmental > Terrestrial > Soil > Palsa > Peat permafrost | place: Sweden: Abisko...
CCGCTTCTATGCCGCAGCCGGGATTCCGGCGTACGCCTACGGTCCCGGACTGCTTTCGGTCGCTCATGGACCGAACGAATACGTGGATCTGCGAAAAATCATTGATTGCGCGGCGATCTATGCCCTTGCCGCTCTCGAAGTGTTAGAACTCTAGCTCGGGTTTCTCATCTAGCGTGGGTGGAATCCAGGGTGCCCAGCATCACTCTTGCTTTTCGCGGGCCTCATCTTGCAGCATTGTGTTGAGGAAACCATGCCGACTCGTGACGATGCCTGGAAGCTGCTATGCGAATACACGCAAGGAGAAAGCCTCCGCAAACACGCTCTCGCAGTGGAGGCTTGCACGCGCGCCTACGCGCGAAAGCTAGGCGGCGACGAGGATCTCTGGGCCCTCACAGCCCTTCTCCATGATTTCGATTACGAACGCTGGCCCAACGCCGCCCACCACCCCACGCAGGAGCATCCCTTCGAAGGCTCGAAAATTCTCCGCGAACGCGGCTACCCGGAAGAAATGATCCACGCGATCCTCGGCCACGCCGATTATTGCGGTGTCGCCCGCGTTTCGCCGCTCGACCGCGCTCTTTTCGCCTGCGACGAGCTATCCGGCTTTCTCACTGCCTGCGCCCTAATTAAGCCAACCAAAAGCATTCACGAGGTCGAAGCCGCCTCGGTAAAGAAAAAACTGAAAGACAAAGCCTTCGCCCGCGGCGTCAGCCGCGACGATGTCTACAAAGGCGCCGAAGAATTGGGCATTCCCCTGGAAGAACACATCGCCTTCTGCATCGATTCTCTTCGCGCCATTGCCCCACAGCTCGGACTGAATGGCCCGGCTTAATGCCGCACGCCGCCCAACCGTCTCAGAACCAAAATGTCTTCCTCTCCGCCGAATGGCGTGATCTCGTCATGCTGAATTACGAAGTAAGTCCGGAACTGTTGGAGCCACACGTTCCGCGCCGTACGGCAATCGACGCAGCAGCACATGAGCGGTTTCGCAATCTCGCGATTGACGCCCGGCGGAAGCTCACGATGGTCCGTCCGCGCGCTCCACTCGCAACGTGTAGCATCCCGCCGTCGTGCTGCGCACCTGAATGTAGTCCGTGTCCGTGCGCGCAAAAAGCTTCTTAATCCCCATATCGAAGTCGCCATCCTCCACGAATTCCTGCACCAGGAGTTGTGCGCCCCGAGCGTACGCGCTCAGCGTTCGTGGACTGTTCCGAAGCTCTGCAGGAAAGCCTCCGTCTTCCGGGTAGCGTTCGCACGATTCCGCATGCAAGTAAACCGGCCCGGGCAAAGGAAGCTTCTCGATGCCCTCGAAAGCGTCGTGCGTGAAAAGCGTCCACCGTTCCCCTGGAGAAATCATTCGAAGACAATGCCTGCATGGCGCACTGCCTGTAGCGACTTCCGTATATGCTGGGAAACCGTAGCGCGGATCTTTCATCGTCTTTCGCACGGACTCCGCAATATCGGTCGAAATCGCGATCACGCGTATCGGAATCATTTGCCCTCCCTAAAACTTCGCCGTCTCTCATACAGTCTCCTCAATTCCGCGAGTCGAAACTATCCGCTTCTCGCGCCCGAACTTTCGCGAGCAGTTTGTTTTAGCTTCCGAGATTCGTTGCGCAGACAGTCTGTGCTAGAATCCGCCAACCATGGATCGTGCCGGAAAACTTCTTGGCGGTGTCCTGCGGCGACTCGACCGCCCCGAGGCAGCTCTCGCTTGGCTCACCAGCGCGTGGCCCAAGGTCGTGGGAAAAATTCTTGCGGCCCACACCAAGCCCATTCGCTGCGAAGCCGGGCGCCTCGAAATCGTGGCCGATGGCAAAGCCTGGCAGAAACAACTCGAATCCATGAAAAAAGAATTTTGCGAGCGTGTCAATCAGGCTTGGGGCGGAAATCTCGTCCGCGAAGTAAAATTCATCGCCAAGCCTGGCCCCAAGCGCGTCTCCCGCGAAATGGACAACGAGCACACACCGTTCATCCGCAGCCGCAAAGGCAGTTAATCTTTTTTAGCATCTAATCCGAGAGGTCACCATTTAGATGACCATTAGCCGCGAAGACGTTTTGCGCGTCGCCGAACTTGCCTACCTCGAGCTAACGCCCGGTGAAGCTGAGATGTATCGAGGCCAGCTGGACGAAATCCTAAACTATGTCGGAAAGCTCCAACAGCTCGACCTGACGAACGTTGAGCCGATGACCCAAATGTCTTTCGCGACTGGGGAAACAGACTCCCCTCCCCCCGGGTCGAATCAAGAGGCCGGAACACCGCTACGGAACGACATCGTGCGCCCCTGCACCGTCGCTGATGCGGTCCTAAGCCAAGCTCCCGACGCCATAAAGCCTTTTTTCCGCGTTCCCAAGGTAATTGAAAGATGAGCGCCGCGCCTTGGACCATCGCCGGCATACATGCCGCCCTTCAAGCGAAAAAGATTTCGGCCCGGGAAATCGCGAGCGGGTTTTATGCTGAAATTGATCGGCAAAACCCCGTCCTGAACGCCTACCTGACCCTTTCGCCCGAGCGCGCCTATGCTCAGACCGCTCGCGTGGACGCAGCCATCGCACGCGGAGATAAACTGCCTCCACTTGCCGGCGTGCCAGTCGCTATCAAAGACGTTATCAGCACCTCCGGCATCCGCACCACCTGCGGCTCGAAAATTCTGGAATCCTACATTCCTCCCTATGACGCCACTGCCGTAACCCGCTTGGAGAATGCAGGCGCCGTTATCTTGGGCAAGACCAACTGCGACGAGTTTGCCATGGGCAGCTCCAATGAGAACTCAGCGTATGGACCAGTACGGAACCCCGTAGCCCTTGACCGCGTCCCAGGAGGCTCCAGCGGCGGTTCAGCCGCCGCCGTGGCTGCTGGGTTGGCTGTGGTAGCCCTTGGAACCGACACGGGGGGCTCGATTCGCCAGCCGGCTGCCTGTTGCGGCATTCCTGGCCTGATGCCGACATACGGTCGCGTATCGCGCTATGGGCTCATAGCCTTTGCCTCCTCCCTCGACCGGATTGGCCCTTTCGCCGGAAATATCGCGGATACCGCAGCCGTCATGGCTGTTATAGCTGGACATGACGAGAACGACTCCACCTCGGCAGCCACTTCCGTCCCTCATTACGGCGTGGAAATCGATGGCCCCATCCAGGGCCTCCGCATTGGCGTCCCCGAGGAGTATTTCGGCGAAGGCATCGACAGCGAAGTGAAGGAGAAGGTCCTCGCTGCCATCGCTCTAATGGAGAAACTCGGTTGCCGTCGTATTCCGCTCAAGATGCCCCATACCGAGTACGCGATCGCTACCTATTACATTATCGCCACCGCCGAAGCCAGCTCGAACCTGGCACGATACGATGGCGTACGGTACGGCCTTCGTGTCCCGGGCGCCACACTTCTTGACATGTACCGCAAGACGCGTGAACGCGGTTTCGGCACTGAAGTAAAGCGCCGCATCATGCTCGGCACCTACGTCCTTTCGTCCGGCTACTATGACGCTTATTATCTGCGAGCGCAGAAGGTGCGCTCATTGCTCGCGCAGGATTTCTCGGACGCCTTCCAAAAGGTGGACGCCATTCTGGCGCCAACTTCGCCGACACCGGCATTCAAACTAGGCGAGAAAACCTCGGACCCACTCCAGATGTATCTAGCTGATATATATACGGTTACGGGGAGCCTCGCGGGGATCCCCGGAATCTCAGTTCCATGCGGAAAAACTAAAGCGCAGCTCCCGGTCGGCCTGCAGATCCTGGGCCCGCATTTCAGCGAGTCTAGAATCCTGCAACTCGCCCGAGGTTTCGAAAAAGCGGGCGGATTCGTAATTTGATCTAAGACGGTTTTGCGAGTTCCGCCAAATCAGTCGCCGTTGCTCAAGAGATTTCACATTCCCCTGCTTCTCGTCGCATCGCGAGTCCAACAGCGAAAATCGTTTTCCATGAATTTCGCCACGCGACACATATCCGTGAAGTGGTAGAAACATTTCCTCAGTAGACTTTAGTTTCCATTTTTGGAGAAACACTCTCCTCTCAGCGTGCTTCTCCTGAATTTCGCGTAATGGACGCAAATTATAGAATGCAGAAGGGTTCACGCCCTGTTCGTAGCCCGGCAGTTTGCCCTGGGTAGAACGGAAGGACTATTGCTAGCGGAATTGCTGACATCTATTCTGTCCCTGCATCAAAGTGAGAGAGGGAACGCATGGTGCGCATCAAGTCCAGCCAGAAGACTTTCACCGAAACCGAAGTATCTACCCTGACGGGTATATGCTTGGACCATCTTCGCGGTGTCGCGCGAAATAAGCACTTGGGCACGATCGCCCGCGCTGCGGAAGCCGCCGGCGCCGAAGCTGAAAAGTGGCTGTTCACCAATTCCGACCTCATGATTCTCACGGTTCTTCAACCGCGCTGCGACCATTAGCCTTCTTTATAAGCCCCCTCCTGGAGTCTTCGGAATCCCGTCTTATCGGCCCCTCCCGCACTGGCGTTTGCTCCTCTGCCTCATTCTTAATTCGCTTTGCCTTCGTAATTCATGCGCACGGTTGTAGTCGCCCGCGTGCCGGATTATCCTGAGTGCAACCAAACTCCTGGGCTGGCAAACGCATCGTAGTAGGAGCGCAGAGAGCGAATTGGGGGACGCGATCACGATGGTACCGCAGTGGCAAAGCAGGGATCAACGGCTTGGGCCACGGGGACGAATCCTAATCCTCGCCGTTGCTTTACCTTCACTTGCACTCGTCGTTCCCGCTCCCGCACGGGCGCTCCAATCTTCCGCCCCCAATCAATCTCCATCTACCTCGCCCTCCACAGCGTCTCTCCCGCGCGGCAAGAAGCTCATCTTGCGCGATGGGAGCTTTCAACTCGTTCGCGAATATAACGTCGAAGGGGACAGAGTCCGTTACTACAGCATCGAGCAATCGCAGTGGGAGGAAATACCGGAATCACTTATCGACTGGGACGCGACGCACAAAGTAGAAGCCGACGAGGCCAAGCGCGACGCAGACGTAATTGCCAAGGTGCACGCTCGCGAATCCGGACGCACAGCCCAAGCGCTGGATATTGACGCCAGCCTGGAAGTCGCTCCTGGAGTTTTTCTGCCGCCCGGCGAGGGTCTTTTCGAATTCGACGGCAAGAGAGTCTTTCCAATTCCGCAGGCGCCCGCGGATATCAAGTTCAGCAAGACGCAGATGCTAAAGCAGGTGCTGATCCCGATTCCCATCATTCCAACCAGGCATACAGTTTCACTAATCGGCCCGCGCGCGAAACTGCGCATCAAAGCCGGCCAGACGGAGTTTTATATGCGTACCGCCGACGGCCGGGAACCGGAGTTGGAACTGCTTCGCGCGAAAGTGAAAGGAGACAGCCGGTATCTTGAAAATCTCGATCAGCTATTCAAGGAGCAAGGAACCACGGGACAGACGACCCTGCTCATACAGCGCTGGCTGATTGCGCCGGGCGTTTATAGATTTACTTTGGAACAGCACATCGACCCGGGCGAATACGCTCTCGCGGAAATTGTCCAAGGTGGCGGAACGAATCTTTACTTTTGGGATTTTGGACTGGATGCCATGCCGGTGCAGCCCACGTCAAAGTCGAATAAATAACTCGGCCCCATTCTATTTCGCAATAACCGCCTGCGATTGCAGTAGTTGCGTCAGCAATTTGGCCAACGCTGCCACGTGGAACGGTTTCTGCAGCACGGATGCGCCTTTTTCTTGGAACTGCGCCACCTGCGAGTGATCTAGCAACGCCCCGGTCATAAAAACGAATCGCGGAGTTGTAGACTGTAGCTGCGACCGTACTCTCTCGAAAAGCCGTTCCCCATTCAATCCCGGCAAATTGAAATCGCAAAGCACGAATTCGTAATGGCCCGCTATCAGGTGGGACAGCGCTTCCTCCGAGCTCGCCGCGCCTTCCACGATCATTCCGCGAGCCGCCAGCCCTTCCTGCACGATCTCGCGTATGCTCTCTTCGTCGTCCACCACAAAAACGGAGTGTCCCCGTAATTCGGCTGAGCCGGAGAGCGGGGGTGCGGCAGCCCGCGGGATAGCTGCTTCGGGCGAAACTTCTTCGACCGCCGCCGGAAGCAGCACTCGGAAAGTGGCGCCTGCGCCTAGCGACGACTCGACCTCGATCTTTCCTCCGTGCTCCTTCACAATTGCTTGGGAGATCGTGAGCCCGAGTCCCGTCCCGCCGGTTGGGCGCCTGGTGGTAAAAAAAGGATCGAATACCTTTCCCAGGGTTTCCGGCGAAATGCCTGGGCCGTCGTCGGAAAACGCCAGAGTGATTTTCCCGTCCGCGAACCCTGTTGTAATTCGAAGCGTTCCGCTTTCGCGGACGGACCCGATTGCCTGCTCGGCGTTTGAGATCAGGTTCGAGAATCCCTGCACCAGAAGTTTCGGGTCTCCTTCGATGGGCGGCAGATCGCGCGCTCCCTGAAACTGTACCGTAATTTTCTTCTGCTGCAGCGACGTGTGCTGAGCATCCAGCGCCTGTTTGACGATTTGATCGAGTTGTACCCTCGACTTGCGCAGGGAAGACGGGCGGGAAAAGACCAGAAGGTTCTGTACGATGGTCGCAGCGCGCCGCGCTTGTTTCAGGACCGTCTCAATCTGGTGGCGCATAGCGTCATCCAACGCGCGTTCACGAATAAGGTCGGTTATGCCAAGGATCGCCGTAAGAGGATTATTCAATTCGTGGGCCACTCCCGTCATCATTTCGCCCATCGCCGCGAGTTTCTCTTTTTGCACCAGTTGTTGTTCGATGGTCTTGGATTCCGTCACGTCCCGCGCCGAGGCCACCACGCCATTGATCTTTCCCTGCGTATCGTAAAGCGGGCTTGCACTGGCGCGAAGCATCCGCCAAGTTCCATCCGCATGATGCGCACGGTACTCGAACTGGCTGCTGGTGCCGCGCCCGGTTGCAACTTTCTGAAAAATCGCCTGGAGCTTCGCAAGATCGTCCGCGTGAACTTCCCCGCCCAGCGACTTTCCGATGAATTCCTCCGCGGGCCGGCCGAGCACATCCTGCACTCGCGGGCTTATGAAGGTATAGGTACCCTCGAGACTCAGCACCGCAATAACGTCGGGGAAGCTGGCAACCAGACTCCGAACAAACTCCTGCTCTTTGTGCAGGTGCTCTTCCATTTCCAGCCGCTCGCTCACGTCCACCAGCGTCCCTTGAATGCGCAAGACGCGGCCCGCAGCATCACGAATCACGGCGCAGGAGTTGAGGCAATGGATCGTCTTGCCATCCTTGCGTCGCAGGATGATCTTGCGGTCTTGTACCGATCCGTTTGCGAGAACATCGCGAATCAGTGAATCCCGCTCGGATGGATTTACGTAAATATCTCGAACGTTACGAGCCTGCAGCTCCTTTTTGCTTTCGAAACCCAGCATCCGAACGAGTGCGGGATTCGCATCCAGCAGTTTTCCCTCGGGCGTACTCAAAAAGATCCCTTCGCGAAGCGTTTCGAACAGTTCAGCAAAACGGACCTCGGATTGGCGCTCCGAAGTGACGTCGCGCGCCCAGCCGGTCACCGACGTGAATTGGCCGTCCTCACTGAGCGCCTGTACCCAACAGTGAAATTGCCTCGGTTCACGGTCCTTTCTGAGATGCACGGTTACGGTTCCGGCCCATGACCCGGCCTTCAGAAGAAAAGGAAGCCACTGCTGGAATTGGGCGTACGTGGGCAGCTCGATGAAGTCCGTTAGCAGCCTGCCTATCAGGTATTGAAACGAAACATCCAGAAGCTCTGACAAGCAACGATTTGCAACCCGTATCTCGCCGTCGAGAGCGAGCGTGAAGACAGCGTGATCTAGATTATCGATGAGGTCGCGGTAATTGCGCTGCGAACCTGAAATCACTGCGACGAGTTCGTTGTACTCCGCTTCGCTGGGAGAAGCGAACGCGGGTCTCTTAGACTGCTTGTCGGTCGACTTTGCAGACATAACGACGCTCTTGCCGTATTTGGCGGCGGCCCTGCTACCAAGGCTGTGACCAGGGCTCTCTAAAGTTTACGGGCGGGAAGCGTTGCGCGGCGAAACAAAACAACAGCCTATGCCAAGTTACTTAACAGGTAAAACCTGCCCAATAGAGCACAAATGAAAAAGGCGTCCCGGTTTGCACCGGGACGCCCTGACCAAAAACCGCGGAGGACTAGCTCTCTGCGACGGCGTCGGTATCCTTGCGTAGGAAATCGAGCGCCGCAGCTTCTTCCGGTGTGAGCTCAGGCTCCATCTGCTGAATCTCTTCCTTCGGAATTTCCGTGAGGAGTTGGATATTCCGATAGCGATCGAGACCCGTGCCGGCAGGAATTAACCGGCCCATGATGACGTTTTCCTTCAAGCCGCGCAGGTAATCGACCTTCCCGGAAATCGCCGCTTCCGTAAGGACACGGGTGGTCTCCTGGAAGCTCGCCGCAGAAATAAAGGAATCGGTCGAAAGCGATGCCTTGGTGATTCCAAGAAGCAACGGACGGCCTGTTGCCGGGCGCCCGCCGTCATGAATGATCCGGTCGTTTTCTTCGCGGAAGCGGAACTTGTCCACCTGCTCTTCCAGAAGGAACGTCGTATCGCCCACATCCTCAACCTTCACCCAGCGCATCATCTGACGAACGATCGTCTCAATGTGCTTGTCGTTAATGTTCACGCCCTGCAGACGATAGACTTCCTGGATCGAGTTCACCAGGTAAGCCTGCGTGTACTTTTCTCCCAGGACGGCGAGAATATCGTGCGGGTTCAGCGGCCCGTCAATCAATGGCTCGCCGGCCCGAACGTGTTCGCCTTCCTGTACGTTGATGTGAACGCCGCGCGAGACGGAATATTCTTTCACCGTTCTTCCGTCTTCGCTTTCGACGAAGATCTTGCGCTGGCCCTTAACGATGTCGCCGTACTTCACGATGCCGTCGATTTCGCTAATGACCGCGGGATCCTTCGGCTTGCGCGTTTCGAAAAGTTCCACAACGCGCGGGAGACCGCCCGTGATGTCTTTCGTCTTGGTCGTTTCGCGCGGGATCTTCGCCAAAACGTCGCCCGGTTGCACCTCGTCCCCATCCGCGACCATCAAGTGTGCGCGGGAAGGCATCAGGTACTTCTTGCGGACGCGTCCCTGCGGATCACGAACGAGAATCGTGGGCTGATGCTTTTCGTCACCCGGAGGAAGCGTGACCACCAGCTGCGACAACCCCGTGACTTCGTCCACCTGCTCTTCAATCGTGATTCCCGGCTGCAAATCCTTGAACTGGATAGACCCGCCCGTTTCGGTAAGGATCGAGAAGGTGTACGGATCCCACTCAACCATCGTCTGGCCGAGCGTAACCGGTTGGCCGTCTTCCACCTTAAAGCGTGCACCGTACACCACGTGGTGGCGTTCCTTTTCGCGGTTCTTTTCGTCCACCACCGCGATCAAGCCGGAGCGGTTCATGGCTACCATCGTCTTGTTGCGGCCCTCGACCACGTTCAAGTCGATGAACTTCACGAAGCCGTTGTTGCGCGCTTCGACCTTCGACTGTTCCGTGACGCGGGTTGCCGTGCCGCCGATGTGGAACGTGCGCATCGTCAACTGCGTGCCAGGCTCGCCGATGGACTGCGCCGCGATCACTCCGACAGCCTCGCCCATCTCGACGAAGCGGCCGGTTGCCAGGTTTCTGCCGTAACACCGGGCGCAAACACCGCGGCGGGATTCGCACGTCAACACCGAGCGAATCTTCACACGCTCGATGCCTGCCGCTTGAATCGCGTTGGCCAGTTCCTCGGTAATTTCCTGGTTGATCTCGACGATCACACTGCCTTCGTAGTCTTTGATCTTTTCGAGCGATACGCGGCCTATGACGCGGTCGCGCAACGACTCCACCTCGACGCCGGCTTCCAGAATCGGTTCCACGTAAATTCCGTCAGCCGTGCCGCAATCGAATTCATTGATGATCACGTCCTGCGCCACGTCCACCAGACGCCGCGTCAGGTAGCCGGAATCGGCGGTCTTAAGCGCCGTATCGGCCAAGCCCTTGCGAGCGCCGTGCGTGGAAATGAAGTACTGCAGCACGGTAAGGCCTTCGCGGAAATTCGAAGTGATCGGAGTCTCGATGACTTCGCCCGAAGGCTTGGCCATCAAGCCGCGCATTCCGGAAAGCTGGCGGATCTGCTGCTTCGAACCGCGCGCTCCGGAATCGGCCATCACGTAAACTGGGTTGATAATGCCCTGCTTGTCTTGCTCTTCCAAGGCCTTGAACATTTCGTCCGCGACTTTTTCAGTCACGTCCGACCAGATGGCGATCACTTTGTTGTAACGCTCGCCGTTGGTAATGGCGCCGTCAAGATATTGCTGTTGCACCTTGACCACTTCGTGTTCGGCCGCGTCCACCAGCTTGAACTTCACGCTGGGGATAACCATGTCGCTGATGCCGATGGAGACGCCGGACTTCGTTGCGTACAGGAAGCCGAGCTCCTTCAGCTTATCGAGCGCCACCACAGTTTTTTCCAGACCAAAGCGCAGGTAGCAATACTGCACCAGCGCCTGGACACCCTTTTTCTTGAGCAGGCCGTTGACGAAAGGCATCTCCGTGGGCAAGTGATCGTTGAAGATCACGCGTCCCACGGTGGTGTGCAGGAACTGGCGATTTAGATTTACAGGTTCCGTGTGTGAGACGTCCTGATCGTCATACGCATTGGTAAGGTCGATTACCTCACCGGTGTAACGCATGCGAATAGGCGTCAACAGCTCCACTTCGCCCGCTTCGAGCGCCATTACGCACTCATCGCTCGAACCAAAAGCGCGCCCTTCGCCCTTCGCCTTCGGCTTGGACTTGGTCATGTAATAAATCCCCAAGACCATGTCCTGCGTCGGTACGGCCAGCGGGTACCCGTTGGCCGGCGACAAAATATTATGCGAGCTGAGCATCAAGACCGAAGCTTCCACCTGCGCTTCCGGCGAAAGTGGAATGTGTACTGCCATCTGGTCGCCGTCGAAGTCCGCGTTGAATGCTGTGCAAACCAGAGGATGGATGCGGATAGCCTTTCCTTCCACCAGCACGGGCTCGAACGCTTGAATGCCCAGACGGTGAAGTGTGGGAGCGCGGTTCAGCATCACGGGATGTTCGCGAATCACGTCTTCGAGAATGTCCCATACGATCGCCTCTTGTGCTTCCACCAGTTCTTTCGCCTGCTTGATCGTGGTGCAGTGTCCCGCGGCTTCGAGCTTGTGATAAATGAACGGCTTGAAAAGCTCGAGCGCCATCTTCTTCGGCAGGCCGCACTGGTGCAATTTCAACTCCGGGCCCACCACGATGACCGAACGGCCGGAGTAGTCCACGCGCTTGCCCAGTAAGTTCTGCCGGAAGCGGCCCTGCTTGCCTTTCAGCGTGTCGGAAAGCGACTTCAGCGGGCGGTTATTCGTTCCGCGCAAAACGCGGCCGCGGCGTCCGTTGTCGAACAGCGCGTCCACCGCTTCCTGCAACATGCGCTTTTCGTTGCGAACGATCACGTCCGGCGCGTGCAATTCCATCAGCTTCTTCAAACGGTTGTTGCGGTTAATCACGCGGCGATACAAATCGTTCAAATCAGACGTGGCGAACCGGCCGCCATCCAGAGGTACCAGCGGACGCAACTCCGGCGGAAGCACCGGAATTACATCCAGAATCATCCACTCCGGCTTGTTTCCGCTCTTGCGGAATGCTTCCAGAACCTTCAGCCGCTTGGCGAACTTGATTCGCTTCTGCAGGCTGGGGTCCGTCTTCATCTTTTCGCGAAGCTCTTCGGAGAGCTTTTCCACTTCCACGCTGCGCAAAAGCTCCTTGATAGCTTCAGCGCCCATGCCTGCGCGGAATTTTCCGAGATTCTCTTTCTGCAGTTCGCGGAGTTTTTCCTCCGGCAGAATGTCCTTCTGCTTCAGCGAAGGCACCTCGCCGGGATCGAGGCAGACAAATGTCTCGAAGTAAAGAATGTGCTCCAGGTCGCGCATGGTGATGTCCAGCAGGTAGCCGATGCGGCTCGGCAGACCCTTGAAGAACCACACATGCGAACACGGCGAAGCCAGCTCGATGTGGC
>Ga0302325_10026564_pt1 | contig 12017 bp, 9 predicted proteins | sample Palsa_T0_2_FD_201948 | JGI IMG/M metagenome (GOLD analysis project Ga0302325, IMG submission 201948) | Peat permafrost microbial communities from Stordalen Mire near Abisko, Sweden - Palsa_T0_2 | ecosystem: Environmental > Terrestrial > Soil > Palsa > Peat permafrost | place: Sweden: Abisko...
CTCTATGTCGTGCAAGTTGGAGCAATGTACCTGCCTCGCCAACAGTGGTTGGATAAATCTCAGGAGCGCCGAGCAAAAGCTCAAGGTAGTAGTGCCGTTCATCCTGCTGATTATCTTCGTCCGCATTTATTTGAACACCAAATCGCCAGTAAAGACGGCCATCTTCCTGCTAACGGTTCCGTTTTTCCCTCGTCGGCGCATTAGCACAAGGACCTGAGATTTCCCTCAAAATCTCTCCATCGGTTCAACCGGGCCGATTCATCGTTTTCGTCAAAATTGCTTCCTTTGACGGCTTAGAGAAAAAAAGGAAGGAGGCAGCAGTCGTGTGTTTCGACTTTCTTCGTTGGAATCCTGCCTAGCGGAGGCCGCCCGCGAGGTCGTTGTCCGGGGCGAACAGGGCGGCGACCATTGGCCCGGCATGACGCCGCCTTGAGGGCGCTGGGCGCTTCCTTGATGCCGCGTTTGCCACCACCGAGAGTAACGGCAGCCGGATTCTTCCATGGTTGGACCTGATGCTCACGTATGGCACGCCCACCTTTCTTGCGCATTGCTCTTGCGTAAGACCCCGTCGCCAACGGAGAACGCGGACATTCTCACCGAACGCCCTATGGACCTGTAGGCGATTCCTTTTTGGCACCCTCAAGCATTAGCTAAATCAATGATTTCCACAATTCCCCAGTTTCCGAAACGTGTGGGCCAACGCCTCTGAACACTTTCGCAGATGGTCCTTCGCCCGCGATTGCTGCCCCAAAAAGCCCGCACCGCCCGCAAAGTGGGCGATGACAGTTTTTCGATCAGACTCTGCGATGGTGTTGAACTTGTCTTCCATCACCAAAAGCAGTTTTGGAAAATGCCTCCCAAAAGCGAAATTGATCACCTTTTGGTCGTGGAATGGTCCGGTCAAGAATCGAGGCTGCCGCGAAAGTCGGAGCACCTTGGCAAAGAAAGGAAGAGAAGTCGCCGCCGCGAAGATAACGCCGGAATTCACATAGGGGGAGCGCTCGTTTGGCGCTAAATACCAAGGGGATTTCGCATCCTGGAAGTGACGATCAACTATATCCGGGACCATGCCAACGCGGCCCCGCAGAATTTGCTTTCTGGCAGTCGGTGAGAGCTGAATTGGCTTGAGGCAACACGTGTCTGCATCCGCGAATAAAGCGATTTCTTCAGGGGCGAGTTGGGCCAGCTTCCAAACGAAGGCCTGGCACTTCAAGTGCAGCGTGAGATTGGTTTGCCTTCCTGGGGCAAAAGGAAACGACTCAAGTCCAAAGCCATAGGTCTGTGATCGGCTTTCCAGATTCCTCGAAATTGGCTCATTTTCCGGCAACAGCACGCAAACCGAGCTATTGTCCGCCGCTTGAACCATGAATGTGCTGGCTGCAGCAGCAGCCGCCTCTTGGTAGTCGGCACCCGAAGCCATGATAACAATTCGCAACGAAGGCGCTCCTGGCGAACTGTTATTTTTCGGTCTTTTTTGGGGCATATGGCATCCTTGCCAGCGGATTCCTGTTGGCGTGCTCCAAGCTTTTGAGTTGGCCAAGGTGGAACGCGGCGGAAATCGAGTCCCCGTTGGTTTGACTTTCCTCAACGGCAAATTCGTGCCATCGGGTGATTTCAAGGAGGTCAGATTTGAACAAGGACGGGTACCGAATAAGAAGTTTTTCCCACAATATCTCCGCTGGCCAGACATTAGTGGAGAGCGGATCGCCAGACGTAGGTCCTTGTCCTCCAGTGAGCAAAGTCACATGGTCCAACACATCGGCCACCGGGCGATCATCCGATTCCAATGGCCAGATCCGCTTCACGTCTCCATCGCTAATGGTTAAAACGCGGTTCGTAGACAAAAAGGTGGCATACGTTAGCTTGTCAAGAGTTCGTAAAGGAGGTGATAGCGGATCGCCCGTTTCCGGGTTCCAAATGCGAGCGGTGCAATCTCTACTAGCCGTAACACCCAATTTTCCGTCCGAGCTAAACTTAAAGGTTTCGACCTTATTGCCATGCCTCATGAGCGGTGTTATGTGCGCCCCGCGCATATCCCAAACAGCGGCCGTGTAATCTTCGCTCGCTGTTCCTACGCGTAACCCATCTGGACGATAGGTGCACCAAAGCACGCCGTCCGATTGTAGCATTCTCGGCCCGATCGCTTTTCCCGTGCGAAAGTCCCATCTCTGCGCGTAACACGGTGTCCATTGATCGTTCCAGCAACTGCCCAGCAATTGTGCTTCGTCTGGGCTTAATTCCACATGTATTACCGGTTGGGAAAATTCGAGCGGTGGAAAACACCGATCGCCGTTAGTAGCGTTGAGCACTTCAATTTCATTGCCTGCCCAAACGACCAATTCCTTCCCGGTGGAGTTAAAAAACGCTCCGGTAATTTCGTTGGACAAAAGCTGCCTAAAATAGACGGACGAGAGACCGGTGGTGCGGACTACCTCAAGAACATTGCTCCCAAATACGGCCAGATTTGAGCCATTTTCGCTGAGGACGAAGCTTGGCGCCGGAAACTTGAAATCCAGAGTCTCTGTCCATTGCCTACCCGTTGAGACCTCCAAGATTTGCAATCGCTGCTTTATACCAGAGTCGACGATCACAGCAAAGTGGCCATTCGCATTCAACTGCACTTCAGAAATGGGGTGGTCGATCTTAAGCGGCGGCCCAAGGGGAGAATGCGTCGCGGCATCTTCGATCATGGCCGCCCCATTGGTTGAAACCAGAATCCGGGTTCCATCTCCGCTGAGGGTGCAGGCGATCCGGGCGGGCGGCGGCGCGATACCGCTCAAGTCCCAGACTTCGATCGCTCCATTTGCGCCACCCAGCAGAATGCGCCGGGAATCCGGCGCAAAAGCCGCATGCGTCACATGCTCACCCAGGCGCAAGATCGGATTGATTTCCACGTGTTGCAAAGTGTCGCGACGCCATAATTGTGCCGTGCCATCCAGACATGCAGTTAATATAAGCCTGCCATCTTGCGAAAACTCCGCGGTGAAGACGACGTCGGCATGCACCATGACGGGAAAGCGTTGGGCGCCGTCGATGATTTCCCAAACCCGAGCTTTATGATCGTTGCACACGGTGACAACTTCCTTGTCGTCTGGACTAAAACTGACGTGGTATACCCATCCTGGATGCGGCAGACGCTGCAGCAAGGAGCCGCTCTTTGCATCCCAAATGCAGGCTGTGCCATCCTCACTCGCGGTTGCGATCATCGTTCCGTCGTGGCTCAGCTCTGCGAATCGCACCCGCGCGTTGTGGGAGACTTGTTGTTCCATCGCCCCGGTGCCGACGTTAAACACTCTGGCGCGTCCATCGCTGCAGGCGGTGACAATCCGCATGTCATCGGGGCCAAAGCGTGCGCTCCTCACTCGATTTGTGTGAGGGAAGTTTCGAATAACTTCGAATGTCTTCGCGTCGCGCAGGCAGGCGACGCAATCGTCACTTGCCGTCAGGATAAATTTCCCGTCGTGACTATAAATAGCCGTCTCAACCCGCTCTAATTGTCTCAAGGCATTCGTACCCCTGACGTCTGGTGGCAGCGGGTAAACGATGGCCTCATCAGATTCACAAGCGATAACGACGCGCCGTCCGTCCGGGCTGAACTCCGCGTCATTTATCTCCGATGGCGCCCTCCACACGGCGGTGAGCTTCGGGCATTGCGCCAAAATCATTCCCAAACGCAGACGATCCGCCGTCTCGTCCTCCTTGGAGGCGTGATGCAATCGCAATGCGTCGGAAAAGTAGGGCAGCGATCCAAGCAAATCCCCCGTATCCAAGGAGCGATTGCCGTAGGCAATGGCGGAACCGATTTGCCGTTGCTTCGCCTGCTCCCGTTCCAGAATCGTCTTATACCAGGGAAAACCAATGGCACTGGCGATTCCAACCGAGGCAGCCAAGGCCAATCCGATCCGCCGGATTCGAGATAGCCGAAGTTCCAATTGGCGCAGCCTTCGGACTGACTTTCCGTTCGCTAGCACCACAAGGTCCTGATGCATTTCCTCGACGGATTTGTAACGATTGGCCAAGGAGGGCGCGCACGCTCGCAAAATAACAGCGTTCAGCTCCAGTAATAAAGCTTGGTCTGCTTTCGCCACCAAGCTGTGAGGCATTCCTGGAAATTTGTTTCGATTCCAGCCTGTGCAGGCCTCGTATAGAACCTTGCCGAGGCTATAGAGATCCGCTTGCCGTGTTCCTGGGCCTTCTGGAGGAATGAATCCCTCCGTTCCAACATAGGAGCGGGCGTCATTGATATCGGCGACCAATCCTATATCCGCCAGCTTGGGGACCCCATCTACGAAAATGATGTTCGACGGTTTGACGTCCCGGTGGACCAAGTCATGCTTATGGAGCGCCGCCAAAGCCCGTGTCAATTTAAGCGCGAGGTCCAGGCATTCTGCCAAAGGAAGCTTTCCGCGTGAGGATATGTCGCCCGCCAGTGTTCTTGGAATGTACTTTTCAAGGTCGAAAGCCTGGCCGTCGAGACAATCGTCGCCAATTTCCATCACGTAAAAGAAGTATTCAGCATCTTCTTCTTCAAGGCCGAGGTCCACTTGGAGCACATCGACGAAACCTTCGTGGGAGCGCGAGATCGGCTCGAATTTGCGAATGCCAGACAGCTCACGCTCGAATGGCGTTCGCTCATTGAAGCAACTGCGGTAAACAATCTTGACGGCGCGAAAGGTACCTATTGAGTTTCTCGCCAACCATACCTCGCCGTAGCTACCACTGCCGATTCGCCGCAGCAATGTATGGTGCGGAATGGCCGGAGGGGATGGAAAACGCAAAGGCGCCGATGCTCCACCGGCTTGTGCCGGATTCATCTCGGCTCTGTAGGCGTCGCGGTTCATGATAAAGCTTCTCTCCACCGATCCTACAGCAGCGGGCAATTACTCACAGCCAAAAAGGCCGAGCGGAATACTAAGCCCGCCAATCGAGATCGAAGTCAAACGCGGGATCGAACTCGGAGGTCGCATTCATGTCCCCTCGCTGGACCAGTGAAGGGGCGTGAAAAACAACCGGTTGTTTAAGTTTTCTTGCCAGGACAGTCAGGTTAAGATCGTCCGGCTTTTTTATAAAGCCGGCCCGGCTCCGCAGGAATCTCGCGGCCTCTGCGGAAAGTAATATTGCCTCTTTACCCGGTGGTTTGAAACGACGAGTCACTCTGGCGTTGTTCTTAAAGTCGCACGCAAACTCGGCTACATCCGGGTTGTAGAGCGATGATATAGCTGCCTGCCGACTCCGCGTTGGTTTCCAATGCGACAGGTTGTGGAACAAATGCCGGTTGAAAATCAACTCACCTTGCAACAGCAAAAGAAAATCAACCGGGCCAGACAATGCTTCGTCGAAAAGGGCTTTTAGTGGATTTGGGCCGTCCACGGCGCCGCACATGGCATGCACCGGGGACCCATTCCAATCGGTGCAAGCTAAATTCTCCCTTGTCCGTCTAAGTTCAGCCTCGTTTCCGCGGACGATAACCACCGCAATGCGCGGTGGAGGTGATCCATTTCGATCAAAATCAAGGCCCAGACGGCCGTTTGCCGAAAGGTGCCCGTTCCATTGTTCTTTAAGGGATTGCACATAATCCAGGCATTCTTCCTCAAGCCAAAAGCCTCCAATACGCCGATTTTTGACCAAGTCCCATTTGGCGCGATTTCGGTGCTGGAAAAGACGACGACCTTGCGGATCGTGTTGGCACATCGTTCCTTCCAACGGAACGATCGGATGCTGGATCAAATGGTAGGATTTCGCTGCCTTTTGGAAAGCCAGATGGAAAGTCTCTTTGTCGCCATAGATATGCCGGTAATAAAAGTCGGAATGTTCGTTAAACCACATGGTAAGGTTCAGGGCCTGCCAGCAGCGTCTTTTGTCCACCAGCATCTGACCGGTCTCGAACTCCTGCTCGTCAGGGCGGGATAGTCCGCAGCTATGCCACATCTTCGCCGCATCATTTTCGGTCGTTTTGTTGTAGTCCGGCCAGAACATGGCCCCGGTCTCTTTGAACTCGTCGGAATCAAACAGGAATTCCGGATCAATCACCGGCACAATATCAGCGTCCAGAAGCATCACGTCGTGAAAGCGGGAATGAAGGATCGAATAAGCTTTAAGCTCCCATCCTTCGAGAATGCGGACCGGGTTCCTTTTTCGAACCTTGAACGCGTCGACGGTGGTGGCGCTCAGCGGCTCCAGGAGTCTTGTCATGGCCTTGCTCATTTCCGACCTGCCCAGATGCCAGACTTCCACCGGCAGTTTGCACCCGAGTTGGCGGAGCATGTTGATGCAGACCCATGCGCAGGTGAAATAGCGAACCCCGCCGCCACAAATGACAATTCCTCTTCCTTCGCTCGGCGGCATGGCGGGTAGGCTCCGACTGGCGGCGGCGTCGCACGCGGTCCCGGCGCTGGAATAGTTCAAAGGTTCGTCTTCGTACCAGTTCTTCGCCGTGGCCGCGACGCCGGTCGCCGCCGCCGTGCATTCTTCCGCCGAAAGATAATGCAGCGAGCCGCCTTCGAAATAGGTTTGAATGCGCCCGACGACAGCTTCCGCCGTGATCATGTCGAGGCACTTTGGAATCCGGCCAACGACGTTAGTGCAGCGTTTATCAGGCTCATCCCCTGGGTCCCCATCCCGCAGTGGAAATACCCGACCCTTCCAACAGCCACCATCCGCGCAACACGGCAGAGCTCCAATGGTATGCAGATACTGATGGCCGGGATACTGTTCCCAGTGCACCGGCTCTCGGCCTCCCGCGACAACAACGCAGGCCCGCAACGGGGAATTTCCAAGTTTTCCTTCGACGGCGGCGGCAAGGTGCATCAACGCTGTGGGGGCGCAAAGTACGCCTTGCGAATGGTAAACCAACCGAACCAACTCGCGTAGGTTGGTCTGCCCGCGGAAATCGATGACGCCATCCAGCCTCGGATGATGGTCGCCATAGCCCCCAACCTGCACGAACTGCACCTTTCCCTTGAGTCTGTTGACCACCTCCTGATAGCGGGCGGTATCCCACCATTTTACCGTTATATCGTATTTGCCTCCTGCCGCAATAATCCAGAATGGAATGTCTATCTCAGTGACTTCCCTAACCTGCGACCACCACGCCTTGTCTTGTTCTGAAAGGTGAATATCGCCGCGAAACACTGTGGGCCGGATGGAGAGGCCGAATTTAGAATTGAAAAAATCGATAAAACCATGCAAGCAATGATATGGTACCGAGTCGGCCTGATTGATTAACGTCGGTTCGCATTCGACATGCTCCGCGCCGGGCTCATCATCATCGATTTTCGTAATATAGGGGTTGTGCTTCCAAAAATCGGGACAAAAGGTGCGGACATCGGTAATAAAATCGTTCGGGTAATAATAATGAAGGTCGCGGACAGCCGCAGTCATCATTACAATATCACCCGGCGCCAGCCCGCAATGCAGAATGATCTTCCTCATGGCAGACGCTCTGAGGCCGTGCGCTTTTTATTCCTGCAACGCTTTTTTGGAGGTTTGAGTTTTTGGCTCTGGCGAGGTCGTGCCGCAATAGGCCGGAGGCATCGCAGATCGGGCCGGCTTTGGGCTAAAACCTTCTTGGATGTGCTGGCGTTTCCGAGTTCTGGGGCGCCGAAGGGCTGCAGTTTTCGGGGCGAGGAGGGCTGTGTTCATCTTAGTTGTCCTGGGTTAATGGGTTAGGTTCGGGAAATCTCTGAAATAGCTGACCTGGGGCAAGCCCTTGGGCTTGGAGCCTTGCTTCAATTTTCAGTCGCGCTTCAAGCTTTCGCAAAATCTCCCGACGTGCTTTTGGCCAAGTGAGAGACCTCTGGCGATGGACTGACAAATCCAGCCCTTGTGTTTTGTTTGTAGCATTCATGGATGTTTGCTTGGTCGGGGCAAAATTCCTCACAGCGGCTTGTTGCGCAGTTTTTCGTACTCCTTTTTCAGCAACTTGCTCAGGCGATGTTTAATCACGTAGACGCTGGTCGCCGTTACATTGAAGCCTCGCGTCACTTCGAAAATTTCCCAGCCTTGTAGCACGTAAGCGTCATATATTTGATAATGCGCCAAATCAACTTTAAGCTTGAGCTTGTTTAAAGCAGCCTCCCAAAGATTTTGCTCCCATTCAGCCTCCCAAACTTCGGCCACCGTGCGGGCCGCCGGATCGGGAATTGCCTCCAACGCCTCGACGCTGTTCTCGCCGTCTGAGTCCGCAAGACTTACGCGGCATTTTCTCTCGCCTTCGCGCCTCCGAAAATAATCCGCAACCCGTCTCTGCGTCACGCGCAACAACCAGTTCTTAAAAGTTCCCTTCTCTGCATCATATTTGAATTTTGGAAGGCTGCGACACACGGAAATGACCGTCTCCTGGACGACGTCGTGGGCTTCGGAATCCGACAAGCCAGCTCGGGTCACGGCGTTGTAAATCAAAGGTGAATAGGTGTCAAAGAACACCTTCCAGCTTGCGTCATCGCCCCAATTCTTTAGACGGCCGAGTAACGATGCCCGGGTTGCTATCCAGGAATACTGCGTCGGGCGTGATTTCGGGGGCAAAAGAGCTTCCATACCTATAGCTTCGGTCGTTTTTCCAAAGTCTTACAAATTTCTTCGTAAGACTTTGGAAATTCTTACGAAGCTAATAATGAGAGCATGATTTTTTGTGATATATACATTCCACCGGGCACTCGTTGCGCCTTTCGGCGATCAATTTCCGTCCTACTTGCCGGGAATGGGGCGCATGCGGGGAATGGGGCGACAAGAAGACGGGAAATGGGGAGGAGGGCTGTCGTGTATCCGGCAGCCCTTCTCGCGGCCTTCGCAAATGAGATCAAGAAATCTAACTTGAAAATCTCAACGAAAACATTATATGCCATTGTCTTGTACTGAGAAAATTAGTGATTGTCCGGTTGAGAGTCAAGGGGATATTGGCAAAAGGCTCTTTGGCTCCTCAGTCAGAGCCAGGCGCAGCCAATTGAAAATAAACCAAGCGGAACTGGCTCATCGCGCGGGACTTCATCGCACCTACGTATCAGATATTGAACGTGGAGAGCGTAATGTTTCCCTGGAAAACATCCTTCGGCTGGCGGCAGCCCTGCAGATCTCAGTGGCGGCATTATTCGAGGAGGCATTTCCAAGAGAAGCGCCAACCTTTCAAGAACTTGGCCAGCCAGCAACAACCGTTGGAGTTGAATCCTTTAGGTGACAATTTGCGAATTCAACTGATTCGGATTGCATTCTATAAGTGACATTTTTGTGTAGTCTTTAAGTGAATGCGGTTCAGGGCCAATTCCAAAGAAAGATTTTGAGTAGTCAAATCAAGACTGATTTTCTCTGCAATCTTAGAGTCGGGAGGCGGTTTTTATGACGAGGCTGGATTTACAGAATTTCGGCCGCTGGCGTGAGGCGGCCCAACGAGCGGGATGGCGTGTCGCGACTCTGGCGAGAGAGCTGGATGTGTCCCAGCGCCAGCTCCAACGATACACTCATGCGGCGTTTTGTCGCAGTCCGCAGAAATGGCTCGACGAACAGCGATTGCTACTCGCTGGCGAACGGTTGACGGAATTACGCTCGGCCAAACGAGTCGCCTATGAATTGGGCTTCAAACAACCATCCCACTTCTCTCGAGAGTTCAAACGCTTCCATGGAATCACTCCCGCGAGGTTCCTTGCTCAGTCAGACCAGAGAGCCCGAGCCTAATACCAATAATTGTAGGCAATGGCCACGCAGGATAATAAATGGCCATGGCAGACAAGTGTTTTCGATAGTAACGCATGCTTGATTGCTTAGAGTGGTAGCCATGGCTAGTGATGAGATTTCCGAGCTCTAGACGCAAGGAGACGAGGGACTCTCATCGCAGCGCTTGCTCTTGTATTTAGCTAACAAACTTTAAAACACATTCAAAAAGACAACATAACATATATATGACAAATTCTAGAATTCCCTCGATTCGAATCGGCTCGGATCGAATAACTGCTGGAGAAAATTTATGAGCGATCCAATTGAACACGATGCTAGTATTTCTCTTCCCGACGATTTTGTCTTCGGGGAAGTTGTAGAAAAGCGCGACTTGAAGAGAGCGGAGCTGGCAAGGGCTTCCGCGGGCGCGCCCAGCCTGGGGCCCCTTTCCTTCTTTCGCGGGAAGTGGAAAGGCCACGGTTTCAATACTATCTTTCGACCGGACAATCCGGTGACACCGACGCAGTTTCCCATCGCTCCCCCTCCTCCTCCGCCTCCTCGAGACAACGTCCTCGAACTTAATCTCACTTCCGAAAAACTTGCGTTTTCTCCGAGCTTGGGTTCGGTTCCTAACCGCGGTTCAGATCCGCAGGGAGACATATTTCTTAATGGTGTACCATATCTGCAAACCATTAGCGACATCAGCAACCCCGCAAAGCCCGTTGGCATTCACGTAGAACCAGGAATTTGGATGAGTGTTCCCCCGACAGCGGCGCCTGCGGAAGGGCCAACCCTGGTCAGGATGGGCTCAATTCCGCACGGCACAACCATTGAGGCGCAGGGAACATTTACTCCGGTTGCTAACGGGCCGCCGAACATAGCAGCGGTGGACATCACCCCGTTCCTTACCGCAAATCCCGCCACCAAGATAAGATTTGCCAGCCAGACTGCCGCGACTCCGAATACCCCGCGCATTCCGCAAGACCTTACGCCCTTCATCACTGCGGGCACGATCACGCAAGCTATTCTGGACGATCCTAACACGGTTCTGCCGTTCACTTTCAGCACGCACTCGACTAACTTAGCATTGTGAACTGTAAAATTGATGGATGAGCCAAGATCAGAAATATCAGCAAACGGATTAAACTCAACCAATGCCTGGGTGTATGCCTTGTGTTCCCCGGCCAGAATCCGCCGCGCCATATTTTTGAGCTTTTCCCATTCCGTCATTTGTTCGGTATAGGACTGCATCGCAGCCTTAAAATCCTGCTCGTCCTGCATCCGTGCCTGTTCGAGCATCCCCTGCGCGGTTTCTTTTTCTTCTGGTTTAAGGACTACGAATCGTTGATTTGCCTTTTGTTCGTGGAACGAATTAGTTTGCGGACGAGGTGGAGGCAACGAAGCGGCGACCGCTGGCCAGTCCCAAACTTCACTCTGTTCTTTATGAACCGACCGAAGCAATTCAACCCGTTTTTCATAGGTCTCAACCTCCAGCCGCGCCCGTTCGATTGCTGATAGCTTAGCTTGCTCTTTGGCCTGACGTTCCAGTTCGCGCTGTCGCTTTTGCGCCTCACGCTCCCGCCGTCGCTCGGCTGCCTGGATTGCTCGCAATGTTGTCATACACGCGATGATTATCGGCGTCAGCGTTGGCCGCAGTCAAGAATGCGAAGAATCTGGCGCTGACGCGCCTCAAGCCCTCGAAGAACCTTACGTTTCACCACTTCGCCACGAGGGCAACCGCTGAGATCAATGATTTGCCGAAAATCCAACGTCTTCACGATTTCAAGATGCCGTTCAAACACCTGGTGAACCCCGGCTTGATACGCCTCTTGTCGGGCGTCGGCCAAGCAAATTCTCGTGCTTTCCCTGTAGTCACTTAGCGGCGACCTTCCTGGCGGCCAGTGCAAAAAAGGGCCGATAGTTTCAAGATCGAACAGTCTCAATTCGCTTTTGTCCTTGCTCATTAGCCAACGCGGCCATTCAAATCCGTGCTCCAGTACTGCAAACGCCAGGGCGCGACCAACGAGATCGGGATGCGTCTTTGCTGGTTCCCGCAGGTCACCCTCAAAACAGAAAGGCACCCACCGTTCCACAAGCATTCCGACGCCACTTCTTGGGGCACATTTGTCAGGGCTTTGAGTTTGGTAGAAGGCTATCCAAGGCTGCAATGGAAGCTCAAACGCTTCCGCGATTTGATACCCAATGACCTCACAGATTGACTCAGGCTTGAACTTGCAAACCCAAGTGCGCCCTTGCCATGTCACCCAGGGGTGGCTTGAGTCGGCGAGGTTCCCACTGGTTAAGGCAACCCAAGAAACCTCTGACAAATTCCAGAAGGATTGTTCGGTTGGCGGCCTAACTTGCATCTGCAT
>Ga0302325_10026565_pt1 | contig 12017 bp, 15 predicted proteins | sample Palsa_T0_2_FD_201948 | JGI IMG/M metagenome (GOLD analysis project Ga0302325, IMG submission 201948) | Peat permafrost microbial communities from Stordalen Mire near Abisko, Sweden - Palsa_T0_2 | ecosystem: Environmental > Terrestrial > Soil > Palsa > Peat permafrost | place: Sweden: Abisko...
TAAATGTGTCAGAACGCACCCGAATTCAAGCTTCCTGCTTCTTCCCTTCCATAGGAGAAACCTACACCAAGTGGTTGGGACAGGAATAGCAAATTCGAGACCTCGTTCCAGGCATACGGATTGACTTGGGAGGTAAGGTTTTCGGTTATACTGCAGGGGCCGAGTTCTGTGCGCAGTCAGCATCTGTTAGTTTGAAATTATGAAATGAAATGATGATATACCTTGGAATAACCCGATCATGGAATCCGAACCTGGTCCACCATTCAACCACAATGTAATTGGCGCTTCCTTAGGATTATTTCTGGCTTCAAAAAACCAGAAGAATGTATGAGAATTTGCCTTGAGAACTGTCAATGAGAGTTTTCTGATTTCCAGGGGGATTGCCGAGCACTCACATCCAATTCAATGTAACCAGAGTAGGAATTTACTCCAGGTGTTGTCTCGCAGATTCCTTCTTTTCCTGGTTCTTTATACCTGATTACCATATTCTGGGGAGTAGTGATCGTTTGGATACCTGTAGGATTCGTGGGAAGTTGTCGTTCATGCTTGATGTCGGAGATATATCGAGCTTGAAGGTTTCGTTGTGTGTATTTGAAAGCATTGGCAAAAGCCAACAGGGCTAAAAAAATTGTAGAAGAGAACAACATTGTGAATGCCTAGTGAGACTTGGAACACTCAATTTTTGACAATACGGAAAATGGAAATCGCCATCAGCAGGTTCTGGTGTCAGCCCTGGAACAGCTCCTTCGCCAAACCATGGGGGCTTTGGATTTTATAGCTTCAGGTAGCTGGGCATTTGTGAGCACTTGCTCTGTGGGACTTTACGAAAATTCCATCCGTCAAAGCTATCCACGAACCAAAAAAATGAAGCCTAGCCGCATAGATGGTGGCAAGGCAGGGAGAACTTCTCTTCTGTATGCTTGCACTTGCAGATCAAATGACGAATGGTTCGGGCGATATTCTAAGGACAAGGTATGAAACATTGTAGGAAAATGAACACGAACATCAGGGGCGTTGATAAAAATGCCGAGTATGATAGTGAAAAATGTACTTCATCAATTAGCAGAATGGACAAACTTGTCAATATTGGGAAGGTCGCGAATGCAGTGAGAGGAAAGTGTAATTCTCTACCCTGCCATCAAGGAAAATGTTTCTCTGCACTATGTTATCAAACAAGGGTACAATTTAAGTGATTGAGAAGCCGGTGCTAGAGGATGTGAGATCACCCTATAGCTAAGTAAGGTAACCGGCACGCGAACGTCTTTGCATCTCGTGTACGCAGAATTCCGTTGCAGTGTAAGGGTATACCGCATCCCTTGCGGTGCGAGAAGAGAATGGAAAGAACGTATCGTATGGAGCTAGGATCTATGGAGGGAAAGTTTGCCTGCTGACTCGACAGTAACAACTTGCTCGTCCATAGAATGCAACGTCGGCTCAACTAGGGTGATCTGCAGCAAGATATTGATGAATGAAGGGTACGTACAGCATAAAGCCAACTAACTGCCTTGGGGGGTTAGTACAAAACACGGCTGCCGATCAAATCGCCCACTTGGCTCCTTGTACGGGGGACACTGTTAGGCAGCCACGAATTTCTTGAAGGTGTTCAAAGTCGCGTGTCTGGGTCAGTTCTATGCTTGACGTCCTTGTCCTCGCTCATGTTTGAAGGGCCAATTAAAGGGAACTAATGGCTTTTTAGTCTAGCTACATAAGGCTTGTTGCTGCAGATGGCAGCATGATCTTAAAGTCATCGTCGCCTCAAAGTGTGTCTTCATCGCTCGTAATAGTCCCAATCCACCCTCACCACATGCTCGCTGCCTGCATGAGTGAAATTTATCCATGCCCGAACATAAAGAGGGAGTCGTTGTCCATCTTCCTCTATCTGCGAGACCAACTGACACAATGCAAATATCGCCGCAAAAGAGAACGATCTAAAATGCTCCTAAGAAATCGTCGCAGAGAACCTTGAAATGACGATCGCGCGAAGTTTACAGATCGGCATCGTCTTCGTCTGGAAGTGGCATCTGTGCAGCATCTTGCATTTCCTTCTGGTATTGCTCCAACAGAGCTTGGTCGACAGTGGCAGTGGGAGGGGCAAGGGCCGGAGCGGCAACGAATTCCTAAGCTTTGTTAGCCATGAATAAAGGAAGAAATGGAAGTTGTTTACTAACCAAAGTTGGGTTGCCAACAAGCTTGCGTGCCAACCAAAGGAAAGGCTTCTCGAAGTTATAATTGGACTTGGCAGAGATGTCGTAGTATTGAAGGTTCTTCTTTCGGTGGAAAGTAATGGTCTTGGCCTTCACCTTTCTCTCCTTGACATCAACCTTGTTTCCGGTGAGGACGATGGGAATATTCTCGCAGACACGGACCAAATCACCTGTGAAGAAGAATTAGCAGATGTAATGTGTAAGTCAAATTCAGGGAATAACTCACGGTGCCAGTTCGGGACATTCTTGTACGTAATTCGGGAGGTGACGTCGAACATGATGATGCCGCACAGGCCATTGATATAGTATCCATCACGAAGGCCTCCAAACTTCTCTTGTCCTGCGGTATCCCAGACATCGAATTGAATGTTGCCCAAGTTCTGCGGGTGCGTTAGCCACTTTCACATTTTGTTGAGAGCTTGTATCGACCTACCGTGCTGAATCCCAAAGGATGAACTTCAACACCAAGGGTGGCGATGTACTTCTTCTCGAATTCTCCAGTCAAATGACGCTTGACAAACGTAGTCTAACAAAATGTTAGCCAAGGGTTAATATTTGATATGCGCCACCAATTTTGGAAAGAAGGCGACCTGGATTCCATCTGGCACTACCAGCAGCAAGACATCCGGGAGATCAATAGAACGTACCTTTCCGGTTCCTCCATCACCGACAAGCACAAGCTTGAAGGTAGGGACTGCGGATGCAGCTTCAGCCATGTTGTATTTGGTAATCGCACGTTGAAAGTGAGGTAAACAGGATCTCAAGGCTGCGATAGAGTAGTTAGCAGAAGTAAATGCAACAGTCGGGAACATCAAGATGAGGAAGGGGAAAAGAATGGATTGATATAGAGCGCCTTACCCTTTATTGCTGTGTTTCGTTTATGGACGTGGTGGAGTGTGATTTGATCTCTCTAGAAGTTGCGAGGACGTTTTGATGTGAGAGCCAGAGGCGGTGTTGAAGTTTGACTAACGAGAGCACGTGACCACCCAGCCATCCGCCGCTGCCTCCCAATTTCCTCCATTTCAAAGGATTCACTCCCAACAGTGCCTAACTCACAAATTATACGTGGAGCCCGGCCATTGAATATTCTTATCTTTTAAAATCCGAATTGGTGCACAATCAAATTTGCAACAAAAATACGTGGAATCTAAATTTCTCCACTTGCTGCTCTTACAGAGCTTTTCTAGACCTACACCCCTTCCATGGAACACCAACGTTCTAAACACAATCTAATATCAATATCATCCCAATGCTTCGACCAATGCCGCATGCGACCGGTCCTTCAAAGCGGCAGAATATGGCAACCAAGAAGACCCCTCCCTCCCCAATCTCGACGTGGCGTAAGTGTCAGTTGCAACTCTTGTCTCCGTTGACCTCCACTTGTAGGTCGAGAAACCTTAACAAGAACGCTCCGCTACTAAGTATTAGTACTAAACACGTTGCTGGAAAAGCAAGGTGCTTACCCCTTCATTACCCTGTACGCACTCTCCCACTCTCTTCAGGCCATCGTGGTTTGTATGGTTGACATATCCGAAATTTCGGATCTCATCTCCAGCCTTCAAGCCTGCTGACTCTGCAGGACTTCCTGCTACTACACTATTGACCTTGGCAAATGGAGGCCCTGATGCTTGAGGAGCTAGTGATGATGATGAAGCTATATCGGTATTTGGCAGACCTCCGTTGGTCATCGGGTCGCTCTGCGTTCCGTTTTCCGCCAGTCTCGCAAAATGTTCATGGAGGTGCTTCTCGATGACAGTCATGAGAGCTTTGTGGTCGTTTCTGAGATAAATTATGCGCGATCTTGTCGTTCGAACTGGAATCTTGTCAGTTGCAGTTCTTGCAATGTGATCGCGTACGGCATACTCTGCGCAACATCAAGGTCTGCTCGAGGGAATCCATCAGGGGTGATGAGCCTTGTATTCATATCAACACCGTGCTGCCTATGATTAATATTGCGGTATGTATTGCAGATGTGCCACTCACAGATTCGAGCACACTACCCAAAGCTCTGAGCTCTGCTTCAATATTGTCCTTCCTGGCTTGAAGCTGGAGGAATGTCAAACCGTTTGTCTGACTTCCATTCGTGCCCGCCGATCCGGACGTCGGCCCTGATGGAACCGTAGGTGCGTGCAGGCTCTCCATTCGTTGTGGTAATCCCATGTCTCGGCGTGGAAGATTTTGGATTTTGGAACTTGGGCCAAGTTCCAGGTAGTTCGCAGCCTTATCGGCAGGCTGGGGAAGACGCGTTGCGGGGTCAATGAGACTAGGTGCACGTGACCCTCAAACAACCTCATCACCTGTCAACTGTTCCCGTGCGAAATTCAACTTTATTTTAATTATATGATAGCACAATGGTCTTCAGGATTCATATGTGCATTAACTCGGACTTGAGATGACTATCCATCTGCCATGGACTATGGCTTGGAGGGTTGGCAGGGAGTAAGCGCTCTCCTGTTTCGCGGGAACGTTCAGTTTCTCAAGCAATATTGATGAGTTGTAGTGAGAGCGTCGGGGCGAGAGATCAGTTTGACTTTCACTGTTTGAGTACTACCCGGGAAGGAGCACCTTCCATCTCAAGGAGCGCCCGAACTGCACTGTTCCTGCTTCGTCGAATCTGCAATTGCTCAATCCTTCCTTCTTCATGTCTCGCTTCTTTTCCATCTCTCAGTGTTGGTCTCCGCCATTCCATTCTTCTCTTGCTCAGCATTATTCGATGCTATAATCAATCCCGCTCATTGGAAGAGCAAAGATTTCTTGGACGTTTGGATCAGTTTGTATTACATTTTCTTGGTTGCCAGTTTCTCCATCATGGCTCAGTTCGATACGATTCCTCAGGGTGATCTTGGCCTGTCAACACCTACTTGTTCGCGTCGAGGCTCCATGCATATCTCCCGGAAGACAAGTTGGGGAACGCCAATTCCTCCGCCATCAAGTCAGAATGATCCCACAGACTCGGCGAAGGAGGACTTCGACGACGTCGACCTCAACACAAACGAGAAAGCATCTGCGGGCAGTGACAAGGGTGAAGGATGGAATACTTTGGATAACATAGCAGCTTTAGGGCTGTCGTTCAACGCCGACGAATCTCAACTTGGAAGCTCACCAAACCGGGAGCGATTCTCGTTGGATGGACACGAGGCTTTCGGCAGCCGCTCCTTGCCACTAGAAGATGAACGACCGTTTAACAAATGGATGAAAAACCTTCAAAGGCGAGGAACTCAAAGACGAAAGACAGTGAGCTGTGACATAGGTGGCACAGTCCTTGACCCGGAACTGTTCGGCACTTTAGGCATCTTGAAAAGGTCTGCCCACAAAAAATCTTCTTCAGGTTCTTCCTTTGGCTTTGTGACAGCTGTCAAGAGCGCAAGTATTAGCCTTGCCAGCTTCAGCGTGGCACCGCGGTCTAGGAGAACTGGTGTTTCTTCTCGGCAGCAAAGAACAGATCGTAGTAGTAAGGCTTCAAACGTTGGACGACTCTCTGAGGATAGTTCTTACATTGCAAGGGGCATTGTCATCGATCAAGCAGTCACTAATCGACTATTACAACGCCGCCGAGTGCTCGAAGAAATCATCAGCACCGAGGAAAGCTATGTAGCTGACGTCAAGTTTCTCATGAATGTAAGTTAGTTTGTGGCTTGCTTTTTGAGACTCTTCTAACCTTCAGCCAGGTTTATGTGACTTTTATGGCCTCCATCCCAACACTTTCATTGAATCTCCGAGCGTCTATCAACCGGAACCTCAACGAAATAGTGGAGCTTCACGAAGAGCTTCTTGGCGATCTCCATCGAGTTGTACCTCACTCCGAATATACTCAGCCAATTTCTGCCGAGTCAACAATGCCAGCGCCTCCAAATGGTCACCATAGATGGCGGAGTCTTGACGCTGTCCCTGAACACAAGAGTCAGAATTGGCTTCAGAAGATTCCCGGGATGACGGCCGACCCCAAGGTCGCAGCCGAAGTTGCGAGAGTGTTTGGCAAGAAGGTACGATTTAATGTGCGAAGAACCTTGACTTTTCCTTCTACTCACAGAGATCAAACCAGATGAATCGATTTTTCATATACGAAGAATACGGTGCTAAATACGAACTTATGATCAAGGATGTGGCTTCCACCTATCGGACCATGCCTCAATGGGAAATGTATCAGAAGGGACTCGAAGCGCTGGCATCTTCGTTGGCTTCAATTAACAGTCAGTACGACAACTCAAAGAAAGCACTTACGATTGGTGACTTGTTGGTCAAGGCAAGTATCAATCCAGTCGTATTACTCAACCCTTCTAATTCGATCAGCCCATCCAAAGAGTATGCAGGTATCCACTTTTGTTTTCAGAACTGTTGAAACAGACTCCTGTCTGTGACTGTCCTGATTCTCATATGGAGATTGAGAATGTTCTCATCAGACTCCGGGAAGCAACAAATGAGATCAACCGTGCAACGGACGATCCGCGAATGAAGGTCACAATTGAGAAATCTTGGCTTTTGCAAGATCGCTTGGTATTTCCCAGTATGGTATGTAAAATGGATATACCGGATTAACTTCTCGTCAACATTCTGACAAACATACAGCCTGACACTCGCTTGAAATGCTCTATTCGTGCCCTTGGTCATGTCCATCTTTGTGGTGTGCTTCACGTCTCATGGCAGACTCGAGACGGCGTCGACGGCCAGTATTTGATATGTCTCCTATACCGTGATTTCCTCATACTAGCATCAGCCGCCAAGACCGATCAGATATACACAATCCAAGCTTGCATTAGATTGAGCGAGCTTGGTGTCGAGGAGGTTGACAATGGCAGAGGTACGCAGCCTCCAAGTCCAAAAAGCTGTCCAAATTCTTTTGCTCTTCCGGTGACGCCGTACGGTCGACCACACTAAATGTCATTTTGAAAACTAACTCAAATGTAGGGCTACAATGTCATACAGCCCCATTCTCATGGAAGTTGGTATTTGAATGCGATCATCAACTATTCGAGGTTACCATGAGCGCTTGCTCGCCGAAAGAGGAACTTGAATGGCGAAGTCGTCTGGTTGATCATTCTTGCAGAGAGACGCTTGATGCGGGAGAGCAAGTTTTATTCACATCCATCTCCCTAGGTATTAAACCAATGGGAACCATTTTTGGAAAGCCAGGTTAGCTGCCCTAAGACATCTACTCTTCACGCAGTAGACAAGCACTTGTACAACCCATTGCTGACACTACATAGGCACTATTGCCAGAAGAATATCAATCCACAGAGCAACTACTGTAGGACCAATGTCAGGTCTCTGCCAAGTCATCATTAAAAACACAAATGCATTCAAAGAATCGGCATCATCAGCTTCAATCAATAGATCTCAGTCTCTTCTTACGACAAACCGTATCCCGGTGCTTGCTCCGTCTCGTGCAGATCGCATTCGACTCGAAGCACTTCTAGCGGACGTTTGGACAAAGGAAATTTTGCCCTTCCCGGGCATGACAGGTCGGGCTCGAAGTGAGCATCTCGTTCGGGCATCGGCAAGCTCCATGATGCGCAAACTCAGCGTTGCAAGCATCGCTAGCAATTTCACAAAACGATCAGGGAGTATGGCTAGTCTGCACCGGACAGCAGAAGATGACGAGTCTGGCGAGATGGATATGCTGAGAGCCACTCCAGTCAGTGCTGAACATAATTCTAGCGAAACAAGCCAATATAAAGAACTTGACGACCCAACAAGATCTCGATTGTCAGTTATACAAGACGAGAAGGAGAATATTCAACAGCAAGACTCCTTCGACACACCTCGTGCCTTGACTCCCGGAACAAATGGCAGTCCTGCAAGCACATTACGTCGGTTGGCAACGTTGAAAGTCAAGAGTAGCTGGGGTCCTGACGGGCAGAGGATTATCACTCCTCCTCTGAGAACGTCGAGTGCGAACAGTGTGAATCAAAGCAGGATCACGCCTCTGTCGACAGTTACAGATTTAGCTACTGAAGAAAAAGAAAACATCCGACAAGCTCAGTCCGCCCAGGCAGCGTCAACATCACAAAAGCAGGGGAAAAAGGTGAAAGGAATGGGTATGAGCAGAGCTGTGGTAGCTGAAGGGATTCGAAATTTGTTTCGATGAGGTTACTTATTAAGTGGTGGGAGCGGTTTGTGGACACTCATTGCAAAGGTACATGCATTCCCATTGGATTATCATTATTGCGGCCATGTGCGGCCACATCGTGAAGGTCGTGGAAGTTTTCCCGGTTTTAGTCCATGAGTATATACATATATCAAGTGTACAGTACAATTCGGACATCCAAATAGACATTACTTGATGCCCTTTTGAAAAACTGCAGGACTTCGGACCACACTGTGACATCTTGCTCAAAATGTTACCACGTGAGTGCCGTTGCCAGCTGATCTCGGGCCACCCCGTCAATCCCGATAGCTTACCATAAGTGCTGGACTGTCTTGCACCTTTCCGCAAGAATGTCTCGAACTCTGGGGCCGACCCATTCCCTTCAGGCCCGATCCGTGGCCGCAATGATACTAGCAGTTTTCTTGAGCCACCAAGAATTCTAGAATGTCCTGTCTACAAAGCGCTGAGTAGTGCTTCCAGAATCACCCCCAATTTTGTTTCTCGAGCACTTCCCAAAGTGAGGGCTACCTCACGAAGCGCCTAGGCCTCGCCAAGGTCGATTAGATAATTCAGATATGATGACTATTGCCAGGCAGATGACTGGACCAAGGACCCAGTGTTGGCCGAAGTGATGACAAATTGATGCACCAGATAGCACACGAGCTTTCCATATGCAGAGGTTGGGATTCCACGAGAGGAGGCGCAGCGGGCTACTGTACTGTACCTGTCAATTGGGTCAACCCAAGAGAGAGGGTATATTAAGAAGCATGACCTGAAAATACCTTATTTCGAGAGCTCGACATCTCCAATCGACCAGAGGAAGAATGGAGTACCCGTGACAAGTGACGGCCGGCGGTTGAATTATGCATGGTGGCCAGCAACCGGCGCTTGCTAGGGTGTTGGCTCGATGGCTTCATGCACGTTCCGAGATCCTATTTTTCGTCGCCAATGAGGAGCTGCAGACAGCCGCTCGAGGCTGCCACATTACCGAAAATAGTCTGCACAACTCCACACACTGAGGGAACCTCGCCGCGGTGATCGTGATCGCTGCACAGATGGTCACAGTCGTCACAGTCGTCACAGTCACTTATCGACGTTGTGATAGTGATATTGGCATGTTGGTTGAAAGTTGGCAGAGAATGTGCGTCCGTACAAATATCACCGTCGCCCGCACACACCGTCGCGTTCTGCGGCATGGGATGGGGATGAGGGAAGGGAAATATTGGAAATGTTCCTTCGCACACATGGCTTGCCTCTCCCCTCTTCTATTTGCGCCCATGGCTCCACTCATTCTCACTCTCACGCTCACTCTCTCTCTCGTTCGTCTCGTGGGGCAATGCCTGGCTCTGAATCATCTGATGGTAAGCTTCCACACGGCATCCGGGTCGTAGCCGGTTTGACGTTTCGATTTTTGGCATCGAAAATAACGGGTCGCATTGCTGTGGCAATGGCTGTGAACTTGTGAAGCAGCAGATCCGGCTCCGACGAGGGCAATCAGAAGGATCTGATAAACCGGTGTTTCCAGATGGGCGGCCGAGGGTTATCTAATCTTCTCTGACAATCTTGGTTTGAGAGGGTTGAGATCAAACGGTCCAGTGTCTTGGACCCCGTCTCAACCCCCTTCCTGTTTTTATCAGATGGCAGCACTGGCGGCGGCACCCTGCATCTAATCGGATTAGATGTGAGGCTTCGATCAATGCGCACAGGCATTGCAGCGTTTCGAGACTTGTAATCTTGTCAGATGGAACTGAGGAGGTTTGCAGAAAGTGATGATCGCGCAGGTGGAGGTGCAGGTTGGTGCAGGGCGCAAGTACGAAGTAGGTCGGTTGGGCAGACGGGCCGACCGTTGCTGTTACTGTAATGCAGTGTGCCAGTGCCCCACCAGCCCCTCACATCTGGATTAAGCGACTGCGTGCAAGAGTGCCTTTCGAGCGAGCAGCATTTTCAATAGTGTTCCGCTGCGTTCCCTGCGCAGTGCGTACGAAGGTACGAACTTACGAAGTAACTGCGCTCCTTGTGTTCCCTCCCTGCGTTTCCCTGTGTTCCCTGCCGCCACCCCTGGCCGCTTCTGTTCTGCAGACTCGGCTCCGCAGGTGGCGGCCATCCCCCCCCTGTTCCACGATTTCTACGCGCCCACCTCCACCTCCAATCGCCGCCAATCGCACCCCTCCAGAGCTCTCAATTCCAAGTCTTGCCGCCAACCCACCATGGCCGTCCACTGGAACCTCTCTCTGCTGTCTGCATTTGATAGGCTAATGGGCTCTCACAGCCAGATCCATTGGATCTCTTGGGGGAATTGCCCTGACTCGCTCTATGCTCGTTCCGTGCCTGTGACCCGCGCTACTGCCTGTCCTCTGCGTTTCCGCTCTGGCGGCATCTGAGTTGCATGTACGCGATGCCATTGTGGCTTCAGAACGACAAGCATTCGGCGGTCATGAGCGGGACGGCCAGCCTCGACCTCCCCCCCAGTCATGGCTAGTCTCTTCCGCCCTGTCGTCCTTAAACTTGGGATCCCGCATCATCTTGGAAACCATCCTCGCCCGCTGCAAGACCTTTTTGTAACGTCAAAACCATACCAAGACGTCTCAACCCGAGGATCCTACTCCACCCTATTCCCAGATCTTCTCTAAGCTACATCAGATAAGACAGGATCGGACGAGGCCTGCCTTGACCTTGACACACTCGATCCATATGCTTCCGTGCAAGCCATAACCGGCTGCCCCAATTCATCTAACACTGCCCTGCTCCTCCTCCCTGAACTAAGTTTCCGTCGCTCGGATGTCAACTGTCAAAGAAGATCAGATTACCTGTTCATGGTCTGTTCTTTCGAAAACATACCATCCCCAGTCGCAGTCGAGCCGGAGGACCAGGCCTGATACAAGAGCCAAGGCGGATCCCTCACTGTCACCCAGTGACATCGGTCCTGGTGGCCAGAGATATAGAATATCTTCCCGCACCTCGTCGAGTACACGGGTCTCTTTACCAGCGCTGTGCACTCGTCGTCCTCGATAGCATTCATTCACATCGACCAGTCGCATTCACTTCACTTCCGTTCTTCCAGTCCGCAGGCTCGGATACATCCCACCCAGCCTCAGTGCCTTTTGCTTCACCCCATTCACCAGTACGACCTTTAATCCACCTTTCGATTCACTCAATTTATACATTTTTTTTGAGAGGAAGGGACAACTTTGAGGAAAGGGTGGATTTGACTAAGAGACTTCGAAGAATATTGCAAGGGAAACATCTGAGAGATTATGGGGAAACTTATCAAGAATCACTGGGCTCGTCTCATTGTGCTCACTGCTGCTGTTTGTATGTATCTCGCTGGAGGGATGGATTCACTTTACTGACGGAAACACAGATCAAGTAGCAGCAGCAGTCGAAGGCTTCTTCTGGCCTAAGATCTTCTGGGACTTCCTCACCAAAAACCTCGACTTGGCTGTGAAGCCTCTGCCTATCCTCCAAATCATCAACCTCGTCTTCGGTCTCTTCATGTTTGCTTGGGAATGGCCGTTGGGATTCATTGCTGGGACCGCGCTCCACAGGAGCATTGAGGCGAGATTGGTCATTCTGCCTTTGACTGCACTAGCTTCTGCATTATTGTACCAAGCCACGAACCCGGCCATCTACTATGTGGTCGGCATGGTAGTGTACTTTTGGGCTTACAGTGAAGGAGAGGTTGGTTCCCTTACTCTCCATTGATACTTGAAGGTGCTAACAGGATATCC
>Ga0302325_10026566_pt1 | contig 12017 bp, 9 predicted proteins | sample Palsa_T0_2_FD_201948 | JGI IMG/M metagenome (GOLD analysis project Ga0302325, IMG submission 201948) | Peat permafrost microbial communities from Stordalen Mire near Abisko, Sweden - Palsa_T0_2 | ecosystem: Environmental > Terrestrial > Soil > Palsa > Peat permafrost | place: Sweden: Abisko...
ATTCTGAGCGCAAAAAAGATTCCTGGCATTCCTCAATCATTTGGCAAGTGAGGAGACTGTAGCGGCGGCCACCTAAAATCAAGCGTTAAACACGGATTCGTTGGTTCCTTTATGTCAGTAGGAGAAAAATATGTGAACAATTCACTCTTCTTCTCAACCGTGGCTTGGTGTAAAAGGAATCCCATGAGCGATTCATTGCCGGTCCCCACCGCGAGCAACACGTTTGAGCGAATCAAACGAGTGAACCCGCAAGACCGCGAATTCTGGTCCGCGCGCGATCTTGCCCGTGTGCTTGAATACTTCAACTTCCGCAACTTCCAACCGGTGATTGAAAAGGCAAAGGAAGCCTGCGCCAAAAGCGGCCACGCCGTTGCCGACCATTTTGCGGAAATGCGCAATATGGTCACCATCGGTTCGGGCGCGCAACGTGAGCTTGAGGATTGGGCGCTTTCCCGCTATGCCTGTTATCTGGTCATTCAGAACGCCGATCCCAGCAAACCGCTCGTGGCGCTGGGCCAAAGTTATTTTGCCGTGCAAACGCGTCGCCAGGAGATGGCGGATGACCAGGCCTTGAAGGAGGACAAGACTCGCCTGCTGCTGCGCGTCGAGGGATGAGGGACATCCATGCACGCAAGCGGCTCAAAGGCGAGGAACATGTGCTCGATCACGTGGGCAGCACTGAGTTAGCGGCCAATCTTTTCCGCGCCACGCAAACGGAGGAGAAGTTGCGTCGTGAAAATGTGCGTAACAAAGTTAACGCCAACCGCATTCACAACGATGTGGGGTGCAAAGTCCGCAGAACGATTCACGAGTTAGGTGGCACCATGCCGGAGAATCTGCCAGGGGCCGAAAGCATCAAGAAAGTCGCCGACCGCGAGAAAAGGAGGCTCAAGGCCGAACGGAAGAGTTTTTGAATCGGATCTGGTTGAGGATAGAACCGGAAAAATCATACGAACACCCTTGACACCGCCGTCCCTCTGCTCGTAAATTCTCCGCTCTTTCAGGAAAACGCGCTGATTATATAACATGAATAAAGGCAAAATTGTGCAGGTCATCGGGCCGGTTGTCGATATCGAGTTCCCCGAAGGCCTCCCTTCCATTTACAACGCTGTCACGGTGGATTTCGAGGTTCCAGGACACGGCAAAACCAAGCTCACCCTGGAGGTGCAACAGCACCTCGGTGATCATTGGGTCCGCTCCGTCGCCATGTCGAGCACCGAGGGGCTTAAACGTGGGCTGGAGGTTCTGGATACCGGCGCGTGCATTTCCATGCCTGTCGGCCCCGGCGTCATGGGGCGGGTCTTCGATGTCACCGGCAATCCCGTCGACGAACGCGGGCCGGTCGTGGCGGAAAAGTATTACCCGATCCACCGTGCCGCCCCGCCGCTGGTCGATCAATCGACCTCTCCGCAGGTGCTGACGACGGGCATCAAAGTGATCGATTTGATCAGTCCGTTCCTCAAGGGCGGCAAAGTGGGCGCCTTTGGCGGCGCGGGCGTGGGCAAGACGGTCGTGATCATGGAATTGATCAACAACATCGCCAAGTTGCATGGCGGCGTCTCCGTTTTCGCGGGCGTGGGCGAGCGAACGCGCGAGGGCAACGATCTTTACAACGAAATGTCGGAGGCCGACGTGATCAAGCAGAAGAACCTGGGCGAGAGCAAGATCGCGCTGGTCTATGGCCAGATGAACGAACCGCCCGGCGCCCGTTTACGCGTGGCGTTGTCCGGCCTAGCCATCACCGAGTATTTCCGCGACGAGAAAAACCAGGACGTGCTTCTGTTCATCGACAACATTTTCCGCTTTTCACAAGCCGGCTCGGAAGTGTCGGCCTTGCTGGGGCGCACACCCAGCGCCGTCGGCTACCAGCCCACGCTGGCCGCCGAGATGGGTGATTTGCAGGAACGGATTACCTCGACCAAGAAAGGCTCGATCACCTCGTTCCAAGCCGTGTACGTGCCGGCGGACGATTTGACGGATCCGGCGCCGGCCACCACTTTTGCGCATTTGGACGCGACGATTGTGTTGGAGCGCTCCATCGCCGAGTTGGGCATTTTCCCGGCGGTCGATCCGCTGGCATCCAATTCCCGCGCGTTGACGCCGGAAATTGTCAGCCAGGAACACTACGACGTCGCCCGCGGCGTGCAGAAGGTGCTGCAACGTTACAAGGATTTGCAGGACATCATCGCCATTCTGGGCTTGGACGAACTTTCCCCGGAGGACAAGCTGACCGTAACCCGCGCCCGCAAGATTCAACGTTTCCTCAGCCAGCCGTTCACCGTCGCACAGGTCTTCACCGGTCGCGAAGGCAAGCAGGTGCCGGTGGCGGAAACGGTGCGCGGCTTCAAAGAAATCCTGGAAGGCAAGCACGACGAGGTGCCCGAAGCCAACTTCTACATGAAGGGCGGGATCGACGAAATTAAAGAGGCATAAATGCCAGAGACGCTCAAGTTGGAAATTGTCACGCCGGAAGCCCAGACCTATTCCGACGACGTGGAGATGGTGACGTTGCCGGGCACGGAGGGCGAGATGGGCGTTTATCCCCACCACGTCCCTCTGATGACGCAACTGGCGCCGGGGGAAATCATCGTGCGCAAGGACGGCAAGGACACGTTCCTCGCCGTCGGCGAGGGGTTCGTTGAAGTCACCGGCGATCATGTTGCCATCCTGACCGACATGGCGATCAAGGCGGACGATATTGACGAAGCCAAGGCCGAGGAGGCCCGCCGCCGGGCCGAGGCGCGCCTGGCTGAACATCTTGATGACGGAGACCACGCGATTGTCAGCGCGGCGCTGGCCAATGCGCTGGCCCAGATCAACGTCAAGCGCCGGCGCCTCCGCTAAGGGCTGGCGCATGAATCGCATCGAAGAACGATTTGCACGGTTAAAAAAGGAAGGGCAAAAGGGCTTCATCGTCTATATTGGCGCGGGCGACCCCAGCCTGGAAATGACGCGGCGGCTGGCCTTGGTTTTCGATAAGATGGGTGTCGACATTCTCGAATTGGGCGTGCCGTTCAGCGATCCGCTGGCCGATGGCTTGGTCAACCAGTTGGCCGCCCAGCGCGGCCTGGAATCGGGGACGACGCCGGCCAAAGTTTTGCAAACCGTCGCCGCCATCCGGCTGGAGTCGCAGATTCCCATTGTCCTTTACATCTATTTCAACCTTATGCATCGGCGCGGCCTGGAGCCATTTGTGCGCGAGGCCGCCGCCGCCGGGGTGGATGGCTTGCTGGCGCTGGACCTGCCGCCGGAGGAATCGGGCAACTACGAGGCGCTCATGGCACGGGCAGGCATGTCCGTCATTTACCTGGTCGCGCCGACCACGCCGGAATCGCGCATGGAACTGATCGTGCGGCACGGCAGGGGCTTCATCTATTACGTTTCGCGCGAAGGAGTCACGGGCATGCAAAAAAGTGTCTCCGAAACCATCGGCGCCATGACCGCCAAAATCCGCGCGCACACGGATTTGCCCATTGCCGTCGGTTTTGGCATATCCACTCCCGAGCAAGCCAGGATGGTGGCGCTGAACGCCGACGCCGTGGTGGTAGGCAGCGCCGTGGTCCACCAAATAGCCGAGCATGGCCGGTGCGCGGACCTGCCGGAGCGTGTGGCCGCCTTCACTGGCGCGCTGCTGAAGCCGGTTAAAGATAAATCATCGTTATGAAGAAAAATGCTAAAAGCGACAATCGGTATGTCATTATCATGGCGGGCGGGCGGGGGGAGCGTTTTTGGCCCGTCAGCCGCGAAAAAACACCGAAGCAACTGGTGACGTTGCTCGGCCGCCGCTCCTTTTTGCAACAGGCTGTCGATCGCGTCCTGCCGCTGGCGCCGCTGAAGAATATTCTCATCATTACCAACGCCATCCAGGCGCCCGAAGTCCGACGGCAATTGCCCAAGCTGCCCAAGGAAAACGTCATCGCCGAACCGGTCGGACGCGACACCTGCGCCGCCGTGACCCTGGGCGCGGCCGTGGCTGGACAGCGTTCGACCAACGCCGTCATGGCCGTCCTGCCCGCCGATCACGTGATACCGGAGGAGAAACAATTTCAGCAGGTGCTGGCGGATTCGTTTGATGTGGCCGGGCGCGGACAGGTCATTGTCACCATCGGCATCAAGCCGACCGAGCCGGCGACGGGTTACGGCTATATCCGCGTCGGCAACGCGCTGCCTCCGCCGCACGGCGTCAAGCCGTATAAAACGTCCTTTTTCAAAGCGGAGCAGTTTGTGGAGAAACCGAATTTGGACAAAGCGCTGGAGTATTTGAACAGCGGCCAGTATCGGTGGAACGCCGGCATGTTCATCTGGTCGTTCGTCACCATCACCCAGGGATTGGAAAAGCACCAGCCGGAACTGGCCGCCGCCTGCCAGCGTTGGTCCCGGGTGGCCGGCACCCCAAAGCTCGACAAGGTTCTGGCACGGGAATACCCCGCCATCAAGAGAATCTCCATTGACTACGCCCTTCTGGAGCAAGCGCAAAACGTCGTCGTGGCCGACGGGGCGTTCGCGTGGGACGATGTCGGCTCCTGGACCGCGCTGGGGCGGCATTTGAAGGCGGATGCGGAAAGCAATTGCGCCGCGGCCGATTTCGTCCACGTGGATGGCGCGCACAACATTATATTTGATGCAAGGACGAAAAACCGCACGCCCATAGCGGTGGTGGGGTTGCGGGACGCAATTTTGGTGCAGACCGACGACGCCGTTTTGCTGGCGGACAAGAGTCAGGCGCAGAAGGTCAAGGATTTGGTCAAGAAGCTATCGGAAGACAAGAGATACAGGAAATTGGTGTAGGTTGCGGGCCGTTGACGGTAAATCCAAACTCGCCGGCTATGGCGAAAAGAGGCAGGGATGAGCAAAAGGCGACAGAGTGGGTTGGACGTATTCGCTTCGTGATAGCGAATGTTTGGGAGAGGCAATGCGGATCGCGAGCATAACTTTTTCCTCTGGCATTCCTATTGCTCAAAAGTGAGCGAATGTTTGAGCGAATTTTTTCCGCGCCCAAACGTCTGAGAAGACGGAGGAACCGAGTACGCAATCAGACGGCGTGGAAGCAATTCCACGCCGTCGTTGCCGTTGGAGGTTAATGCCGCCGGGACTTTTTCCGGTGCAAAATTGGGGGAGGCCCCCGATGTTCAAACCTGTCCGGTGGTGTATGTTTTCCTCGTTGTTTTGGGGATGTAAGACCCGCCCGGTGATTGGTTGCATCGCGCGGGTCCTTCTTTTACAACAAGGCATGAACGACGGCGATTTTGTCCAGCAGTTCGAAACATGCACTTTCCCTTTCGATCAATGGCATCACCGCGCGCACGTGAAGTTGGCATATATTTATCTGGTGCGCTTCGGTTTCGCCAACGCCAGCCAAAAGCTGCGCGAAGGAATTCGCGCTTGCAACGCCGCCAACAAGGTTCCCAAAACGCCGACGCGCGGCTATCATGAGACGTTGACTTTATTCTGGCTCCACGTCATCCAAATGACCGTGCAGGAATATGGACCGCGCGTCACGGCGGATGAGTTTTTCGATTTCCATCCGCAACTAAGTCAGAACAAGATCCACCGTTTATTTTACTCCTCTGATTTATTCATGAGCGCCCGGGCCAAGAGTGAATTTGTGGAACCTGATTTGACCAGTCTGCCAAGGGCACGCGTGGCGGCTGCAACCTGACACAGCCATCCATGGAGACCGCGCCTTAGGGTAGGTTCGTCGTTCCCATCAGGAAGCGATCGCACTCGCGGGCGGCGCCGCGGCCTTCGTTAAACGCCCACACCACCAGGCTCTGGCCGCGGCGGGCGTCGCCCGCGGCAAAAACGCCGCGGAGATTGGTGGCGTACTTTTCGTGTTCAGCCTTGATGTTGGTGCGGGCGTCGCATTCCAGCCCCAATAGTTCCAACAGCGGCTGTTCGGGGCCTAAGAAGCCCATGGCCAGCAGCACCAATTGCGCGGGCCGCGCTTGCTCCGTGCCGGGCACCTCGACGGCCGTGAATTGCCCCTTTTCATTTCGTTTCCATTCGATCTGGACGGTGTGGATTTCCTGGACCTGGCCAGCAGCGTCGCCGGTAAATTTCTTGGCGGTGGTCAGGTAGATGCGCGGGTCTGCGCCGAATTTGGCCGCGGCTTCCTCCTGGCCGTAGTCCAGACGATACACCTTGGGCCATTCCGGCCATGGATTGTCCTTGGCGCGGCCCGGGGGCGGTTGCGGCAGGATTTCCAATTGCGCCAGACTCTTGCATTGGTGCCGCATGGCGGTGCCGACACAGTCGGTGCCGGTGTCGCCGCCGCCGATGACGACGACGTCCTTGCCTTCGGCGGGGATAAAAGCGCCGTTTTTCTGGCCGTCCAGAAGGCTCTTGGTGTTGGCGTGAAGAAATTCCATCGCGAAATGAACGCCTTTGAGGTTCCGGCCTTCGACGGGCAGGTCGCGCGGCTTGGTCGCGCCGGTGCAGAGCACGGCGGCGTCAAACTCGCGCAGAAGGTTTTCGGCCGGATAATCTTTTCCGACTTCGGTCCCGGCCAGGAAGGTGACCCCCTCGGCGGCCATCTGATCGATGCGCCGTTGCACCAGTTCTTTGCCCAGCTTCATGTTCGGGATGCCGTACATGAGCAGGCCGCCGAGGCGGTCGGCGCGTTCGAAAACGATGACCTGGTGCCCGGCGCGGTTGAGTTGGGCGGCCGCGCAGAGTCCGGCCGGGCCGGAGCCAACCACAGCGACCCTTTTGCCGGTGCGAGATGGGGGCGGTTCGGGTTTGATCCAGCCTTCCTGCCATCCGCGGTCCGCGATGGCGCACTCGATATTCTTGATGGTGACCGGGGGCGAGATAATACCCAGCACGCAGGAGCCTTCGCACGGGGCGGGGCAGACGCGGCCGGTGAAGTCGGGGAAATTATTAGTCTTGTGCAGGCGTTCGAGAGCCTCGTGCCAGAGGCCGCGATAGATCAAGTCGTTCCATTCCGGGATCAGGTTGTGAATGGGGCAACCGCTGGCCATGCCGTTGAAAAGAGCGCCAGTGTGGCAGAAGGGCACGCCGCAATCCATGCAGCGGGCGCCTTGCTCTCGCAATTTTTTCTCGTCCAGGTGAAGGTGAAATTCGTTCCAATCGCGAATGCGCTCCAAGGCCGGACGGTCCAAGGGCAATTCGCGCAAATAATCTATGAAACCTTCGGGTTTTCCCATGAGTTCTGTGTTGCGTGCGGCGTTTAGCTGCCGCCCACGCGTGCCACGTCTTTGGCGTTCTCTTCGAACGCCGCCATGATGGCTTCTTCGCCGCTGAGGCCAGTTTGCTCGACGCGGCGTACGCATTGGAGCATCCGCTTGTAATCTTTGGGCATCACTTTGACGAATTTGGGGACCATGTCCTCCCACATGGCCAGGATTTTGAAGGCGCGCTGGCTGCGGGTGTATTGAGCGTGACGGCTGATCATCTGGCGGATGTCCTCGATTTCCGCCGGGTCTTCCAACCGCTCCAGCAATACCATTTGCTGATTGCAATTTTGGCTGAAGCTGCCCGCCTCATCCAGGACGCAGGCCACGCCGCCCGACATGCCGGCGGCAAAATTGCGGCCCGTTTGACCCAGCACGACCACCCGCCCGCCGGTCATGTATTCGCAACCGTGATCGCCCACCGATTCCACCACGGCGGAAACGCCGCTGTTGCGCACGCAGAAACGCTCGCCCGCCATGCCGCGAATGTAAGCCTCGCCGCGGGTGGCGCCGTAGAAGGCGACATTACCCGTGATGATATTCTCCTCCGCCACGAAGGTGGAACCTTCCGGTGGATAAACGATGATCTTGCCGCCGGAAAGGCCCTTGCCCAAATAGTCGTTGGCGTCGCCCTCCAATATCCACGTCAGGCCGCGCGGCATAAACGCGCCAAAACTTTGCCCCGCTGAGCCTTTGAAATGAATTTGGATCGTGTCCTCCGGCAATCCCTCCACGCCGTGACGCCGGGTGATTTCGCTGCCGAGGATGGTGCCGACGACGCGATTGACGTTCTTGATCTCCAGCGAGGCGGTGACTTTCTCCCTCCGTTCCAACGCCGGCTCGCACAACTTGAGCAGGGTGGTGTTGTCCAGCGCTTTTTCCAGTCCATGATCCTGCGCAATCTGGCAATAACGGCCGACCTCCTCCGACGCTTTGGGCTGGTAAAGGATGTTGGTGAAATCCAGTCCGCGCGCCTTCCAATGGTCAATGGCTTCCCTGGGTTCAAGCAGATCGGTCCGGCCGATCATCTCGTTGACAGTGCGAAAACCCAGTTGCGCCATCAACTCGCGCACCTCCTGCGCGATGAAGCGCATGAAGTTGACCGCGTGGGCGGGGTCGCCCGTGAAATTGCGGCGCAAGACCGGGTTCTGTGTGGCCACGCCGACCGGGCAGGTGTTGAGGTGGCAGACGCGCATCATAATGCAACCCAACGCCACTAGTGGCGCGGTGGCAAATCCAAATTCCTCCGCCCCCAGCAGGGCGGCTACGATGACATCGCGTCCGGTTTTCAACTGGCCGTCGGTTTCCACGGCGATGCGGCTGCGCAGATTGTTCAGGACAAGCGTTTGATGGGTTTCGGCCAGGCCCAATTCCCAGGGCACACCGGCGTGTTTGATGCTCGTTTGCGGCGAGGCGCCGGTGCCGCCGTCATGTCCGCTGATCAGAACGACGTCGGCATGGGCCTTGGCCACGCCGGCGGCGATGGTGCCGACGCCGACCTCGGCCACCAGTTTAACGCTAATGCGGGCGTGGTGGTTGGCATTTTTCAAATCGTGAATCAATTCCGCCAGGTCTTCGATCGAATATATGTCGTGATGCGGCGGGGGCGAGATCAAGCCCACGCCGGGGGTGGCATAACGCACTTTGGCAATCCAGGGATAGACCTTGCCGCCGGGCAATTGGCCGCCCTCGCCGGGCTTGGCGCCTTGGGCCATTTTGATCTGAAGTTCGCGCGCGTGGACCAAGTAGAGGCTGGTGACACCGAACCGGGCGGATGCAACCTGCTTGATTGCGCTGTTCTTGGAATCGCCGTTGGGCTCGAGTTGGTAACGGGCCGGGTCTTCGCCGCCTTCGCCGGTGTTGCTTTTGCCGCCGATGCGGTTCATGGCCACGGCCAGCGCCTCGTGCGCCTCCTGGCTAATCGAGCCATAGGACATCGCGCCCGATTTGAACCGTTTGAGAATGGCGTCCAGCGGCTCGACCTCTTCGATGGGCACAGGGGGCTGGCTGCCGATTCTCAATTCGAGCAAGCCGCGCAAGGTGCAGGACTTTTTGGACTGGTCGTTGACCGCCTGCGAATAATCCTTGAAGGCTTTGCCATCGGCGTTGCGGCAGGCGGACTGAAGTTTGTGGACGGTCTGGGGATTGAATAGATGGTACTCGCCTTCGTCCCGCCATTGATAAAAGCCGCCGACCTCCAAGACGTGGCCATTGACCTTGCGGTCGGGAAAGGCCGCGTAATGGCGCATTTGCACTTCGCGGGCGATGACATCCAAGCCAACGCCGCCGACACGCGAAGCGGTGCCGGTAAAGTATCTCTCGACGACGGAAGGATGCAAGCCGATGGCCTCGAAAATCTGCGCGCCGCGGTAGCTCTGGATGGTGGAAATGCCCATTTTGGAAATGACTTTGACCACGCCTTTGACCGCCGCCTTGACGTAGTTTTTGCACGCCTCCTTGTGCGAAAGATTGACCAGCAAACCTTGTCGGATCATGTCATCGAGCGTTTCGAAGGCGACATACGGATTGATGGCCCCGGCACCGTAACCGATGAGCAGCGAGAAGTGGTGGACTTCGCGCGGTTCGCCCGATTCCAACACCAAGCCGACCCGCGTCCGTGTGCCTTCGCGAATGAGATGATGATGCACGCCCGCCACCGCCAGCAACGCCGGGATGGCCGCCAGTTCCACATCCACGCCGCGATCGGACAAGATGAGGATATTGGCCCCGGCCTCGATTGCGCTGGAGGCCCGCGCGCACAAATCCTCCATCGCTTTGACCAGCCCCACCTCGCCCTCGGCCACCCTGAAGAGAATCGGCAGCGTCACGGATTTGAACCCGGCCTCTTTAATGTATTTGAGTTTGGCGAATTCCTCATTGGTCAGAATCGGCGAGTGCAGCTCCAGGAGGTTGCAACTCATCGGCTTGGGCTTGAGCAGATTGCGCTCCGAGCCGATGGTCGTGGCGGCCGAGGTGATCAATTCCTCCCGGATGCAGTCGATGGGCGGATTGGTCACTTGCGCGAAGAGTTGCTTGAAATAATTGTAAAGCAGTTGCGGCTTGCCGGACAACACCGCCAGCGGCGTGTCGCAACCCATCGAACCAACCGCCTCGACGCCGTCGCGCGCCATCGGGGCCATGACGATGCGCAAGTCCTCGAACGTGTAGCCGAAGGCATGCTGGCGCTGCAATACGGTATTATGCGAATATTCCGAGTTGTGCGGAGACTCGCCGACGCTGGCCAAATCCAGCAGGTGCTCCTTAAGCCATTGGCGGTAAGGCTGTTCGGTGGCAATCTTGTATTTCAACTCCTCGTCCGCGACGATCCGGCCTTCCTCCGTATCGACCAGGAACATGCGTCCTGGTTGGAGGCGTCCCTTTTGCAGGATTCGCTCGGCAGGCACCTCCAGCACGCCAACCTCCGAAGCCATGATGACCAAATCGTCCTTGGTCACATAATAACGCGAAGGCCGCAACCCATTGCGGTCCAGGACGGCGCCGATCTTTTTGCCGTCAGTGAAGGCGATGGAAGCGGGGCCGTCCCAAGGTTCCATCAGGCAACTATGATACTCGTAAAAGGCTTTTTTTTCGTCGCTCATGGTGGCGTGATTGGCCCACGGTTCGGGAATCATCATCATGATCGCGTGCGGCAGCGACCGCCCGGCCAAGACCAGCAATTCCAGGCAGTTGTCGAACATGCCCGAATCACTCCCGTCGGTGTTGATGACCGGCAGCAGTTTCTTGAGGTCGTCGCCAAAAAGCTCGCTTTGAAACATCGCCTGCCGGGCGTGCATCCAATTGATGTTGCCGCGCAACGTGTTGATCTCCCCGTTATGGGCGATGTAACGATAGGGATGGGCGCGATCCCAACTGGGGAACGTGTTGGTGCTGAAACGCGAATGCACCAGCGCCAGCGCGCTCTCCATGGCCGCATGGTTCAAATCGGGATAAAACTGGTCCATCTGCTCGGTCAGCAGCATCCCTTTATAGATGAGCGTGCGGCAGGAGAGACTGGAAATGTAAAACCAATGGCCGCCCTTGATGCCGCTGTAACGAATGGCCCGCTCGGCCCGCTTGCGAATGACGTAGAGCTTGCGCTCGAATGCCATCTCATCCGTCACCTTGGCATTGCGCCGGATGAAAGCCTGTTGGATACACGGCTCGCTCTCAAGCGCCGTCGCCCCCAGAGTCGAGTTGTCCGTGGGCACGATCCGCCAGCCCAGGAATTTCTGTCCTTCCTGGACGACAATGTTTTCGAACAACGTCTCGCAGTTGCGCCGTTCGTTGGGATCCCGTGGCAGAAAGACCATCCCTACCCCGTAATCGCCCAGCGGCGGCAGCTTGATTTTGTCCTTGCGCGATACCTCCTTGAAGAATCCGTGCGGCATCTGCATCAGGATGCCGGCGCCATCGCCGGTATTCGCTTCGCAACCGCAGGCACCCCGGTGGTTGAGGTTGAGCAGGATGGTCAAGGCGTCGCGGATGATTTTGTGGGACTTTTTTCCCTTGATGTGAACGACAAAACCAACCCCGCAGGACTCATGCTCGAACTGCGGATCATACAAACCCTGTTTGACCGGCCACCCATTAGGACCGATTTTGCCTGTTATTGTCTTGCTCATCCGGCGCCAGGTATCAAATCTCTATAAAATTTTGCTATTCTGTGCCACAATCCCGCGTCATTGCAATACCTGATTTTTAAAATATTTGGAAATCTATGAAAATGTGCCCGCTTCTCCTGGCCTTGGCGATTGTCCCAGAAGGAGCGGCGGGATTGATCGCTCCTGCCATCGAAACCCAGCTAAACGCGCGACAAAAGAAGAT
>Ga0302325_10026567_pt1 | contig 12017 bp, 7 predicted proteins | sample Palsa_T0_2_FD_201948 | JGI IMG/M metagenome (GOLD analysis project Ga0302325, IMG submission 201948) | Peat permafrost microbial communities from Stordalen Mire near Abisko, Sweden - Palsa_T0_2 | ecosystem: Environmental > Terrestrial > Soil > Palsa > Peat permafrost | place: Sweden: Abisko...
TTAAGAAGCTTTTTATAAAATCGACTTAGTTATTCTACAAATTCTATACTAAGTTCTTGCAATTGGCTTCTAAAGCTAAAGTCGCACTTGCAAAACTAAAGTATAAGCTAAATAGCAAGCTGTCCTTTAGTCTCTAAAAGGCAGTTATTTCGCATTTTAATACCGAATCGACCTTCTATAAATTTGCAAAGCAATATACGATTTACGACTAATCCTTAAAGGCAATTAAGGAACGCGAGTCACGTGTATGCAAGCCCTATATAGATGCAAACAAGACAAACACCCCTATATCCGCAACTGCACTTGCTATTGCAACTATAACTACCCTGCTAACTATCCCTTATACAAATACCTTCTAGAATACTCTCCCGAAGCTTATATACTAGAATCCTTTGCGCTAGCAGTTAAGCAATGCAAGCAAGTGTTTTATTTGCCGGGAATCGGGTTATAGGATAAATGATTGTTTAAAGCGTACGGATATTAAGGCTATTAAGAAGTCGAAGGAAGTCCTAGAACTTGAGGCGTCGGTATCGGAAAACGACGACCCTTAAAGGAAGTCTTTACTCTAGGGTTGCATAGTATCGATTTGTGCAAAGTAAACCTTAGTCAATTGCTTAAAGGTAATTCTTTTACCTTTCCATATACGATTAGTAGTAATAGACTAAAAATAAAGACATATACACTTATTAATATTAGAGCAAACGGATATGCTTTTATTAATCCCGAATTTGCAGCTCTTGCTACCCGATTCCTTAATACGAAAATATAACAACTCCTTATACTATGCAATATATAAGGATTTGATAGCAAAATTGCATAACTAATTACTAATTATATAAAATTGACACTACTTATAAATAAAAGACAAATAAAGGTCCTTATGCTAGTTATATAGCTAAGGGGACAAGACATGATCTTAGGCTGCAAATAAGCTACAAAAACAAGAGTCTTAATTAACTGCAAAAACCGGCAGTTAATATAGCTAGAGGATCACCTTAAGGATAAGGGCTAAAGCCGCATATTAGCAACTGCTAAGAAGAACCTCTTACTGCAACCCCCGAACCCTATATATTAAAAGGATGCTAATCGACGTATAAAGCTAATGGCTAAAGATACTTAAAGGCCGATAGCTATCCTAAAGCCTAAGAATCGAGCCCGAATAGCTACTTCTTAGAGGATTAATTAAGAATAACGATATAAGGATATGTATAACAATTTATAAGGCTAAACTAATAAGCTTAAGCTACGCAAGCAACTTATAATCGGGAAGCCCGAAAGGACAATTAACATATGCGAGATTAGCTACTTAGCATTTTATACAAACCTCAAGTACTCTAAAAACACCCTATTCTTATTGTCTTTATACAAATTAAACCGTAAGCTCGAGGATCGAAAACAAGGACAAGAATCGAAAGCAAAAGAGCCGGATCTTATAAATTAATAACCTTATAAATCCGAACTGCAATAGTTATAACAGATATTGCCGAAGGAACTTAAAGAATTTGCAAATGTGTTCTTAAAGATAGTATCGAATAAACTACCGCTATACCGGCTATACAATTACAAGATTTAGCTAAAGGATCCGGATACTAGTAAAATAGGCTATTCTCCTTTATACTAATAGTTTACGCAAGAACTCGAAGAAATAAAGAGATTTTTGGAGGAGAACCTATATCGAGGATTTATCGAAGCTAGCTAATTACCCTTTGCGTCTCCGGTGCTATTTGTTAAGAAGGCTAATAGTTCCTTATAGTTTTATGTCGATTTTCGAAGATTAAATAACCTTACTTGTAAGGATCGATACCCGTTACCGCTTATCGATAAGACTATTGCATAATTAGCTAAAGCAAAGATTTATATAAAGTTAAATATTTAGCAAGCATTTTATAAGATTCGAATAAACCCTAATTCCGAAGAACTTACCACTTTTTGTACCTATTACAAGTCTTATAAGTGCAAAGTCTTATAAGAAGGCTTAACTAATAAACTTGCTATATATTAACAATATATAAATAATGTTCTTTTCGACTACTTAGACGATTTTTGCATTGCATACTTAGACGATATTATTATTTACTCCGAGGACCCCTTAAAACATAAATGCTATATACAAAAAGTACTCGAACGGCTCCGCAAAGCAAGTTTACAAGTCGACATTAAGAAATCGGAATTTAATGTCACTTGCACGAAGTTCTTAGGCTTTATCATTTTTACAGATAATATTAAAGTAAACCCGGAAAAGGTTACTATAATAAAGAACTAGAAGGAACCGATTATAGTTAAAGGAATATAGTCCTTTTTAAGTTTTTGCAACTTTTACTAGCAATTTATTACAAATTATAGACAAATTGCTAAACTATTAAACGAACTTACTTGTAAGGGGACTATATACTTATAAATAACGAGCTACTAATCCGCATTCGACCAATTAAAGCTAGCTATGCTTATAGTACCGATTTTGCGATATTATAAGCCCGATTTACTTACTATAATAGAGATAAATGCCTCAAATAGAGTTATAGCGGGCGTATTATCTTAGCAAGACTTGCAAAGCAAGTTATAGCACCTTATAGCTTATTTCTTAAAGACTATGCAACTAGCTTAGCTTAATTACAATATCCACGACAAAGAGATGCTAGCTATTATCCTAGCATTCGAGCAATAGCGAGCTAAACTAGAAGGAATATAAACAGATAATCCCTTTTTAGTTTATTTTAATTATAAGGCACTCGAATACTTTATAACGACAAAGAAGTTATTAGCAAGACAAGCCTATTAAGCAAAATATCTCTCTCGATTTTATTTTAAGCTTATATACCGGGCAAGGAAGTCGAATAAACGAGCAAATGCTTTAAGCAAGAAGCACGAGGATATAAAAGAGCAAGGCAAAGTTATAAAGGAATATAAGACCCAAGTTTTGCTCCCTTACACGAAGATCGATTTTGCAGTTATAAAGGACTTATAATTGGCCTTTATAGAAATTGCACCGGAATAAGAACTAGAACTTATAGCAGACTTTACTTCCTAGCTATACGATAGCATTTAGCTACTTAACAAGATCTTAATTGCTAATCGAACGTCCCCCGACTTAGCAAAGCTTTATACAAAAGCAAAATTCGAATAAGAAAAGACTTAGCAATTAAAGGATAGCTTATTATTGCAGTATAAAAAGCTATATATGCCAGATAATATATTTATAAATAAGATGCCTTTGCGTATTGCAATTATTTATAAAGCTTACAATTAACCTCTTTCTAGTCATTTAAGACAAACTAAACTACGTCATTTATTGCAGCAACAATATTATTAGCCGGATTAAAAGAAGGATATTAATCGGTACCGGGCTAATTGTTATACTTATCGGCGTTTGCATATTCTTAGGGACAAGAAACTAGGATTTTTGCACCCGTTACTTATACCGGACCGTCCTTAGTAGCATATTATAATCGACTTTAAGAAATGCCTTAAGAGTAAAGCTAGCTATAATATAATAGCTATATTCGTGGATAAGCTAAGAAAACGGCTAATTATAATACTTGTACAAGACACAGTTATAGCCCGCGAACTAGCTCTATTATTCCTATTACACGTAGTACAGTATATTATCATTCTAGAGACAATTGTATCCGATCGGGGCCCCTAATTTATATTAGACTTTTGGAACGAGTTTTGCAAGCGTATTAGTACTAAGCTTAAGTTATCGACCGCAAATTACCCGCAAACTAATAGTTAAACAGAAATCGTAAACTAGTATTTTAATTAACAATTGCGCCCTTATATCAACTATTATTAAGACAACTAAGATAAATAAATATCAATTGTAGATTACTAGCAAGCTTCCTTATAGCACAAAACTACTAGCCAATTGCTATTTTTAACTAAAAAAGGATACGAATTACGTATATTATTTAACTAGGAGACCCCGATTAAAGCTCGTACGCCAAAGGAGAAACTAAATTGTATAGAGGCTAAGGCTTTAATAAAGCGATTGCACGAATCCTAGAGTGTGGCCTAAGGGAATATGGCACAATCACAAGAACGATATGCAAAACAAGCAAACAAGCACCGCCGCATAGTCGATTTTGGAGTAAGGGATAAAGTCTAAGTTATAGTAAAGCATTAGAAAAACGATCGACCGAGCCGTAAATTAGCATAGCAAATGGATAGCTTGTACGAGATTTTAAAGCAAATCGGGCACTCCTTTAAGCTCAAGTTGCTAAAATCAATTAAAGTGCACCCGGTATTTTATACTAAAAAGCTATTGTGGTGGGGTCACGTGCGCATGCACGTGCCCTAAGCGAAGGAACATAAATGTAGTGATTCAGGACACCTGTACACTTAGTTCTTCAGTCAACAAATGCATCACCATTTGCACTCCCTCCATTTATTTGGTTGTACGCCTTGCCAACCCTCTTACACTATGCAAGGACCCTAAAAACCCATTACTTGGCTAGACTAATCCGGAATATGATCTAATAAAAGTGCAAGAAGGCGAAGAGGAGTACGAGGTATAAGAGGTATTAGCAATGAAGCTTCTTTGCAGTAAACTGCAGTATCGGGTAAACTAGAAGGGCTAAGATCCTAATCCTAATTAGTATCTTGCTTCTTTATTAAGCAATAGCCATATTGCTTTGCAAGAATTCCATCATGCGTACCCTAATCGACCGGGCCCCCTAAGGAACTTAGCATATTGGCTAAAATGCGCATAAAAGGATAAGTTTCTTGAAGCTAGGGTAGATGATAATCTAGAAGGGTTAAAGCCTAAAAGTTAAGGCTGCCTTAGGAGAGGGAATTCCCCCTCTAGGGGCGGCCTGACAAACGAGGCAGCACGTCATGTGACTCGGCAAAAGAAAAGGAATTATAGCTATTCTAGAACCAATCGGGAAGAAACTACGAAATCGATAGTATAGTTATACGATTACGGAATATAAAGCTCGAGGACGAGCTTTCTCGAAAGGGGGGGGTAATGTTACAGTTCTAGCATTCCATGTCACGTGGTCACGTGCACTAGCGCGGCTAGCAGAGGCGGTGTAGAGCGGCAGAACTCAAGTATTTGTACGAACCGATCCTTTGTAAATAACCTCTTCTTTCCTTAGCTTTGAATAGTCGTAATTGGGACCATTCAACCAACGCTCGTTCCTGGGCTATGAATCTGGCGCTCGTGACAGTTGTCGCCCTACTTTCCTATTAAATCAAACAATCAACCACCTATCTACGCAATTAGCATTCCACAAATACATGACAGTGCTACGCGTTCCGGGTGGACCGACAGTAAAAGAGAGCTTTAAATAATATAACAAGCCGAATACGAGTATTTAAGATACACTTTACAAGTAAAGAAGAGGTTTATAATTTGCTCTTATATAATAAGCTTTTATTATAAAGATTTAAAGCTAAAGAAAGAAGAAGAGGGTAAAGGAGGGGAGAGGTAAGCTATATATATACATAGCGGGTGTCAAGTGATATAGCGTAGCCTGTAAGCAGCTTGTACAGAGCCTATAAGGGGCTTATAAAGTTATAAGGTGGCTGTATATGTGGTGGTGTGACAGCTCTAGCTGCCACGCTGGTATACGACTACTACGGGCCACTTTACAGGCCACTTACAGGCTATGTACAGCCCACGCTATGTCACCTGACTGCGCAGTGTATATATATAGCTCACCTCCCTCCTTCCTTCATCTTCTTCCTCTTTCCTTAGCTTTAGATCTTCACAATATAACCATTCGCTCGAATGCTAGGTATAATCCTCTTCTCCCGTGAAGTGTATCCTATTTGCCTTCGCCGGCCCGTCACAGGTGGCAGCTAGAGCTATCATAGCAACAATGTTAAATTTCATGGAAAGCAATAGTAATAGCTTTTGTGCTAGCATTTAACTGTAAGAGGAAATATAGCACCTAATGCTAAGGTACTTGCTGGTAAGATAGTAACGCTAATAGCTAGATTTTTAAGACTACCTTTTCAAGTATATAAAGCTTAGCGAGCCTTCTAGACTTGTTCTTTTAGGGGGTTATTCGGTGGGCCTTTGTATAGCTAATCTGTATCTTTGTAACGTCGAGATTTTCTAATCGTGGCTTATAATATCTTAAAAAGGACGTGTCACGAAGTGATCGCATTGCAGTGGTGGTAAAGAGCTTGCATTGGAATTTAGAGCCGAAACCCGGGTTTGTGTGGCCCGCACACGCGCCAAGCACGCGCACGCATGCCACGTGACTGTCATACCGTAACAGGAAGGCTATTTGGATCTGGATGTGACGGGCCATACGAGCAGGGTCAAGATATACTTCACCAAGGGAGAGATTTACTCTTGATCTCGTAGGAATGTGCCTTTATTCGAGGATCTAAAGCTAAGGAAAGAAGAAGAGAGGATGAGGGAGGGAAGTTAGCTATATATACATGGTTGGTATTATGTGACATAGTCATATGATGGTAGCGTGGCAGCCAGAACTGTCACAAGTATACTGCGGCAGTGGTGTAGTAAAGCGTGGATCTTATGAATCCATTCAAAATCGAGGCTATTTAAACGTATAGTTTAGCCAGTACTTTGACTTTTCTGCCGCTCTTATAGTGTCGCACTTATAGTACTATCACCCCCTTGAATAAAGGAAGGTCACGGTATTTATAACACCACGCTTGCACGGGCCCTATCAAGGGTTATTGGTCAATAACGACTCTCAAACCCACCTGATATTCCTTATTTCGGGGATATTGACGAGGTGAGGGTGGCATTACCCAGGTGTCTACCTTCCTTTATTCAAGGGGGGGATAGTACTACGAGCTGGAAGGTTTTACGTGCTCTGATTGGCTAAAAGTGGGGTGAGGGGTGGTGAGAGTGAAGCATGAGAATGTGGCGAATATTGGCTCCACTTACAGTATAAATATTCAAGGGGGGGTGGTGAGGGTGAATAGTATGGCCTCGGCAACTGGTTTAGCATGACTAGTATCAGGTCAATAGAAGGGAGAAGAGGAAGGATGATCTATTCTCTATTGTCGGGTTCTAGCCTATAAACTAGGGTTGCTGACTAAGCCCGATGGCTGCACCCGACAACTGGGTTCAAATATCGTAAGTGCTCATTCTTGTCACGTTTTCAGCTTAATTGCCATATTCATTGCTTGCTTATCCCTTCCAATGTTCCGCCAAGTGAAATATCAGGTCACCACGTATCTGAACATCTCAGTGAATATAAATTTTTAATCATTTCAGAATCTTGATCTTCGGGAACTACGAAGTACTTCGTCTCATCTCTTTGGGCTCGCTAAAACAATCGTGCCCCTAAATTTAGCGAGTTCATCGTACACAATTTCTCCAAACTTGTCATGCTCTTCCTCTGCTCAGATTTTGTCAAGTCGGGTACTATTTGGGGATTGTATTTGTGTTTTATTCTAAATCTTATCAATAATAATCCTCCAATTAAGGCGGGAAGAAGAAAAGGCTGCCATGCCAGCTTCTGACGGCTTCCATTTATTCTACGGCAAGGGCATCCGCTCTCGGAAAACCCACTACAGACAGCAATCTACAAATTAAGACTTAGGGCAATTGCTCATACGTCTATGTCATCAATAGCTCGAGTTACTAAACTTAGTATAGTGTTAGCAGCCGCGTTCTCGATGTTCGGACTACGAGTATCCCTCAAAATCTGACGCGAATTCCGATCTTTCACCCAGGAGGCGAAATCCTGGCCCATAGTGGCGTCGTTGACTTCCGGTACATGTTTTTGTATGAGTATTCAGATCCGCGCATAGAGCTTGGCATTCACCAGCACGGGGAATTTGTCGGGGAAATAGCGCTGAAGGAGAGCTGCCCTCACAATTCGGTAGTTATTTGTCATGCTCGTAAATTGAATAGAAGTCTTCATCGAGCAGATAATGTTTCGAACTGAATCCATTTTAAACATCGAAGTGACTAAACTGGTACAGTACAGTATATTGTATGTTTTTTTTTTTTGCGGGGCGCATACGGTACTCCGCATTTAGGATAGAAATCCCTCGATCTTCAGACCAAATGGCGTTCATCATTTGCAAGATCCAAGGCAGGTTGTGAGATTGTGGATAATACTGTACTGTATCTGACAGTGACCCAGTGAGCCTGTGACACTCTTCCTGGGCTCCCCTAAAGTCTCATGCTCTCGGTGACCTGACAGTTCGCCATCCGGCGCAAAGCGAGGAGGCATGCACAGTGGTGGCCAATCATCGCCCCCTTCACTGAAACCCGTGACCCGGAACTTGACCATCGTTGGCCTTTCGAGCCGATGAATCAGGACATGATAAAGTTTGTGGCTTGAAAAAGCCGCCGGCCAAGCTTTCACGAAGGCTGGACAGACGGTCTCAGACCCCTGGACATTTAGCGAACCCCGTCATCGTCAGGCTGAAGATCACATTCTGGTTGCGAGCATGAGACTTGTTTGCTCCATTATCAACGCCTACTGTACACAGACCGACGCCATCACCCTTTATTCCCACCAATCCCTCAGTCTCTGTCCTCTCCGAGTTCTTCCATTCGACTCTCTTCGCGATTCTCGCTCATCCCGACCCTTTCCACCCCTACCGTCTACCTATCCTAGCTCCATATAACGAAGCCCCAATGGCTCCGGACTTGAATTCACTTCCTCCCTCAAGATCGATATCAGGATCACCATCAATGGCTCGAACGCTATCCAACCCAGGAGAGGCGGCTGCCTTGCGCGGCCAAAGCCCTTCACCTTCTCCACGATCAGCATCCACATCCCTTCAAGCAGCAGCGGCTGTAAACGCTGGGCTTCAGCAGGAAGACTCAAGAAGTACGTACACTCAGTATATTCCTTGTCACCTAGTTCCTTATATGGAGGGACTGCGCCAACCTCACATCTCTCCACTCATTCCTTTACTGTACTGTAGTTACAGTAGATTGAGGTGGGATCTCCCCATGGTCTCCCCACCACAGAGATGGATGAGGCAGACTACCCTCACCAGCTCATTCGCTCAATTTTTGCTTGGACCTTACTCAAGAGCACTGCTAAGCATGCCACAGGGTCATCCAGCAGCTCAGTTACCCGAAATAGACAATCATCGCATACAGGTCGGCGACGTTCAACGGTGTTGATGAACTTGCAGCTCAACGACCCCGCTCTTCCTCCGCCTGGCGAAATGATCAACGAAGGTGCCGCTGCTACCTATCGAGCAACAAGTCCCCTGTCTATGACAGGTTCGCCGATTATTGGGAGCGTCGATCCACATCACTACCGTACGCCTAGTTTGGGGGAGATACACCAGGAGTTGGAGCAGGAACAAGAGGCACAAGTCGTACGTCAACTCTTTTTATAGATAATCTAGAATTTTCTTTCTTGCATATGGGCGCGGAGGACATAAATATGACCCTCACAGTTGTCATAAACTTGAGGGTGCTAGGAGGTCTATGCGGATCACCATATCTAAGGAATTAGGATACCGGTGAAGTTACATCTAAGACATGCACTGACAGATATATCTAGAATCGGCTACTCCAGATGATTCGAACCCAACAGCAACATCTTCAACAACTCCAGACACAAACTGGTCAAAGCCATAGCACACCTCCAGTCATCGACGAATCCACACCAACGTCAGAAAGATCGATGTCCTTCTCCAATCCAAACATTCCACAACAATCAAGCACTTCCACACCTCGTTCACCCTCAGCCGTCCTTCATCCTCGGAGCTCATTTGATCTCGCCCGGGCAGATCTCCAACAACGACGTTCAAGAACACCGAGTCGGACAGCCTCACCAAGACTAAGATCGACTTCCATTAGTGGCGAAGGTGGTGATGCTTGGAGTCTAGGCGGACGTGACGAGAGTGCTTTCTATCAAGCAGAAACACAGATGATGATTAGGGAAAACCAGATGTTAAGACAGAGGGTCCGGGAATTGGGTATGCCGACAATCAATCACTCACACTCTTGAAACATTGGCTGACGACGCAGTAGAGCGCCAAGTTACTGAACTACACGCCAACTCCGCGATTACACATGAACCTGCCACTCCATCCCAATTACTTCGTTCCGAATCTGTTTCGGAAGAGGCCGCCCCTGCAATCCCGAGTGTATCTTCTGTTGCCGCTGGAGAGCTGAAGGAGGAATGAGCCGAGGCACTGTGATTTGGTTTCTTTGGATAGATCTGGATGTTGGTAAAATGGGCGGATTGGGCGTTTTTAATGTGATATGGCAAGGATCAATGGAGTACTCAGGCCCGGTGCATGGCAAGGAAGCATTGGCGCATCATTTGGTCTGCGACTTGCATTATTGATAATGAGTTATCAAGCTCATGAAGACCAGAAATGCAAACAAACTCACCCCTACTTATTGAACCTTCACTCTCAGTTTCTATGAATAGTGAAATTCCTGCTGTCACACTTCTATAAATACCTCCCACCGGTTTGAGTCTAGAGGAAGCGAATTCCTACAATAGTGGACGCCGGCACTAGTTTTGGCTAATGTCTGTAGCTATTCACGCTTGTTTCATGTTCGCTCATGTTTGGAGCATAATAGCAAAGAAAGAAAAACGCCATTCACTTGCGGATAGAAGGCTTGTTGGTAGTGCATGATCTCATCTGATCTTTGCAGAAACACTGGTTATTTCATGGAACTTTGTTTGTCAATATCCAGGAAATTTTCGGACATTTAAATGGAAGCCGGAAATAAGGAATCCTGTTGACTTTGTATTTTCAGGCCCCTAATTTCCCTTTATATCTAAGAGCTTTGTCAACCAGATACAACTCTATTCATCACAGCTCGTCTCCTCATAACATCATATCCAAACTCACATACCCTCTATGCAAGCCAACATCTTAAACCTCATATCTCCCCACTTCACTTATAAAGCAACCCTTCTACCATCTCCGCAATAGCCAAACTGCTCGTTAACCCCGGACTCTCAATCCCAAGCAAGTTCACAAACCCCTCAAACCCCTCCTCCTCCCTAATTACAAAATCCATAAATCCATTCCCGCTCGCAACAGCGCTATTCTTCCCCAATTTTGGTCGAATACCCGCATAATCAGGCACGATCGCCTCTTCTTTGATATCCGGCAAGAACTTCTTGATCTGTGTTATAGCCTCTCCAATCCTCGAATCATTGACTGAAAGGTCATTAGGACTATCGACCCATTCAACATCGGGTCCGAACCTTATACGTCCCGCGATGTCGAGCGTTAGATGTGTCCCTAGTCCTCCCAAACCGGGTTCGGGGGCCGGGTAGATGAGGTGTTTAGTGCTTGGAGTTGAGGCAGCGTACGAGAAGTAGTTGCCCTTGGCGTAGTACTGCGTTTGGTGTCTATTGGGCGGCAGGATCATGTTATTTATATCGCAAGCCCCTAAACCCGCGGAATTGATGATAGTTTCAGAAGTAAAAGTGCTTTCTTCCCCGGATTGCTTGTCCTTTGTTGTGATTGCCCAGCCCTGAGATCCGTGGTCACCAAGTGCTTCGATGCAAGTTACGAGGCTGAAGAGTGCCACGTCTCCACCGCGTTCTTGAAAATCTCCGAGCAGGAATTGCATGTAAGCGTGGCTGTCAATGATGCCTGTTGTCGGGGAGGCGAGAATTCCTGCCTTGGCCTGTACGAAGGGCTCTTCTTTTGCGGCCTGTTCTAGGGAGATGAAGTGGGTTGGGACGCCTTCTATTGAGTGTGTGAATTTGTAGACTTTGACAAGCTCTTCCCACTGTTGGTCTGTCTGGGCAACGATCCATTTGCCCATGTTATGGTGTGGGATTGAATAGGTTTGGCAGAGGGCGTACATTAGTTGACGGCCCTTGATGCAGAGGGCCGTCTTGAGGGAGGTAGCGCCATAGTAAAGGCCTGCATGGATTACCTAGGGAATATCAGTGCACACATAAAGGAGATCTGTAGATATAGAGTCAGACCTCGGAATTTCGTGAACTGGTCTCCATTCCCACTCCATTGTTCCTCTCGATGAGCACTGTACTTGACCCATCTCTGGCTGCTAATTGTCTCGCAATAGCGAGCCCTACTGCCCCTCCACCGATGACCTGTAATTTGCTCGATCAGTT
>Ga0302325_10026571_pt1 | contig 12016 bp, 9 predicted proteins | sample Palsa_T0_2_FD_201948 | JGI IMG/M metagenome (GOLD analysis project Ga0302325, IMG submission 201948) | Peat permafrost microbial communities from Stordalen Mire near Abisko, Sweden - Palsa_T0_2 | ecosystem: Environmental > Terrestrial > Soil > Palsa > Peat permafrost | place: Sweden: Abisko...
CCGGCACCAGCATTCCGCCGGAGCGGATGTTCTTGATGAAGGCCAGCGAGAAGACCACCGGGCTGAATGCGTATGTCACCGGCATTGGCTCGTCGAAGCGGATCGTGGTGTGGGATACGACGGCGGACCGAATGCCTACGGACGAGATTCTCTTTACCTTTGCGCATGAGTCGGGACATTACGTGCTGCACCATATTCCGCAAGGGCTGGCCTTTGGCTGCGTGGGGATGTTTGCATTTTTCTGGGCGGCGGCGCGGCTGGCGGAGCGGTTTGTCCGCCGCTTTGGAGCGAGATGGCGAGTCGCGGAAGTGGCTTCCCTGCCGGGCCTCGCGGTGCTGGTGCTGGCGGTTTCTGTTTTGCAGATTGCGGCCGAGCCGGTCGGGAATGCGTTCAGCCGGCATATTGAGCATGAGGCGGATGTTTACGGCCAGGAAGCGATTCACGGGCTGGTGGCCGACCCGCAGAAGACGGCCGTGGCCAGCTTCAATCGGCTGGGCGAAGCGTACCTGGATTCGCCGAATCCAAATCCGTTTATCGTCTTCTGGACTTACAATCATCCTTCGACGCAGGGCCGGGCGGAGTTTGCGGCGCATTACGATCCCTGGACGCCGGGAGAGAAGCCGCGCTTCTTTTCGAAATAGGCTCAAACAGGCGCCAGCCTGGGGGCGCTGTGGCTGGCGCTGGATTCTTCGAGATGGGCGAGGCGGGTGAGGGTAAGGACGGTGATGTCGTCGTCCTGGCCGAAGCGGATGGCGGCTTCGGTGGCCTGAGTGGCGTCGGGGCGGGTGGCGAAGAGCTTTTCCAGGCGCTCGAAGCCGTAGAGTTCGCCGCTGGCGTTACGGGCTTCGAGCAGGCCGTCGGTGTAGAGGGCGAAGTGGTCGCCGACCTGGAGCTTGAAGCAGTACTCCTCGTAATCGGCGTAGGGCGCAATGCCGAGGGGCAAGGCGCCGGGCAGTTCGAGGCCGCGCTGGTTGAGAAACGGCGCTGGATGGCCGGCGGTCGCGAGGGTGCAATTGCCGTTGCGGTCGAGCCTCATGGCGATTGCCGTGGCAAAGCCGCCGGACAAGCGGCCGTGAAGGCGCCGATTGAGGCCGGCGAGAATTTCGGCTGGATTTGACGTGTATTCCGCGATCATGCGCGTGGCTCCGACGATGAGCGAAACGGCCATTGCCGCGCGCAGCCCTTTGCCGCTGACATCGCCGAGGATGAGCAGGGTCGAGCCGTCCTCATGCGGCCCGGTTTCGAGGGGCCCGCCTTCCAGTGGAATGATCTGGAAGAAGTCGCCGCCGACCTCAGCCGCGGGGCGATAGGCGGTGGTAATGGCGAAGCCGGGCACCGCCGGGAACTCTTCCGGCACCAGGACCTGCTGGAGTTCGCGGGCGTTTTTGAACTCCTGCTCGATGGCTCCCTGGCGGCGGCGCGTCTCGACGGAGTTGCGGTAGACGGCGTAGATGAGCGAGAGCAACAGCAGGATTCTGGATGCGGTGACCAACGTGACAGCGTTGCCGAGCACGGTGAACATGGGATCGCCGATGCGGTTGCCCCAGGTCCAGTGGGTAAAGCGCTCGCCTTGCTCGGCGGTGGTTTGCAGCGCCTCAATGCCCTGCGCGATGCAGGCAAAGATGGCCACCGCCCAGCGCTCGGAATCGAAACGCTTGCGGCCGCGCAGGGCAGCCGCGAGCAGAATGAGCGGAATGATCTCCACGATGGTGACAATTCCAGTGAGGATACCGTCGGCGATCTGGGCCTGGGTTTGCAGGGATTGATTGGTCAGCGGGAGGGTGACAAAGGCGTCCAGTATGCTGGCGGCCATGTCTACAAAGGCGGCGATTTGAATCCAGTGGATGAGCCTTCTGCGGTCGCCTAGCTGAAGCAGGGTGATGACCAGGAACCAAAGAGATATATCCAGCAGGGCGAACATGGGCTGTTCGCTGCCGATGGCGATGGGGTAGGAGATGGGCAGGCGCATGCCGCCGAGAAACGTGGTGAAGATGGGGCTGACGCAGTAGGCGGCCATCCAGAAGAGCACCCACTGCGAGCGGTCGCGCAGCCAGCCGACGAAGCCCAGCACTACGACGAGCACGTAGAGAAACAGCACGGCGAAGGCGAGCTGGTGGCTGCGCATCCAGGCGTAGTCTCCGACAGCTTTGGCTGCGGCAATATCTCGGGGGCTGCCGAGGATGGGAACTTCTTCAAATCCGCCCAATGTGCCGGCGTCGAAGGAGCTGAGGGGGGCCTTCCAGACGCGCACAGCCAGGACGCCGTCGCGCATAGGCCCGAGGCCGAAGGTATAAGGCGGGGGATGGTAGTACCAGACGGGATGCGGCGGCATTCGGCCGTAGGAGCCTACCAGAACGCCATTCCAGTAGAGATCGTAGGCGTCTTCTACCATGGGGACCAGTAGGGCGAAATCCGGCGTCTCTCCTGCTGCGGTGACGACGCGGATGTGGCGGCGGTACCAGGCGTATCCCTGATAGCTGTCATGGCCCTGCGCCCCCCAGCCCTGATCGGCGGTCAACTGCTCCCAGTTGGAATCATCCCAGTCCTGCGCGGCCCATGCTGAGTCGTCTCCTAGATGGAACTGCCATAGGCCGTCGAGCGGGACGGTTCCCTTGCCGAGTCCTGCGAGCACCAGCGTCGGAACGGAACCGGGCGAATGCGGTGCATTCAAAGACGAGGAAGCCTGCGCCCCGGCACTCGCGGCACCGAGGACAAACACAACCAAAACCACAAGAACCGGTAGAAATGCAGCAGGCAGCCGCCGTGAAAGCATGAGGCCAGCATACTCTCCGCCGCGCCAACTGCAAATACATCTTGCAGGCCGGGATATGGCTTACACTGTACGAGTTATGTCCTGCCTCTTCTGCAAGATCATCGACGGAAGCATTCCTTCTACGCGCGTCTGGGAAGACGAACAATGCATAGCGTTTGCCGACATTCACCCGCATGCGACGGTGCATCTGTTGATCGTGCCGCGCAGGCATATCGCGTCGCTGGCCGAGGCCGCGCCGGAAGACGCTGCGCTGCTGGGCCATTTGCTATGGGTCGTTGCGGAGATTGCGCGGCAAAAAGGGTTGGCGAAGGGCTATCGCACGGTGATCAACACCGGAGAGGATGGCGGGCAGACGGTCGATCATCTGCATCTGCATCTGCTGGGTGGGCGCATCATGCATTGGCCTCCGGGATAGCGCACATCAGGGGCTAAAGCCCCACTGGCTTTGATGTACTTTATCGGCACGACTGAAGTCGTGCCCTGTTACAAAGCCATCCACTCGATGGCCTTGCGGGCGCGAGGCCTTGCTGGGATTAGAATGCTTTCCGAACCGAGTTCCTCATGAGACGAACAAAGGGCGCTCCCGAAGCGAGAGCGCCCTTCGTTGTTGTTCCGAACGCGGGTTACATCGGCTGCGGATAGTACTCGTCTTCCTCTTCCATGCCGTAGCGGCGGAGGAGGTTGGGCAGGCTCTGCGAAAAGGCCGAGCGCGGCATTACTGAGTCGCAGCCGGCTTCGGTGGCCTTCAGCTTCAGGTCGCCTTGCAGATGCGAGAGGAAGCCGATGATCGAGGTCGACTTCTTGAGCTTGGCCTTGAGCTTGGGAATGATCGTAAGCGGCTTGGCGGCGGCGTTGTTCAGGTCGAAGACCAGGAGCGCCGGACGATCCGCTTCCGCCGCATCCGTGATGCGCGTCAGCACGTCCTTATCGCCCTTGACGAACTCCACCTTCACGCCGAGCTTGCGGCTGGCTTCCTGGATTTTGGCCAGGAAGAAGAGATCTTCGATGAAGAAGAAGATCTTGGTCGGCGCGTCGGCGGCGATGGTGGGCGTGACGCCGCGCGGCGAAGGCGTGTCGTTGTAATACGCGCCGTGGCCGTTGCCCTGGAAGGGGATGGTGCTGGGCGGGCCATCGGCTACGTTGCCGTTGGCGATGCGGTAGCTGTGATCCATGGGCCCGACGAACTGGCGCGGGCTTTTTTGCTGCTTGCGCTTCTTGCCGCCGCCACCGTTGCCGTTGACGCCGTTGCCATTGAAGCCGCCCGATCCATTGGAACCGTTGCCGGGACTGAAGGTGTTGCCTGGCGAGGCTTCAAATCGAGGCTGCTTATCGCGGTCGCGGGACTTCTTTTTCTTGCGTCCCGAACCCTGCCCGCCGTTGGCCTGTCCCTGAGAACGCTGAAAATTCTGCGCGGGCGGCTGCGAGATGGGCGGAGGTCCGCTTTGGAGAATCGGCGACGCCTGAGCGGGTTGAGACTGCGAAGGCTGAGGTTGGTTGGCGGCGAGATTTGCCTTGGTCTTGCGGCGGCGACGGCGACGCCGATGCCCCTGCGACTGCCCAGGCACGGGAGCCTGGGATTGCCCCGCCTCTGAGGGCGGCTGCGATGATTCTGTCGTCATGCTTGCACTTCCTGGTGCGTTTCCTGCTGCGTTTCCACTAATTGAATGCTCTTTCGCGGCTTTTTCCTGCCGAGGCGCCGCGTACCCGATTTCTTCGTCTGGATTGGCCACTGCAATGCTTCGGCTCAAACAGACCGCATGAGGCCGGTGCTACTTCCGACCGGCGCGGTCCCTTTGTTCCCATACATAGCCGACCGGCATTTCCAGCCGATGCAGGATTGCTTACCACTCAATGCTGGACCGAACTGTAGACGGCTTGAAAATGGCGTCTACGTTTCGAGCATCCGCTCGAAAACCTGTCTGGTCTGCGCGATTACGATCAGCGAACGCCCGGATTATGCTTCGCTTCGCTGAATTTGCCCGAATCTGGCCAAGCTTCATTGCCTGATGAGTTCTCCCGGAAAACCTGTTTCCGCTGAGGGGTTCGCTCGGATGGAAACCTTCACGACGAACAGCGTACTCTTGGTGTGTCGCAACCTTCAAGCTCTACCCGGCTATTCTTGCCAGCCCAGGGGAGGCTCGTGGATGCTGCGCGATAGGGGCATTCTTGATATTACAGATTCGCCGGACGACTGGCAAGGAGCACAACGGCTTCGAGCTTCTTTTCCTTGCGATTCCGGAATCCCGACTTGGCCAAAGTATTGCAGCATCCGCGGTGATTGCGCAAGTGGAACGAACCGGAAAACGCAATAGCGGAGTGCAACTTTTGTGGCAAGCGCCGGCAGCAGAAAGCAATAGCGCCAGCCGCATTGCGGTGTGGCGCTAGTCTTTGTCTCGAACTCTCGGACTGGATTGTCTTGGGCACTGGCCTCCCAAGATTTTTTTGAGCCTTGAGGCCCGATTCTATTGATCGGGTTCAGGCCTGGAATGGAGTGACTTCAAATTGGGAACGCTCTGTTTGGCGTTCGTCTCAGGTTGAAGCCCTCGATTACTGCGGAACTGGAGCGAATCTCAGTCGCCGCTTTATCACTGGCACACTTCTAATAGCAATCGAAACGCCAATCTTCCGATTGATAGTTTTCTATCACTTACGAGGAGACGCCGGGGTCGAATCTTCCAAAAACAGAATACTTCGCGGATTACAATTCCTTTTTTTGAAAGCTAAGGCAGCAAATCCCTCTTTCGGGACTGAAAGATCATCTCTGGCAGACGGGGCAGAAATGCGTTCCGCGCCCCGCGAGCAAAATCCTGCGAATGGGAGTGCCGCAGACCAGGCAGGGCTGGCCGGTCCTGAGGTAGACGCGGTGCTCGAGCTGGAAAAATCCGCGCACTCCGTTGGCATCCACGTAGTCCGAGACAGACGATCCGCCGAGCGAGATGGCGTGTTGCAGCACTTCTCGGAGTGCGGTGCGAAGGCGCGCGAGTTCTGCCGGTTTGATGCGGCCGGCCATGCGCTTTGGGCGAATGCCGGCGCGGAAGAGGCTCTCGTCGGCGTAGATGTTGCCCACACCGTGGAGCAGCGACTGGTTGAGCAGCGCCGCCTTGATGGCCAGCTTGCGGCCGCGAAAGAGCCGGGCGAAATCCTCGGGAGTGATGGTGGTCGGTTCGGAGCCGGGGCCAGTGAAAGCTTTGGTTCGATTTAGTTCGCGAAATTCAAGCCGGCCGAAGCGGCGCGGATCTACGAAACGCATCTCGCGTCCGCTGGCCAGGCTGAGCCGCGCGTGGGTGTGGGGCGCGACCAGTGCGTCCGGCGTGGTGACGAGCAGGCGGCCGGACATGCCGAGGTGAACGATCCATTGGGCAGACGGCGCGGGACTGCCGGCATCTCCCAGATCGCAGACGATGTGCTTGCCGACGCGGCGGACTCCGAGGATCGTGCGGCCTTCCAGTCCGGCGGCCTGTTCCGCTGGGGAATTCTTGAATGGCTGAGTGTGGGAGCTGAACCAGACCTCGGCAATGCGGTCGCCACGCAGCCGCTCGTCGACGCCGCGGGCAATAGTTTCGACTTCGGGCAACTCGGGCACATCTCAATTTTATCCGGGATGGCTTCAAACGTGGTCTTGCCAGTGTTTGGGCCCCGACGACCGGTTTTCCGCCGCTCAAGGACGGTTCCGCGAGCAGGTCCGGTATATGATTACGAGTGGTGCCGGGGCGAACGGCCAGCCCGAAGGACCCCGTGCCCACAATTCCTTTCGATCGGCAACAGGCAAAACCGGCTTCCTCTACCCGAGGGTAAGCAAGCCGGAATCCCTGGAAATGGACGGCATGCGAGCGAAGACAGCGGTAGTGTTGGGCGCCCAGTGGGGCGATGAAGGCAAAGGCAAGATCGTCGACGTGCTCAGCGGCCGTTTCGCCGCCGTAGCTCGGTATGCAGGCGGACACAACGCCGGCCACACGGTCATCATCGGGGGGCAGAAGTTTGTCCTGCAGCTGATTCCCTGCGGCGTGCTGCGGCCCAATTGCAAGGGCGTGATCGGCAATGGCGTGGTGCTGGACCCGGTTGCCTTCCTCAAGGAAGTGGACAAGCTGCGCACGCTGGGCGTGGATGTGGATAGCCAGTTATTTGTGTCGAATCGCGCGCAGGTGATTCTGCCCTACCACCGCATGATCGAGCTGGCGGCGGAGAGCGCGCCGGGACGGCAGAAGATCGGCACCACCAGCCGCGGCATCGGTCCGGCGTACGAAGACAAGATGGCGCGCAGCGGATTGCGCGTGGTGGATCTGCTCAACCCGAAGATTCTTCAGGCGCATATTGAAAATGCCTGCGCCGAGAAGAACGCCATTGTGCAGGCGCTTTTTGGCAGCGACCCAGCCCGACTGACCAAGCTCGATTCGGCGAAGATGTTCGACGAATACGCGGCGGCAGCCGAGCGGGTGCGGCCGTTTGTGACCGATTCCGGCAACCTGCTGAACAAGGTAATCTCGGACGGCGGCAGCGTGATGTTTGAGGGCGCGCAGGGGACGATGCTGGACATCGACCATGGAACGTACCCCTTTGTGACTTCGTCGTCGGCTACGGCGGGCGGCGCTTCGACGGGAACCGGCGTGGGACCGACCCAGATCGGGACGGTGATCGGCGTGACCAAGGCGTATGTGACGCGCGTGGGCGAGGGGCCGTTTCCGACTGAGATTCATGACGCCTCGGCGGAGGTGTTGCGGGCGCGCGGGAACGAGTTTGGCGCGGTAACGGGACGGCCGCGGCGCTGCGGCTGGCTGGATATTCCGCTGCTGCGCTACTCGAACCAGGTGAATGGGACGGAGTGGCTGGTGGTGACCAAGATGGATGTGCTGGACGAATTGGCGGAGATTCCGGTATGCATCGGCTACGAAATCGACGGCAAGTTCACCGACCTGGTTCCGGCCGATGTGCAGGGGCTGGAGTCGATCGTTCCGCGCTATACGACGCTCAAGGGCTGGCAGCAATCGACGGAAGGAATAGCGGAGTTTGACGAACTGCCGGTTGCGGCGCGGGAATATCTTCGCTTTCAGGAACGGGAGAGCGGCGCTAAAATCGGCATGGTCTCAACCGGCCCGGATCGGGACCAGACAATGATTCTGCCTGGATTTGCGGAGATGCTCGAGTCGCTGCATTCCTGAGAGTCGCGCAGGTGTTTTGGAGAAGGATGGCCCATGATCAGCTTCACAGTCCGACTGAAATTTGCCGCCGAGGAGCGATTGGAAATCGCCGAAACGCTGCGCCTGCTGGCCGAGGCCTCGCGGCTTGAGCCTGGCTGCGTCAGCTATATTCCCCACCAGGTGGAGGACGATCCGGATACGGTGGTGATTTACGAGCAGTATCGCGACTCCAAGGCGCTGGCCGCGCACCGCGCCTCGGACCACTTCAAGAAGCTGGCAGTCGGGGGACTCTACCAGCGCATGCGTGAGCGGACGGTGGAAAATCTGACCGCCCTGGTCTAATTTCCGGCTTCATTTTCGCGAGTTCCCGCCCGTTCAACGCGCTTGAATCGCCATTCGCTCCCGCAGTCTGCCGCCCGCCGGATTCTCTTTGACCTCCTGCCGCGTCCAAGGCTAGGATTCGATACGAATATGGCCGCCAATTCTCTCCGTCGAATTGCGTCAAACGACCTGTTCAGGTCGCGCGCTAGTGTCTTGCGAGCCGTTCGTGCTCTGGGTCAATGGGTGGGATGCGCGGTGCTCGGCGCGGCAATTATTGTGCCGGGGTTTGCGCAAACCGGCCATCCGAATGGGGTGCCGCGATCTCAGCGCCATGAATATCGCCACGAAATCGCGCAGTTGGAAGAGGCGTGGCGCGAAGCCATCCTCAAGAGCGACAGCGCGGCTCTGGACAAGCTGCTGGCGGACGACTACACCGGGATTACCGCCAAAGGCGCGATCCAGACCAAGGATCAGGCGATCGAGAGTCTGAAGAGCGGCGCGCTGCAACTGACCGTGCTGGAAATTTTGGACCGGAAGGTTCGGGTCTACGGCGCCACTGCCGTGGTCACTTCCATGGCCGAATTGACGGGGAGCAAGAGCGACGAGGAAATGACGGGGCGCTATCGCTACACGCGAGTCTACGTGCGCAACCCGCAGGGACAGTGGAAAATTGTCAGTTTTGAAGCCAGCCGTATCCAGGAATCCGCGGATCACAAATAGGCTCACAAATGAGCGCAGTCCAAGAATGCACCGAGGCTGTGACAAGACCGCGGGAATTGCGATCCTTTGGTTTGAAATCGGGCCGACATTACCAATTGCGAAGATGTAGGTTACCGAGTGTGGATTGACTTTCGTCCTTCCAGAGCGTCTTCTGAAAGTCACTGGGAGGGCCAAGGTTTTTCCAGACACGAAATCTCTGTCGGAAACACTATGTTCTCGTAGAATCGCTTCGCTGGTGCTGTGGCGAGGCGAATCGAGAGAAAAACGTTCCGAGTAGGGGGCCCGAATGCCAAGAAACAATCTTGCAATCCTGAAGTTTTTCGCCTTGCTTTTCCTGTTGCCTGGTTTAGCCGGACTCGTCTTCAGCGCGATGGTCTCCACGGACTATCTGGAAAACCTGCCCAAGTCGCCGACCCCCGTGGAACAACGGATGACCCCGCGCAATGTGCATGGAATTGTGATTTACCAGACCGTGCAGGAAGATGAGCGGCTCTCGATCATGGAGTACGGCTCGGTCTCGATCTTCCTGGTGGGGCTGGTGCTGGGCATCGTGTATCTGGAGAAGTGGTCGTCGGTGCGGCAGACGGAGATGGATTCGGATTTGCTGGAAGAGGCCGGGGCGTAGACTTTCAGCATTGCCTCGGGGGCTAAAGCCCCGATCTTTTGGTTCGTACTGTGGCGCGGCTGAAGCCGCGCCTTTTCAATGCATCGAAATCGCTGGACACATGCATGAAACCGCGCGCATTGAGGCTTTTTCGGACGGCATTTTCTCGATTGCCGCCGCGAAGCCGTGCATACGCCAGCCGGAGGCGCAAGCGCGAATCCGGCTCATAAATTCCAACAGGGGTGAGCCGGGCAGGGACCGGGGCAAGCTACAATCATCTTCGATCAATCACAATTGATTCGCACGCACCCTTGTACCTTTTGGAGATTGCCAATGCTGGTGATGTTGCACTCGAAATTCCCCCGCCCCGCGCCCTTCCGAGTCCTGACGGCAGCTTGTCTTTGCGCCACGCTTTCGATGCCGATGACAGGCTTCGCCGCCGACAAGACCAAGGCGGATAAATCCAAACCTGCCGCAGCGACTGAAGTGGACCCCTACGCGGAAGTTCAGCCGGCCGCGGAAAAGATCGACCTCGATGCTTATCAGCGCATCCGCGACGAAGGGCTGAACCACTCGCACGTCATGGATTTCGCCTACGCGCTGATGGACGGCATTGGCCCGCGCCTGACCGGCTCGCCGAACCTGAAAAAGGCCAATGAGTGGACGCGCGACACGCTGACCAAAATTGGCTGCGAAAATGCGCATCTGGAAGACTGGGGCGAATTTGGCCTGGGCTGGCAGCAGTTGAATACCTGGGCGCGCATGGTCACGCCGGACACCGCGGTACTCATCCTGCAGGCCACGCCGTGGTCGCCTTCAACGCCCGGCCCAGTAACCGGCGATGTCGCGTATGTGAATATCCAGACGGAAAAAGATTTTGACCAGTACAAGGGCAAGCTGGCCGGCAAAGTCGTGCTCTTTGGCGCGATGCGCGAGGTTCCTCCGGTAGAAAAAGGACTCTTTTCGCGTTACACCGACAAAGAACTGGAAGATATGATCGAGTTCCCGGTGGCCGGGGGCGGCGGCATTCCGCCGGAGTTGCAGGCGCGCATGGCGGCACGCGTGGAGCGTCTGCGGCTCATCGACAAGCTGGCGCAGTTTTTTGCCGATGAAAAAGTGGCCGCGATTATCGAGCCCAGCCGCGATGCGAGCAATGGCGGCGGCAGCGGCGGAACTCTCTTTGACGACAACGGAGCGACCATTGGGCGCACACCGTACATTGCCGGCAAGGACGTGAAGGTTCCTGTCGCCGTGGCTGCGATCGAGAGCTACGGACGCCTCTACCGGCTCACCCAGGCGCATGTGCCGGTGACCGTTGAGATCAATGTCGAAACCAAGTTTACCGGCGAGCACGAGCATGGCTTCGATACTGTCGCCGAAATTCCCGGCACCGATCCAACGCTTAAAGAGCAGGTGGTGATGGTCGGCGGCCATCTGGATAGCTGGATCGCCGGGACGGGCGCGACCGACAACGGCGCGGGCACGGTGGTGGCGATGGAAGTGATGCGCATCTTCAAGGCGCTCGGCATCCAGCCGCGGCGGACCATCCGCATCGGTCTGTGGACGGGCGAGGAAGAAGGCATCTTCGGGTCAAAGGGCTACGTGACGCAGCACTTCGGATCGGCCGCGACAGCGACCACGCCGGACCAGATGCAGTTGCCGGAGTTCATGCGCCGCGCAGCCTGGCCGCTCACGCTGAAGCCGGAGCACAAACTGCTCTCCGGCTACTTCAACATCGACAACGGAACAGGCAAGATTCGCGGCATCTACACGCAGGGCAATGCAGAAATTGCGGGCATCTTCGCGCAGTGGATTGCTCCGCTCAAGGATCTGGGCGTGACCACCGTGACCAACCGCAACACGGGCGGTACGGATCACCTCAGCTTCGACGCGGTGGGCCTGCCGGGCTTCCAGTTCATCCAGGACGAGATGGACTACGAGACCCGCACGCACCACTCGAACGAAGACACCGTCGAGCGCCTTTCGCCTGCCGACCTGAAGCAGATTGCGACAGTCGAAGCGATCTTCGTCTACAACACCGCCATGCGCGACCAGATGCTGCCCCGCAAGCCGCTTCCTCAGCCCGACAAGGAGCAGGATAAGCGCAAGCCGCTGGATGTGATGCCGGGTGTCGTGGCTCCGCCAGTTGCGCAGTAACTTCCATCGCAACAAAATGCGGCCCGCGTGAATGCAAATTCATGCGGGCCGTCGCTTTTGCCTTTGCCTTTCTTTCTGTCATTCCCGACAGGGAATCTGCTGTTCTTTCTCTTCATGTAACGGCGAAGCGTCAATCACACCGTATATTCATAACTATGTTCGGCCGGAAACCCACCCCGCAAAACTTCTGGAAATGGTTCGTCTCGAACGAAGCCATGCTTTACGACTTCGAGAAGAATCAGGAGCGCGTCTTCGACAAACTCGCTTCGAAGCTGCGTGAAATCAAACCAAACCTAACATTCGAGT
>Ga0302325_10026572_pt1 | contig 12016 bp, 10 predicted proteins | sample Palsa_T0_2_FD_201948 | JGI IMG/M metagenome (GOLD analysis project Ga0302325, IMG submission 201948) | Peat permafrost microbial communities from Stordalen Mire near Abisko, Sweden - Palsa_T0_2 | ecosystem: Environmental > Terrestrial > Soil > Palsa > Peat permafrost | place: Sweden: Abisko...
AGAATCTTGAAGTGCGCTCGCAACGCCCGCAACACCACCTCGATGTCGAACATCATCCCGTCGGTGAAGATCGCGCCGTAGAGCGCTTGGGCGACCTCGCGCTTGTAGAGCTTGAAGCCGCACTGGGTGTCGGAGATGTACCAGGGGATGCCGATCACCGTGTGAATCAGCACGGAGAATCCGCGCGATCCGACGCGACGCAGCCACGGTTGCGGAACGAGGATGCTGCCCCGCATGCGGCGCGACCCGTGCGCGATGTCGCACATCCCCGATTCGAGCATTACGATGCCTAAAATCGCGATATCGAACGGAACGCAGAGGCCGGCATCCGCGAACATGATCGTCCGGCCGCGCGCGCGAGAGATACCGAAGCGCAGGGCGTGGCCCTTTCCGCGATTGGGCGCATAGCTCAGCACGCGGAGCTGCGGCACCTCGGGCGACAAGCGATAGGCGCGCAACGCCGTATCGTCGGGCGACCCGTCGTCGACCACGATGATTTCTGCGTTGAGCGCGTACTTGGTGAGAAACGCCTGCGCCGCGAGGACGTCGCGCTCGATCTTCTTCCCTTCCTTATAGGCGGGAATCACGATGCTGAGGTCGAGCTCCGGCTCGACGTCGTTCATGCCGGGGGCGATGCGGTCAGCGGTCCGCGGGCGAGATGGTAGTGCAACGAACGTCCGCCGAGGGCGTTGAGCAGCACGCGGCTGCCTTCAAACTCGGCGTCGTACGTGAGCCGCGCCATCCCGCGCTCCGCCATAAATTCGGTGAGTGCGTGACCATCGCTCGGACAATAGAGCATCAAGAACCCGCCGCCGCCGGCCCCCGCGACCTTGCCGCCCAGCACCCCGAAGCGCGCGCGAACCGCGTCGTACAGCTCTTCCATCGCGGGAACGGTAACGCGGCCGGACAATCGTTTCTTGGCGAGCCAGTGCTCGTGCATCAGCGTTCCGAACGCATCGAAATTCTGACGGCGAACCTCCACGCCGATGCGCGCGCCGATCTCGAGAATCTCGCAGAGCGCGCCCTCCACGTCGCCCGTGCCGCTATCCAGCGCGCGCGTCTCATCCGCAAGTATCTCGGTCGTCACGCGCGAGACGTTGGTGTAATACAGATGCGTCTTGGAGACCAACTCGCTCACCGCGTAGCCCGGCAGCCCGATTCGCTCGACACCGACGGTTCCGTCGCGATCGATAACGATTTCGGTGAGGCCGCCCGCGGCTGCCATAAATTGATCTTGTTTACCGATCGGCTTGCCCAGGATATCCAATTCGATCCGGCACGCTTCGCTTGCGAGCTCCGCGACCGTTGCGGGCCGCCCGAGATATGCTCGAATGGCGGCAAGAAGTCCGACCAAGTAGCAGCTCGAGGAACCAAGTCCCGTCCCGGCGGGCAAATCGGCGAGCGAAGAAACCTCGACGCCGTCGTGGATTTCGTGCAACACGAGCGCTTCTCGCGCGAGTTCGTGCCGCAGTTCGCTCGTGCGCTCGACCGTTTCGCTCGATGTGTAATGGAGCCGTACCTTTCGATCCGCAAACGGAACGTTCAGCGCGACGTACATGTACTTGTCGATGCCGAGCGCGAGGACCCGCCCACCGTGCTTCTTGTAGAAGCTCGGCAAATCGGTGCCGCCCCCGCCGAGCGTGATGCGAAATGGCGTTCTAGTGACGATCACGGAGCGCTTGCTCTTTGGGCCGCGCGGCGCGCCTTCCTTCGCTCCGCGTCGCAGCGGCGGGCACGCGCGGGGGAAAGCTCGAGCCGCGCCCACAAACCGCAGCCGATGCGAACGCTACGGCGCTACCCCTGGACAATTGCCGCGATCGTCGTTGCGGCCACGCTGTACGCGCTAGCGATCAACGACGCATTCTACGAACTGACCTCTCCCTCGTACTTGAGTTGGCACGTGCTGCTGCGGAAGATCTACAGCATCATCGCGTTCACCCTCGTCGGCTACCTCTTCCGCCGATCGGCCGGCGAACGTGGAGGTTCGCGCTTCATTACCGTCGCCGTCCTCGGGACCGCATGCTACAGCGCGGCGATCGAGGTCGGCCAGCTCTTGGCCGGCTCGAAGGAGGGGCTGGGTTGGAACGCGTTCGACACGACCTGCGGAGCCATCGGCGGCGCGATCGCAACCGGCGACCTCATTTTCGCTCGCCTCTTCCGGCCCGCGTCCGCTAAGAGCTAACCCGGGATGGACGAACGGTTCCTCGACGTGCCGGGATCGCGCGACGTGCGCGACGTCTTGCGAACCGACCCGCTCTATCGGCTGCTCGGACGGCACCTCGCGTCACCCTGGGTCTTGGGCGCCGCGATCGCACTGCTCGTGGTTCTCGCGATCGTCTTCGGACCTTCCGCCGACTCGCGATTCATCTATACGGACTTCTGAAGGGTGCGCTTTGCCGGCACGTATCTGAGGGCGCTCGCTACTGCGGTAGCGATCTTGTTTGCGATCGACCTCGGCATCCGCTCGTGGTTCCCCACGCTTCCGCGCTTCGACGACAATTTTTCGGCGGCGTATCTGCGCCGCACGCTGACCCCGGAAAACCTGAACGGTCGCACGATCTTCGCCGGCGATTCGGCGCTGTGGGGCTACAAGCTCCCACCGAACGAGGCCGCGGTCAGCAAACTGCGCGCTGCCGGCATCCCGGTCGCCAACCTGTCGTACGAAGGCGGCAGCACCCCAAACACCTACGCGCTCCTGCGGCTCGTCTTCGCCTCGGGCGCCGTGCCGCGCGCGGTCGTCTTCAACGTCAACTCGAAAGAGTTCAACGCGGCCGACAGCGCGTACCAGACGCTGTATCCGGCGGTCGAACAGCTCGCATGGCCCTTACTGGCCGCGAGCGACAGGGCGCTCTTGCACGGCACGCAGCCGGCCACGCTCGACGCCCGCATCGATCGGTTCCTGGGCCGTTTTTGGATCCTGTACGGCATGCGCGTCGACGTCCGCGAGCAACTCTTCGGCGCGGTCGATGCCGCAACGGCGTTCGCGAACGTGCAGCACGCACTTTCCGGCGAGGCGCGGCGCGAAGCCGAGGCCCACCGGCCGACGCCCGACCGCTTCTTGGGCACCTACGACTTGGAACCGCTCGATGAGTCCAATACGGGCGTCGTGTTCCTCGAGCGATCGCTCGCGCTGCTGCGCGAACATCACGTTCCGGCGTATGCGATTCTGACGCCGACCAATCACACGCTGCTGCACGACTACATCGATGTTCCCGAATACCGGCGCAACCTCAACTACCTCGCCGAGATCGCCGCCCACGGCGGCGCGCGGGTGCTCGACTACGACCGTGCTTTTGCAGCCGCCGACTTCATCGACAACGACCACCTCACCGCGGCCGGCAACCTCAAACTCGCCGCGATGCTGCGGCGCGACGCGAACCTCGGCTCGTGATTTTCAATACCTGGACCTTCGCGATTTTCGCGAGCCTGACGCTCTCGATCTACTGGCTCGCGATTCCGCAGCGCTGGAAGCCGCAGTACATCGTCGTCACGGGCTGCATTTTCTATGCCTGGGCGGTCCCCGCGTATTTGTTGCTGATCCTGGTACTGGGCTTGGTAACGTTCGGCTGCGGCCGCGCGATGCTGCGCACGCAGGACCGGGGCGCACGCAAACGCTGGGCGTTCGCCGGCATCGCGCTCATCACGCTTACGCTTGGATTCTTCAAATACTCCAAGTTCTTCGCGCTCACCGTCGATCAAATTGCGCGCGGTCACGTCCTCCCCGTGCCGCACATCGTCGTACCGCTCGCGATCTCGTTTTTCACGTTCGAGTTCGTCCACGTGCTCGTCGACGTCTACCTTGGAAAGATCGTCGAACTCAACGCGCTCGATTTCGCGGTCTTTACGATGTTCTTCCCGACGCTGGTTGCCGGACCGATCAAGCGCTATCAGAGTTTCGCCCCGCAAGTCCGCGCGATCGAGACCCCGTCCGGCGAGGACTTCGCCTTAAACATCTATCGCGTCGTGCTCGGCGTCACCAAGAAGACGATCTTGGCCGACTCGATGTCCGTCCTGACGGGCCCGCTGACGGATCCGGCGGCACTCCCGTATGGCCGGCTCGACTACTGGGTCGCCATGTTCGCATACGCGGCAAAGATCTATTTCGATTTCACCGGTTACTCCGATATCGCGATCGGCGTTGCGGGATTGCTCGGCGTCCGTATTCCGGAAAACTTCGACCGCCCGTACTGGGCCGAAAACATCTCGACGTTCTGGCGCCGCTGGCACATGTCGCTCTCGACCTGGATCCGCGACTACATCTTCATTCCGCTGGGCGGCAGCCGCGGCAACCCCGTTTCGACCGCGCTGAATCTGTTCGTCGCGATGGCGCTGGCCGGGCTGTGGCACGGTGCCGCGTGGACGTTCGTCGCGTGGGGGCTCTGGCACGGCGCGGGGCTCGCGCTGCATCGCGCCTGGTCGCTCGCCGTCGTTCCGAAGATTGCGTTTCTCCGCAGCGGCGGCAACGCGATCTATGCGCTGTCGGTCGCTTCGACCTTCGCCTTCGTCGTACTCGGCTGGGTGTTGTTTGCCGCGTCGTCGTTTGCAGCGGCGGCCGGAGTCGTTCGCGGAGCGCTGCTGCCGTAACTGCCCGCCTGCAGCTCGATCGAACCCACGGACAATTTTCGACGACGGCGAACTCTCCGGCCGGCGCCGGCGTTGTAGAGGCGGCACCCAAAACGCTCGAGAAGGATTTCCCGTTGAACGCTCGCCCATCCGTCGCGGTCTTCGTGGCCGTGCTCGCGCTCGTGCCGCTCGCAGGCTTTGCCGACGACACGCCCGCATTTCGGCCGGTGAGCGGTGCGGTTATCATGGCGAAAGCGACGAGCACCTCGACGCTGTTCATCTGGGATGCGACGCCCTACGTCACGCAATTGGTCGCGGACAAAGTGCTCGGCGACGACGGCCTGCACGCGATCGAAGCGAGCGCGATCCAAGCTCTCGCCGACAAAGCCAAGAAAGTCACGACCGCGGCGCTCACCCTGCGCGTCCTTTACTCGAAGACCGGAGCCGTAAGCCCGGTCTACGGCGCGCCCACGTTCGCGGGCATCGAACGCGTCATGACGATCTCGGTCGAACGCACGGCGCTCGCCAAGAACGCCGATGCCTGGTCGACGACCCTCGGCAAAGGCACGACGCCCGACGGCGTCAAGATCGACGTTTCGGGACAGCTTCCGCCCGCTCAGTAAGCACCGTCACCTCGCAACGATATCGATCTCGCGAGTCACGGCGTTTGCGGGATCGACGTCATCGAACCACTGGATGCCTTCCTGCAAGAGCGTGAGGCGCAGCGTGAACCGGCCCGCTACGGCCGGTGGGGCGACCAGCACCTCAAACCGAGCCGAGCCTGCGGGCACGATCGTGCGTGGCAACGGCGTGTGCAGCCACGTCCCCTCGCCGGCAGCTACGCCGTCCGCGTCGAACCATCGATAGCACACGTCGACCGGAAACGGCGGCGCAGGCACGAGGAACGCGCCGCCCACGTTCTCGACGGTACAGAGCACCCGCGCTACGTCGCCGAGTGCGATCGTTGCCGGCAGATCGGCACTGATGTTCACGCGGCACATCTCGGGCAACAGCGGTTCGCCGACCCCCCAAACCCGTACCGGTGCGACGCCGACGCCTTCGAACATCGCGAGCTGTCCGAATTCGCGTTCCCGGTTCGATCCAACGCGGAACCCCGCCCGAAGACCCTCCAGCAGCGCTTCGTCGACCTCGAGCAAGTCATACATCGCGCTGCACGGCATCGCGATGCGCTCGACTTCGCTCCAGGTCTCGAGTTCGAGCACCGATATCCAACCCTTCGCCGAGGTCTGTTCCGTCTCGTGGGGAGCACGTACGCTTACGCCGACGTACGCATAGCCTCCAATCACGCACGTGCCTCGACTGAACCCACCGACCGGGATGGAGAGCCGGCGGCCATCTTCTTCGACGCGTACGACTGCAAATTTGGCAGAATCACAGATCAGCCAGCCGCCGTCAACCCAGCGCGGGGAGTGCGGCTGCGACAGACCGTTGACGACGTCTTCACCCGTCTCGACATCGAACAACATTCCGGCGTCCGCACCAAGGGTCGGATGCCAGCCGCGAAACGTATCGAAGCGCCCGAAGGCCGTCGCAAACAAGCGGCCCTCGCGAAGGTAAAGGCAGTTCACGTGCCAGGCGTCGAGTGGGGCATCGACTCGCCAAACCGTGTCCATCGTCCCATCCGGCCCGATCGAAACGATCGCGTTGTCGCGGGTCGACACGCACAACACCCGGCCGTCCTCGAGTGCCAACAGGTCGTGCGGATCGCCCAGCAAATCGAGGCGATGGTATGCTACGACACCGTTGCGGTCGTACACGAGAAGTTCGACCCCGTCGTTCGATCGCAGCGCTCCCACCCGAAAGATGCGTCCGCCGTGCTCGCTCAAGCCCGAGCAAGGGTATGCATCGATGAAGCTAACGGACGAGCCGTCGTACAGGAAGAGGCCGGCCGGGCCCGGGCGGTTGTTACCCGATGAGATAACGATCCGGACCTGCTCCATCGGCCCCACAATCCGCGCATCTTCGTCGCACGACCTTCACGTTCCGATCTCCGACTCGGCGGCGCGCACCATAGGACGAGGGTCGACCGGTGCGCGCGTTACGATCTCCACGCAGGCCTCGAGGGCGTTTTCCATATCCTGGTCGTCGAACCACGACACGCCTTCTTGAATAAGCGTGATGCGCAGTATCGCCGGACCGATTCGCGCGGGCACGACAACGGCCGCGACCATCTCGACGGTCTCATTCGGAAATAGCGTCCGCGGCAGGTTCGAGCGCTGGGCGCGCACTCCGGTCACTTCGTTTCCGTCACTACCGTCGAACCACTTATACGACACGTAGATCGGAGCCGGCGGAGCGGTCGAGAAGAAGCTTCGGCTCCCGTTCGTCACCGATAAGGTGAGTTCGAGCATGTCCCCCGCGATGCACTGCGCGGGCAACGCGCAAGCGATCGTGCACCGGAAATCGCTCCACGGTAAGGGGTCGCCGGTCGGCCACAACGTACGCGGACGGTCGACACCGAGTTCGGCGAGGATGCGGTGCTGCCGAAACTCACCCGTGCGATGGGGATTGACGTCAAAGCCGCGACGCAGTCCGCCAAGCAATGCCTGCGACACGAAGATGAGATCGTAGACCTCAAGCGCCGGAACGCGCATCGTCTCGATCATCTTCCAGGCGCTGCGATCGATCACGAGTACGCTCGCGTTTTGACGTCCGTACCCGGGCCCGCGGTGTCCGTTAGAAACACCTACGTAGAAATATTCGTCGTCATAAGCGAATCCGCGCGTCCAGCCCCCGCAGTCGAGGCGTCGCACGATGCGGCCGGAACGTTCGTCGATCGCGACGAGTTCACGTGCGTCGGAGTTGCAAACGAGCCAGAGATCGTCGATCCAGCGCGGATGGTGCGGGCCGCTCAGGCCTTGGGCGATCGTACGGCCCGACTCGAGCTCGACGAGTTTTCCCGCACCGTAGCTAAGCGTACCGCTCCACCCGCGGGCCGCTCGTGAATCGCCGAAGACCGTCGCATACCAAACGCCGGCACGCTGCTCGATGCAGTTGATGTGCCACGCGTCGATCGGCCCGGGATAACGGATCTCGCGCACGAGGTCGCCGCCGGTCGTGTACCATCGCACGGCGTTGAACCAGGGAGAGACGACCATGAAGGTCGCGCCGTCCCAGCGCACGTCGTGAACTGCAGCCGAATCGTCGAGACGTGCGTACGTGCGAATTCCGCGCGCGTCGTACACGGCAATTTCGCTCACCTGGGCATCGAGCGGGGGGCACCGGAACGCGCGAGCCACCCGGAGCCCGTCGAACGCCAAACCCGTCGAACTGATCCGGTCGATCCACTCGAAGCGAGAGCTTTCCAGAGCGAGCAGACCTCCGCCGGTCACGCCGTCTCCGTGAGCTGAAGCGACGAGCACCTGGCGCCCGGTGTCGCCGTCACGCGAATCCATCGCGCGTCGTTCGGTCGGCACCGCAACGCACCTCCAGCCCGGAGCGTGCCGAGCGGCGGCATGAATGGCGATGCTCGACCCGAACCAGCCGGCGATGATTCGAGCGTTCCTGATCCTTTCACTAGCGTGGGTTTCGTGCAGTTCTCTTGCCGCTGCGTCCGGCACCACACCATCGAACTCGGCGTTCGCGGTTTCGTTTTCGACGAGCCCGCGGCCGGGAAACGTCACGACGTTTGCGGGGTCGGGGTTGCCGGGATACGGCGACGGCCCGCTCGAGACTGCGAGCTTCACGATGCCGACGGCGCTCGCATACGACGCCCGCGGAGATCTCTACGTTGCCGATCAAGCCGCGCAACGAATTCGGTTGATCTCAGGCGGACACGTCACGACGATCGCGGGATCCGGCAGCGGCGTTGCGCCCGGCCAACACGTCACGGGCGGCTACCGGGACGGTGATGCGCTTGCAGCACGCTTCGACGAGCCTGCGGGCGTCGCAGTCGGCGCCGACGGCACCGTCTACGTGGCCGATTTGATGAACCACTGCATCCGTGCGGTGAAGGACGGGAAAGTGTCGACCTACGCGGGTGCTCCAGGTCGCCCGGGCACGGCCGACGGGACACTCGCGACCGCCGAGTTCATGTACCCGCACGGGTTGTCGCTCGATCCCGACGGCAATCTCTACGTTGCGGATTTTCACGTTGGCGTTCGTAAGATCGACAGAGCCGGGAACGTGACCACCGTGGCCTTGCAGCCTGTCGGTCCGAAAACGTTTACCGGCGTTTCGGTCTGGGGTCGCGGCAACGACTTGGTTCTATTTGCCGTGGACGGCCACTACGTCCACGTGTATCGCGCGAACCCGCCCCATTCCGAGGTGTGGGGGAACGGCGTCGAAGCGGACGTGCCGTTTCCACACCCGTACTCCGTCGTCGCGGTCAGCCCGACGGAAGCGATCATGAGCGACGTTCGCCAGCACGTCATCCGGCTCTACCGCAATCCCGACCTGCCGTACGTCACCACGATGTCGGCGCATGCGATCGCGGGTACCGCGCTCGAGGAAGAAAACGACGCTGCCGGCTATGCCGACGGTCCCGCCGCGACGGCGAGGTTTTCGTCGCCGGCGGGCATCGCGATCTGGCGAAAGACGCTAGCGATCGCGGATGGCGGGAACCGCGTCGTTCGGATCATGGCGCTGCCGGATCTGCGCGGGCCTGCCGGCAGCGATCTCGCGCAGCTTCGCCCGAATCCGGCGGCCTATCGCATCGTTCTACTCTCGAGCTCACACGCGTTCTGGATGAGCACGTGGGCCGATTCCATCGGCGGATTGCTCGAGGAGAAGCTGAACGCGCAGCGGGCGGTTCTCGGTATCCCGAGACCCGCAAGCGTCGCCGTCGTGCGGATCGATGCGTCGAACTTGCAGCAAGAGTCCGACTACATCGACACGTTTCTTGGTGAGGGCCAAGCCGATCTCATCGTGTGGATCCTCAACCACGGTCATTCCGCCGGTCTGCCCGCAGATTCGAGCGGTTCCCCGATGCCCGCGTTCTCGCGTATCGTCCGGACGCAGGCCGAGAACCTCGCTCGAAAGCACACGAGCCTCTTTGTCGCCGTGGCGCCGGCGGGAGACAACGTCGCGCCATTCGACAACTTTCTGGGTCGTCAAACCGACAACGACGTTCCGCGTTTTGACTTCGATACGCATGGAGAACGAGAGACGGTCGTCGCCGTTCGCGACGCCGGCGTTCCCTATCTCGACTTGCTCGACGGGATGGTCGCACACGAAGCCGCGCGTGCTCCGGTCCCGCTTTTCGGCCCGAACGACACGCATTTTTCACGTGCCGGCAACGCCTTTGTCGCCGAAGCGATCTACGAGAAACTCGCGGCATTGAAACCTTGGGCCGCCAAGCGGACTCCGAAGTAGCCGGCGGGAAACAACGAAGGTGCTGTCTTCGGCAACCCATGACGGGTCGAATGGCGTGGACGCGTCCGTATGGGATGCACGCGAAGCAACGCACATGCGTAACGCTGTTTTCGCCGCCCCGATGCGCGACGAACCTTCGGCCCACACCTACGTCGAGAACATCTTTTCGCCGGCAACGTACGCGGCGATGCTCGAGATGTTTCCCACCGACTCGCTCGCTCTGCGCCAATGGAGTAATCCCGGCGATCAGAGCCTTCGATTCGGAAACTACTCGCGCCGCCGTGAATTGCAGATTCCGAGTGAAGCGGAACGCTTACCGCTCGAGCAGCGCGAGTTCTGGCTGCAAGCTGCGGGCGTCGTGTGCGGCGAGCAGTTCGCCCGAGCGTTGCTCGAGCGATTCGATCCGTATGCCCGCGCGCGCTTTGGCGACCGGATCGATGACCCTTCGTTCGTTCGAGACAACCTGCGCGGCACGATGCTCTTGAACCAGCACGAAGCCGATTACTACCTCGGCCCCCATACCGATCGCGGCGAAAAGGTTTTTACGTGCCTTTTCTATTTCCCCGAACATGAGGGCCTCGAGCATTTAGGCACGACCCTGTACCGGCCGCTCGAGCCCGGTTTCACGTGCCCCGGAGTCGCGCACCACGACCCGGCGCGATTCGAGCGTGGCGAGACCGCACCGTACCGCCCGAATTCCGCCTTCATCTTCGCGCGAACCGACGTCATGTTTCACGGCGTGCACCCGTTGACGGCGGACGAGTTGCGCGGCAGCAAGCGGCGCAGCATCCAAATGCAGTTTTGGGTGCACAACGAGCGCCCGCGCGAGGAGTGCAAGACGACGCTGTGGGCGTCGCTTCCGCTCACGATGCAGGCCTCGAGCGACCTTAGCCTCCCGTACAACCTGAGCAACGACGCGTCGCTGCTGCTCGACAGCGAGTTCCCGTATACGACGCACCTGGGCTATCGCTGGCTCGACCCCACGGGCCGCGAAGTCGAGCCCGACAACCGGCAGCGTTCGCCCCTCCCGCGGGCGCTCGCGGCCGGCGAGTCGGCGACCGGGTCGATGCGAATCGTCGCGCCGGCAACGCCCGGCCGCTATTCGTTGCGGGCGTCGGTGATCCAGGAAGGCGTCGCGTGGTTCGACGACATCGACCCGCGCAACGGCGTGTCGGCGACCGTTCTCGTGCAAGGTCCGGCGCGCATCGGCGCGAGCGCAGCTCCCCTTCCCGCATCCGACGGGCGCGTCGACATCGCGCCGCAAAGCGACGCCCTCGCCCTCGGCGACGGATGGTATCCGCTCGAATGGGAAGGCGCGACCCTCTTCCGCTGGGTCGCGGACAGCGCGCAGGTCTACGTCGCAGCGTTGCGCCCCGTGCGTCACGACCTGCGCCTCGTCTTGGAGCCCGGTCCGGGCGTCGGCCTGCGGCCGTTCCGTTTAACGGCGCATCTGAGCGATGGGCGCGAGATCGGCGCCGCCATCGTCGCGGGAAAATCCAGTGTGACGTTTACCCTGCCGGCCGAGAGTCCGCGCCTCTTCGACGTGAGCCTGCACGCGGCGGGTGGTGGCGCTGCGAGTCCCGGCGACGACCGGACCTTGAACTACCGTGTGTTCTCGCTCGACATCGAACGGACCGTCGATGTGTTTCCCGCGTGGGCGACTCCCTCCGCGGGCTTCTACCCGCCCGAGGGAGAGGGCGCGGATCTCTTTCGCTGGGTGAGCGGCGACGCGACGATCCGGCTCGAGGGCAGCGGTCATCGCGTGCTCGAATTCGACGCCGAATCCGGCCCGAGCATGGGTTCGAAACCGTTTCGCTTAGGCGTTTTCGCGAACGGCGTCGAGCTTCACAACGTCGAGGTAGGCTCGCGGACGCGCGTGCGTTTGCCGCTTCCGGCGGCAACGCCGCAGTCGCTGGTCATGCGCGCATCCGGCGGAGGCATGGCAATAGCCGGCGACCCGCGGATCCTCAACTTCCGGGTTTTTGCCGCGAAGACTTAGCCTTCCGGGCGCGCTGCCACGGTAACGCTTCGGCGCACGCCACTTGCCGCATCGAGATCGTCGAACCAGGCGATGCCCTCTTGCAGCAAGCTGAGGGCGAGGTCGTAGGTCCCAGGAACG
>Ga0302325_10026576_pt1 | contig 12015 bp, 9 predicted proteins | sample Palsa_T0_2_FD_201948 | JGI IMG/M metagenome (GOLD analysis project Ga0302325, IMG submission 201948) | Peat permafrost microbial communities from Stordalen Mire near Abisko, Sweden - Palsa_T0_2 | ecosystem: Environmental > Terrestrial > Soil > Palsa > Peat permafrost | place: Sweden: Abisko...
GAAAATAGCACATTGACCCCCTTTGCCCCAGATTTCGGCAATGGATACGTTCTTCCCCAAACCTCATGGTAATAACGATTTCGTTTACTCTCGCCATTTTGTCGGATTTATACATAGCGAGAACCGAGAGAGGCCTAGTTCTGAAAAATGCATTCGCAAGACTATGTCTTGTCAGGACGTGGCACTGGAGGCCGGCCTGGCCGGCCAGCAAACTCGCACTTGCGTCGCGTGAATTTCCACTGATCAGCCGGCCAATTAGCATCTCACATCCTAGAATCACCCAAATACCTGCGTGTTTGTACTCCCAGGGAGAGCGAGGCGGATAAGCGAGATGGGAGACCCATGATGTCCTACAGCGATCAGCCGGGTAAGCACACCGGCCATCTCCAGACTCACCTGCGGGCCTGCGTCGCGGCACGGCAGGTCGGGGCGTGACGGCGACCGAAGCCGACCCGGATCGTCGCAAGGGCTTCATGCCCTGGTGGCGGACGCGCTCATGGAACACGGACCTGAATACCCTGACCCGTTTGCATAAGGCTCTGCGGGCCCTGGAGGTTGACCCTGATGCCCAGCACAAACCCGCGCCCGCACCAGCGCTGCCCACCCCGTCGGCCGGGCTGCCGGCACGACGGGAACTACTAAGGGCACCGCAGGTCGTGAAGACGGAGCAGCAGGCCTCTGGGGGGCAGATACTGACAGGGCCCGGGCTCGCGCCGGAGGCAGAGTCTGCTCAGACTCTGTCATTGGAGGCGGGGCAGGGAGAGCAGGGGCCGGATCAGAAGGATGCCGTTCCGGAGCCTGCGGCAGCAGGGCCCGATCCGGCGATCGCCGCGATCCGTGAGACCTTCCGTTACGTCGCCGAGGCGGGGGACAAGGCGGTGGGCTTCTTCTACGGCCAGATGTTCGTGCGCCAGCCACAGCTTCGCCAACTGTTCCCGTCTGCCATGGATGAGCAGCGTGACCGGCTGTTCTGTGCCCTCGGCCGGATCGTGGAGAGCCTGTCTGCGCCTGAGGACATGGCTGCCTACCTCACCCAGTTGGGCCGGGACCATCGCAAATACCAGGTTGAGCCGGAGATGTATGAGGTGGTGGGCGCGTCGTTGCTCGCGACGCTGCGGGCATTCGCACGGGACGCCTTCACCGCCGAAGCGGAAGCGGCCTGGACTCAGGTCTACCTGGCCGGGTCATCGCTCATGATCAAGGCGGCCGAGGAGGATTCCGCCGCGAGCCCGGCAACATGGACCGCCGAGGTAGTCACGGTTGACCACCGGGCGGACGGCATCGCCGTCCTCACTATCGCACCGGATCAGCCGCTGCCGTTCACGGCGGGCCAGCACCTTACCGTGCAGACACCCCGCTGGCCGCGGGTCTGGCGGCCGTACTCGATCGCGTGCATGCCGCGCGATGATGGCCTATTAATGCTGCATGTGAAGGCAGTTCCCGGCGGCTGGGTGAGCAGCGCGCTGGTGCGCCACACAGCGCCCGGCTCCCAGCTGCTGCTTGGCCCGCCTCTGGGCACGATGACGCTCGAGCGGGCCGGGAACCGTGACCTGCTGTGCGTGGCCGGCGGCACCGGGCTGTCGCCAGTCAAGGCGATCATCGAGCAGGCGGTGCGCGAGTCGGTCACAGTGCGGCGGCGGATTTACCTGTACTACGGTGCGCGGCGCCGGTCCGAACTCTACGACCTGCCGGACCTGTGGCGGCTTGGGGACGCCTACGACGGGTTCGAGCTGATCCCGGTGACCTCTGACGATCCCGCCTTCGACGGGATGCAGGGGAATGTCGGCCGGGTCGCCGCTCGCTATATGCCGCACGCCTACTGCGACGCCTACGTCGCGGGTCCGCCGGAGATGGTTCGCGAAACCATCCGGCTGCTCGCACGGGCGGGCCTGAAGAACGAGCGCATCCATTTCGACGACGCCCTCCTCGCGGGCAAGCACCGGACCGACGCTTGAGCGGCGGCCGGCACCATTGCTAGTCGGCATGATGGCGGAAGCTGGGTGACGCGTCGAAATCGTCATAGAGGCGGTGGAACACCGCGGTGGTCGAGCTGGCTGCGGGCGGCACGATCCAGGACCAGTCGGCCGGGCAGGGTCGGCCATGTTGCCGCTCTTTCTCGACATGCGCCAGGAAGCGCTTCGACTCGGTGTGATGGTCGCCGATCCTTACCCCGGAGGTCTCATAGGAATGAAGCACAGCGGCATTCAGCTCAGTGACCGCGCGATCCTTCCACAGCGTCCGGAGGCTGTCGGTTTGCAGGCCCATCCGGGCAGCGATTTCCGGCAGCTGGTCGTACCGCGCCTCGTCACCGAGGTCACGGGAGCCGATTTCCGTGCACATGTACCAGCCGTTGAACGGCGCGGCGGGATAGCGGATGCCGCCCGCCTCCAGGTACATACCGCTGATCACGGGGACTGCGTACCAGCGGAGCCGCAGCTCACCGAACCAGGCCAGGTTCGGGTGGCGGAGCGGGACCTCTAGCACCGCGTCCGCGGGCAGCTCGAACCAGGCCAGAGGTGATCCCGGCGACTCGATGATCAGGGGCAGCAGGTCGAACCGGCTAAGCGGATCACTGGGCCGCCAGCCGAGCTCGCGGGCTCGGCGGGTGATTTCAAGGTGCGCCGGATCCCCAACCACAGTGCTGCCGGGCCGATGGCCGGCGTAACCGACCAGCTGCGAATTGAGGATGCGCGGGCCTGGCCGCCCGGGGGCATCAGGCGCGAAGAGGGTGATCATCGGCCGGATGTTGCCGCCATTGGTGGCCTCGCGCAGATGCGTTGCGCACTCGACCGCAATCTGGTCTGCGGCGCTAACCTGCCTGCGGTCCCTAACTCGCAACGTACGCCAGTACAGCCGGCCGATACAGCGCGAGCTGTTCCGCCATGCGACACGAGCGGCGAACGCGAGTTCCTCGGGAGTATGCCAGTAGGTCCCGTGCGCTTTCACCTCGCTGCTGACCTGCTGCATGCGGGCGCTTAAGGTGCCCGCCCCCGGATTCTCGCCATGGAACAACGCGATGAAGCGCTCAGCCGCCGCCAGCAACTCGCCCGTGCCCGGCGCTGGGTCATCACCAGCGCCGACGTTGGCGCCTGCAAGATCCGCGTGCGGCCGGCGTACGCTCGTCGTCCGCCGACGGGCTATCCAGTGCATCCTTTACCCCCACCATTAGCCGGACACATCGGTCAGCCCTAAACGTGAACGCGCGCGACCTTCCTGTCAAGGAGTACCGAATCCAGCCACTTGAGCAGCTGATGACGGTTATGCGATTCATCTGCATAACAACCCTTCAGCACTGGTTCGATTTCTAGGAATTAATATGACGAAATAGGACAAATGGCGAGAATTCATATCGTTACCATAATGAGACATGGGTCAGGGCCGAGATTCATAGGCCGATGATCGTAGGTGTGAACCCATTTCCGCCTGACGCCTCCATCTGATGACACACCACTGGTGGGGATGTCAACCGAAATGCAAGGGCGTTACCAGCTGCCCTTGTGCTCCGGCACGCGGGAGACGAGCGGCACCATGACCAGCAGCAGGATCCCGGCGACCACCCACAGGATGTGAGCCTGGGCGAGGCCGGGGTCGGCGCTGCGATTGAGGATGGCGGTGACCGTCGAGACGGAGAAGATGATGCCGGTGAAGACGAACATCTGCCGCAGTCCGGTGATCGCCGCGACCTCGTTGGGCGCGACCTGGAGGCACGCGTTCCTGGAGGCGGGGTTGGTCAGGCCGTTGCCGAGACCGGTGATGCCGGCGCCGATGCTGAGCCACACGTAGGGGCTCAGGCCCAGGCGGGGCGAGATCGCCATCGCCACCGTGCCGATCGCCACCACGATGAAGCCGACCGCGAGGGGCAGCCGGTAGCCGGTCCGCCGCAGCGCCATGGCCGCCGCGGCCCCGATCACGATCGCCCCGACGCCGCGGGCGGTGAGGAGCGTGCCGGCGCTGAGCGGTGTGAGGTGGTACCGGTCCTCGGCGTAGAGCGGCGCCAGGGACGCCACGCCGAAACCGACGATCCCCCACAGCAGGTTGAGGCTGTTCATCACGGCGAAGCCCTTGGCCCGCAGCAGCCGCATCGGGATGAACGGCTCGGCGGACCGCCTGGTGTGGCGGACGAACGACCAGAGCGCCACCAGCGCGACCGCCTCGGGAACGAGGAAGACCGGGTCGTAGACGGTCGTGTTCTTGTTGCCGATGCTGGTGATCCCGAAGTTGGCGGCCAGGATGAACAGCCCCATCAGCATCAGACCGCGGATATCCGTCCTGGTCCGAGCCGTTCGCGGGGAGTCGGGGACGAACTTGACGAGCGCCCCGAGCAGCACGATCCCGATCGGGACGTTGACGAAGAAGATCCACCGCCACGACAGGTAGCCCACGAGCAGCCCGCCGATGACCGGGCCGAGGACCTGGCCGCCGGACGCGATCGTGCCGAACATGCCGATCGCCCGGTCGCGATCTCGGCCGTAGTGCTCGGCGACGATCCCGGCCGCCGAGGGCTGCAGCGCGCCGCCGCCGATGGCCTGGATCGCCCGGAAGCCGATCAGCAGGTAAATGTTGGTCGCCAGGCCGCACAGCAGGGACGCGAGGGTGAACAGGGCCACCGCGCAGAAGAACACCCGCCGCCGCCCGAACTCGTCGCTTATCTTCCCGGCGATCGGCAGCACGATGACCATGCCGAGGCTGTAGACGGTAATGGTCCAGCCCGCCCAGTTGATGGTGGTGCGCAGGCTGTCATGGATCGCGGACAGGGCGGTGGCGACGATCGTGGCGTCGATCGAGCTCATGAACAGCCCGACCGCGACGATCGCGAAGATCAGGTGACGCGATGGCCCGGGTTCCCCGGGGGACGGCGCCGCCTCCAGGCCGGCCGAGTGCTCGATCGCCACGGTCGTTAGCTTATCTAACGACCCGCTACTGGCGATCCTGGGCCCTTAGTCGGTTCCGCAGCTTTTCCACGTCCCGGCCGAACGGGCGGTCGGCGACGCCGGCGGGCAGGTCTTCGGTGAGGGCGTCCAACTCGGCCCGCAGTGCGGCGGCGGGCAGGACCGCGTCCGGACGGCCGACGGCGAGGCGGCGGGCCTGATGCACGGCGAGGAGCTCGCACGCGAGCACCTCGGTGACGCCGTCCAGCGCGATCCGGCACGCCTGCGCCTCTTCGAGCGAGAAAGCCTGGGCGTCTTCCTGACCACCCGACGTCTCAACCGGGCCGATGACCGCCGGGATGGCCTGCCGACGAAGCTCGTGCGCCACGCCGACCGCCCGCTTGTGCACCGGCGAGAGGCCGGTCTGCGGTCCCGGCTCGGCCGACAGCTGCGCGTTGAGGCCGGTGACGGCCGGATCCATCAGCCGGTGCAGCCGGGTGGCGCCCAGCTCGGCCACCCCGATCAGGGCCACGGTCAGGGCATGGAGGTGAACCGACAGGTCGTAGCCGTAGAAGCCCGCGCTGCCGAGGAACTGGTCGTCGAGGAACGCGGGCGAATCCGTCACTCCCCCCAACGCCCGCCCGGTCGCCGCGTCGAGGGCGTCGATCGCGCGGTCGAGGTGCGCGAGCACCTGGGGCGACGCGCGGAACGAGACCGGCGGCTGCAGCGCGTGCGGACGCGGCAGCGGGCCGGCCAGGTCACGCAGCCGCCCGGTCACCCGGGCGAGGGCATCGTCACCGCGGGCAAGCCTCGGGTCCAGCACATCGCGGGCGGCGCCGGTGATCGTGAACTCGGCTGCCAGGACGGTCAGCGCGTGCCGCAGGACCTGCCGGGCGTCTTCGGCCGCGAGCACGGCCAGCGCCGTGGTCATCGGGACGCCCTCGATCAGCGCCACACCCTCCTTGGCCCCGAGCCGGAGCGGCGCGAGACCGGCTTCCGCCAGCGCTTGTCTGGCCGGGACGGTGCCAGCTCCCGTCCGACCGGCCAGCACGTCGCCCGCGCCCGTCAGCGCCGCGCCGAGATGCGCGAGGCCCACGATCTCGCCCGCGACACCGGTCGACCGGCGCGGAATCGCGGGCAGCACGCCGATCCCGATCGATTCCGCCAGCCGGACGCACAGCGCGGCGGACACGGCGGCATCGCCGTTGAGGAACGTCCGCAGGCGTACGGCGAGGACCGCGCGGGTCTCGGCCGGGCTGAGCCAGGGTGGCCCGCCCACCGACCGAGCGGTCAGGAGGGCCTCGGACTGCCGGGCGCGCGCGTCGTGATCGAGACCGACCTGGCTCATCGCGCCCATGCCGGTCGTGACGCCGTAGACCGGGTCGCCCGCGTCGAGCGCCGCCAGCATCCGGGCGCGTCGCCCGTCGAGCCAGCCGACCAGGCCATCCCCCAGCTCGAGCCCCAGCTCGCCGCGCGCGACCGCCAGCACCGCGCGCGCGTCCAGCCCGGCCGGGTCCGTCAAGCGCATAGTGGAGAGCCGTTTACCAAGGTGAGAGGACTCCGCTTTCCAATACCTTGCCTGCCGCATCGTTTACCTCACGGGCAACTCGGATGGCGTCCTTCACATCGTCCTCCGAAGGGCCGGGAGTCTCCGTACCGGGGTATTGGAAGCTGTTGCGTGCGCGACGCAGCCTGCTAAACGATCGAAGCGCCCGGATGCTGGTACCAAACTGGGCGACGACGGCGTCCTGTACGGAGACGTGCCCGCCGCGGCAGCAATACCGGAACCATCGCCTCAGTGGTACCGCAGCATGGTGCCGGTATCGGCGGCGACGGCACGTTCCAGGATCAGATTTGCCACGGCGACATCCAGGATCGACAGCCCTCGATGCCAAAGCAGGATGCGTTCATCCGGCGACTCTCGCCCCGGCCGGTCACCCGCGAGGATCTGGCCGAGTTCGGCGTGCAGCGACTGCTCGTTGAGGACCCCCGCATTGACATGGTGGCGCAGCGCGCCGAACTGGCCTGCCCGCGCCTCCCGCCAGTCATCAACGACCACCTTGTCCATGACGTCGAGCAGCTCGGACGACACCGCGCTGATCGTCCCGTAGGGCACGACGAACGCCCCCGGCCGGACCAGGCCCGGGTGCAGCAGCGGCTGCGGAGTAGTCAGTCGGGTGGCCTCAACCAGGATGTCCGCGCCGTCGAAGGTCTCCTCAAACGAGGAGGTGACCCGGACCGGCGTGTCGGTTTCCGCCCGCAGCTGCTCGGCGAACGCCTCGCGTGACTCCGGGCGTCGGCTGGTCACCCGGATCTCGGAGAAGTCGAAGATCGCGTCCAGCATGGTCACGTTCCAGAACGCGGTGCCGCGAGGGTGCCGGACCGTGAGGGCCCCTGGATCAGTCCGCAGCAAGTGGGCGGCGGGACATCAGGCCGAAGGGGATCATGACGGCGCCCGCGGTGAGCGCGGCCACCAGCGCGACGAGGCCGACGGCGGGAGCGAGCGGGATGAACGGGGTCCAGCTGCCGGTGACCGCCCTGGTGACGGTGAGCAGCGTGACCGCGCCGGCGGCGGCGCCCGCGACTATCCCGGTGCCGGCGACGAATACCGCCTGCCACCCGAACACCGCGGCGACCTGCCCGCGGGTCGCACCCACCCGTCCGAGCAGCCGCAGTACCCGTCGCCGCTCGACCGTCGTCACGACCAGGGTGTTCACCAGCGCCACGGCCGACAGCAGGCCGAGCACGCCGAGGATCAGGTCGTTGGCGAACGAGTTCTGCGCGGTCGCCCGCGCGGACTGCGCGTTGGCGACGGAGCGGCTGGTCAGGCGCAGCCCGGGGTGACCGGCCGCGAGCCGGGCCAGTTCCGCGGTCGTGCCCCCGCTCACGAGGATCTCGGAGTATCCGGCGGTCGTGCCGGTGTGGCCGGCCGCGACGGACGCCGGGATCAGCAGGTCACCGAGGGCCAGCGATCGGCTGTAGATCGCGCTGACCGTGGCGTCGTAAGGCGTGCCGTCGGGCAGGTACACGGTGATCCTGGACCCGGTGCGCACGTTAAGCGCGCTTGAGCCCGCCTCGAGTGCGCTCACCGCTATCTGCCCGGGTCGCGGCGCCGCCACGCTGCCGGAGGTCACGCCGAGATCGAGCAGCTGGCCCAGCGGCCCGCCGGTGACGGCCGCGCCGTAATCCTGGTCGAGGCCCGGGTCGGTGACGGCCGCGCTGAGCGGCGTCACCCCGGCCGCCGCTCGGACCCCGGGCAACGCAAGGACCTGCCGGAGGGTGGCGGCGGTGAGGTCAGCTCCGGTGAGCACGTTGCCGGCCGTTACCGTGCTCGACGCCTGGCCGGAGGTGGCGTGCTCGATCGAGGTGTCGGCGAAGTAGATGGTCCCCACCATGGCGACGGCCAGCGCGACCGGGATGACCGCGGAGGCGGCCCGCCGCGGCTGGGCGGCGATCGCGGCCAGCGCGAGCCGGGCCGGCGCCCCGCCGAGGGCGACCGTCGGCCTGGCCAGCCAGGCGGTGAACGCCACCAGGAGCGGGCCGAGCAGGGCGACCGCGAGCATGCAGGCGAGCAGCAGCGGAAGCGCCAGCGCGAGCTGCCCGGACGCGCTCTTCTGGCCGAGCGTGAACGCCGCGAGGGTCCCCGAGCCGCCGGCCGCGAGGATGCCGAGCGCGACCCGGACCGGGTTGGGCCACTTACGTTCGGCCGCGGTCTCGCGCAGCGCCTGGGCGGGGGGTGTGCGGCTGCCCCGGCGCGCCGCGACCTGGCCGCTCAGCCAGGCGACGAGCGCGCTCGCCCCGCACGCGATCGCGAGCAGCCACGGGCTGAGCCAGGCGGCCGACCCGGCCGGCAGCATCTGGTGAGCGGCGAGCGCGCGCACGCAGCGAGCGCCGAGGGCGGCCCCGGGCAGCCAGCCGAGCGCGCCGCCGGCCGCGCCGCACACGGCGAGCTCGGCCAGGATCGCCCGGCGGACCTGGCCGCGGGTGGCGCCGACCGCACGCAGCAGGGCGAACCTGCGCCTGCGGAGGTTCACCGCCAGCGCGGTGGTGCTCGCCAGCACGAACAGGGAAATCAATACGATCGGGACGATGAGCGCGCCGCCCAGGTCGGCGCCGTTGGATCGCTCGATCGCGGCGTTCAGATTGGCGACGTCGCCGCGGGCGGCGCCGGTCGCGATCGTGTAGCCCTGGCCGCCGTGCAGCGCCGCACGGATCCGGCTGGCGAGGACGTCCGGGGAGATGCCGGGCTTGGCGGTCACCGCGATAAGGTCCACGTCACCGGGCCTGACGCTGCCGTTCGGGAATCCTTCTTCGCCGACGGCGGCGGCGGCGCCCGGGACCCGGGCCAGGGTCTGCGCAAGCGAGGCGGGCACGCCTCGGTAGGCGGGCAGCGGCAGGCTCTCCTGGTTGGCGTTCTGGCCGCTGCCCGTGGTGACGCTGACACTGGTGGACCCGGCCACCACGACGCTCGCGCCGGCCAGCCGCCCTGGAGGTGCCTGGGTGGCGGCGGCGGCGGTTGATATCGCCGCGACGGTCAAGGTGGCGGCGGCGAGCGATGCCACCACGGCCGCGAGCAGCGGGCCCGGCCCGCGCCGAATCCCGGCGAGCATCCACCCGCCCATCAGCCGGATTCCTCGGCGGCGCGCTCCCCGAGCTGCTGGATCAGCCCGGCGACGATGGCCGGCTGCGGTTCGGGCAGCACCCGGTCCACCCGTCCGGCGTACAGGAACACCGCCCGGTCGCAGAATCTCGTCACCTGGGGGTCGTGGGTGACGATGACCACGGTCGTCCCGTCGGCCGCGTCCCGCAGCAGGCGCAGCACCCCGGCCGCCGTGTGCGGGTCAAGCGCCCCGGTGGGCTCATCGGCGAAGATCACGTCCGGGCGGGTAATCAGCGCGCGGGCGATCGCCACCCGCTGTTGCTGGCCGCCGGACAGCTCGGCGGGCCGCCGCCGGAGCTGACCGCCGGACAGGCCCACCCGGGATGCCGCGTGCTCGATGTCCGCCTTTCCGGCCGGACGGCGGTCGAGGCGGAGCGGGAGCGCTATGTTCTCCCCCACCGTCAGCTCGGGCAGCAGGTTCAGCTCCTGAAACACGAACCCGATCCGCTGCCGCCGCAGCACCGCCTGCTTGCGCACCGGCAGCCGGGACAGTTCCTTCCCGCACAGCCGCACCGTGCCGGACGAGGACCGTTCGAGCCCGGCCGCGCACTGCAGCAGCGTCGACTTGCCCGACCCGGAGACGCCGAGCACCGCGGTGAACGAGCCTGCCGCGAAGGACAGAGACACCCCGTCGAGCGCGGCGACCGAACGGCGGCCGCGCCCGTACCGCTTCGTCACGTCTTCAAGCACAACCGGAGCATCCTGCGTGGGCGGCGGTGCGCTCGTCAGTGTTGTGGCAGCACCGTTTTCCTGAGTCATGCCGTTCACGGTGCCAGCCGCGACCGCCGGAAACGATGGTGCCATCCCACCAGTCCACGGTAGAGATAACTCCCTAGGTCTTGCCTGCGCCACTGCCATCGCGACGGCGGCCGGGGGAACCGCGGGGCCGTCCATTCCCGCGACGATGGCCAGCCACGGCTCGAGCGCCCGGCCAATGCTGCCGTCGAGGATGATCCGCTCGGGGTCGAGCAGGGCCGCGATCCCGGTGATCGCGACGGTCGTCTGGCTGATCAGCTCGCCGACCACCCGGCTGCCCACCGGGTCGCCTGCCCGGGCGACGGCGAAGATGTCGGCCACGCTGTACTCGGGACCCAGCGCGCTCGGCGCCCCGCGCCGGATGAGTTCCGCCGTCCGGGCCAGCAGCGCAGACCCCGAGGCCACCTCCTTGAAGCCGGCCGGGGCGTTCGCGTCCGACCGCGGCACCGGGAAGTAGGCCGCCTCGCCCGCCGCGTTGTGCCTGCCGCGGATCACATGCCCGTCGACCACCACGGCGCCGCCGATGCCGGTTCCAAGCGAGAGCAGCACGAACGAGTGCGCGCCGCGGCCTTCGCCGCGCCACGCCTGCCCGAGCGCGCCGAGGTTGGCGTCGTTGTCGACTTCGAACGGCCAGGTGAGGGCCCTGCGGAGCATGCCAAGCAGATCAAGGCCCTGCCAGTGCACATTCGGGCCAGCGGTGGCCAGACCAGTGTCCGGGTCGATGAGGGAACCGCTGCGCCACCGGCGCCCGGTTCCCGAGCACCGCGGCTGTCGACTCGGCCGGCAATCCGTACCCTCCGGTCGCCGACGAGCAGAAGGACTGCTCGGACGGCACGTGGTCGGGTACGGTGACGCTCCCCAACGACGGCTCGGTCCTGCCGGGCACGTATCAAGTCATCGTCAACAGTCAGGTTGACTACCTGCCGCTGCAGGCCAAAGGGGCCACAACCGCGGTGGTGTCGGGCGGGACGATCAGCGGCACGACGCTCTCCGAGTTCAGCGCCTCCAGCCTGACGACCCCGATCACCGGGGCGTCGGCCCCTATCACGATCACGGTGAAGCACGCGGCTTAGCTACCAGCAATGACGCTCCCTGGTGAACCCGGTTACCAGCTGATTCTCGCTTCCACCGGCCTGTGGTCGCTGCCGTTGGCCGGCAGCACCCAGGAGCTGTCCGGCTGCACGCCTCTGACCAGGATCTGGTCGATCCGCACCACCGGGAAGGACGCCGGCCAGGTGAAGCCGAAGCCTTCCCCGGCCAGATTCTGGGCCGACTGCATCTGCGAAGTGATGGCGGCGAACGCCCGGTCGTCCAGGGCGCCGTTCATGTCGCCGAGCAGCACCACCCGCTTACTCGGATCGGCGGCGATGGCCTGGCCGAGCGCCTGCACGCCGATGTCTCGCGAGGCGGTCCAGAAGCCCGCCTTGGGATTCACCCGTACCGACCCCAGGTGGGCGACGTAGACCATGAGCGGCCCGTGGTCCGTGGCCACCGTCGTGCGCAGCGCCCGGTCCCAGGCCAGATCGTGGTCGGCCGGCCTGGTATCGGCCAGTGGTCCGTAGTCGATGACGTCGATCGGCCGGGTGCCCGACAGTGGCAGCTTGCTCCACAGCCCGACCGTTCCCACCAGCGTGTGGTACGGGTACGCCTTCGTCAGCACCTTCACGTAGATGCCCGCGGCCTGCGGCGTCAGTTCCTCAAGCGCCAGCACGTCCGCGCCGGAGCCGGCCA
>Ga0302325_10026577_pt1 | contig 12015 bp, 7 predicted proteins | sample Palsa_T0_2_FD_201948 | JGI IMG/M metagenome (GOLD analysis project Ga0302325, IMG submission 201948) | Peat permafrost microbial communities from Stordalen Mire near Abisko, Sweden - Palsa_T0_2 | ecosystem: Environmental > Terrestrial > Soil > Palsa > Peat permafrost | place: Sweden: Abisko...
GGAGAACATATACGACATTGGTCTGTCGAGATGTGTAGGCCGGAGAATGCCTTATGCAGCCAGGCGCGCGGAGGCGGCGCCTTACCCGAACCTGATGGCGGCGCTACCGTACTATGGATTCAGAACGTGCCAGAACCGGCTTTCGCATGTTCGTCGATGGACCTCACAGCCTCCTCGCCGGACGAGGCAATATCCTCAGCGCCAGTTTCCGTCAACAGATGCTTTGCCTTTGAGATCTCCTCGGACGTATCGCAATGAACCGACAACAGAACTCCTCCCTCTCGTAAGCGGCCTTCATATCGCTTCGCCTCGTATTCCGGGATGCCCATCCCGACGAGAGCACCAATAATGCCGCCGACGGCCCCCCCGACGCCCAAACCGGCAAGCGCCCCCATAATCGGGCCGGCAGCGATGAAAGGGCCGAGCCCGGGGATGGCTAATGCCCCAATTCCAGCCAATAGCCCAAGAGTCCCGCCGACGATGCCCCCAGTCGTAACCCCAGTGGCCGTCCCCTCTGGGGCCTTGGTGTTCTTCTCGTGCGCGAACGCCTTGGTGCTCTCGTTATCTGGGAGAAGAACCGATATGTCATTTTGCGAGAAGCCTTGCGCCGACAGAATATCAACGGCTCGCTCAGCCTGGGAAACACTCTTATAGATACCGAATACTGCTGTGTTCTTATTTGCCATTGTGTAGCTCCTTTAAGATTGTGTTAATACTTGATGGACATCTGGTCAGTCACTTTATCGGCGTTGCCCGTGGCGGCGACTGCCTTCGCGATGACCGTTGCTTTTTCAGCATCGGACTTGACGGGCCCTTTTAATGTCACAACTCCGTTCTGACTTATGATGTTCACATTGTGAGCATAAGTAGAGAGTGATTTATCCGCTATGATTGACTGGCGGATGGTCTTTGTTAGTTTCATGTCCGCCGCGTTGGACTTCTGTTGGTCTGCCGTCACGGCGCCGGCGCTACGATCACGCGCGTTTATTTTGGTGTTGTCCGGTTGGGTCGGAGAAGTTTGCCCGAAGCACGCAGCGCCACCGATCCATAGCGTTGCTAATAGAAACCGTCGTATGTGTCGCATTTGCACCTATCCTTGGAGGCCGTCGTCTCTTGTTTTCCTAGGCGAGGCCGGTTCGAACAATTAGTCTTAGCCGCTCTTGCTCGCCTACAGCCGTTTCAGTCAGCAGATGTGCGCCGCAACAGATAAGCAATGTTGCGGAGCCGAGAATCGGGGAAACGGCGTTTTCAAAAGACTGGCTACTGAGCGGCCTAGCAAGAGCACGCGGATGGCCAAAGTTGCCGAGGCCGCGCCGCCGCATGATCACTATGCTCGACGGCTTTAGTCTGGAGCACAGTCCTAGCTCCAGCGGGCATGCCAGCGGTTACATCGCTCAGACCGCGGGTAGATCAGCCATGCGCTGGCGGCGAACGCTAACCCCCGAGCGCTTCGCCTCTGGTCCCTGATGGTCCATCCGCCAGCGAAGCTCACCTCGTATTCAGCAACCGGTTAACAGTTCGCCGAGGCAGCCTGGCCCGATGACAGAAGAGATCCGGGCTGCCGTTCACACGAGCACTAGAGGGACCGCATGCCCCGATTACTAAGGAAGGCACGATAATGCTTGTGTCGATAATCGCTTGGGAATGGGTGACCAAATATGGTCAATGCCGGTGGCGTGGGATTATTTATTTTCCGACTGATCGCCGGTGGTTCTCGCTTCATCAACCGACGATCTCGCGCGGGTCGGAATTGGGGCGAGTCAACGATCCGGCTGGTTCGCCACGGCTTCATTGTTCCGTCAGCACACGGAGTGCGCTGATTGGCTACTATGCAATCCGCTAGGCAAGAATTGCCTGTCAGGCTATGGTGGTGCAGGTTTAGACACAAACGGCAAGACACGGAAAAGGCCCGCAACCTGCTGCGTTATGGTTTTGCAGCGGCGCCGGCAGCCGGGTGGAACATTACGAAAGCCGGCTACCTCACGGCCATCAGTATCGCCGAGCGCATCGGGGCCGAAGAAGTGGTTCGTTGCTTCAAGAGTCGTTGGCCGAAGAGCAGGCCGCCGAACAAACGCTGCGCAAGATCGCCAGCGGGTTGATCAAGAGCGCGATGACCAAGGCTGCCGCATAGTCTTGCATTCGGCTTAATTACTGCCAATCAAGGAAAGGAATATGAAAGCTCTCGTCTACCTTGGACCGAAAACACGTAAGTATCGGCAAAGTTCCCGATGCCCGGATCGAGAAGGCCCCTGATGGGATCGTTAAGATCACCAACATCTGCGGCTCCGACCTGCACATGTACGAAGGCCGCACGGACGTCGAAAAGGAAAGACTCTCGGACATGAGAATCTGGGCGAGGGCGTAGAAGTTGGCAAAGCCGCAGATGGTGAAGAAAGGGGATTAGGTGTGCCTGCCCTTCAACGTGGCTTGTGGCTTTTGCGAGAATTGCGAGCGAGGATTGACCGGCGCTTGTCTTGTTAAGTTAATCCCGGTACTGCCGGCGGCGCCTCCGGCTTCGCGGATATGGGACCGTATAGCGGAGGTCTTCGATCATGCAAGCGCCTGCCTGGATTGCCGGCGAGACTAAGGGCGCCATCAAGGAACCAAATCCCTTTCGGTAGTGGCGATGGCATACGTTTCTCCGGCATCATTCACCAGCGCAGAGACGATGAGTGATACCCGTACCGTCCGCCCATCTTTCGCAATTCGGTGTTGGCGCTGCGGCTCCAAGACGCCTGCTTCACACTGTTGCCGGACGGTGGCCAATGCATTTTCCCGCTCGCCTTCCGGCATCAGCTCGCGAATATTCATGGCCAACGCCTCGGCTTCACTCCATCCGTACATCCTTTCCGCCCCGGGATTCCAGGCCAGAATGCGGCCCGTCATGTCCTGCACCAGGATGGCGTCGCGAGCGTCGCGCACCACCACTGCGAGGCGTCGCAATGCTTCGGAATGCCGCAGCGCTGCCTGCGCCTTTTTCATGATGGAAATCTCCGTAAACGTGATGACCGCGCCCTCAATCACGTTTTCAAGGGTCCTATAGGGCCGGATGCGCAGCAGGTACCATTCCCCGGTGGTGGTCTGCACTTCCAGTTCTTTCGGGACCAAACTCTCCAACACCTCCCTAATGTCCCCCGCCAGGTGGTCATAGCCCACCAGATTGGAGCGGATTTGGTCCACTGGACGCCCTACATCCGTCTCGATCAGGTTGATCAAGGCTGAGACGGTGGGGGTGAAGCGAAGAATGCGCAGAAGATGGTCAACAAAAATGGTGCCAATGCCGGTGCCGCTCAGCAGATTTTTCATGTCGTTGTTGGATCGCGATAAGTCGACCACTTTGGCTTGTAGCTCATTGTTGACGGTGGCCAACTCCTCATTGACCGATTGCAATTCTTCTCTGGAGGTCTCGAGTTCCTCGTTGGTGGATTGCATCTCCTCGTTCACCGACTGCATTTCCTCGTGGGCGGAGCGGAGCTCTTCGTTGGATGTCTCCAGTTCTTCGTTAGTCGTCTGCAGGTATTCCTCCTTCGCCCGCAATTCCTGCTTCAGCCTCACGATATATGCGTCCAGATCCGTGCTGAGGGCTGCCGCACGTTCGGTGGTTTCCATGGCAGCCTCGATGGACTGCTTGGGGTCCGTTGCAAACTCCTCCTCCAAAATGATCAGAAACAGGCCACGCGGTATGGCGCCTTCCGCGTCCGTAGGCACCGGAAGGACACTCAGATTGACGGTGGTAAAGTCCCTGTCGTTTTTTACCCTTAAACCGGGGTGGCGCGTTAGAACCCCCAGCGACACAGCCCGGTGGAAAGCGATCGTCAAATCGCCGCGCAATCCTTCGCGGGCCATCCTGAAGATGTTCAAGCTCGCCTCGCCGGGAGTAGGCTCCAGGTACCGGCCCGTTCGGCCCAGCAGGTAAAGAATATCACCGCGTTCGTTGACCAGCGCGCCAACCGGGGAGTAATGCTCCAGGAGCGTCCGTTCGGCAATCTGGCTCAAAGGCAGTTTGTTTTCACTGGGCCCGACGCTCCTCGTTCGCCGTGCGATTTCATTTTCTGGCGGGCGCTCGAACAATCCCGAGATGCCCAAACGGTGGGGGCCGAAATCATGTGGTTTGCGCTGAAAGATCCGTGCCTTGCGCTCAATCGGCGTAAAGAGGTTCACAAAGTCCCCCACACTTTCGGAGGAGCCCAGCACCAGCATGCCATCCGGGTTCAAAGCGTAATGAAACAGGGGCATGAGTTTTTTTTGCAGCTCCGCGCCCATATAGATCAAGAGATTGCGGCAGCTGATCAAATCGAGTTTCGAGAAGGGTGGATTCTTGATGAGATCGTGCTCGGAAAAAACGAGCATGTCGCGGACGATCTTCTGGATGCGGTAGGTACTGCCATCCGGTTGCTCCTGGTCGAAAAAGTGGGCCAACCGCTCCGGCGAGACGTCAGCAACGATGCTGGCGGGGTAAACGCCAGCACGGGCATGGTCGATGGCTTCGCGATCGATATCGGTGGCGAAGATCTGCACCTTAAAATTCTCTTTCCGGTCCTCCATACGTTCCCGAAGCAGCATGGCGATCGAATAGGCTTCCTCCCCGGTGGAACAGCCGGCGACCCAAACACGGATAACCGAGCCAGCCGCCTTGCCTGCGAAAATCTGCGGGATAACCTGCTTTTGGACCTCGTCGAAAATTTCGGCATCCCGGAAGAAACTCGTGACGCCAATCAGAAGTTCGCGAAAGAGCGCATCCGCTTCGCCCCGCGTGAGCTGCATATAGCGGAGATAGTCTTCCAGCCCGTCGATCTGGTGTACGGCCATACGCCGCTCGACGCGGCGCACAATGGTGCTCCGTTTGTATTGAGAAAAGTCGTGACCGGTTTGCGAGCGGAGCAGGAGAAAGATCTTTTCCAGCCCGTCAGGTTGCTGAGCAGCCTGCGAGGAGACCGGAAGGTGGTAAGCCCCAAAGGCGTGGGCGACGTAGGCAAGCAGTTTGGCCGGCATCTCGTTAGGCGGGAGCACAAAATCCACCATGCCTGTGGCGATAGCGCTGCGGGGCATGCCGTCGTACTCGGTGGATTCAGGTGTTTGCGCCATCACCATGCCTCCTTCGCCCTTCACCGCCCTGACGCCAAGGGCGCCGTCGCTACCCGTGCCGGATAGCACGATGCAGATGGCGCGGTCGTGCTGGTCCTGGGCCAGGGAGCGGAAAAAGAAATCGATGGGAAGCCGAATGCCCCGGGCCAGGGTGGGTTCCAGCAGTTGCAACGCGCCGTTCACAAGCGCCATATCGCGATTGGGTGGGATGATGTAAGCGCAGTTTGGCTTGATCACCATTCCGTCCTCGACCTCGAAGACTTCCATCTTGGTATAGCGCCGGACCAATTCGGAAAGGATGCTCTTGTGATCCCGCGCCAAATGCTGCACAAACACAAAGGCGATGCCAGGATTGTCGTCGGGCATGGCCGAGAAGAAAGCTTCGAACGCCGCCAACCCCCCTGCAGAGGCGCCGATGCCCACGATCGGGAACCTCGCGATCTGTTGCTCGGGGGGTTGCTCGACTTGCTCTGGATTAACTGTTTCGCCCGGCGCCTTCGCGTTGGTCTTTATTTCGGCCATGATCCCATTCCCTCTATTTCCGCAATTTCAACGTCTTGTCAAGCTGGTCTTGCATGGGTGAACCGGCCCGGATGAAGGCGCGTCATGTTCGAGAATCGAGCCGCCCGGCACATTCGATTATAGAGCGCCATCAACGTCGGATCGTTGTCTTCCCCCAGAGCAACACTCAAGGCATGCGCGAACCATTACGAGCAACAAGCATGCCCGTCTCTGTGATCCGACGGATGGGTGGAGTCCAAGGAGCAATTCATGGGCCGAACGGCGCGCTCCGTGTGCGCCCGTGATAGACTAGTGGCTTACGCCCCAATATTGATGAAGGAAGCGTGCAGCGTGTTTCTGGGCCACTGGTCTCTTGGATCGGCGGGGCGAAAGGGAGAAAAGCACAATGTACTCCTCGGCCTCTCTGCCGCAAGCCCCCCGTTGGCTTGCTGAGAACGGCCCAAAGGAACTAGAGTTACTGTTCCGTACTGTTGTATTCTGCCCCTCCGTACCCATTCTGATCGCAGACGACGATCGTCGTTACCAGGAGGCCAGTATCGGCGCCGGCAAGCTGCTGGGTCTGCCGCGCCAAAAAATCATCGGCCGCAGTTTGGATGATTTTGCAGCGCCAGGTATAAAGCAGCTGATTGCGGAACGCTGGCAGGCTTTTCTTGAAGAAGGCGAACAAGCAGGCGCTCTTCAGCTATTGAATTCAGATGGAACCCCGCGAGATGTCGCGTACACAGCAAAAAGGAATGTACTGCCGGGGCGCCACCTCTTGTTGCTGCAGGACAAGACTAAGCCCACTGAGGCGGCCAAAGACGTCGGCCTAACTCCTCTTTCGTCTTCGGTACAGGACTACGCGCTTTTCCTGTTGGACGTCGAGGGACGGATTGTCGCGTGGTATGCAGGTGCGGAACGCATCTACGGCTTCAAGAGCGGGGAGGTTGTGGGCCGGCACGTGTCGGTTCTTTATCCCGACGAATACGCGTTTGGAAAGCTGCAGGATCAATTAAAGCGGGTCCTAGCCGAAGGCCATGTCGGCGATGAAGACTGGCAGATGAAAAAGAACGGGTTGCGATTCTGGGCCAACGTTATCACGGTATCCGTGAAGGACGGGAACGGGGACTCGCAGGGCTTTGCAAGCGTGGCGCGCGACTTCAGCGATCGTCATGAAAGGGATGAGAACTTGCGAAGCTGCCGGGCACGCGTACGCGTGGCGCCGGGAGAGTCCACTGTGCCCGGCGTCGTTTCCGGAGAGTTCGACTATACTCCGGAGGCGAATGAAAAATTTCTCGAACTTGCGGGCTACAGCCGCGAGGATCTGCTCGCAGGCCGGCTCGCCTGGCCCTATCTCACGCCGAGGGAATACTTGGCCCAGGATGAATTTGCGCACGAAGAAGGGTTGCGCTTCGGGGCTTGCACGCCCTTTGAAAAAGAGTTGATCAGGAAGGATGGGACACGGGTCCCGGTCGTGGTGACCACGGCCGTGCTGAAATTATTCCCTTTCCGCTGGATCACGTTCGTTACCGATCTGCGGGAGCGAGACCGACTAGAGAAGATCGACAATGAAGCGGCCGAGGGCCAGCGCAACTTTGAGGGGATTATAGGAACCAGCGCGGCCATGAGGCGCGTCTTGGCGCAGGCGGAGATGGTAGCGCCAACCGATGCGACCGTGTTGATCCTGGGCGAAACCGGAACGGGAAAGGAATTGATCGCGCGCGCCATCCACAGACTCAGTCCGCGGCGGAATCTTCCATTTATCTCTTTAAACTGCGCTGCCATTCCGACGGGGTTACTGGAAAGCGAGCTGTTCGGGTATGAACGGGGAGCCTTCACCGGCGCTTTATCTCAGAAGATCGGCCGCTTTGAAATGGCGCAGCGGGGAACCCTGTTTCTCGATGAGGTGGGCGACATTCCGTTGGATCTGCAGCCCAAGCTGCTCCGGGCGCTGCAGGAGAAGTCCCTTGAGAGATTGGGAGGCACGCGTACTATCCCGATCGACGTCCGGCTCGTGACGGCAACCAACCGGAATCTGACCAAGATGGTGGGAGAGAAACTCTTTCGCAGCGACCTGTACTACCGTCTGAAGGTATTCCCGATTATTACCCCACCGTTGCGTGATCACCCCGAAGACATAGCCCTGCTCGCCAGGCATTTCACCAAGAAGTACGCGGCTAAAATGAACCGGAAGATTGACAGCATCCCGTCCGAGACGATGAAATCCCTGGAGAGTTGGCCATGGCCCGGCAACGTGCGCGAGCTGGAGAACTTCATCGAGCGGTCTGTGATCCTGTCGCAAGACTCCAACCTCCGCGCGCCCGTGTCGGAATTGCGGGCTGACGCTCAGGAAGCCGACGGCGATTCTACGCTCGATCATATGGAGCGGAATCACATCCTGCGAGTGTTGCGGGGGACAGGCGGCGTGATCAACGCCGCCGCCGACCGTCTCGGCTTACCACGGACGACCTTGCACTCCCTGATGAAGAAGCTGGGGATTTCACGCAGCGACCTCTGAGTGCGCGCGGTCGGACTACGGATGCTAAACGCGCCTACCGGAGTGAAAATCCGAAGTGGAGTGATTCTGAATGGATGCTCAGAGCGCCAAAGACTTTCCTGTCGTTTGCGTGGGCGGTTCGGCCGGCGGCCTTGACGCCTACACGCGGTTACTACGGCATCTGCCCGCCGATATGGGAGTCGCTATCGTCATCGTTAATCACCTCAGAACAGTAGCTACCCTGCTGCATGAGATTCTTCCGCGGTTCACAGGAATGCCGGTTGAGCTGATCACCGAGAGATTGCTCATCCGGCCCAACTGTGTGTTCATCATCCCGGAGCAGCGTGATTTGCATGTTCTCGACGGAGAGTTCCGTCTGAAGCCGATATCAAAGCCCAGGGGATGGCCCGACGTGATCACAGTTTTTCTGCGTTCCCTCACTCACAACTGGGCGGGCAAACTGATCGCGGTCATAGTCTCTGGCTATGATGGCGATGGGGCAGCGGCGCTATGCGGAATAAAAGAAGTGGGCGGCATAACCATCGCGCAAAAGCTCGACACAGCCGTGCAGCCCGATATGCCTGAGAGCGCAATCGAAAGCGGGTGTATAGATTTTGTGCTCTCGCCCGAGGATATCGCGCGGGAAATTGTGCGCATTGCGCATGAGGCTTCAAGGGGAGAGTGAGGGGGCCATTAAAGCGAAGCAACCACGGGAGCGAGTAGGCAAAGACGGAATCCTACCCCGCGGGCGGCGGCCCTTGGTTCATTCGATCTGATTCCTGCCGATACGCCTAGCGGCATCACGATCTCGGTTTCGCGCTTTTTGACTTGCAGTGTTGGGGGTCCTATTTTCGTGGACAGTTCAGCGGCGAACGGGTTGCTCCATGCCTTCCCAGGCGCAGCAGATCAGGCCTTCCGCTTCCGGTGGATGGGATCTCACGGGGGCTTTCTGTTTGTGCGGCTTTATTGCCACCTTTCACCGAATGCGTCGGGCATCTGTTCAAACAGCAGCGGCGCAGGGGAACGTGGGAACTGGAATCCTCCGGCCCGACACGATCGTGAAACAGAAAGTCGATCCTGTTCCGAGTTCGGATTCTACCCAGATCGTGCCCCCTAATCCTTCAACGATTTTCTGGCAGACCGCCAGCCCCAGGCCGGCGCCGGGAATATCCCGATTTGCCAGGCGAATGAACGGCTTGAATATCTGGGCTTGGTCCTGCAGCGCGATGCCGCGGCCATTGTCCTCGACTCTGATGACCCAGCCCGGTTCACGCTGCTCGGCTGTCACGTGAATTTTGATCCGGTTTTCACCTCGATATTTCAATGCGTTGCTCATCAAGTTTTGGAAGACGCGCACCAACTGAATCTCGTTGCTTTGAACGATAGGCAACCGATCGGTCGTCACCGCAGCTTCAGTTGCCTCGATGGCCAGGGCCAGATTCTGCAAAGCCTGCGCCACGGCTTGCTGCAAGTCAACCCATCGGGGCGATTCCTGCATGCCGGTACTGGCGAAGGAAAGCAGGTCGTCAACCAGAGCGGACATGCGCGCGGCGCCATCTACGATGAATTTGGCTGTCTGCCTCGTATTCGCGTCCATTTCCGTTTGACGGACAAGCATTTCCGTGAATACGGAAATCGCCGTGAGTGGCTCTCGTAAATCGTGTGCGGCAGTATACGCAAACTCCTCCAGCCTCGCGTTGGACTGCGCCAATTCCTCGGCGTGCCGCTGTCTTTCCGCGTCGGCCACTCTCCGCGCATTGATATCCCGCTGGTGCAGGACGATCGCCTGCACTTCACATTCAAACAGCAGGTTGGAAACCGTACTCTCAACCCAGCAGTAGGTGCCGTCTTTACTGCGGACCCGGGCGTCCCATCGGAGGGGAACGGGCGGCTTGGCGAGCACGTCCTGCAGCGCCCGGATTGAATGACGACGGTCTTCGGGATGTATAAACTCCAGGCAGTTCCGGCCCAAGAGCTCTTCCGGCTGGTATCCGAAGAGTCTGGTCGTAGACGCACTTCCGTAAAGTATTTCGCCGTCCACATCGATCAAAGAGATCGCGTCGGGGCCTTTTTCGATAAGAGATTTGAATCCCTGGAATGACGATGCCATAACTAGACCTTCTTCCTGATCGCCGGAACAGGTTCATATAGCAATTTCTCCCCCGAAGCGCTTATTCCCATGCGCCAGTGCCATAGTAGAACGCCTTCCATGCCATGTGAAAACCTTGGACTTCGCGCGGCTGCCTTTGACCATGCCGGGCCGGGTGACTGCGGGTAGTCGCTGGTGACTGCGGATCGTCACGAGCAACCAGCCAGTTTTGGGTCGGCGGCACACCCGATTGCGCAGTTCGAACTTATGAACATTACCCTCTAGTTGATGGATATCTCTTGGGTAGATCGCCCCAATTGGCGTTGCACGTGCTCCACGCGGCGGACAGGAGCGAGTGTATGCCAAATCATGCCATCACCTTTAGGCGATAAGCTGCAGCCGTGAGGATTTCGCATTCGGCAGTAGGAAGCTGGCCGGATTTCACGCCATCGCAGTACGCGGTCCTCGATGAGTTGGCGCACGAAGAAGGGCTGAGGTTCGGCGCCTGTACGCCGTTATGAAAAGGAGATGATTCGCAATGATGCCGCCCGGGTCCCGGTCCTGGTTACGTATGCGTCAGGCAATGGAACATTCATCGAGCCTGCGGCTTGAGGAAACACGATTCCGACACCGCGAAGCCACAGATCGTTACAGAAGGCTGCTGGGCGAGCGACCCGCGAGGGCGGAGCTTGCGCGCCAGGTATTGAATACGCTCACGCGTGGCCAGAGCGTGTCTACGCATGATGCCCTGCAATTACGCAACTGGGCAGTCAGCCCTGAAGATGCTATGCTTCGGCTTGAAGAAATTGCCCACCGCATATTGAGCCAAGAAGAAACCCCGAATTCGAAGGCCCACGGCAGTTGTGATCTGCAGATTTGACGGAGATTGACTGGTCTCTCCACCCCTCTCGGAACACGGTAAACGATACGCCGGCTCCGGATCGATTACGCGGGGACGACGCTTGCGTGGCGATCTCCCCCTGATTGCGATTGGGCGTATCTTCAGGAAGAGACGCGATCCCGCCGGCGGGAGCATCTCTTTCGGCGCATCGCCTGGCCTCCTGCGGCCACTGGCCGAAGGAGATTTCTCGGCACGGGTGCGCGGGCGGGTGCAGCACGGCCATCATGATGTACACTCAACCCTGTCGTGTAATCTTCTATGTCGAAGGCATCGAAGGCAACAAAGGTGAAGGGCGAACCGCAAAGGGCTCACCTGGATGAGGACGAGCAACAGGAGGCGCAAGAGCGCTCCTCCGTAACCGTACAGGTGGTCGACGAGGCAGGGCGATGAAGAATCCAGAATGGCACGGAGGCATCCCTAATATTGCTAAATGCGCTCTTGGGTCCAGCTATCGCGAATTCTCATCAGTCTTACTTATCAGGACCGCCACTGTTACGCGACAACTTTCGACGAAGTTCCGGGCGATGCCAGTTTGGTCATCCGGGCCAACAGGTAGCAGTTAATTTCCCCCGAATCGAATTGCATGCCTTCCTCGTAGGCGCCCGTGGTGATCGCCTTTAGGGAGGCTGGCGCCTGGTCGCGTCGCAGGACGAGGAAATCGGCCCCTCCCAGCGGAAGGGTCACTTGGCGTTCGTCAAAGTTCTCAATCTCCAACGCCTTATGGCTGACATTCTTCACGTGCCCGGCGTACAGCGATTCTTCACCCGAAGTCTCGATACAAAGAACCGCCAATGGGTACTTCATGGCCCGCATGATTCCCATCAAGTCGAACGGTATCTTCTCATCCAGTTCACTTATGAGGTCGCTCAAATAGAAAGGGTCATCCTCGCGGTATGCCATTGGGGGATTATATCGTATTCGCTGATTTGACAGGGTGTTGCG
>Ga0302325_10026579_pt1 | contig 12014 bp, 10 predicted proteins | sample Palsa_T0_2_FD_201948 | JGI IMG/M metagenome (GOLD analysis project Ga0302325, IMG submission 201948) | Peat permafrost microbial communities from Stordalen Mire near Abisko, Sweden - Palsa_T0_2 | ecosystem: Environmental > Terrestrial > Soil > Palsa > Peat permafrost | place: Sweden: Abisko...
GATCGTTGCTTGATCGTTGCTTGATCGTTGCTTGATCGCTCCTTCTTCAACATTCATACTAGTCGGAACAGCCCTTGATCCGCTCCAATCCAGCGGCGCCGCACGTTACCATGATCATGAGTTCTTATCGTCTCGAGAAACGAAATCCCCGACCCATGTCTCCTGCCAGACCATCTCGCCTCAAAAAGAAAGCCCCATCAAGAGCTCTCGTTCACTCGGCTGCACCGGAACCGTCGGCGTTTGAAAAAGCGATGAACGAATTCAGCAATTCGGCCGGGGCATTTCCCAATGTATCGATTCGCTGGCTCCTGGGCACCGCAGCTCTAGTTCTTCTCGCCGCATGTGCCTGTGCCTGGTTTGCACTCTGCGTCCTTTACTGGCAAGGCAGTTGGCAGCTTCTCTACCATCCAAATGCCGCGATCACTCGCACCCCGGCATCCGAAGGTCTGACATTCGAGTCCGTCCATTTCGCCGCAACTGAAACTGGAACAACACAACTCACCGGCTGGTGGCTGCCGGATCAGGAATCAAAATTCACCGTCCTCTACCTCCACGGCGCTGACGGAAACCTGAGCGACATCCTGGACACCCTCACCGCACTGCACCAAGAGAACCTCACAGTCTTTGCTATCGACTATCGCGGCTACGGCCAAAGCCTCTCAATCCATGACGCTGGCCATCCGAATGAAAAGCAACTCCGCCAGGATGCCGAGTGGGCGCTTACCTGGATCACGCAGACACGCCGTATCCCCGCCAGAAGCATCATCGTCTACGGCTCAGGACTCGGCGCAAACCTCGCCGCTCAGGTCGCCGCTGAACATAGTGAACTGGCAGGTGTCATCCTCGACAATCCACTCCAAGACCCGCTGGCCCCGGTATTTAATGATTCAAGGAGCAGGCTGGTGCCTTCACATTTATTCGCCAAAGATCGTTACGACCTGAATGCGCCATCTGCCGCGCTTCGCATCTCTTCCCTTTGGCTCCTGGATCAGCCCCAGGCGAATCAGCCCGAAACTCCACCGAAGTCCTTCAAATCTGTTCAATTCCAAAAGACCATTGCCTGGCTTAACCCACCAATCATCCGCGATCCGCATTTCGCCGAGACTCTTCATCGATGGCTTGATGATTTGTAAGTTCAAAGAAGTCCGAAAAGCGATTCTTGCCCGACCTATTTACCGGCGACCGAGCGTTCAATCAGGCGAGTAGTCGAGTGTCCTTCAACAATGGGCACAATCGCAACTTTGCCGCCCCAGGACTTCACTTCCTTCGCCCCAACAACGGTGTCTTCGTTGTAGTCTCCACCCTTGACAATCACATCCGGCCGCGAAGCCAAAATCAGCTCGATCGGTGTTGGCTCGCCGAACACCACGACCGCATCGACCGCAGCGAGCGCAGCCAGAACGCGCGCCCGGTCGCGCTCACCCACAACCGGCCTGCTGGGCCCCTTCAGTCCCGAAACCGAAGCATCGCTGTTGATCGCCACGATCAACCGGTCACCCAATCGCCGCGACTGTTCCAACACGGTAATATGCCCCACGTGAAGCAGATCAAAACAGCCGTTTGTGAACACGACTCGTTCCCCGCTCGCCCGCCACACCGCTACGCGGCGAACAAGTTCGTCACGTGAAAGCACCTTGTCCTCGGCATGAAGTGCAATATCCGGTGCAAGCGCTGCCAGCAACTCGTATTTTTCCACTGGGACCGTCCCTACCTTGCCGACCACAATCCCAGCCGCAATGTTTGCGAGCTGCACCCCTTGCTCAATAGAGAGTCCAGACGCAAGACAGAGCGCCAAAACCGAAATCACCGTGTCGCCCGCTCCCGAAACATCAAAGACCTGCCGGGCAACAGCGGGAGCGACGAAGCGGTTCCCTGGCCGAATCACAGCAATTCCCTTCTCACTGAGTGTGGCCGTCAGGTATTCGAGATCAAACTCTCTCACCATCTGCTCTCCAGCAGCGAGCATCGCCTCGATATTGTGTATGTCTTCTCGCGAAGCCATAGAAAGCTCATGCAGATTGGGACAAATCGTGGTCGCCCCTTTGTAGCGGCTGAAATCTGACGTCTTCGGATCCACAAGAACCGGAATTTCCAGCTTGCGCGCCTCTGTGATGACCGCTTCGCACAGCGCCGGGGCCAGAACTCCCTTCGCATAGTCAGAGAGAACCACCGCATGGCAGCGAGGGAGCTCTTCCAGCACCCGCTCCAACAATCGATCATGATCCACTCGCTCATGAGCGCCCAGATTCTCGCTGTCCAGTCTTAGCATCTGCTGGCGCCCACCAACGATCCGGGTCTTCGTGATTGTCGGAAATCCTTCGCAGGAGACGAATAGCGGATCGATTCCGTGCGGCCGAAGAATTGAAGCCAATAGCCGTTCGTCCGGGTCATCGCCAGTGAACCCGACCAATGCGACCGCTGCTCCTAGCTTGGCAAGGTTCATCGCAACATTTGCCGCTCCACCAGGTTGCTCACTCTGATGCGTCGCTCGAACCACCGGCACCGGAGCTTCAGGCGAAATCCTGCCTACGTCGCCCCAAATGTACTTGTCCAGCATCACGTCGCCAAGCACGAGCAGGCGTTTGTTTGGCCACTCCTGTTCGATCTTATGCATTACTTCATGCAGTTTCTCGATCAACGAACACCCGCTTCCTGGGTTTCAACATCAGGTGCGGCCTGAGAAGCGATCCAATCCAGTTCCAACCAGTCGCAAAGCATATGACCGGCAAGAATGTGCGCTTCCTGGATCCGCGCTGTATCCCGGGAACTCACGGCGAACAAGTGGTCAGCAAGCGCTCCCATCCTGCCGCCGCCTTCGCCTGTAAAGGCCACTGTCGTCACACCGTGCAGCTTGGCCGTCTCGAGCGCTGCCACAACATTCCTGCTGTTGCCCGAAGTCGAAATTCCCACCAGCACATCGCCCGGCTTCGCCATCGCCTCTACCTGACGCGAAAACACCACCTCATAGCCATAATCGTTCGCAACCGATGTCAAAATCGAGGTATCCGTTGTCAAAGCAATGGAGGGCAATCCCCGCCGTTCGCGCCGGAATCGACCGACAATCTCCGCTGCCAGGTGCTGCGAATCCCCGGCGCTTCCACCGTTTCCGCACCATAGAATCTGGTTCCCGCGATGCAGTGCAGCAGCCATCGTACGGGCAATCCCTTCCAGCAATTCAAGCTGATCCTTCACGCTATGAATTACTGCCTGATGCTCGACAATCGCCTTGCCAAAGACAGTATCTCGATCGGGATGGTTCGTCATGCGCTCCTTTGAATGGCACCAACTACGTCACGGAAAAGAGTCTGCGGCCGATACGGACCCCGAAGAGTGTCCGCAACCAGCTTATTGCTATCATAGCCGGGTGACGATCAAGCCAAAAGCCCCTCAGTCCGGGAACAAAAAAGTCATAGTTCAAAACTGCACAGATTCAGCCCGCCTGCGACACAGCCTGCGCACCGTATTCCTGGACCGCGACGGCGTTATCAACCGAAAAATGCCCGAAGGCCAATACGTCACGAATTGGAATCAATTCGAACTTTTGCCTGGCGTCCCAGAAGCCATCACCCGCCTTAACCTCGCCGGCCTTCGCGTTCTCGTCGTCACCAATCAGCGAGGAATCGCCCTCGGCTTATACACCTCTACGAACGTCGAAATGATCCACGCGGCCCTCCAACAAGCTCTATCCGCTCTGGGCGCGCACATCGACGGTTTCTACTTCTGTCCGCACGACAAACGTCAATGCACCTGCCGCAAACCTGGGCCAGGTCTGTTTGAGCAGGCCCGCACCGAGTTTCCAGACATCACGCCCGAAACCAGCGTGATCATAGGCGACTCACTGTCAGACATAGAATTTGGAACGAACCTGAACCTGGATACGGTGTTCATCGAAGGCGACCCGCAGCATCGCAAACCCGGTGCGGAAAAGGCTGCCGCTCTCGCCCGCCAAACCGCTGGTTCTCTTTCCGAAGCCGTTTCGATTCTTCTCGACTGATCCTTGCCACCGTTCGCTCGACACTGCCGCCCCTCTTTACCGTAATCTCATTGGTATCCATGGCACGCCTTAGAAGTCCTCAAAAACGTCAGGCAATCCTCGACGCTGCAGCTCTCGAGATTGACGCAACTGGGCTTGGAGCCTCCACCGCCAGAATCGCTAAACGGGCGGCCGTCGCCGAAGGCACGCTCTTTACCTACTTCGCAAATAAGGAAACACTGTTGAACGAGCTCTATCTCGACATCAAGATCGAGCTCTACCGACTTCTCAACTCAGGTCCGTCTGCAAATGGCACCCTGAAAGAGCGAACACGCCATATCTGGACTACTTTTCTTGACTGGGCCATCGAGTTCCCCGAGAAGCGAAAAGTCTCTCTCCAACTCAATATGTCCGACCTCATCACGCCTGAAACCCGCGAGCGCGTAGCCAGCTACAGCGGAACCGTGGCCCAAACGTTGACGGAACTCGGTCAGCAGGGCGCATCTCGCGGACTACCCATCAGCTTCGCTTCCTCAGTTCTGGCAGCCATGCAGGAGGTAGCTACCGATTTCATTGCACGACAACCTGCTGACCGGCAACGACTTAGCGATCTCGCCTTCGAGGCATTTTGGAAAGCGGTGGATTAGAGGGAACATGTCTAAAATAAATGAGCAACCACTCACTCATTATTGAGTCCTATCATCAGGAGGATCTGGCAATGCCAAAGATCTGGTTGATTACAGGAAGTGGAAATGGATTGGGGCGAAATATCACTGAGGCGGCTCTTGCTGCTGGAGACAGTGTAGTTGCCGGTGCGCGACGCCCAGAAGAACTGACGCCACTCGTGGCGCAATACGGAGATCGTATCCGCCCAGTGCCGCTTGAAGTGCGCGACGAAGCAGCTGCACAGCGTGCGGTACAGCTGGCGGTCGACGCGTTCGGCCGCCTTGATGTGCTGGTCAACAACGCAGGCTACGGACAACTTGCACCGTTTGAGCAAATATCTTCGCAGGATTTTCAAGCCGTCGTGGACACTTGTTTCTACGGCGTTGTTTACACCACCCGCGCAGCAATTCCCGTCATGCGCAAACAAAAGTCTGGCCATATATTCCAGATATCGTCGGTCGGTGGGCGCATGGCTTACCCAGGCAACACGCCCTATCACGCCGCAAAATGGGCAGTAGGTGGCTTTAGCGACTCTCTCGCTGCAGAGGTTTCCCCATTCGGCATCAAAGTCTGCACTCTCGAACCCGGTGGAATCCGCACCAACTGGGCGCAACGTGCAGGTCAAAATGCACCTGAGCTACTGCCCGAATATCAAGCCACCGTCGGCGCGCTCTACGATCTTTTGCGCGAAATCCGAGGACGTTCCGAAGGCGACCCAGACAAGATCGCCCAGGTCATCCTGACCCTCGCGAGCAGCGACGATGTCCCCCTTCGCCTCATCCTTGGAGCGGATGCCGAAAAGCGCGTCCAGCATGCCGAAACAGCGCGTGCCATTGAAGCCGCCAAATGGCGCGACGTGACCCTCTCCACCGTCTTTGAAGACGATAGGTCGATTCCCGAACTCATTCGCCAATAACATGGCTTACTGGCCGGGTTCTGACGATCTTAGGTTCGTCGGGACTCGGTCTTCACTCGCCGATCGCCGCCAGCGTTGCGTACGTTTCCGTTATGCCTGCCTCAAGCTCTGTCATGGGACCGTCATAACCGAGCTCTTTAAGCGCGGTGAGATCCGCCTCCGTAAAGTGCTGATAGCGCCCCTCAAGGTCTGCGGGAAACGGAATATATTCAATCGGGCACTCGCCATGTACGGTCATCAAAGACCTTGCCACATCGTTAAATGTCCTGCTCTTTCCGGAACCGGCATTCGCCAACCCGCGATATTCTTTCCTCGGCTCCCCAGCCTTCGGCGCATAGGGGCCAATCTGAGCGAAAAACATGTTCAGCTTCGCAAGGTCACGTACATACACGAAGTCCCGCCGCTGTTCGCCGTCCGCATATCCGCCCGTACCAGCAAACAGTCTTACCTTGCCGGTGTCCTTCATCTGCTTCGTAAAGTGGTGAATTACCGAAGCCATACGTCCCTTGTGTTGTTCTCTCGGCCCATAGACATTGAAGTAGCGCAAACCCACCGCAGAGATCGGCACCCGTCCCAACGCCAGTTCATTGCGAAAATAATGATCGAAGACCAGCTTCGAATATCCATAAATATTGAGTGGACGCTCATTTTCAGGTGTCAGCGTAAACCGACCCGGTCCGCTCAGCCCGTAAACAGCAGCAGTTGAAGCAAACACCAGCGGAGCACCCTCTCCGATCGCAAAACGCAGTACTTCCTTCGTGTACTCGAAGTTGTTGTCCATCATGTACACGCCATCGTCTTCCAGCGTGTTGGAGCAGGCGCCTTGGTGAAGAATCGCCTCAACCTTCCCGATCCCGAGCGAATTCTCTTTCACCGCCCGCCGGAACTCGCGCTTGTCCAGATAGTCGACATAGCGCGCCCCGTGCAGGTTCTGGAACTTCCCGGCGTTGGCAAAGTTATCCACGATCAGGATGTCGGCGATCCCTTGTGTATTCAATTCATGCACAAGATTGCTGCCGATAAATCCCGCACCGCCCGTCACAATGTACATCGACGAATCATCTCCTCAAGCTATTTGGGGGCACCGCTACGAATCGGGCACCTCTTGATACATCAGCTTTCAATTGGCGGCCCCGACACCAACGCAACCGCTGCCACCATCTCCTCCACAGTGATCGAAGTCAGACACTTCCGGCCCTCAACCACGCACGTCTCAAGATTGCAGCCGAAGCAATTGACCTTATGGTAAATGACGCGATGCTGCTGCCCTGCCGGATACCACACCCCCGGCAACCCTCGAGCCGAAAACGCGATTGCGCAAGTCCCCCCCGCGCATGCCGCCAGATACATCGGGCCCGAGTCCGGTCCAGGAAAAACCTTTGCGAATTCGAAGACAGCCGTCGTCTCCCGCGGACTCAGCCGCCCACACTGAGTGACCTTCTGCCCCGTCCAATCGAATGCCCCAAGATCGCTGACCTCGGCATCTTCCTTCGCGCCGATCAAAGCCTACCTGTAGCACGGATATTGCGCCGTCAGCTTCGCCAGCAGCGCGCGCCAGTTCTCCAGGCCACGTCGGACCGCGTGCTAAGATCTAGCCAAGCACTTGTTCGAGCGGGCACCGTAGCCCCGAAATGCAAGGAGATTTTCGATGGCCAAAGTGCTCCTGCACTCGGTCTCCCTGGACACCCGAGCCGGAATTGTTTCAGCAGCCGGGGACCCGAATCAGGGCAAGTGGTTTCAGGGTGCGCACAAACTGTTCACGGAAAGTGCCGGCCTTGACCCGTTTCGCGTCCACACGCTCACCAACGATCCGAAGGATGCAGACGTCATCGTCTTTGTCGAGGTCGGCGCCGCCGAGGGTCTCTTTGTGGAGTGGGTGCGCCACCATCCCTATGTCAGGCAGTATCGCGAAAAGTGCTTCCTCTTCACAACCGGCGACTTCACGCAGCCCTTTCTTCCCGGACTTTATGCCTCACTTGAACGGCATCGTTATCAGGCCGCTCGCACGCGCACCGGCTACTATCTTCGACTTGATGAGAATCCCTTTATCGATGAGCGCCCCGTCCCGGAGCATCCTGCCTACCTTGGCTGCTTTGTCGGCACCATCAAGCACCACCCAGTGCGCGTGGCCCTCAAGCAACTGCCTGACGACAAGTTCCTGATTGAAGACACCTCGGAATTCGCGCAGAAGATGCTTTTCTTGAGCCCGGAAGAGAAGGCCAAGAGTTTCTGGCCGCACTACGCCGACACGCTGGCTTCGTCGGCCTTTGCGCTGGCTCCCCGCGGTAAGGGCTGTGGCAGCATTCGCCTCTTTGAAGCGATGCAGATGGGCCGCTGCCCTGTGATCCTGGCCGACGACTGGAAGTTCCCTCATCGCGTCGATTGGAATTCCTGCAGCATCGTGGTTTCCGAGAAGGACGTTGCCCGCCTTCCCGAAATTCTGGAGCGAAACCTCCCCCGCGCTGCCGAACTCGGAAAACAGGCACGCCTACAGTGGGAAACCTACTATGCGCCGCCGGTTCGCTTTCACTGGCTTGTTGAAGACTGCCTGGAAATGCTTGGCCATCGCCGCGTAAGAGAAGCTATCGCCGGCCGCCTGATTTGGTTCCGTCTGCTCCATCGCAAGACGCTGATCGACTATCTTCGCAGCAAAAGGCAAATTTACAAACGGGAGCGCAAGATCGTGCTTTAAGAAGGCGCTTGATTTGTGCGCGGCGAACTTATGGTCTGAGAACCTCGTCTCCCTCCATGACCGCGCTTGAACGGCTTCTCGAATCTTTGGGCCTTGACTGGCGCTGGAGTTCGGGGGAAGGTCTCAGGGCCCGCGTCATCAGGTCCCCGATAAGACCCGGTCAACCGCCCGCTCAACCTCATCCACGGTCACCGAGCGAATGCACTTTTTTTGCATTACGATGCAGGTTTCAAGCCCGCAGCCATGACATTCCGGCTCGTGATAGATCACAAAATTCCCTTCTCCGGGAGGAAACCACTTTCCCGCCAATCCTCGCGCAGAAAAAACGCAAACGCACCGCGCACCCACCACAGCCGCCAGGTGCTTCGGTCCGGAATCGGGACCCAGAAAGACCGCCGCACGGCTGAAGACCGCAGCTGATTCCCGCGGGCTGAGGCTTCCGGCCAGGTTCAACTTGGCACCGGCCCAATCGCGAGCGGCAAATTCACATACTTCCGCGTCTTCGCGAGCGCCCGTCATCACCAGCCCGTAAGAAGGATACTTCTCATACAGCCGTCCAAGGAGCGCTCGCCAGTTGCCCTGTTCCCAGTCATTCGACTGCATCTTGCAGCCAGGCCCGCACACGATCAGCTTCCTGCCAGCCAGCGCGGACAGGGCTATCGCCGCCACTTCCTTCTCTGCCGAATTCAGCCGAGGGTCCCAGTTGGCAATATCCTGAACTCCCGCATCACCGAGCGTTGAAATTGTCCGTGCCAGGCGATGCGCCTCCGACTCGTAAAGTCCTGTCTCAGGATCGAAGCGATTCTCCAACTCGGCTGGCCCCGGCAGGCCCACGATGCGCTTGACTCCACAAACCACTCGAAAGAACCACTTGTCTCTCTTAACCGCCTGCGGGGAACGCACAGGCATCAGGTATACCAGCAGATCGGGGGCAAAGCGGCGAACTTCCCCAGCCACCCGCAAAAGCTCCTTGGGGCTGCGCGTGCCGACCGTGTAACGCATGTAGCCATGCACCAGACCCGAGTCACCCAGCACCGCTGCGGAGGCCGGAGCTTTCGCATGGATGGGGAAGTTAGTAAGCAAACGCCGCTCGGCGTTAGGAAAGACTCGTTCAATCTGATGCAAAGACGGCAAGGCGACCACCGTGTCACCAAGGCTGCCCAATCGATAGATAAGAACCTTCTTCACCGAAGGGTCTTGCTGCAAAGGCATCTCTCCTCTCGTGGTCGGCTATAGAACATTTTCGATAAATACTGTGGCCCGACAGGAGTGATCGGGAGTGTCCGTTCATTGGTAGAGCGGCCACGCATGCCTTTGTCGTTCGATCTACATCTTTGCCGACAAAACCTTGATGGGTTACTGGTAATTCGACTCAATCTGAAAGCCGAGGTCTCCGAACCGAGTCACGGGCTGTCCGGTTCGTTTCTCAGTGGAATTCTAGAATGCCCGCAATTCCACAATGGCTCGCAGAAGGTCCTCCGGCTGAGGCAAAATTGCGTCCTCAAGCAATGGTTGGTAAGCCACGAAACTATCCATCGCCGCGACGCGCTTTACTGGCGCATCAAGATACTCGAAGAGCTCGTCGGCTATCCTCGCCGCAATTTCCGCGCCATAGCCCCAGCTCTTCATATCCTCATAAGCCACAATGACCCGGCTCGTTTTCTCAACGGAGGTAGCGATTGCGTCCCAGTCGTATGGATTCAAGGTGCGCAGATCGAGCACTTCGGCCTGAATGCCATGTTCTCGCTCAGCCCGTTGGGCCGCTTGGAGAGCCCTCGGCACAAGCGCGCCGTAGGTCACAATTGTGACATCTTTACCGGTACGAGTAATGGCCGCTTTGCCAAATGGAACCATGTAATCGGACCCCGGGTAGGGCGCACGTCCATAGGGCTCGCGATAAAGCCTTTTGTGTTCGAGAAAGAGAACCGGGTCGTCGCAGCGTATTGCAGTCCTCAACAGACCATTGGCGTCCAACGCATTCGATGGAAACACCACTCGTAATCCAGGAATATGCGTAAAGAACGACTCTCCGCTTTGCGAGTGGTAAATCGAACCGCCCGTCAAGTATCCGCCAATTGGCACGCGGATTACAGCCGGGCAGCGAAAGCCGCCGTTGGACCGCCAGCGCATCAGGGCAAGTTCGTTGTGAATCTGGTGGACCGCTGGCCAAATGTAATCGAAAAACTGAATCTCGACGACCGGCTTCAAGCCACGAACTGCATAGCCGATTGCACGCCCAACAATGTTCGCTTCCGCGAGCGGTGAATTGAATACGCGCGTCGAACCAAACTCCGCCTGCAGGCCTGCCGTGAGCTTAAAGACGCCACCTTTCCCCTTCGCTTCCTTCAAAGCTTCGGTTCGAGTTGCGTCGGCAACGTCCTCTCCGTAAACGAGAATTCGCGGATCGCGGCGCATTTCGTCACGCAGGCAAAGGTTGATCAAATCGGCCATCGTCCGGTCATGCTCTGCCGGATCGCCTTCTTCAAACTTCTTCGGTTCCGAGCTGAATTCAGGGCGAGTCGGATCGATATCTTCGGAGTAAATGTGCCGGGGAATACTTGAGACTTGCGGGACCGGCGCGGCGACTGCGCGCAATGCCGCTGATGCAATCTGCTCGTCGATATTCTGTTCGAGCTCATTCATTTCGCCTGTACTTAGAACGCCTTCGCGGAGAATGCGCATCTGCAGCTTGTGAAGCGGGTCACGCATCGCATCCGCTTCCCGCTCCTCATTCAGACGGTAATTTCTGTCATCGTCCGAAAGGGAGTGCGAATAAATCCGCACACAGTGACCATGAACAAAAGCTGGCCCCTTGCCCGCTCGGCAATGCTCCACTGCACGCACGAATGCATGGTAGCTGGCCTCGGGATCCGTTCCATCCACTTCGGCAAAGTAGAAGTTCGGGAAATTCGCCACTAGTTTCGAGATATTCCCGCCGGGAGTATTAACCTCTACAGGGACCGAGATCGCATAACCGTTGTCTTCAACGCAGAAAATTACCGGCAATTTCTGATTAGACGCGGTATTCAGGGCTTCCCAGAACTCACCCTGAGAGGTTGCCCCTTCACCAATGCAGGTCAGCACCACCTCGTCCGATTCAAACTGCACGTCGTGAAATGCGCGATAGTCGATTCCAGGACCTGTGGATCGAGTGGCAGCGTCCGGGAAGCGTGAATAGTAGCGGCCTGCTTCTGCCACTCCAACAGCGTGCAATACCTGGGTCGCCGTCGACGAGGATGTGCTGACGATGTTCAGTTTGGGACTGCTCCAGTGCGCAGGCATTTGTCGTCCACCGCTTGCGGGATCCGATTCTGCACCCACCGCCTGCAGCAGCATTTCTTCTGGCGTTACTCCCAGCGCAAGGCAAAGCGCTCGATCCCGATAGTAGGGAACGAACCAGTCGTATCCGGGACGCAACGCCATCGCAGCGGCAACCTGAAGGGCCTCATGTCCCGCCGCAGAAATCTGAAAGAAGATTTTCTGCTGGCGCTTGAGCATGATTTCCCGGTCGTCGATCCGCCGGGAAGTGTACATAAGCCTGTAAAAATCTATGAGTTGACGGTGTGTCAAAGGCGCGGGATCTGAACTGTAATTGATTTCAGTGTGGGTATCAAAGTTGGAATCTAGAGGTTTTTGAGGGGTCAGCCGATCCTCACTAACTACCATTTTTGTAGTGGAAGCCACTCGCCCCATCTTCTCAACCTCCCGTCGTTCATGGCCCGTCGTTCATGGCCCGTCGTTCATGGCCCGTCGTTCATGGCCCGTCG
>Ga0302325_10026580_pt1 | contig 12014 bp, 11 predicted proteins | sample Palsa_T0_2_FD_201948 | JGI IMG/M metagenome (GOLD analysis project Ga0302325, IMG submission 201948) | Peat permafrost microbial communities from Stordalen Mire near Abisko, Sweden - Palsa_T0_2 | ecosystem: Environmental > Terrestrial > Soil > Palsa > Peat permafrost | place: Sweden: Abisko...
GGTCTCGCGGAACACTCGGTGCCTTTGCGCCCCGGCGATTGATGTGAAAACGCTGCGCGCGAAACGACTCGATTGTCGGTATTGATCTCACCTTCGCCTTGCGCCAAGCTTGGGCATTCGAGGGGAAAATCATGCGCCAGATCGTTCAGACCCTGTCGGTCGTTTTCGTGCTTGCGGGCGTTCCTGTCGCGGTGGGAGCGCCGCCACCCGTGGTGGCAACCGCCGACCAGCCCGGAAACACGCCTTCGGGCGCCACCTTTACAATTCCGAGACTCTGGTTCGCGGAAAAGGGCGCGACGTCGGTCGTTGTTCGTCCGCCCGAAGCCGATCTTCACATCGCCATCGTCGACGTCGTAGCCGCGAAAGATGCAGGCGATGCTGCGACGCAGGCATGGACTACCTATCGTCCGGCCGTCCATCGCACACCCAAGCTCGTCACGCCGCGTCCTGCGCGCGACGGTTGGGACGAGCGCAAGGTGTTCGACTATGAAACCTCGCCCAACGAACACCTAACCGTTCAGGCTATTGCAAGCCGCAGCGGGACACACTGGACGGTGGTGATCGTCGACGGTTCGGAAGGGACACTCGAAAAGCGCGGCGCTGCGGCAAGTCTTGTATTTCAGAGTTTGCGGCCGGCCGGTTATCACCGCGAGACGTTCATCGGCCGCGCAGCGCATCCGCTCGACGCCGCGCGCATCGACGCGTTGAAATTTTTCGTGCAGACCGCCATGCAACAACTTGGCGTCCCCGGGGTGGGGCTCGCCTTCGTCGACCATGGCAGAGTTGTCTATGAAGGCGGCCTTGGCGTACGCGAACTCGGGAAACCGGAGCCCGTCGATGCCCACACGCTGTTCATGATTGCGTCCAATACCAAGGGCATGTCGACGCTGTTGCTCGCCAAGATGGTGGACGCGGGCAAATTGCGTTGGGACGAACCGGTGACGGAAGCCTACCCGTCGTTTCGCCTCGGCAGCGACGCGACGACGAAGAAGGTGTTGATCCGCAATCTCGTCTGCGCCTGCACCGGATTGCCACGGAAAGATCTTGATTGGATTCTCAATACCACTCGCACCACGCCAGCCACGGTCACCTTCGATCAGCTTGCCGCAACTGAGCCAACCAGCGGTTTCGGCGAAGTGTTCCAGTACAACAACCTGATGGCGTCTGCGGCCGGCTATATCGGCGGGCAACTCGTCAATCCTGGCGAGGAGCTCGGCGCTGCGTACAATGCCGCCATGCAAAAGGAGATATTCGATCCGCTCGGCATGCGCGAAACCACGTTCGACTTTTCTCGCGCGCTCGCCGGCGATCATGCGAGCCCGCACGGCGACGACATCGACGGCAAGCCTTCGCTCGGCAGTATGGACTTCAACTATTCCGTAATTCCGTACCGGCCGGCGGGCGGTGCGTGGTCGTCCGCTCACGACACGATCAAATATGTCCAGGACGAGATTACGGAAGGCAAACTGCCGGACGGAACGCAGTTCGTATCAGCGAAGAATTTGCTGCAGCGCCGGCAGCCCAATGTGTCGACCGGCGAGGATGGCTATTACGGCATGGGCCTTGAAGGCGATACCGCCTGGGGTGTCACGGTCATTCATCATGGCGGCAGCATGGCCGGGTACAAAAGCGATATCATGCTCATCCCGTCCGCCGGCGTCGGCGCGGTGATCCTGACCAATGCGGACAATGGGCGGCCGATGCTGCGACCCTTCATGCGACGGCTGCTCGAGGTTCTCTATGACGGCAAGCCCGAGGCGGCAGAGGATGTGGCAGCGCAAGCCGCGAGAATTCACGCGGAAATTGCCACGGAGCGCAAGCGTCTGGTGTTTCCCGCCGATGCCGCTATCGTGGCCGGCCTTGCAGCGAATTACACAAACCCCGATCTCGGACACATCGCCGTGCGGCACGACGGCAAGGACACCGTGTTCGATTTCGGTCTATGGAAGAGCCGCGTGGCGTCACGCAAGAACGACGACGGCACGGTTTCGATGATCACCGTCGATCCGACGGACGACGGATTTGAATTCGTCATCGCAACGCGCGTCGGAAAGCGCGCTCTGACCATCCGCGATGGCCAGCACGAATACGTGTATACGGCAGCGTCCTGAGGGAGTGCCAGCCGGGTTGGCCGCCCGACGATCAGGGGCTTGCGGGAACTTTCGAGCCGTCCCGCCGTTCTCCTTACCGCATTCACGGGGGTGAGCTTCATGCCACTCATGAATCTGGTCATCATTCTTATCGTCGTCGGCGTGCTGCTGTGGCTCATCAATACCTACATTCCCATGGACGGGAAGATCAAAGGCATCCTCAACGCCGTCGTGGTGATCGGTGTCGTTATCTGGCTGCTGCAGGCTCTCGGCCTGCTCGGAAGCATCGAAAATATTCATATCGGCAAGTAAAGCGCGTCGGAACCCGCATGAGCATCGCGCAAGAACACTCTTATATCATCCATATCCCGCGTTCGCCGCGCGGCGAGCTTTTCATCTGGGCCGACAAGGTCGCGTTTTTCGTTGCGGCCGGTTGGGTCGGCCTCATTCTCTTCGTATGGTTCGCCGCGGTCATGATCTGTGGAGACGGCGCTGGAACAAACCTGGTCAGGACGACGATCGTTCGAGCCCTTGAGACCGGAGCGGCATGCGTTGCCTCGGCATGGATCGTTCTGCGTGTCGCCGATTTCGCGAACAGCGGTCCGGCTCGCCGTCGCGCCCGCCACTGAGCTTCGTTCCATTTGAATTGCCAGTCCGCGGGCGATAGACAGAGCGCGCCAACAGCCCTCGCGGAGTCGCTATTTTGTCCGACACAAGCGCCATGGACGAACTCGTTGCAGGCTATCGCGCCTTCCGCCGCGAACGGTGGGCCAGTGAGCGGGAGCGATACCTCGCTCTTGCCACGGATGGCCAGAAGCCGAGGACATTGGTGATCGCCTGCAGCGACTCCCGCTCGGACCCCGCCACGATCTTCAATGCGAGCCCGGGCAGCATGTTCGTGATCCGCAACGTGGCAGCCATTGTGCCGCCGTTCGAGTCCGACAACAGCCACCACGGAACGAGCGCGGCCATCGCATTTGCCGTAATGAACCTCGAAGTCCGCAACATTCTGGTGATGAGCCATGCGCAATGCGGAGGTGTCGCAGCCGCACTCGACAATACGATCTCTGAAGACATCCCGTTTCTGCCTTCGTGGGTCGATCTTCTGGCTCCGGCTGTCGCGGCGTGCCCCGTGCGCGGCGGAGAACGGCACAGTGCAGTCGAGCGCGAGAGCGTGCGCCTTTCCCTCAAGCGATTGATGGCGTTTCCGTTCGTGGCCCGGCGTGTAGACGGCGGCCTCCTCGATCTGAACGGCGCTCATTTCGGCATCGCCGACGGGAAGCTCGAGATGCTAGACAGGGCGCGCGACGAGTTTGTGGCCATCGAATAGCGCCAGGTGCCGAGTCTCACGGTAAACAAATGCTCAAAAAGTCTGGCTCTTCGATTTACGGGATATAGACCGGGCACAGCTAATCTCGCCGCATGGGGCACCTTGATCCGGCAGCTGCAATCGCGGCCTTCAATGCGCAGGCGCAATCCGAGGATTGGCCCGTGCGTTGCGAGGTAGCGGGGGCGTTCGATTCTCGTGAGCTGACCGACATTTTCGAGCTGTGGCGGTCGCGGGCCGGCGGCGACCAGATTCCCGCACGGGACGAGTTCGATTTGCGTACACTCAAGGGCGCCGCAAGACTCATCACCATTGTCGAGCTGGTGAATGAGCATGACAGGCGACGCTATCGAATGCGACTCGTCGGTTCCGGTGTCGTGCAGGTTTTCGGCGAAAGTACCGGCCGATATCTCGACGAAGTCGTTCCGGCGCCGCTGGTCCCAAGCTGGCTCGCCGGATACGATCTCATACTATCCCAGGCGGTTCCGCTGCGCTTCCAGAGCTGGTTTAGAATTCCCGGCGCCGATCATCTGAGGGCAGAGAGCTTCTGCGCCCCCCTCCGCGGTTCGGGGCTGCGCCCCGACATGGTGCTGGGCGCCAGCGCGTTCTCGCTCAAGGACCGGCCGCGCTTCCGATAATTTCACGCGGGTCGGCTCCGGCTTCCGGCACGCCATTCATTGCTTCAATCGTTTGCCGTATATCGCGAGACCGTCACCGTCGGCGTGCCAATCGGGAATGTCGGCCAGCAGCGTGTAGCCGCGCGCAAGATAGAATTTGTGTGCGGCGGCGTAGCGGGGAAGCGTAGACGTCTCGGCAATCATCATGGCGCCCCCCATGGCGTGCGCGGCCTCTTCGCTCGCACGCAGGAGGCGCGCCGCCAATCCCGACCGTTGCCTGTCCCTGCGAACTGCAATCCAGTACAGCTCGTAGCGTCCGTCGGTCCCGGGAATTCGGCCGAAACAGGTATAACCATCGAGGCTGGACGCACCGTCCGAGAAGAGAAAATGGTAGCCCGACGCAAGAACACCCCGCGCGAGGCTTTCTTCGACCAGTTCGCGCGCGATCGCAATTTCCTCGTCACTAAACACTCCGCTCGCGCGTACCAGCTCTTCGACCGCAGCACCGTCTTCCCGCGTTGCGGCCGCACGGAGGTGACCCTTTGCGGCTGTACTGCTGATTGACGTCATCGGCGACTCCGGCAAATTTATCTCCTTTTAATGTAGCATTGTTCCACGCGATTCTCACGCGCAACCGGCTCAAGGCGGGAATTGGCAGCGATGGACTTCGGCGGCTGGCAAACGTTGTTCGACGATTGGTCCTGGGTGCGTGGCGAAGGAAAATTTCCTATCGCTGCGTATTCCGAATTCATGCCGCCGCCGCGGATCGGACAGAAGCCTTACGGCAGTTGGGACATCGAGAAACCCTTCTCTTCCGACGATCCGTTCGGTTGGCGTGTGACAGCGGCCGAACAACAGAAAGAATTGACCCCGGGCTTCGAAAGTATCGGGCGGCAACTCGTCGACAGTGTTGTTGCGCTCGCCACCGGCCGGAGCGCGCACCGGATTGGGGCTCGTCATCTCGACGGAAATCCCTATTGGCCGGGTTCGCTTTCACGCGTGTCTGCGACTTTGCCGCATGAGCGGTATGTGCACTTGGCGCCGGTCGCTCTCTCAAAGACCCAGGACGATAAAGGCCGGGTTCGGTGGTCCCTGTTTGGTGGCAGTCACACGGGTCCGGCGATGGGTTTCTGGAAGAGCTTCCGGACTGCTCCCTCAGCCGACCGCGTCGAGAAGGATTGCGTTCAAGCCATTCGGCAATTGCTGCGGCAGGTCTTCAACGAAACGGCTGCTTCGTTCGGGGATCTGCTCATGGCGGGATTCCGTATATTGCCGACTGGTGCTCTTCTGGAATGTCCGGATTTGGTCGACGGTCCGTTGCCAGGATGGACACATCCGTTTGTGCTCGGTGACGGAGAAAGCATTGATGGAGTCCGCTACCTCCTGACCTTCCGTCCGTTCGCTTTGTTGCCGCGCAATGTTCAAGTCGCCTATCTCAGCGGTGGGCTGCATCTGCTCCCATGTCCAGGCTCGCTCGTGTTCTGGGGATCGCCTCTGTATCGGCGATTGCAGACGGAGCTTCCATTTTCGCGGCAGATTTTGCTGTTGCAAGCCATCTCACGGCATGACAGTCCGCATGGAATTCGCGTCCCGCAATCCGGTTGGCTGCATCATCCCGAACGCGGCGATCACGACGAAGGACTTGGCGAGGCCCGCAGCACATTTCATCGCAGCCATCGCTGGGAACGTATACATCGTGAGGACGAAGCGACCGCTCTCACTCGCGAAGATCATCTGCACAAAGTCTTGTTCAGCGCTCATCCCGACGATGTCGGCCTCTACGGCAAGCCGATGGCGCGCAACGCGCAGATATGGTCCAGCGACTTTCGTGCCGTCCTCGACGGCCCGAACGCGGACGGCGGAGCAATTGCGCGCGCCATTGCCGCGATGGAAAATGGAGCGTCCTTTGGCTACCGCTTCTACTTTCCGCCGATGCAGGCGGGCCGCTTCGCAGTGTTCTGGCACCGGCCCCTGCTGGCCTTCCGTGATCCGGATTCTGCGCAGGTGAAAACGATCGACAGCGATTTGACGGGATATCTGACAGTCACCGACGAGGCCGGTTCATCGCCCCCGAAAATGGAATTGTGGCCCCGAATGTCGGTGCCGTCGGAATCCGCAAAGACCAGAACAGTCGCGAGGCCACCGAGCGATGTCGAAAGGTCGAAGAGGGCGGCTGAAGCATTCATCCGACAGCTGGGTATGCCTGCGGAAAAATCCTTCGATGTGCGCATTGCGCTGACCTACCATCGAACCGCCGCCCGGTCGTTCGAAGTTCGTTACTGGAAGACCATCGCAAAGCTCGCTGAGGGGAAGTATCTCAACAAGAACAGTGCGGACTGTGCCCAGGATGCGGCAACGCAGGCGCGCATTCCCTATCCCGAACGGGATCTTGACCAGCTCGGCGACCATCTGCTTGCCCACTACCGAAAGCTCGCAAGCGACGCGGGAATGACGAACCGCGTTGTGATCGGGGAGCTGCCGTTTCGGTGGCAAACGGATTTCGAATTTCCGTGGATGGAAGGATGGTTGAACAGCCAGACCGGCAAATCACATGAGCGCAATATCGTAGTCATCATTCCTGGCCGCGACCGCACGCAGGCTGTCGTGATGGGGGATCACTACGACACGGCATACATGGAGGACACTTATGGATACCGCTCGGGCAAGAACGACGGCGCCCGGCTGGCTGCGTCCGGCGCGGACGACAATCATTCGGCGACCGCCGCCCTGATGCTCGCCGCCGAAATATTCATGGAGCTCAGCAGGGAGGGAAAACTCGAACGCGATATCTGGCTTGTGCATCTTACCGGCGAGGAATTTCCCTCGGATTGCCTGGGCGCGAGATATCTCGCGCAGAAACTGGTGGAAGGAACATGCCGGCTGCAAGCGTGCGACGGCTCATCCGTCGATCTGTCCCGCGCGGCCATTCGCGGCGTCTTCGTGCTCGACATGATTGCGCACAATAACGAGAAGCGAAGAGACATCTTCCAGGTCGCGCCGGGTGCGGACCTTCAATCTCTGTGGCTCGCCTATCAAGCATATGCCGCCAGCAGGATGTGGGAAGCGGGCGCGGCCCTCTGGAATGGAAAGGGTAAACGATGCAGACTCGGGCGCGGACGGCGCAGCCCGCATGGCGGCGCGGTGCCTCTCATGGCACGACATCTCGCGCCCTTGTGCGAAGTCCGGTTTCACGACGATCCTCGCAGCACGCTGTTCAATACCGACGGGCAGATATTCGCCGACGCCGGAATCCCCACGGCTCTGTTCATGGAAAACTACGACATCAACCGTGAAGGCTATCACGATACCCAGGACACGATGGCCAACATCGATCTCGACTACGGCGCTTCCGTTGCTGCCATCGCGATCGAAACAGTGGCACGAGCGGCGGTAGAGCCGCTCGCATAGAGGGCTGGAAGGCGGGGACGTCCAGGAAAATCGAAGCATGGTGCGATCGAGTTCGATCTCACCATGCCCCGGTCATTGATCGCGTTGTGCCGTTGCGCCGCGAGCGTCTACCCAGTTTGCGACATCGCTTGCTAGTAGATGATCGTGCCCGTGTTCGCGATCTTGACGCCGTTGGTGCCCAGATAGCCGCCATTCGGCTTGCCGTAGCCGTCGCCGCCATTAGGTCCCTACCCCTCTGCTCTCGTTTATGCTGCTCCCGGTGACAGAGACCATGCGTTCGTTGCACCGGATGAAGCACTCAATAATCGCGATCTCGATGTGCTTTCAATTCGGTGCTCACCGGAACTGAACGATCTTCGTGGCGATCCCCGCTATAGGGTTCTTGTGAAGAGAATTGGATTCCCCGGGCGGAGCTGAAGGCTCTTTAGTACCGCAAATGCGCCCGGCGTTCGCTTGTCCATGCCTGCTCGTCGAGCAACGCTGACGCTTCGAGATCCTGTGGCGTTGCCGCGGGATCATCGACCCAGGCCCGCAAGCCGGGTCCGCCGTTGATCACGTCGATAGCGAGCTTGCCGTGTTCGTATTCGTATGGAAAATCCCGCCAGAGCGGATAGTCGGGATAGAGGCGGTGGATCGCCTTGAACGCGAGCGCCACAACGCGCCAGGGCCTGAATGTCTCGTGATCATAGGCAGCGCCTTCGGTGTGAATCTGCACGCCGTGACAGAGCTTACCGACATGTTTGTGAAACGTCGGCTCGAACCAGCAATCACGCAGGATGCAGCCATCGAGCCATTGCGGTGCCAGCGAGCGCATTTCCGCGACGACCGCTTTGGCATCGATATCCGGCGCGCCGAACAATTCGAGCGGCCGTGTCGTGCCGCGCCCTTCGGAGAGTGTGGTACCCTCGAGCATGACGGTGCCCGCATAAGCGCGCGCCATCCACAAATTTGGCGCGTTGGGGCTTGGGTTGATCCATGTACGTTCGCCGAGCGGCCATCCGAATCCCGGTGCTTCCTCCGGCTTCCAGCCCTGCATTTCCACAACCCGGTAATTGACTTTGAGCTGGAACATCTGGACGAACCACGAACCCAGCTCGCCCAGTGTCAGCCCGTGACGCATGGGCAACGGTCCCGCGCCGACGAAACTCTCCCAGCCCGTTCGCAACTTCGGTCCTTCGACCCGGCGCCCGGCAGGATTGGGGCGATCCAGCACCCAGACTTCTTTTTTGTGTTTCGCCGCCGCCTCCAGCACATAAAGGAGCGTCGTGACGAAGGTATAGATGCGGCAGCCGACATCCTGCAAGTCGACGAGGATGATGTCGAATTGGTCTATCATCGCGTCTGTCGGCCTGCGCACCCGACCATAGAGGCTGAAGACCGGGATGCCATGGACCGGATCGATGAAGTCCTGCGTTTCGATCATGTTGTCCTGCTTGTCCCCGCGCAGACCGTGTTGCGGGCCGAAGGCGCAGGTGATCCTGACATCGCCGCAGGCGACGAGCGCATCGAGCGAATGCGTGAGGTCTGCCGTCACCGAAGCGGGATGGGCGAGCAGCGCCACGCGCTTGCCCTTGAGCGGTGCGCGCAAGGAAGCGTCGGCGACAAGTCTGTCGATACCGAATTTCATGGCTGCAACGGTGCGGGAAGCGTGAGCGCAAAGCAATCGGAATGATGAAAATCCGGCTTACCGGGGGGGTGCGATAACGCCCACCAGGATATTCGCCCATTCGTTTCCACGATCACCGCCGAGAGGCCGAGACGCCACGTCGTTGCGTCCGGCGCGGCGCCAAATTCGACGGAGACGTCCAGTTCGTAATGCGCATCGTCCGAGTGCGAGACAATGCGCGGCGCCTTAGTCCGTTCTACTCTACGCATTTCGCTTCTATAATCGCTGAACGCATACATCGCCCACTGCGTCGAGGGTGCGAAATTGCACTCGAAGTATCTTTCGCCGCTACCTTCACGAACAAATGCCTCAAAACACGTGTGCCGCCAGAGCTCATCCGCACGAATCGGTGCCGTTCGCGGTGGCCACGCGATATCGGCGACCTTCCCTCTGATCGAATAGCGTAGAATCAGTGCATGTGGACGCGGCCGGGCGATATCCACTTCGATGCCGGACACGGTATCGCAATGCGAATCGGGATGGAGTTTCAAGGCTCGGCGCATGTTGGCCGCCCGATTTCATAGGTGATATGCGCTCGTATCGGGCTTCCCTCGGGAATATCCGGATGATCGAAGTCCATGTCGCGTCGGCGTTGCATGCCGAGGCGTTCCATCAGGCCCCAGCTGCGCGTGTTGGCCCGCACCGTGACCGCGACGACGCGCGAGCAGGCGAGATTGCGCCACGCCCATTCGAGAGTCGCAATTGCCGCTTCCCGCGCGTAGCCCTGTCCCCATGCGTCCTCGCGCAGACGCCATCCGATTTCGATCTCGCCGGTGATTGGGCCGGCGCTGCCGACCTTCAGGCCACAAAACCCGAGCAGCGCCAAGTCGCGTTGTCGCTCGACAATCCAGAAACTGAAGCCGTTCTTCTCCTGCGACGCGAATGCGCGCATGCAGGATTCGCGCATCGCTTCGGGCGACAGCACCCCGCCGAGAAACTCCATCACCGTGGGCGTATTGGTGAGGCGGATGAATTCGGCAATGTCGGAGTCTTTCCAGGGGCGAAGGATCAGGCGAGGTGTTTCAATCATGAAAGGTGCCGCCGGGGTTTCGCTTCGCCAGATAGCTCGTATTCGGCGCGCGCGCTACTTTTCTCCCCCGACGCGATTTCCGCAGCTGCGCGCAATGCAGGAATGCGAAGATGATTTTCAGCATGGAGGACGCGGCGGTGATGCAGAAGACTCAGGAAACGCGAGGCGTGGAAAGTGCGAAAGCATGCCTGGGTACTCCGGGCAACCATTGCGACCTCTGCGTCATATCTGCCTTTCTTCGCCCACAGTTCAAAAATATCTGACACCAGACCCTCCTCCCCCTGCGGCTTGGGTACGGCCGTCGCAACGAAGCAGGTCGTTTAAGGGACGGAACGGCGCCAATCACGATTCCGGCATTATGCCAATCTGGCATTTGCGGCGGAATTCTGTCGCAATAAGCTCGTGCGTGAGCCCGCGCGCCACGCCACCGAACGCGGTCACGAAACGGGGAGACCTTACATGCGGAAAATCCTGGGCGTCTTGACGATGGGAGCCTGCTTCTTCTGCGTTGGAGCGGCATCGGCGAGCACTGATGCGTGCATGACGGTTGCGGCTGCCAAATATCAGCAATGGCTGCAACCGCGCGTATTGTTGCGCAAGACAAAGACGTTTTCGAACGGCTCCGTTCTGACCGACGAAATCATCGTCACGATCGACACGGCTTATGTGCTGCACCGTGGCCACTGGTGGGCGGGAAACATCGGGCAGAACGAACGCGGCGCGCGATCGCCGGAACATCTGCTTATGAATATGGGGCTCGCGAACTGCGAGGAAGGCAACGCCGCGCAAGTGTCCGGCCAGCCAGCGAGACTTTACAGCTACAGCTATGGCGCGGACAGGAACGGCCTCGCGACACGCGGCGCGATGTGGATATCGGATGCCACGGGCCTGCCGTTGCGTGAAGAGCTTCATGAAACAGCACCTCCTGCGAACCCATTCGTCGCCACGGCGGTCGAGACGACCTACGCCTACAACGCCGATGTGCATGTTCCGCTCGCTGCCGAAAATGCCGACTCGGATCGATTGTTCCAGACCAAGACTCTGCTCGAACATCTGCAGATGACCGGCCTGCCGTCCGGCAAGGCGCATTAGGACAGGAATCATCGTTGGCTGACACCGCGACTAAGGGTTAATGTTCAAAAGGAAGATGATTTTCAACGTGGAGGACGCGGCATCAACGCGGAGGACGTAGGCAGCACAAGGCGCGCAAAGAGCGAAAGAAAATCCCTACGTATCCGGCGAAACCGTGCGCCTACGCCGTGACCTCGGCGGACCTGCCGATTCAGAGGACGAGCTGAGGTTCCAGAGAGGGCGCGCAGCGATCTCTGCGCAAAACCTGCCTTGTTCAGCCGACGCGACATGCTTCAAGAATATTGGGTATTAGGTTGATGGCCAACATCGATTCCGGTGCATACTCTTTTGCTGAAATCGGGCGGGCCGCAGGCGCCGCCGGGAAATTTGTCCGACAATTATCCGGCTGGCACGGGCGCGCGCTTGCATTGGGCGCGGGCCTCTTCTCGGCCCTCGCGTTTGCGCCGTTCAACGTGTTCCCGTGTCTGCTGCTCGCGTTCGCGACCGTCGTTCTGCTCATCGACGGAACACAGTTGCATGGTCGCGAGATCGGCCGCGCCGCGCTCGTCGGATGGGTTTTCGGATTCGGGCATTTTCTAGCCGGTCTGTACTGGGTGGGCTACGCATTCACCGTCGACTCGACGGAACACGCCTGGCAAATCCCGTTCGTGGAGATATTGCTCCCGGGCGGACTCGCGCTGTTTCCCGCCGCCGCCTGCGCAATCGCAGCGGCGTTGTGGCGTCAGGGCCCGTCGCGCATCTTCATCTTTGCGGCGTCCTACGGACTCGTCGAATGGTCGCGCGG
>Ga0302325_10026583_pt1 | contig 12014 bp, 12 predicted proteins | sample Palsa_T0_2_FD_201948 | JGI IMG/M metagenome (GOLD analysis project Ga0302325, IMG submission 201948) | Peat permafrost microbial communities from Stordalen Mire near Abisko, Sweden - Palsa_T0_2 | ecosystem: Environmental > Terrestrial > Soil > Palsa > Peat permafrost | place: Sweden: Abisko...
AGCGGAGCGCGCAGCCGATCGTTTTCATGCCGCCGACGCATATTTCGCAATGCCGTGAGCCTGAATTTTAACAGGATGTTTGCATGACGTTTGCATTGTAAAGACCCGGGCTCTGTACTCTCTTTGCATAGCCTTCCCGAAGTGACCGTCGGGTGGCTGTAGATTTATCGTGATTTGGGTGTGGGCATGGACAGGCCAAACATCACCCACTCCTTCGGTACGTTGATCGGCGCGGCTTAGCTCAGGACACGGCAAGCGGCCATAAACGTCGGAAAGACCCGCGGGAAGCGCGAGAACAGCAAATGAAGAAACGCATCGCTATGGTTGCTCTGATCGGGGTTTCGGTCGGCGTGTGTTGGGTCATGGTTCTGGGCGCGCTATTCAACTTTTACTCGCCATTGAGGCCGCCGTGGAACGCGATCATGTGGGCATCGTGCCCTCCGATACACGCCATTCAAACGGCTTGGTGGCTTGTTCCAATACTGAACGGCCTTCTCTACGCCGGCATTGCGATTTCAACCCAATTCTTTCGCAAGTTCATCCGCCCGTTTGCGAGTTGAGCTACGAGAGTGGGCCATGACGTGCCCGTGAAGCCCCGCTGAATAACAGACCAGGGCAACAGTACGGGGCCGTCAGTTGTAGCCGAAAGCGTTCAAAGCTCGTGCAAAGTAGTGTGAACCACGGTGACGCCAGGTTTTTCGCATTAGCCGACGATACGACTTATACGGTTCGGGCGATGTAACACCTGGCCCGGGTAACTTATGCCACATAAGTGCCACTCTTATAACTTAGGAGTTTCACTCCTGCATACCGGACAACCGTCCGTCTGCAAGATGAAGCCCGCCCGGCTCGATTGCGTTTTCTGTGCGCGCGTCTCTGGAAGGCTGGACTAACCAGCAGGTTGCTCGAAATAGAACGCAAGTTGTCAGGGTGGTTTTTGAGGCGGCACTTCGTCAGCGCTGCGCGCAAACATCAGGGCGAACACAATCAGGAGTGAACCATCCGTTCACACCGCAAACGCCTTGAAGGAAAGAAACCAATCCACGTCAGACTTCATCATCGATTTTGCGATGCATAAGTCCCGCTCCGCGGGGTGGAAACGCATCTCATCCCCACCGAGTTTGCGCTTCTGGATCTTTGCCACGCATACGGCAAACCTGTCAGGACTCGCACGTTGCGCACAAGATGGCCCGCGGCTGCTGGTGACTAAGGTGTTAATCGGTAACCAGTAGAATGCTCCGCAATGAGGTACTTTGGGGACTTACTCCTTCTCTTGTGGAGCGCACCATAAAACAGGGAGCAAACCCACGCTCGCTGTCTGAATGCGCCCGAGCATCACGAAGCATCACGACAGCTATGGAAGCAGCGGCCGGCGGGGAGGAAGAGTATTCCTTCATCAGCAGACAACAACCGCTAAGCTTGTGGGCTAGGCAGATGGTGAGGCCTTTCCTTGGCGTTTGCTAACTCATCGGACGTGTAATTCCCACTAGTGCGGTGGCGTGTTTTTGCTCGATGGATGAACATTTTGCACGGCGTTCCAAAATGGTTGCATGCTTCAGAATTTTTCTTCAACTTGTTGATAAAAAAGATTTTCTACAGTAGGGATTTATGTATGATTCGGTCTTAGTAATTACCCCCCGGATTTCTGCCTACGATCTCGAGATCGAGAACCGAGTGGAGATATCAAGGAAGTCCACAAGGCCTGTGGAGTCATCCCAGATACTCTTTCAGTTTGTTCTTCGCCCTCGAGTCAGACTTCGCGCGCTTTAGCCGAGGCGTATGCCTCCGCAGGCTACGAAGTATCAAATGATGAGGTTGTCGAGTTGCTGTCAGGCGCATAGCGTCTTCTCTCTCTCCGACCAGCCCCGGTGACAATACGCGCCCTTTACTCGACTCCCCGCTGGTAGGCGTAGCGGATGAGCCTTTGAAATCTCGATTCACCTTACGAAAGGAAACCATGAAGATTGTCGGCTACACAATTCTGTTGTTTTCGATAGCCGCTGCGCCTGTGTTCGCGAGCGATTTCAGCATTCCATCAAATGCCAAGTCGTCCGGCGATCTAGTCGGCTCAAGCCACTGGACCTGGACCCACGACGCCAAAACACCGGGGGGCTCGGTGGCATCGTCCCACTATCCGGAAAGCAGCCCGTCTCTTGACGGGAAGGCGAGAGAGTTCTACTTTTCTTTCTCAGACAAGGGTGGGGAGCGGTTCTCTCTTTCCTTTGCCAAAGACGCAGAGGCCACACATTTTGTCTACGATACCTATGTTTACATCGATGATCCATCACAGTTAGCGAATCTGGAACTGGATATTAATCAGGTGATTTCGGACGGCAAAACGGTGATTTTTGCCTTCCAATGTTCCATGTATTCGGGAGGAACGTGGGAGTACGCGACGATCTCGGGCAGTCCTCATTGGCATCCCACCGGCCTTGCTTGTAACCCCAGAAGTTGGGCGGCAAACAAATGGCACCACATCCAGATTGCATCGCATCGCAGCGGCGGAGATGTGACCTTTGATTGGGTAAATTTCGATGGAGACTACAAGGCGGTCAACAAGGGCGGCAATGGGGCACTTGACCTGCATTGGTCGCCTGGAGACCTTATTCTGAACTTCCAGCTTGACGGTGCCACTGATCGCGGGTCGGTCAAAATGTACGCGGACAAGCTGGTTATCTACTACTGGTAACATTAACAATTAGTAGGTCAGGGTTTTAACCCTGACAGTTATCGTAATGGCCGTCCTATGGGGCGGCCATTACTTTGCTCAAGCGAACTCTCCAGGCGGTCTCACGGCCTTGTGACATGTCCAGACTCTTGTCCAGAAGGCACAAAACAAAATCCAAACCGTCAGACACGACGGCAGACGAATTCTGAGATTTCCTATCAGGAGCCGGCGCATAGACCATCTATCCGATACATAGCCATCGCATCGTTTGCTCCTGAAGCGGAACTCCTGACACGATTCCTGAGCTCGCCGTCCATACCCCTTTTTGTGTATCAACACATGGCTTCGCAAACCGTGGTTGATACGTAGCCAGACGTGTAATTCCCGCAAGCGCAGTAGCGTGTTTTTTCTCGATCGATGAACATTTTGCACAGAGTCCCAGATTGGTTGCCTGGCCAAAAAGTTTTTTCTCAAATTGCTGATACGAAAGCTCTTCTTGGCGATTAATTTATGTATGATTTCTCTAGTAATTCCCTGGATTTCTGCCCTACGATCTCGCGATCGAGAACTAAGTGGAGATATCAAGGAGACCCACATAACCGGTGGAGTCGCCCGAGATAGTCTTCAGTTTATTCCTCGAACTCGAGTCAGACTTCGTACGGTCTAGCTGAGGCGTATGTTTCCGCTGCCTGCGAAGTATCAAAGATGAGGTTGTCGAGTTGCTGTCAGGCGCATAGCGTCTTCTCTCTCCGATCAGCCCGGTGACAATACGCGCCCCTTACTCGACTCCCCGCGGAACGGCGCAGCGGAGGAGCCCGCGAAACCTCGTTTGAAACTTACCAAAGGAAACATGAGGAAACCATGAAGATTTTCGGCTATGCAGTCTTACTGTGTTCGATAGCCGCGGCGCCTGCGTTCGCGGCTAGCACTCCATCCTATGCCGCGATTCCAGCGAATGCCCAAACGACCGCCGATCTGGTCAGCGCGGGCAACTGGACCTATACCCATGACTCAGGCACACCGGGGAGTGCCGTCGGATCGACCCATTATCCGGTAAGCAGCCCGTCTCTGGATGGTAAAGCCAGAGAGTATTCCGTGTCCTATTCAGACAAGGCCGGGGAACGCTACTCTCTCACCTTTGATCACAACACAGAGGTCACACATTTTGTCTACGACACCTATGTTTACATAGAGGAACCTTCAGAAGTAGCGAACCTGGAAATGGATATTAATCAGGTGATGTCGGACGGCAAAACGGTGATCTTTGGCTTCCAATGCTCAGGATATGGGGGCACGTGGGAATACTCGACGATCAGCGGCAATAGTCCTCATTGGCATTCCACCGGCCTTTCTTGTAACCCCAAAAGCTGGGCTGCAAAGACATGGCACCACGTCCAGATTGCATCGCAACGCGATGGCAGCGGTAATGTGACTTATGACTGGGTAAACCTGGATGGAACCTACAAGCAGATCAACAAGGGCGGCGATGGGGCGGTCGATCTGCATTGGGCGGCTGGAGACCTTATTCTGAACTTCCAGCTTGACGGCGCCACTTCGCGCGGAACGATGCAAGTCTACGCGGACAAACTAACTATCCACTACTGGTAACATGAACAATGGGTAGGTCAGGGTTTTAACCCTGACAGTACTCCAAATGGCCGTCCTCTGGGGCGGCCATAAGTTTGTCTCAAATCTCTTACCAGAGTTGAGGGAGCCGCGTTGTATTGGGCAATGAAAGATATGGAGCACCCGGGCTTGGTTGCGCTTCTCGCTAGGTCAGCAAGCGCATCAGTCCGGTGGGCGGCAGATCGGGTTTCATGAAGTGAGCCGGCTTCCCGGCGGCGCGGCTCACCGCTTCGGCAGCCAAATAGCCGCTGCGTACGGCTCCCTCCATCGTAGCCGGCCATCCGGTGGCAACCCAATCGCCCGCCAAAAAGGCTCGCGGCCACGGACTCACCGCTGTGGGTCGGATCAAGTCCAGCTGCGGACGGATTGAGTAGGTGGCGCGCACTTCTTTGACCACCGCAGCCTTGACCAGCTTCGCCTGCGCGGCCAGGGGAAAGAACTCCGCCAATTCCCTCTGCGCCAGATCGATGATCTGCTGGCGCTGCATCTCGACCATGGACTTGGACGCACTCACGACCAGCTCGATATAGCTGCCCGGTTCTCCGCGGCGCTTCTCCGCTTGCAGGCGCGATTTGTGAAACATCCACTGGATGGTTGCGTCCAGCAGGATCGCATGCTCGAGATCGGTGATCTCGCGATCGAACCAAAGATGAATGCCGGTGATCGGCGAGTGCCCAAAGCGCCCAAGGTTCATCGCCAATTGGTCGGCCTCGGGACCTCGCGGCAAAGCGGGCAGCAATCTGCCCAGCCCTTCAAACGCCAGCGCGAGCACCACGGCGTCGCAGGGGAAGCTCTGACTACTCGTGGCCACGGTCCACTGTTGGGCTTCGTCCGACCACTGAAATGACTCCGGCGCGGAGCTTAGATCCACATGGCCCCCGCGGCTCTCTACGTAATCGATGGCGCTCCTGTACAGTTCGCTCAGCGGGATGGCCGGGACTCCCATCCGTCCTGCTCCGGGCGAAAGCAAGAGCGACTTACGAATGACCTGCCCGGCATAGTGCACCGACATGCGATCCGGATCTTCATTCAGCGCGCTGACCAGCACTGGCTTCCAGAAGCGCTCGATCGCCCCGCGGGTTTGACCATGCCGCGACAGCCACTGAGCAAAGTTCTCTTCCGAATCGCTGGGAACTCCAGCAACAAACGCGCTCATCCCGCGAGCGATCGCCAGCTTGTCGGAGAAGGAAAACGCCTGCGCCCGCAGAAAGGCCGGCATCGAGTGGAATGGCGCCGGCAGAAAGGAGGGTTCGAGAATGCTCCTCCGTCCGCCCGGCTCGACGAAGGTGAGGCGATTGAACCAGCGGATCGCATCGCTGACGCCCAGGCGCCGGTAAAGGTCGATGAGGTTGACGCAGTTGCCCAGCAACACATGCTGGCAGTTATCGATCACCTCTCCGGTTCCGGGATGTTCGTAGGAAGAAGCACGCCCGCCCAGATAGCGCCGCTTCTCCAGCAAACGCACATGGTGACCCGCCTCAGCCAGCGCGCAAGCAGCCGCAAGTCCCGCCAGTCCTCCGCCGACCACGATGACCGAAAATAATTCTATGCCCACACACCCTGCGCCAGCGTCTTGAAGAGGCCGCATCCCAATATGGTCAGCTTCTCATACGCCGGAACTCCTATCCGCGCAGAAAACACATCAAAGTTGCGCTGTTCGATATGCCGCAACAAACGATGGTAGATGGTGACCAAAACCCACAATGCCGCTCTGCTATCGGGTGAGATCAAGGGCAACAACGCGTCCGCGGATTTATAAAACTGTCCCGCACGTTCCGCCTGGATGGCGAGCACCTGGCGCTGTTCCGCCGTCAACTGCCGCCCACTGGAGATTGCCGTCATAGAAGTGGCCGTCACTCCGCAGCGCTCCAGATCTTCGAGAGGCAGATACAGGCGGCCGCGCTGTGCATCTTCGCGCACATCGCGCAGAATGTTGGTTAACTGAAATGCGATGCCGGTCTCTTCCGCAAGCTTCTCGGCCCGCGGGTCGAGGTAGCCGAAGATGCGAATGCAAACCAGCCCGACGACGGAAGCCACAAGATAACAGTAGCGATAAAGATCCGTAAAAGTTGCGTAAGCGGTGGAGGATGGTTCGAGATCCGTGGCCGTGCCTTGTATCAACTGATCCAGCAGCTGCGGCGGGATCGAGAAGCGGCGCTGGGCGTCCAGTAGAGCGACGAAGACGGGATCGTTGGTGGGCTGGCCGGCCAGCGCCTGGTGCCACGCGCCGGCCCAACCATCCAGAGCGATGCGCCGCTTGGCAATAGGAAGGGATTCATCATCGGAGAGATCGTCGGCCTGACGCATGAAGGCGTACACCGCGCAAATCGCATCCCGCTTGCTTGCCGGCAAAGCGACAAATGCGTAGTAGAAATTTTTCGCCTGGGTTCGCGCGATGACCCGGCAAGCCGCATACGCCGCTTGGACCTCCGTGGTCACGCCGCCTGCCTTCCCCTGGAAACGCCGGGCATGAGTTTGCCGTAGAGCGCGCGCACCACCAACCCCAGCTTTCTGGTTTTGGAGATCACGGGGCGCGCAGTGAGCACGTCGTACTCCCTGCGCTCGATGGCGTGCAGAATCTCCAGACCGCCGCGGCTGAACAGATCCAGGTCGAGCGCAAGCTCTCGATCTACCAACCCGATCAGGGGCGAGCCCTGGGCAAACATCCGGCGAGCATAGTTGACCTCATGCCGCAGCAACTCGCGAAAGGCCGGGGTTGGGTCGCGGCGCGCAATCGTGGCTTCGTCGACCCCATTACGCCGCATCTCATCGAGCGGCAGGTAGATTCTGCCGCGCACATAATCCGCCCTCAGGTCTTGCCAGAAGTTTGCCAATTGCAGAGCAGTGCAGGTGAAGTCGGAGAGCCGGAACATCTCCGGGTCGCGATAGCCACAGGCATAAAGGACAAGCCGCCCGACAGGATTGGCGGAGTATCTGCAGTACTCCAGCACATCGTCCATCGTCGCGTAACGCAGTACTGTCTGGTCCTGGCGAAAAGCCACCAGCAAGTCGGCAAAGGGCTTCTGAGGAATGTCGCAGGCGCGAATGGTCTCAGCCAGCGCGATGAAGACCGGGTGGCGTGCCTCGCCCCGGTAACAGGCGTCCAGCTCGCGGCCCCACAGATCCAGCAGCGCGAGGGATTGTTCGCGATTCCCCACCTCGTCGCCAAGGTCGTCTGAGATGCGGCAGTAGGCATAGATGCTGTAGAAATGAGGCCGTAGCCGGGCGGGCAGAAACCAGGAGGCCACATGAAAGTTTTCGTAGTGCGTGGTGGCCAGCCGCCGGCAATACGCGCGCGCCTGCTCAAGCGTCGGGGGCTGCTCGGGGATACGGTATTCCGCCGGCAGCGCGGACCAGCCGCGTTCCACCAGTTCTCTGTCGTATTGGGCGCTTTCCACCGTCATCTGTCCCGCCGGCGCCTCCTATGGAATGATAGCCGTCTTGATGTCGCTGGAGCGATCGCTCAGGCGGCGCAGCACGGTCTCCAGATCCGATAGCTGCGCTCTTCCCGTGATGTATTCACTGCACTTGAACCGCCCGCTGGCCAGCAGGTCAAAAGCCTTGCGGCACGCCGCGGGCGTATGGTGGAAACTCGCCTTTAGCGTGATGTCGTTGTAGTGCAGGCGGTTGGTATCGATCTCCACTTTCGTGCCGGCAGCGCAACCACCGAAGAAGTTCACTGTGCCGCCGCGGCGAACCATGTCCACTGCCCACTGCCAGGTAAGGGGAGTCGCCACCGCTTCGATGGCCACATCCACTCCCCGGTGATCCGGCGTGAGGGCACGCACGGCCGTTACGGCATCCATGGTGGAGGTGACCTGTACGGTTTGGGTCGCGCCAAAGGTCATCGCCGATGCAATCTGCTCATCGCGCTTGACCACCGCAATCACCTTCATGCCCCCTAGTTGCGCCACGTGCATGAACATCAGGCCGATCGGTCCGGCTCCGATCACCACCACAGTGTCACCGCGTTTTGCCCCCGTCTCCTCCAGGCCACGCACCACGCAGGCCAGGGGCTCGGTCAGCGCCGCGTGCTCCAAGGGCAGGCTCTCGGGCACAATGAGCGTGTTTTTGGAGACGATCCGGGCGGGAATGCGGATGTATTCGGCATAGGCGCCGTTGTTGAAAAGCAAGTCCTCGCAGAGGTTTTCCTCTTTGCGGACGCACCAGTAACAGATGCCGCAGGGCGCAGAATTCAACGCCACTACGCGCATCCCCGGCTTGAAGCCGCGCACGCCGGCGCCGGTCTCGTGGACCACTCCGGCCATTTCATGCCCGAAGAGGGCCGGGGGCGCGATCATCCGGGCATGGTATCCCCGGCGGAAAACCTTGAGGTCGGTACCGCAAGTGAGAGCAGCGTGGATGCGGATCACAATCTCGCCCTTGCCCGGGGCGGGAAGTGGAACCCGTTCAATCCTGACGTCTTCTTTGCCGTAGAGCACGGCAGCGTTCATCTCACTTAACATGCCTTCCTTATTCTCACCCAATCCGGGGTCCCCGGCACGCGGTCTTTGCGTGCTGGGGTGGAATCCGCGCTCCCCGGCACGCGGTCTTTGCGTGCTGGGGTGGAATCATGGCTCAACCATGATCTTCATCGACGTCGGTTGCGGCTCGGAGGCGACGGCGAGGGCGGCGACCGCCTCTTCGAGAGGAAAACGGTGCGAAACTAGCCGGGTCAGGTCGTATCCCTGGGCGTAACCATCAAAGACTAAGCCTAGCGCTTCGTCCTGAATGTCTACCGAGGCGCTATAGGACCCCAACAGTGTTTTCTCGTCGACGCATACGGCAGCGGGATCGATGGTTGCCTCGCCGTGCTGGGTCTGCGCAAACAGCAGCACGCGGCCCCCGGGGCGCGCAGCGTCCATGGCGGTGCGGATCAGAGCATTGCCGGCCGCGGCCAGGATAACGGCATCGGCTCCTCGGCCCTCACTGGCCGCGCGGACTGCCTCCACCACGTCTTCCCGCGAGGCATCGATCGGCGCGTCGAGCCCGAAGCTGGCCGCCACGGCATGCCGCTCCGGATAAAGATCCGCCGTGAGCACCTTCGCTGCGGAACGCTTGGCTAAGGAAGCCAGCATGATCCCGATGGGTCCCTGGCCGATCACCAGGACCGTCTCATCGGCGGCGAGATTCAGGCTGCGCACGCCCTTGAGGCAGGTATTCAGTGGTTCGACGAAGACCGCCTGGGCAAAGGGGACGCCGTCGGGGATCTTCACCAATCCCCGTTTCACGATCCAGTCCATGACTCGCACATACCCGGCAAAGCCGCCGCCGGAGGGCTCAAAACCTGCGGTGCAGCCTACTCGCTTGTAAACGGCGCATTGGGCGAAGGTCTTCTTGCGGCAGTAGTAGCAGCTGCCGCAGGGAATGTGATGGTAGACGGCGACCCGGTCGCCCACGGCGAACGGTTCGGCTCCGGCCCCTATCGCCGCGATGGTGCCAACAGTTTCATGGCCGAAGATGCGCGGCGCGGAGTGCGACCCGGTGTGGATTTTCTTCAGGTCGGTGCCGCAAATGCCGCAGCTGTGAACGCGAATGAGCACCTCGCCCGGGCCAATCGCCGGCACGGGAACGGTCTCGATGCGCACATCGTTCACGCCGCGATAAACAGCCGCCTGCATGGTCGCCGGTATGGCTCCCGGTACGGTCCCCGGTGTGATCGATGACCACTGGATTTCTTCTCCAATCGTCCGTGGAAGACCGGCGATCTGCATACTAAGCACCACCCATGAACGGACGGAGCGCGCCGGCTATTGCCTGGGCGCCGGTCTTCGCATTGTGGCCAATGCGGAGCATCGCTGGCCAGTACTTTGGCCGGATGACGACGTGGCCCAGCAGAGCTCCTACGCGGACGTGGCCATCGGAGCCGGTGTAGCAGCCGAAGTCGGGCAATACGTCGGCAATCTCATCCGATATGGCCTTCAGGCAGAAGAAGGGAATGTGCCGGCTGAGGGCGAAACGGGCAACGGTAGCAGCCTCCATATCGACCAGAACAGCGCTATAAAGCCCGGCAAGCCGCCGCTTTTCCGTATAGCCCACGATGTGGTCAGTGCTCACCAGCTTGAGCGGTACGCCGCTATCCTGGGGCAAAGCGGTGCCGGTGGCGAAATGTTCCTCGGTGCGGGCATCCACGACTTCGTTCACTGCGTACGCTTCGCCGGGGTGTATGCCGCAGGACAGGGCTCCGGCCCAGCCGACGGAGATCAACGTGTCCAGCGGCGCTCCGCCTTGCGCTGCGATGTCGCAGGCACGACCCGCAGCCTCACTCCCGATGCCGGCGCGAACAGCAATGCACTCTACGCCGTCCACGCTAGACAGCCATGCCGCCTCCCCCTTGCGCGCAGCGGGTAGGGGGTGCCAGCCATGCACCAACGGTTTCAATTCGCCCGGCAGCGCCGCAATGATGCCCACGCGCCTCATATTGAGGGGGCGTATCCATTCGCCCGGAACCATTCGATGGCCGCCCGCAGAGCCGCGTACACGGGAACCACGCGGAAGCCCAACTCGCGCTCAGCCTTGGCAGAAGAGACAAACATTTTTTTCTTGCCCATGCGTACGGCCTCCACGGTAGCACGCGGCTCTCGCCCGCGCAGCTTTCCGGTTATCGTCTGATCCCACACTGCGAAGATCATGGCCACCGCATGGGGAACCCGCATGGTGGGAGAGGGCAGCCCCGTGATCGTGGACATCTTGTCCAGAATTTGTTTCAGGGTCAGGTTTTCGCCACCCAGGATATAACGTTCGCCGGGCCGGCCGGCTTCGAGGGCATCCACGTGGGTCTTCGCCACCTCGCTCACATCCACCAGGTTCAGACCGGTGTCCATATAAGCGGGGAATTTTCGGTTGAGAAAATCTACCACGATCCGCCCCGTCGGAGTCGGCTTGATGTCATTCGATCCAACCGGCGTGGTGGGGTTGAGAATGATCACCTCCTGGCCGTCCCGCGCAGCTGCCACCGCCTCCTGCTCGGCCAGGTACTTGGATTGCTTGTAGTGCCCTACCATGTTGGCCAGCGAAACCGGGGTGGTTTCATCTGCGATTCTCCCATCGGAAAAGAAGCCCATGGTGGCCACGCTCGAGGTGTACACCACGCGGCCGACGTGAGTTTCCCGGGCTATGCGCAGCAGCTCACGGGTTCCCGTCACGTTGGTCGCGCGCATTGTTTGCGGGTCGGTTACCCAAAGCCGGTAGTCTGCCGCCACATGCATCACGGCGTCGCAGCCCGCAATGGCGTTGCGCAAGGCGTCCACTTGCAGCAGATCGCCGGTAACGGTTTCGGCGGCCAAACCGCGAAGATTTTCCAGCCGGCTGGAGGGGCGCACCAGGATACGTAATACGGCCCCGCGACGGGAAAGCTCGTGCGCCACGTGGCTCCCGATAAATCCCGTAGCCCCTGTAAGAAAGACCTTCACTTCAGAGTTGCACTCCCCAAGACGAAATCCGGATGCGCTAACCACTTACGGTACTTCAGGGGCTAAAGCCCACTTGGTTCCGCGGGACTTATGTACGGGCTAAACAGGCTGCGGAAAAATCCTCTGGTTTTCTGAAGGGTACGGGCTTCAGCCCGTACATAAAGGAAGCAAGAACAATGGGCTTTAGCCCCTGAGGCAGCTTATGCGCCGAGATGTGCTGAAAAACATTCCCTCAGGGGCTAAAGCCCAATGATTCTGTTCGCTCTACGCCCGTACCCTTCAGTACCAGGGACGCTGAACAGGCTGCG